>Ga0098040_1000272_pt1 | contig 24607 bp, 30 predicted proteins | sample 7_EtaG_FD_75065 | JGI IMG/M metagenome (GOLD analysis project Ga0098040, IMG submission 75065) | Marine viral communities from the Subarctic Pacific Ocean - 7_ETSP_OMZ_AT15161 metaG | ecosystem: Environmental > Aquatic > Marine > Oceanic | place: Pacific Ocean | collected 2015-01-08
AAAATCCGATTCGAACATTCACATCACAACCGACACTGGTGACAGGATCACAATGACACCAGCCGAATACGCAACGCACGATTTTAATCCAGACTATGATTATGACTTTTCAGAGTTTGATGAAGTGATTAACCCAAGAGAAATTAAACAAATTACTAATATTGTTCGCAATGCAATCAATGCCGGCACAGAGGGGCGTGAGATTGCTATCTTGACGGCGAGGGCGCCCGGGGCGGAGGGCCCGATTCGGGATTATCTTGAGAGTATTGGTCTTGATACTTCGAAAATTACATTCGAGCTTTTAGCAGATTCAGATCCCAGCGCCAAGGCTGCGTGGGTAGCTAATCGAATAGAGCAAGGTGCTACAGATGTATTGTTTTTCGATGATTCGGGGAAGAACGTGGAAGCTATCAACTCTTTATCCGCTCAATACCCAGAAATTAAGATCAGAGCAAGAAGAGTAAAGTATGCTGAGGATATTGCGCAATAAGTTTGTAACAAAAAACTTAGTGAAATAAACCGGACATTTTTCAGTTGATAATCAAGAAAGTAATGAAAACTGAGAGCAGTTACCATTTGGAATAAATGACTTATAACAAATGACTTGCTAGCCACTATTTATCATAGTAATGCCATGCTGCGGGAGGCTGTTTTATTATGCAAGATGATAATGGATGGGATCAATACTCAAAACTAGTTTTAAAACAACTAGAGACTCTTTCTCTTACTATCGAGGATTTGAGATCAGAGCTTCAAGATATAAAAGAGAAATTGGCTGAACTGCGTGTGCGAGAAGAGAGAATCGAAGATATACGTACGTGGAAAAACAAAGTAGACGAAGTTGTTTCACCCACTCAGTTGAGCATGTATATTAAAGAGATAGAAGAGCTTAAAATATTTAAAACTAAGGCAGTTGCTGTATTTGCCACTGTTCAATTTATAATGGCTATAGCAATTGCTTGGCCAAAACTATTCTAAAATGGCGTGGGATAATGTTGACGCCAAGAAGTTTAAAGTCTTAGTTAAACAAATCTCTGGCACTATAAAAGACGCCGACGGTGCACTGACACCCTTCCACATAATTAAGGGAACTGGTGAGATTTGGTGTTTTCAGCCATCTACGAAACAAGTTGTGAAACTATTTCGAGGCAAAGATATTTATATTTTAGATTTTGGGACAGAAGAAGACGAGCAGTGTCTTGCCATGTCTTCTGATGGTATTGTTTTCGTAATCGATAAAGACGAGATAGAAGAAATAGGCTTTAATTAATGTTGTTTACGCTGAATAGCGCGATTTGGAAATATTTGTTTACGTGTGCCGGCGCTTGGGGCATGTACTCTTTATGCGGATTTGAGTTTACAGTTGTTACCCTCTTAGCTCTTAGTCTAGTCAATGTGAATTCAAAAAGATGAACTTTTTTATTTCCAATAGAAAATTATGCGCTATTTATGACACATATGAGACTTGATAAAAGAAAGACAAAAACTTTAATTCCAAATGAGCCATCGATGCGTGGGAAGACACTTTACATACTCTACAAATATGATCTGGAGAGTGAAGAGTTGGTTTCGGATGGACCGTTTTTAAGTAAAGACGAAGCTTATGAAAAAATGAATTCTTTTTTGCAACAAAAGGTTTGTTCATGGGTTGTTGTCTATAATGGATGAGAAAGCAGCCTTTGGAGAATTATCAGCTGAAAACTTAGAAGTTGGTGATATTGTAGAGTGGAAAAAATGGTGTTTTAAAGAACGTGAATGGCAACCACACTATGGGGTAATCACTAGTATTAAAAATGAGATAAAAGGCAACCGGATGGTATCAATTTCAATTGTAATGCCCCTCTGTAGCAGTAAACAAATCGAGGTGGAGTTTTTCACTCCTAGTCTAAAATTAGTATCAAAAGTACAGAAGTCCGAGCAAATAAACCCGGAGTTTGTGAGAAAGGGATGAGTTGTGACTATTTATACTAGTAGTTTACAACACTCTATAATCTTGACCTGGCTTGTTTCCAAATGATTGATATTATCAACCCTATGATTAAAAGATTTCTCCCCTATGCACAAGAGAAGATGGGGTTTGAACATCCTCCAAAGTTATTCCTTAAGGGCTCTCCAAAGAATGCAGAAGACCCTTTAGGAAAAACAGCTTTTTATGATCCCGCGGCAAAAGCAATCACAGTTTTCATAACAGGGCGCCATCCAAAAGATATCATGCGCTCTATTTCTCACGAGTTGGTACATCATGCACAAAATTGTCGTGGAGAGTTTGACAACCCGGGTGAAATGGGTGTGGGATACGCTCAAACCAACGATCATCTGCGAAATATGGAAAGAGAAGCCTATGAAAAAGGAAACATGTGCTTCCGAGATTGGGAAGATAGCATAAAGAGTACTATTTATTTTGAACATCTACAAAAAGGAGACAGTAGAATAATGTCCACAAAACAATGGAAGAACGGAGAACTCAAGGGTCTCCTTTCAGAAGCCTGGGGTCTAAAAATGGATCTCAACAAATTAAATGAAAACCAGGACTTTGCAGCCGCTCACCGCGGTGCCGGAGTATCATTAGAGGAATCAGAAGAACTTGAAGAAGGTGATACTGGTGCTTCTAAGGGTGATAAGGGTAAGGATAAAAATGACCCGGGAGCCAAAGACTACACCGATGGTGGAGATCGCGAGGGCGATGAGTCTAAAACCCACGAGGGTGAGAAAGATGATACCACAAAAAACGAGGGCGTCGAAGTACGATTGCAAGAGATTGTAAGGCGCGCCATTAAACAACTTAAGGAGAAGAAAAATGGGTAAAAAATGGAAAAGATTGCTTATCGCAAGAAGAAATGCAGCTAAAGCAGTTGTGGAAACTGTACAAGAAGAACAGCCTGTCGCCAAACCAGAAAAGGCGGTTGTACCGGCTGCTGATGAAGCGGTGGAGAAGAAAGCACCAAAAGTAAAAAAAGCCTCTAAGCCCAAAAAGAAGTAAATAAACGATGTCGCTAGATAAAAATTGGAGTGACTTTATTTTAGGAGAAGGTGTAGATAGGAATATCTTTACTTATCTCCATGGGTTGCAGGAAATAATCACAGCAATTAAGCCTCGTTCTATAACAGAGGAACACCGCTTAACTTTAGCTAAACAACATATTAAAGAAGTTCGTCGTTCTGCTCGTAAGATGCAAAACGAAATGAAGTTGCTGGAAGAGAAGCTGAATATCTTAGAAGAGTCCAAGGGAGGTGAATAATGGGTACCCCGGGACATATGGCTCATCCCTTTGACGTTGAAAAAATTCAAACGGGTGATGATCTTTTAGATTATATTAATAGCGCTATTACCAAACTATCTGCCGGCGAGATCGCTGGTAGTGTGAAATGGGATGGTATCAATACAAGCTTTAAGCTTGTTACCGATGAAAATGGTAAAAAAGATTTTCGTATGGATCGAGGTACCAACCATATCGATTCGGTGGTTGGTTTAGACGCTGCTGCAGCATATGAAAAGTGGCCTAAAGGTCATGGTATGCCGCCGGCTATTGAAAAGTTATTATCTATTTTTAATCAAGCTCTTCCAACAATAGAGCCCGAATTAAAGACCTTGGGAATGTGGGATGATCCCACCAAATACTTTAATACAGAGTATATTGAAGGAACTTCTAACGTTCAAGATTACAATGCCAATATTTTAGCTATCCATGGAATAAATCAATTCTATGAAAAGCGTGCTCAACCGCATGCAGTTCGTAAGGGTATTTCAATGGATAGACCAGGACTGCCTAGACCGTTAGATAATAATGGAAAACCTATTAAAGGTGGCGGGATTGAAATAGATTTTGATCACCAGGCTCTCGAACAGCTAATTCGTAAAGTACAGCCATATGCTGCTGAATATGGTTTCCAGATTTTTGGAGATGTCCCCGTATCGTTTGATCCTGAGATGGAGCTAGATATTGAAGCAGTTTTAGATAGCCCAATCTCGATCCAATTAGAGCAGGGAAATATAAAAAGTGCTACACTGCGTGAGTGGCTAAAGACAGTAACACATCCAAAAGATAAAAAGATTTTAAAGGTTGTTCGTGATGAAAACGGGGTCCCAACTGGTACTAAACCAGTAGGCGCGCTTAGCAAAGATATTTATATGGCTGTTTTGCGCAGCGCTGAGGAAGGTGGTACGCCTCTTAGCGAATATCTTAAAGATGCCCGGGATATTAGTGCCGCGATTGACGGTGGAATTTTTTATCACGCGACTCGTCTTTTGGGACAGGCAGTTAAGAACGTTCTTACTAGTGAAGCCGGTAATCTCGAAAGGCATGAAGGGGTCGTCCTACGAGGATTGGAGAATTTTTTGGTTAAACTAACAGGAGACTTTATTGTACAAGGTTTGGCTTCAACTCATGGTAATCATGTTTCGGAACACCTAAAACAAGATTTTACTATTCAAATCTCAAAAAATAAACAAATAACAAAAACTCTAGGCGAGTGGTTAACAGAGATTAAGTCCGCAGGGCACAAACATCAGAAACTCCCACAAATGGTTTATAAGGACGTCTTGGCAGGTACCCCTATCGTAGACATTGTTGTTCAAGAGAACGCCGAGAGAACCATCTACAACGCAGTTATGGACTATGCCAACAGTCTAAAGGAACAGTTCGAAGAAGAGCCTCCAGAAGACGAATGGTATAGTGATGAATATGAGACGCTAGGAGATCGCAAGTTTGCAGATCGTCCGGGTCAGACCATCGCTCTTGTCCCAGGTGCATTTAAGCCACCACACAGAGGGCATGCCGATATGGTACGTCGTTATGCTACCGGTGACGGTGTGCCAAAGGCGGACAGAACAATTATTTTGATTTCCAATCCCGAAGGCGCCAAGCGCACGCTGCCGCATGATGGTTCAGAAGTTAGTGCAGAACATTCGGAGCGGATTTGGGAAACAGTTTTCTCTGATGTTACAAACCTCCCGGGAGTTGAAGTACGAGTTGCAGACTCGGAGATGAGATCGCCAGTAAGCATTGCTTATGAATATATTAGTGAAGCATCTCCGCTAGATATCAAGGCAGGAGACAGTGTTATTTTGGGAGCTAGCAGAAAAGATCGCGACTTCATGCGCTGGAAAGGCGCCTCTGAATATAAAAAGAAGAAGAGAGGGGTTAACGTCTTAGCTGGTGAGGAATACGCTGTAGTGCCTTCTGGGCGCTCTGATAATAAACCTTTTAGCGCTAGCGATTCGCGGCAGTTGGTCAGCAATTTAGTAACCAACCCAGAAGATGTGGAATCATTGCGACAGCTAACTGAGTATATTCCACAAGATAAAATTGATGAGTTATTCAATATCCTAGAACAACCATCTCCAGTTTCTACAACGACACAAGATCCTGTAAATGAAACGTCACTTGGGGGTGGTCAACCCGGTGGGGCGCCGGGAAATGTGACCGGCTACTCAGGCCCTTTGCAATCTGGGTCGGGTAACCCCAAGAAAAAAACCAGAAAGAAAAAGAATGAAAATTTAGTTATCGTGAACGAAGTTATGAAACTAATTATGGAAAGAGGTATACAAAGATGATCCCCAAGCAAGAGCAGAGACTCAGAGAAAATATTAGACAGTTGATTGAAGTTGTTAAGCAGAGAAGAGAATCAGCTGCAGCTAAGATCATAGAAGAAGAGGCTAGATTACGTGGCATAGTAAGGGGTTTTTTAGATATAGAGCTTTCTAACCTGTCTGAAAGTGTTACACCCGATAACGATCCCACACCTAATAAATCTACCGGTATCAACGTGCTGGAGGATCTCCTCAAAAAGATTATTCCTGTGCTGCAAACTGACTTCAAACTTCTGACAACTGATAGTTCCCAAAGACAATCGTTTAGAGCCCACATTATTAATGCGGTCATTGGTGCTCTTACACCTGCAGAAGTAAATAACGAGGCTGGTGATGATGTTGAAGCGCTTGCCGAGATTGTTGATGTTGATCTCGGAGGACCCGCCGATGCAGACAAGTTTATCGATATCCGCACAGACGCAGAGAAGTCTGCGGATGAAGAAGAGCCCGAAGAGTCTGATCCTAGAGATGAATTTGGAATGGACGGCGCAGATGAGACCGGTCGAAACGTTGCTTTCAATGCGTTCAAAAAGATTCAAACCTCAATTATTGATTCTTATGAGCTATTGTCTAACAATGAAGACCAAGAGTTATTCTACGATTATCTTATAGCCAATCTAAAATTGTATTTTGATAAGTTCGAAGATGAACTGTCCCCAGAGGTTGAAGAGCCCACAAACCAAGCTTACCAAGACGCTGTGGATACTGGTGAAGAAGATGCCATGGCAGCCGGCGAAGAGGAAATGGGACTTGAGTTTTAGGTGATTTGTGAGAAAAAGTTCAAAAAAGAATTTGACAACTCAGAATAAGAGTGTTATTTTTAAATTGAAAGCAAAAAACCTTATTAATGATAGTTTATTAGTTAGTATTAATAATTTAACATTAGAAGACTTAATCTCAATTAAATTAGAACTCTCAGCTAACCATATTAATAATAGACCATATGGATTTAGTTTGTGGTCCAAGGCTTCATACATAATGAAAGACTCTTTAATAAGGTTTGCACTTTCAACAACTAACTCGAAGAAAAGCGCAGCTAGGTTCCTAGGCATTACAGATAGTGAATTATATCAAGCTATCAAAAGGTATGAAGTGGCTGAGTTATTAAAGGATAATGATAATGTGGAAGCTTTATAAATACAACGGACACTATATTATGGGAGATTTAATCAGCTCTCATAAAACTGAATCTGCTGCCATGAAAAAAGCCAAGAAAGAACTCACATTTAAACATACTGAAAAAGAAAAGAAATCAACCGGCCTCTATATTTGGCTAGATGATCAAAACCATGCACCAGTTGGTGTTATATTTCAAAAGAAGAACGATAAAAAGGGGGTGTAAGGGTTTCGACAGGGTAAAAAAGAAGAATAGTGCAAGTAGTCAAACGTACCAGCAGACTTTAAATGCAGATACAAAACAATAATTGCTAATAATAATAACAATTTCGAATCTGTCCGCCTAGCGGCTTAATCGGGAGGTTGCTTAGGACCTTCTTTTCAATCTAAGCAAACAACAGACAAGTTGTAAAAATCAAACCCATCTAATGCAACAGGACGGTAAGCAATAGATTATAACCGTATAACTTTTCAGTTTGTGACTAAAACTGAATAAACTTGTGAATGACTTGAATTGTGATTTATCTTGGACGCCAGTTCGACTCTGGCCACCTCCACCACTTACATAACAACAAAGCAGATTTATAACTCTGCAAAAACGAGAAAATAATGACAAAAACACTTATAATCGCAGCACTGTTAACTTTGACAGGCTGTTTTAACTCTGATAATACCGATACCGTCCTCCCTGACGACCCTATTGAAACACAACCTATAGGAAGAATTGGCGGATTTGTTGAAGACCTTTCGGGACAACCTCTATCGAATGTTTTGGTGTCCACCGAAACTGAAGTAGCATATACCGCAGACGATGGTTCATACACGCTTGAAAACATATCACCAGACGATAATATCGTTATCAAGTTCACCAAGTCAGGCTACGCTTCAAACTATGAGGTTGTTGAACTGATTGGTTGGGAAACCGCGACTTCAAATACAGCACTGATGAGCATCGGTGGCGTTGCAACCTTTAATAGTACTGAAGCTTCGCAGATTACTCTTGATGACGTTACTGTAGACTTTCAGGCAAATAGTTTTATTGAGGGCGATTCAGGAGATGTTTATACTGGCAATGTGATGGTAGAGATTACTCATGTCGACCCCACTACCGAAGAACTTGATGGCGCTCCGCGAGACCTTTCTGCTCTCGGCTCTGATGGCTCCTCACAGCTTGTGTCTTACGGCATGGTTGATATAACGCTTTACGGTGTCGATGGTGAAATCCTAACGGTCAGTCCCGACATGCCGGCAAATATTAAGATTCCAATTACAAATGGCAGTTTGACCGAAGATTACCAACTTTCAGTAGGTGATACTCAATCAACATGGTCATTCAGCCCTGAGCGAGGTATCTGGGTTGAAGAATCCGTAGGAACCATCACCGGTGATGAAAACGGACTCTTCTTTACCTTCGAGGCACCTCATTTTTCATGGTGGAACTGCGATCAGGGATTTGTACCTTCATGCGCGTCAGGACGCGTTATTGATTATGTTGACTTCCCAGTTAGAAGCGCCGAGGTTACCTGTGCAGGCGGACAAACAACGTCTACAGTCACTACTGATGAGGACGGTTATTACGTTTGCTCTGTGATGGTTGGTGATTATGTTAGCTTTACCGCCAGTACTTTTGTAGGTGGGCGAGACTGGCACAAAACGAAGGGAGCAATCTTTATGGACAGCGAGGGTTCCTCTGCTGCCGATTGTGAGCCTATTCCAGATATCCAAATTGATGTTTGTCGGATTGCCGGCACCGTTAATGTGGAGAATTACGAGGCTACTCTTAATGAGGATAGTTCAGAGACAGTAGCAGCTGACGGCTTGTCAGCAGTTTTTTGGGAGCCACCCGGAGACATCTCATATTGTAATAATCCACTTGATTCATTGCAAGTTGGCGAATGTTGGTCAGGTACTAATGATGAAATAATCTCTAACTATCCCGAAAGCTCGTGGGCCGGAATCCCAGCCTCTGCTCGTTCTGCGGGATTTTGGTTTGAAGTTTCTAATGCGCACAACTCTTATCGCATGGAAAGAACTCTTCAGGGAGTTCTCCCTTTCTATGCATGGCAAACTCATATCGATGAGAATGGAGTTGTTATTACGGATAGACCCGAGTTTAATCAAGGGGACCTCCTTGCTGTCTCTGCAGCCGGCGATTCCGGGGCTTATTTTGGTCCCTGGGCTGTCGCTGACATCGCAGAGATACCTAGCCAAGTATTCTTCTCTAGCAACAGTCTGACGGCAAATGGTGGCAATCTATTAGTAGACTATGCCAATGCTAGTGGAGATGACGTTTTCTTCGCTGCTGCAGCAGGTGATGAGCAAGTGTTTTGTAGGTTTGAAGACGCCGGCGCATTTAGTGTACCTGCGCATGCATTGTCAAACTTGCCTGCAGGCTTCGGTGGGGCATCTGTCTTTAATCTGTCGCTGGAGCTAGCACCCGGACCAGATGGGCTGCCTATCTATACGCAAATATATTCTGGACAGTCTGTATCGCTCTCGATTGAATAAATATTAAAAAAGATTGCGCTTGCTTCGTGGAGTGGTATAACTACTATAGGAAGTAAAAAAATGAAAAGACTAATAATATCAGACATTCATATTGGAAGTAGATATTACAAAGCGGATCAAGTGAAAGCTTTATTGCAGACGATCGAGTATGATCAGTTAATCCTAAATGGAGACATACTCGATCTTATAAAAGTGCCCATCTTTACGGATCGGGCACTTTGTCTTTTAAAGGCAATAGAGCCCTCGAAAGAGATAATATATGTTGTAGGTAACCATGATATATCATTTAAGGGGTTCGTAGGAGATTCTATTGGTCCCGTTAAGTTTGTGAACTCATACGAGTTTGAAGAAAAAGGTAGAACATTTAGAGTAGAACATGGTGACACTTACGATAAGGGCTGGATTAAAGATAGCTTCTGGATAAAGCTTTTGTCCCTCGTTCAGAACTCTATAGAGAATTACTTTAATATTGATTTAACATCTTGGTACGTTTCGCGTAAAATAAAAAAGCGCAAACTAAAAAGAATTTGGGATTTACTAGATGCAAATAGCGACGTTGATGTTATAATACTAGGACATACACATATCCCAGAGGCAGTTATATGGGTTAATGAAAGGGAAGAGATAAAAACCTATATTAATTGCGGAGATTGGGTATCACATACTTCATATGTGATGATTGACAATGGTATCGCTCGGTTAAAAGAATGGAACCCACCAAAAGACTAGTTAAAGATGTCTTAGTTGGTGATCTGGTGGGTTTGCGCACCCGAAAGAATTCTACCAAGAGAGTCTGGGCAGTTGTGTTAGAACTCTTAGATCCGGATGATCCCCGTCGAAAAGACGAAAATACAATCTGGCTAAATTACGCATATAAGGTTTTCTCCGCGGGTCAGATTTTATATATTTCTTCTGGTCAAATTGAATGTGTTTTAAGCAGGAGCAAGAGTTGAAAGTTTATAATTTTAAAATGGATGATTGGGCGATTTACAGTCCAATGGGTAATACTTATGAACACACACCTGAATATAGATGTGTTATTCTAGAGGTCTTATCCGATGATCCATTTTATGATTACAAAATTTTTATCGACGTACGTGGGATTGTTAGAAATGTCCGCGAAAGCGACTTGTTTCCTTACAGACAAACTAAATAATATAGAAGAACCCCCTTTTAGATGCCCTTGTTGTGGGTATGCTCCGTGCGATTGCGATGATCATTAAAGAAAATAAAATACTAAAAACATTGACAACATTTTTGATGATGTGCATGATTTTTCTCTCGTGCAGTCCTGATTATGGGGTAAAGTATGATGTTATAGAGGAGATTCGCCCAACTACAGTGGTGATAGACTCCTTCTATCAACAATCCCCGCCAGAGCACTTAGATGTCTTAATAATACTCGATACGTCGGGCTCGATGAACAATAACTACGATAGTGTTAGTCATGGTGTTGAACTTTTAAGAATAGATATTGAAAAACTCACTTCAGACTATCGAATCGGATATATCAATACCAGTCTCCGCGAAACTTATTTTAACGGACCCTATGATCAAAATAGTTCTGTTCTTGACATGCTTATGGCGCCCTATACTTTGGGAGCAGACACTACAGAAGAAGCATTCGCAGCCATGTACGAGTTTACAACACAAACTCCCGAAGGCGCAAGCTTCTTTCGAGAAGACGCCGATAAGTTATTTATTTTTGTCTCCGATGAAGATGAGCAAAGCGCGATACCAACAAATATATTTTATGATTGGCTGATGTCAGAGTTTTCTGAAGTACAGCAAGATGTAGTTACTATTGTTCTCACTGAGGATTCTACATGTGATAGCTCCTACTACTCTAATATGATTGGTATGAAATATATAGAACTTTCCACTCGGTTTTATAAAGATGCGGTTGATCTATGCAGCGATTGGAGTCTTTGGTTAGCTGACAGTACTTTTCTCGTTGGGATAGTAGAAGAAATACCACTAACGAACTTGCCAGTTGTAGAAAGCCTCGTAGTTTATCGTAACGGCATAGAGATTACAGAGTGGAGTTATGATGCTGCTGCAAATATGATTTTGTTAAATTTCGAACCGTCACCCGGTGACTTAATCGAAGTGGGTTATGTCGTCATATAATACATTAGTTTTATTTGATGTTGATGGTACTCTTACAGATGCTCGCCAACCTATCAAGCCTCCAATGATTTCAGCACTGAAGAATCTTTGTGAACACTGTGAAATAGGCTTAGTAACGGGCTCCGGATTGGAATATATTAAAGAGCAATTATGGCCTTTATTTAACTCTCAAGCATTTAAGAAAAATTGTCACATCCTTCCGTGTAATGGAACAGAGTATTTGATCCCCACTGGAGGAGTTCAAACGGAGTTTGAGAGTATAACTGCAGTTTCTATGTTAAAAGAGTTAGGTGAACAAAATCTTAATTTGATTTTTAGAGAGCTTTGTGTTCTACAATCAGAACTAATATTAGAATTTGATATTCCTCTTTCTGGTCATTTTATTATGAATCGAGAATCAACATTAAATTGGTGTCCGATTGGAAGAAATGCTAGCAATGAGCAGAGAAAGAAGTTTGTAGCACTTGACAACCAAACAGGATTACGCCGCAAATATCTTGATAAATTCGCTCAAATAGAACAATCCAATAATTTTGGAATAACTATAAAATTAGGTGGAGATACCTCCTTCGATATTTACCCCAATGGTTGGGATAAGACATATGCACTTACTCACTTTGATGAGGGCGCATGGGACTTCTGGTTTATAGGTGATCGATGCTATCCAGCCGGCAATGATTATGAAATATTCGAGATGCTTAAACATAAAGAAAGGGCTTTTGAGACAAGTGGCCCGCAAGAAACAATTGAAATTATTAATAATTATATTTTAAGGAGTATAAAATGACAATCCACAAAGACATGTATTCGAACTCGAAGAAAAAAGCAACACCTACCGTGATGGTTTCTGGTGGTTTTGATCCGGTCCACGCTGGTCACATAAAACTAATTAGAGCTGCAGCAGAGCATGGTGATGTAATTGTAATCGCCAATTCAGACGAATGGCTATTTCGCAAAAAGGGTTTTGTATTTATGGACTTTGAAGCACGCGCTCTGATATTAAACGCTATCAAAGGTGTGATACTCGTTGATTCTGTAAATGATGGCGATGGGACGGTCTGTGAGGCGATTCGCCGCCACCAACCAACATTTTTTGCCAATGGTGGTGATCGCGGTCGCGATAATACACCCGAGCAGCATGTATGTGAGGAACTCGGAGTTAAGCTTTTGTGGAGTATCGGCGGTGATAAAAAATTAGCAAGTTCGTCAGACTTAGTAGAAAATGTCCGTCAATTTGAGACACCACCACACAGACACGTCTCTAAAGTATCAGAAAAATAAAAGAAAACGATAGCTGAAGCCCTAACTATAATATGGGACACCCTACTTTGACTCTAAAGCTTGATGCATCTTACCGACCCGTAGGGGTGATTGATGCGGTTGAGGCTTTTGTCCTATGTCTTGTCGGCAAAGCTACTTCTGTTGAAAACTACGGGAAAAAGATAAACACTGTAGATAAGAGTTTTGCGCTTCCGGCTGTTATAGTCCTCCACAGGATTATAAAGTTTAGATTATATAACCTAACACCAAATCGAAGAAATATTTTATTGAGAGATAATAATGAGTGCCAATATTGTCAACATAAGTTTCCCCCTTCTGAACTGACAATAGACCATGTAATACCAAAATCTCGCGGCGGATCCAATACATGGTTAAATTTGGTGGCAGCATGTAAATCATGCAATCAAAAGAAAGGAGACAAGCTTTTAAGAGACAGCACAATGAAGCTATCACGAAAACCATATGCACCAAAATATAGCATTTTTAGCTCTTTATTAAGCGATTCGCGCACATCAGATCTGTGGGCTGATTATTTGTGGGAAAAAAGTTGACATAATATCCCTCCCATGTTAAAATAATATATACTTTATAAGGGAGAACAAATGAGTATTGTCAATAAAATTAAAAACCTAAACCTTTCAAATGATACCAAAGTTACGATGATTTACGAGGGCGCGACTGATGTGTTTGTACATAACGAGACGGCGATTGACACAGCAATTGCAGATACCGATGTTATTTCTACGCTAGCGGAACTGATCGTAGAACATCCAAAGCTGAACGTATCCACCAAATATGGTGCAACCTCCGACGGAATTCTAAATCACCTACGTACCGAGGGCTATCTTGATGAATACCAGCGCGGCGATTTTGACTTTGCGGATTTTGTTGCTGAGGTTATAACCGAGAATTTCTATGATCAAGATTTTATTGATTCATCTGTACATGCATACGATCATAAGAGAGGCGAGTGCACTTTATCAACAGAAGTAACCACTACCGTTGGTAATTTACTATCAGAAGAATATATTTCATTGTGTTCATGGACGGTCAGCGTACCTACGGAAAATGGCACTCTGACATTTGATTAGCCACCGCGTCCGCTGCACCGTCGGGTAAATAATAACGGTGCGTGGCTGCCGAACGTCACGCAGGCAGGGGTTTGTGGTTTCCTGAGACGTCGAAAACCACTTTAGCCCCTATAGTTTATCTGGTAAAACAGCGGATTTGTAACCCGCAGTGCTTTGTTCGAGTCGAGGTGGGGGCACCATTTTGGTATAATATAAAATAAGATTTGTTTGAGTAAGAGACTATTTAACGATAGTACCATTAAATGCGGGTTTACATGAGCAAGAAGAAGAATTATGTATTAGATACTAGCGTCTATTTAACTGACGCAGAGGCAATATACAAGTTTAGCAATCATGATATTTTTATACCTCTTAAGGTATTGGAAGAAATTGATAAGCACAAAAAACGCCAAGATTCTGTTGGAGTCAATGCGCGTCGTATAATTCGTATCCTCGACGAATTCCGCTGCCGCGGCAACCTTAACACGGGAGTGAGGATCGAGAAGGGAAAAGGATTGGTAACAGTGATGTCTTATTCCTGTGTAAACTCCTCTATCTCTTTCCCTCCGGATTTGGATCTCCGAGTGCCCGATCACGTTATAATCGCCACTGCCCAAGCGATCATAACTAAAGAACATCTCAAAGAATCAAAAAGAGCACCCAGAGAGACAATTTTAGTTTCCCGGGACATCAACATGAGGGTTATTTGTGATTCGATTGGAATAAAGTCAGAAGAATACAATACAGATAAGGCGCTTGAAAGCTCTGCAGAGTTGTATCAGGGTTTTGCAGAACATCTTGTCGATGACGCTGTAATCGATCGGTTCTACAATGATGAAGATGTGTTTATCTCCGACAGTGAGATGGAGACTGAATGGTATCCAAACCAATATGTTATGATGGTTTCTAATGCTAATCCCAAAAAGACTGCTTTGGCACGCTTTAGAGATGTTCACAGTCCCCTCCGGAAAGTGATTCACGGGTCCATACCAGACTGGAAAATCAAGTCTCGCAATAAAGAACAAGCTTTTGCTATCGATCTTTTATTAAATCCGGACGTAAAGGTCGTCTCTCTTGTTGGAATGGCTGGGAGTGGTAAGACCCTTCTCGCCATCGCAGCCGGCTTACAACAGACCATAGGGCTCCGAGAAAACCCATATACACGCATGATTGTCTCTCGACCGGTACAACCACTAGGAAAAGATATAGGATTTCTTCCTGGCGATGTCAACGAGAAGATGCTTCCATGGCTTATGCCGATTCAAGATAATCTTAAGTTCTTGATGGGAGATAAGGCGTCGGTTGAGATGTATATGGAGAAGGGTAAGATTGAAATCGAAGCTCTCACGTATATTCGTGGTCGCTCGATTGCAAATGCATTCATGATTATTGACGAAGCTCAAAATCTCACCATGCACGAGATTAAAACAATTATCACACGCGTCGGTGACGGTACTAAGGTAATACTCACAGGCGATATTGAACAGATTGACAATATTTATGTCAATGAAACATCAAATGGGCTTGCTCACGCAGTAGAAAAGTTTAAAGAGTTTCCAATTGCAGGGCATGTTACATTTAAAAAGGGTGAAAGAAGCGAAGTTGCGACGATGGCAGCTAAGGTTTTATAGTTATTTCACCCACCGATTAATATATTTAATAAATATACTTGCAAATAAGATTTAATGTGTTATACTATTAATAGGAGCAAATAACATGACAACCAAAGAAACAAATGTGATTACTGAAGAAGAAGTACACACCAACCCTATGCTAGCAACAACCCCGGACAACAATTCGGAACTAAAACAATATCTCATTAATTATACTGGCGCAAAATTGCAGCCGGATAACGAGAAGGTAACAGCCCACATGATTATTGAAACTGTGGCTGCTGACTTTCCGGAATTAGTTTATGTTATTGCAGAGGAGAACTTTCTAAGAGGATATCAATTAGGACTAAATGATGCAGGAACACTTAAGACAGAAACAGATGAAACTGAACCAGCCGGGACATGATTTTTACACCAGTCGCGGCACCCATGTTTACTTTAAAAATCAGCTAGAAAACCCAGATATCAGCCCCGAAGCAGTTGTTGCTTCAGTTGAAGAAAAGATCCCCGATCACCTATTATCAGAAATGGAGATGATCATAATCGGGCATTTCAAAGAATTTGAAGAAAGGTACATTAGTGCCTTTTATAAAGACGGGATCTTACATATATCAAACGTTCAGGAAAGTGAAGAAGATCTGATAGATGATATAGTACACGAGATCGCACATTCGATTGAAACACCGTATGGTTACGAGATATACGCAGACCAAAGAATAAAATCTGAGTTCTTACAAAAACGAGCCTCGCTCTATAATAAGTTAAACGCTCTTGGTTACAAAGCTCCCAAAAGCTGGTTCACCAACACGGAATACGATGAAGATTTCGATAACTTTTTGTTTCAAACAGTGGGAAGAGATAAGTTGAGGATGATATGCACTGGGCTATTTATAAATGCTTATGCAGCCACTTCGTTAAGAGAATACTTCGCAACAGGGTTCACTGATTTTTACCTTTACGCGAATAAAACACTGCTTAAAACGATATCTCCATTATTGGCACAAAAACTTTTTTTCCTTCATGACATAAAAAACCTTGACGAATGTATTTGATGCGGTTATAATAATAAGAAACATGGAGTTTGTGTGCCGCACATAAGTTATAGTGAGTTAAAAGATTGGGCGTTTTGTGCCTTTTATCATAAATTAACAAGAGTAGACAAGATAGACGGCTTCAAGGGAAACGCCTATACTGCTTTTGGCTCTGCTATTCATGATGTGTGTGAGAAGAAACTTCTAAAAGAGAATTTTAACGAAGAAGAACACTTTGTTAAAGCGTTCGAGGAGAATCTCGCTAGTCTCCCAGATGATGTTGAGGTAGATCCCAAGATGACCTCTGACATGCACCTTCAAGGCAAAGCAATTTTGCCTGAGATTGAAGATGCTCTGAGTGATTATTTCGGCGAATACGAAGTATTGGCAACGGAGCTTGCGCTTTATGAGCCTATAAAAGACGAAGAAAAATACAATTTTAAGGGGTACATTGACGCTATTGTCGCAACCCCCGATGGAAAAGTTCATATTTTTGATTGGAAGACTTGTTCTTGGGGTTGGAACTCTCGCCGTAAAAGCGAAAAAATGACAACTTATCAACTAACCCTTTATAAGCACTTCTTCGCACAAAAGACGAATACAGATCCAAAACATATTGAAACACACTTTGCCCTACTCAAAAGAACGGCTAAAAATAATAGAGTTGAGTTCTTTCGAGTAACAAGTGGTCCAAAGAAAACTGAAAACGCCTTAAAGACTCTAAGAACCGCTCTTTGGAATATCAAGAAGGGGCGAAATATTAAGAATAAGGCGTCCTGCACATCCGGCTTCGGGTGCAAATTTTATAACACAGAACACTGTAAGTGAGGATAATTTAATGAAGAAAAAGAAGGTTTTGGTGCTCTCCGATCACCCGCTTTCGCCATCCGGGGTTGGAACTCAAACCCGGTATATGATCGAGGCGCTCCTTAAAACAGGGCGCTATCAATTTGTTTGCCTAGGCGGAGCAGTAAAACATAAAGAATACCAGATGCAGAAGGTTGACCCCTACGGGGAAGACTGGCGAATATTTCCTGTTGATGGTTATGGCAACCCCGAAATCATACGCTCGATACTCCAGAAAGAACGTCCGGATGTATTGTGGTTTATGACAGATCCTCGTTTTTATACGTGGCTATGGGAAATCGAGAACGAAGTGAGAATCAATGTCCCAATGGTTTATTATCATGTGTGGGATAACAACCCGGCACCGTTCTATAACGCAAATTACTACAAATCTAATGATAAGGTAGTTTGTATATCAAAGGTTACAAAAGGTATTCTAGATACAGTTGCCCCGGACGTAGACAGCGAGTATCTTCCGCATGCGGTAGACTCCGAGTCTTTCTATAAGTTCAAAGCAGATGAAGACCTTGCAAGAACCGCTGTTATTCGCGAACGCGTTGTTGGAGCCTCAACACAGTTCGCAAACCCGGAGAAGAAAATCTTTTTCTGGAATAATAGAAATGCACGTAGAAAACAATCTGGAACGCTTATTTGGTGGTTTAAGGAGTTTTTAGATGAGGTTGGGCATGACAAGGCTACTCTGCTTATGCATACTGACGCACGTGATCCTCACGGACAAGATTTACCTCATATTTTGAACCACCTTAATATAACAGACGGACAAGTTTTGCTTTCGACTGATAAGGTTTCTCCGCAAGACCTCGCAGCAATGTACAATGCTGCACATTTTACTATTAATATTTCGGATGCGGAAGGATTTGGCCTAGGAACGTTAGAATCTTTAGCATGCGGAACCCCTATTATTGTTAATATGACAGGTGGTTTACAAGAGCAGGTTACCGATGGAAAGAACTGGTTTGGTTACGGCATAGAGCCCGCATCAAAGGCGATTATCGGTTCTCTTCAGGTGCCATACATCTACGAGGATCGCATCACCCAGAAAGACTTCACAAGTACCCTTAAAAAGGCTCTGAATATTTCACCAAAGACTTACAAGAAGATGTCAATACAGGGCAGAGAGCATGTCCGCGTGAACTATAACTTTGACGATTATGAGAAAAACTGGGTTAAGATTATGGACGATGTTGTTGAAACATATGGATCATGGGAAGAGAGAAAACAATATAAACGCTGGCATTTATTGGAGGTAGCGTAATGAAAAAGAAAGTATTCTTTAGAGGACCCCTTCTAACAAGATCGGGATACGGAGAACAGGCTAGATTCGCAATGCGCGCCCTGGCTTCCCGACCAGACCTTTTCGATATTTATATTCAGCCTTTAGAATGGGGGAAAACCTCGTGGACCAATGAGGATACCCCTGAGAGGGCTTGGATTGATAGGACTATAGAAAAGACTCTACAATATATCCAACAAAATGGACAGTTTGATATATCGTTCCAAGTTACAATTCCAAATGAATGGGATAAACCAGCGCCGATTAATATTGGATACACCGCCGGGATTGAGACTACGAAAACATCACACCAATGGATTCAAAAAGGCAATGAGATGGACGGCATTATTGTGGTTTCCAGCCATGCCAAAAATACTTTTTTAGCTACGGACTATCAACTTGTGAACCAACAAAATAATCAAACAATGATTCTCAAGCTAGATACCCCAATCGAAGCAGTTAACTACCCAGCAAAGAAGTTTGATACTCTTCCGGATGTTGACTTGGATTTAGAATATGAGCATAATTTCCTCGTCGCTGCACAACTGGGTCCACGTAAAAACGTACAAAATACTATTAAATGGTTTGTTGAGGAATTCCGAGAAGAAGAAGTAGGACTTGTTGTAAAGTGCTACGCTGCGAAGAACTGCCTATTAGATCGCGAGATGACAATGCAGAATCTTAGACAGTTAATCTCTTCATTGGGAGAAAAGAAGTGTAAAGTATACCTTCTGCATGGCGACATGTCCGACGAAGAAATGCATTCTCTACAGACACACCCTAAGATTTCCGCATTCTTATCTCTAGCTCATGGCGAGGGCTTTGGTTTGCCGATTTTTGAAGCAGCCTATTCTGGCAACCCTGTCATCGCAACTGGCTGGTCCGGCCAACTGGACTTTCTTGTTGATGAAGAAGGCAAGTCAAACTTTTACAATGTTAATTTCGATCTTAACCAAGTACAACCGGCAGTTGTTTGGGATGGTGTCTTGATTGCTGACTCAATGTGGGCTTATCCTCGTGAACAATCTGCAAAGAAGTGTATGCGCGACTGTTATAACGATATTGTAAATCAAACAGAAGGAAGCGTTGCAACATCTGCCTGCACCTTTGCTGAATCCGTGCAGGAGAGATTTTCGCAGGAAAAACAATATAAAGCCATGGTGGACGCCGTTCTTAAGTTCTCTGGGAACCCAGAAGAAGAACAATGGAGAGACGTGTTGGACCAAGTGGTAGAGTATGATTAGCAAAGAAGTAATCTTTATATCTGACTTCTTTATCAATGAGGTAATGGGTGGCGCTGAGTTTTGTAATGATGCTTTGATGAAACTTTTAAGTCCGGATGTAAAGATTGATAGTTTAAAGTCTGACCGTGCAACTGTTCAACTTGTTGAGAATAATCTTGATAAGTTCTTCATTGTCGCGAACTTCTTTCAACTTGCTGAAAACGTAAAAGTAGCTTTAGCAAAAACGACATACGTCATATTAGAGCACGATCACAAATATGTCCGCTCCAATAATCCTTCCTTATATAAAGATTTCCTTGCACCCGAAAGACAAATACAAAACAAGGCATTTTATAAGAACGCGTTAGCAGTGCTGTGTCAATCTAAAAAACACGCCGGCGTCGTTCAACGGAACCTCCTAATAAACAACATTGTAAATTTAGGCGGTAACATATGGAACGAGGAGCAACTCACCACCTTAGAAAACAATCTGCATGCTGAGAAAGCAATTAAGTATGGTATCCTCCAGTCTAATAATCGCAATAAAGGCATGCCAGCAGCGATCGCCTATTGTCAGAGAAATGGGATAGACTTTAAGTTAATCGAACCTAAGCCATTTCCCGAGTTTATTAGAGACATCTCCCAAGTGGAAACATTAGTATTCTTTCCTCAATGGTTAGAAACATATAGTCGTCTTGCTATCGAGTCAAGGATCCTTGGCTGCAAACTTATAACAAACAGTTTGATAGGCGCCACCAGCGAAGATTACTTTAAGCTGAAAGGCAGAGAGCTTTTAGATTTTATAAGACAAAACAATCAGAATCTTCGACAGCGTTGGATTAAGCTAATCGATAATAGCGAAATAAAATACTTCCCGCCCTTAGATTTGCCAAAGATTACAGTATTTTGCCCTCTATATGCCGGCGAACAATATATCGAAGGCTTTCTGAAGTCTATGCAAGAGCAGACAATCTTTGACCAGTGCGAACTGATCATTATTGATGCCAACTCTCCCGAAAATGAGAGCCAGTACATCGAAGAGTTTATGAAAGAACATGAAAATGTAATTTACAAGCGATTAGATTATAGGGCGTCAGTAATGGAAACTGAAAATATGGCAATCCATATGGCAACGGGCGAGTTCTTTGCTCAGGCATGCGTTGATGATAGACATCATAGAGAGTATCTTGAGATTATGGCAAAACATCTCCACTATCACGAGGACATAGATCTTGTTTATACAGACTGCCTACAGACTAAAAAGCCAAATGAGACCGTAGAGACAAACTCTTCGTCTGGGGTCTATTACGAGCATTCGCGAAATGAGTTTTCTCCGGAGAACATGATCAAGTGCTTGCCGGGCCCAATGCCTATGTGGAAGCTGAGTGTGCACGAAAAATGTGGATATTTTGATGAAGGCTTGTCGTATGCTGGAGATTGGGATATTTTTCTAAGAATGGTAGCATCAGGTTCTAAATTTAAGAAAATTGATATTCCGCTAGGGTTATATTACTTTAATTCTGAGGGATTATCAACCTCAACAGAAAATCAAATCCCTAGGGGAAAAGAAGAGGCGGAAGTCTTCTTTAAGCATAAAAACGTATTCGGTGAAGCGAACTACAATAAATATAAAAATTACTTCTCACAATTTATAAGGAATGAAAATGAGTCAACAACGTAAATACCTCCCTACACTTTCTGAGCTATGCGATAGGTTGTCTATTGCTCAACTCAAAGAAGTGTTCATCCCCGAACACAAAGCTGAATATGCCCAGGAAATCTCAGATATCTGCCATGATATCCAGTTGATTCTCGATTCTAGTTCCGGCAAAATGAACGCGGAAACTGTAAGAGCGATAATTGTCCTCTCTCAGATGAACTTGCACATTTGGCACAATGAGTCTCAAGTTAGAGCCGGCTCAGGTTCTGGCAATTTATCGCTAACTCACGGACTCAACGGTCTTCGGAATGTGGCAAAAAACAGGATTCAAGAGATTAACGGCGGCAGAAAAGATTATAAGATTGATTGTTTAGCAGCCGACTTTAAAGATTGGGAAATCAGCTGGGATAATGACTGAGGTTTATGACTTTGATGTTGTCATTATTGGAGCCGGACTTGTAGGATTAGCTGTAGCTAGAGAATTATCCTCGGTATATGATAATATCATATTAGTTGAAAAAGAGTCAAGTTTCGGACAGCACGTTTCGAGTCATAATAGCGAAGTTATCCACTCCGGCATATATTATCCCAAGGGCGCCCTTAAAACTAAACTATGTGTTGAGGGCAATAAACTGCTTTATAAATTTGCACAAAAATATGATATACCGCATAAGAAATGTGGAAAATTGATTGTGGCTACCTGCCCAGAAGAAGAACCTATTCTTGATCAACTTTATGAGCAGGGGAAGAAAAACGCGGTAGTAGGTATGTCAATGATTGGCAAATCAGAGATCGCCAAAATAGAGCCAGCCGTTAAAGCAACAAAGGCACTCCACGTAGAATCTACAGGAATAATAGACAGCCATTCAGTTATGCAGCAGCTTGAGGCGTCAGCCTTAAATGCGGGGGTGGTCACTCTGTATAATACTGAAATAACATCGATTGATAAAAAAAATAACATTTATAAGTTGACAACTGATACAAATAATGATATTATACAAACAAGAATAGTAATTAACGCTGCAGGGCTCTGGAGCGACACTATTGCGGCAATGGTGGGAATAAATGATTATAAGATCCATTGGTGTAAAGGCGAGTATTATAAAACCAATAAACACAGGAATATGAAAAAGCTGATTTATCCGGTACCGGATCCTCAAGGCAAGTATTTGGGAATTCATACGGTACTAGATTTAAATGGCGGCCTTCTTTTCGGACCAAATGCATATTATGTAGACAATCTCTCTTATGATATGAAAGAGAATAACAAGCCCCAGTTTTATGAGGCGATTAATCGATATTTAGATATCGGTTGGTGCGAGATAGAACCAGCGTTAACTGGCATAAGACCAAAACTTCAAGCTCCCGGCGAGAAATTTAGAGATTTTGTAATAGAAAATAACCAAAAACATGAGAATTTTATCAACATAGTAGGAATAGAATCACCGGGCTTGACAGCCTGTCTTGCTATTGCTAAACATACAAGGGGAATTATTAGATGAAAAAAGAACACGTATTAGTCACAGGAGGCGCCGGCTATATAGGCTCTGAACTGATCGATTACTTACTCCACGCAGGATATACTGTAACAGCGCTCGATAACTTAATGTATGATCCGACGTCGTTGCTGCGCTATACCAACAATCCAGATTTTAGCTTCATCAAGGGGGACGTTAGAAACGTTCTATTGATGGAACGCCTTATGGCAGAAGCAGACATTATTATACCTTTGGCGGCATTGGTTGGCTTTCCTTTGTGCGATGAGGACCCCCGTGCTGCCCAAGAGATTAACCATGACGTTAATACTTGGATAGCAAAAAACAAAAAGCCAAATCAAAAGGTTATCTACCCCTGCACTAACTCTGGCTACGGCGTTAGTGTCGATGGTTCTGTCTGTACAGAAGAATCACCCCTTAATCCTATTTCGCTTTACGGGCGAACTAAAGTGGCTGCAGAGAAGGAATATCAGGATGTTGATAACTGCGTAACATTTAGACTGGCTACTGTTTTTGGCCCGGGCTCACGCATGCGCTCTGACCTCCTTGTAAACAACTTTGTTCTTAAGACATTGCGCGAGAGAGTTTTGGTGTTGTATGAATGTGAGTTCATGCGCAACTATGTGCATCTTCATGATGTATGTCGCGGCTTTATGTTTGTGCTCCGTAACTGGGAAGATTGTAAAAATGAAACATATAATCTTGGAAATGACGAACTGAATATGAACAAACTCCAGCTAGCCGAAAAGATTCAAGAGCATCTTCCTCTAGAGATAATCCGCGCAGAGATTAACAGCGATCCTGATACCCGCGACTACATTGTTAGTAGCGATAAGATTTATAATAAAGGCTACAAGTGCGCATATGATCTCGATGATGGAATCAGACAACTCATAACTGCATATGCTATTATAGAAAGCCCTTGGTACGCAAACTATTAATATGAAACAGATAGATGTATTATTCGTCCATCCCAATGGCGCCCAGATAATTTATCAAGAGCTGAGTAAAAACTATTCAGCGATTGAACCGCCTATATGGGCAGCCCTGCTGGCAAAAAATGCCCTCACAAAAGGATTTGCTACAAACATTCTTGATTGTGAAGCAGAAAGAATAGACGCATCAGAATCAGCAACCCGGGTAAAAGAGCAGAATCCTCGTTTGGTGGCGATAGTGGTATACGGACAACAGCCCTCGGCATCAACTCAAAATATGATTGGTGCTCGAATGTTGATAGAACAACTGAACGCGATTGCTCCAGAGCTTAAGACGATTCTCATCGGATTACACCCCTCAGCCGTTGCTCGACACACGCTGGAAACCGAAGGCTCTGATTTTGTTTGCCAAGGTGAAGGTCCTTACACTATTCAAAAGCTCTTAGAAATCGATATGGATGATCCCGACGCTCTAAGCACCGTCCCCGGGCTTTGGTATCGAGTTGATGGTAAGACCCTTTGCACACGCCCTGCGCCGATTATACCGCAAGAGAAGCTCTCTACGGAGCTACCCGGGATGGCATGGGACTTGCTTCCGATGGATAAGTACCGCACATCTAACTGGCATGCAATGACAAATGGAGATGACCGTCAGCCGTTCGCTTCTTTGTATACAAGCTTAGGTTGTCCATTCCGCTGTAGTTTTTGTTGTATTAACGCGCCATTCGGCAACAATAACTTGGAAAATTGGGACTACGGACGTAATAAGTTTAGATATTGGGAACCAGAATTTATGATTGAAGAGTTTGAAACT
>Ga0098040_1000273_pt1 | contig 24589 bp, 18 predicted proteins | sample 7_EtaG_FD_75065 | JGI IMG/M metagenome (GOLD analysis project Ga0098040, IMG submission 75065) | Marine viral communities from the Subarctic Pacific Ocean - 7_ETSP_OMZ_AT15161 metaG | ecosystem: Environmental > Aquatic > Marine > Oceanic | place: Pacific Ocean | collected 2015-01-08
CCGAAAAGATTTACCGGGCGGCAGAAGCGGTGCGTCCCAAGCCTCGATATCTGGTTACGCCGCAGACTTACATTGCCGCGTTTGTTACACGGTTTATGCCGCACTCTGTCCAGCGCATCATATTCAGGTAGTTTAGACATCGCACTAGATTCATCGCACCCGATCCTATGTCGGCCGCGATTTCGCTAGGCTAGAGACTTCACCAATCTAGAGTTTTATCCGGAAACACGCAATATTACATCTGCAATCTTCTTCGCAGCTTCAGCAATTTGCTCTTCATCCGAAAACCGCCCCACGCTCATGCGAACTGAAGAGGAAGCGCGATCCTCTGACAAACCTATCGACCGTAAAACGTACGACGACTGAATAATGCCACTGTTACAAGCAGACCCAGTTGAAGCACAAATCGATGGCTGAAGCGTATTGATCAGGAATTCGGCATCAATGCCCGGGAACTCAAGATTCAGGTTGCCCGGATGGCGATGGATGGAATCGCCATTGATCGAAAATCCTACATTCGCTTTACGAAGATTCTCCAACAGACCAGATGATAATTCTTTAAGCCTATGCCTATTTTGAGCACCCTCCTTCCTAATGATCGAAGCGGCAACGCCGAAACCAACACATAAAGGAGTTGGGAGAGTCCCAGAGCGCAAGCCATTCTGCTGACCGCCGCCATGAACAAGAGGCGGAAAATTATTCTGCAAGGAGGAGTCTATGAAAAGGGCCCCGACTCCCTTCGGGCCATAGATCTTGTGGGCAGACAGGCTTAGCAAGTCTATCCCAAGCTCGACTACGTCCAAATCTATTGCTTCAGGGGCCTGAGCCGCGTCGCAGTGAAAAATAGCGCCCACACGCTGCGCCTGATCGGCTAACCATGCGATGTCTTGGACTGTACCTATCTCGTTATTCACAGCCATAACGCTGATTAACAAAACATCGTCTGTCAGCATGGTACTGAAGGCCGCCCGGTCTATCTGACCAGACTCAAGTACAGGCACTTCCTTGACTCTGTTCCCATATTGAAGCGCGAAGAAATACGCTGCCTCTTTTACACACTTGTGCTCAATTGCACTAATCAGAATAGTGTTTCTATCGGTTTGATTCGCAGCGAGCACGCCGAAAATCGCCTGGTTGTTCGCTTCGGTGGCACCGGAGGTGAAGATGACTTCTTCCGGAAGCGCCCCAACAAGAGAAGCCACTTCATAGCGAGCAGATTCGATCGAATCTGCGGACTTCCACCCTAAAATGTGGTTTGACGAGTGCGGGTTCCCAAAGGAATCAGTAAAATACGGCAGCATTTCCTCAAGTACACGGACATCTGTGGGCGTAGATGCCTGATAATCAAGATAAATCGAATCAGAAACGCGCATTCCACCCCCGCTGACCAATAATTCAACTGGAAGCTCTCCCCAGCCCAATATTCCATTGACCTTACGCCCTCCAATCATTATTGTCGATACTGGAGCGACGATCCAGGGGAAAAGATGTTTAATAGTCCACTTTTTAAAACAGGTTACCAACCACAGTTTTCCGGCCACGAAACCTTCCCAATGCGCTACGGATGGCTAAAGAAGGCGTACGATGCAGTTAAAGAATCTCAAGCGAGCAATAACGACCACTCCGTCTTCAATGATGAGGGTTCGATCGCACGGTTCGGCGTGGGCAAAAATATGGTCGCCTCCATTCGTCATTGGGCAACGCAATGCGACGTAATCAAGCCCGGAAACAAAGGCAATCAGGCAGAAGTCAGCGCAATCGGGAAAAAAATATTTGATGACAATGGGTTAGACCCATTTATGGAGTACCCCTCTACCCCTTGGCTATTACATTGGAAACTCGCGTCCAACAAAAAGTTAACGACATGGTTTTGGGTTTTTAGTCATTTCCCGACCGATAGCTTTGACCGAGAAAACATAGTTCAGGCATTAGAGAAGCTGGGCAATGAGCAAGCATGGTCCAGGATGTCAAGATCGACTATCAAGCGTGATGTTGAGTGCTTTGTACGCACTTATGCGGCTAAACCTGCAACAGGGAAGCAAACGCATGAAGATACGATGGAGTCCCCGCTCACCGAGCTAAGCCTTCTCAAAGCAATTGGTAAAAAAGATGGGTTTCGTGTTGTCCGTGGCCCAAAAGCGACACTAGGTGACGGAGTGTTTGCGTACGCTGTGATTAGCTTTTGGAACAAATTTTCCACAGCAAATACTATTTCTCTCGAAGCTCTGGCACATCAGCCTGGATCACCCGGCAAGGTCTTTCAACTAAGCGAAGATGACCTCACTGACCGATTAACACGCATAGAAATATCGACGAACGGCAAGTTGAAATGGTCTGAAACAGCCGGCCTAAAACAGCTGGTTCGATCGGAAAAAATGACAGACGAAGATGCGCTCCAATTAATCGACATCGACTACCAAGGCGAATACGAAGGAAAGGTTGCCTAATGCCGCTATCAGACAGTGTTTACGTTGAGAGGCGTTTTCAGCGCTCCATTCGGATCGACACCGACCTACAAAATCCAGATGCTTTAACCGGGTTCATTTGCCCTGAATCGTCTGCTGTCGTTCTCTCAACTATGGCCAACCATATCACCGAGAGTGGCCAGACGGCTTTCACCTGGACGGGCCCTTACGGCAGCGGAAAATCAAGCCTCGTCATCGCCCTGAGCGCGCTCACAGCCAAAAGTAAGTCTCAACGCGATCAAGCTAAACGTTCGGTCGGCGAGGCTACCGCCGAGAATGTCTGGAGCGCCCTACCTCCTGGAAAACAAGGTTGGACCACGATCCCGGTGGTGGGACAAAGAGCGTCCGCTCGAAAGGTCATTGGCGACGCGCTGATACAAAACGGGTTGGCGTACTTAGAGCCCGACGAAGGCTGGAATGATACGAATGTCGTTCAAACACTGCTGAATGCAGCAAACAACATCGCAGGAAAGGCCGGGCTCATTTTATTTATCGATGAAATGGGCAAGTTCCTTGAAGCCGCTGCACGGGATGGCTCTGATCTCTATCTGTTCCAACAGTTAGCGGAAATCGCCTCTCGCTCAAACGGCAAACTTGTAGTTATCGGCATCCTTCACCAGGCTTTCGAGGAATATGCCAACCGGCTTTCTCGTGATGCTCGTGATGAGTGGTCAAAGATTCAGGGGCGCTTTGTAGACCTTGCCGTCAATACCGCTGGGGAAGAACAGATTGACCTGATTGCACGGGCGATTCACTCGGATCATGACTCTAGCATTGTTAGCCGCCAGTCCTCGGTTACTGCGGAGACAATACGCTCCCATAAACCGGGAGTCAGTGAAAACCTTGCGCCTCTACTCGAAAACACCTGGCCGTTGCATCCAGTAGTTGCCGCCCTGCTCGGCCCTATTTCCCGCCGGCGATTTGGTCAGAACCAACGGAGTCTGTTCGGTTTCCTAAATTCTGCAGAACCGAACGGTTTCCAAGACTTTCTCAGAATGTCAGATGGCGAGGAAACCTATAGCCCTAGTCGTCTGTGGGATTACCTGAGAGTTAATCTAGAGCCATCCATCATTGCATCACCTGATGGCCATCGCTGGGCGATGGCGGCTGAAGCACTTGATCGCTGTGAAGCGAACGGAGGCAGCCCCGTTCACATTCAGCTCCTCAAAACGATTGCAGTGCTCGATCTTTTTCGTGAACGTTCCGGACTCTATCCTGGTCAGGAGCTTCTATATGCAACAGTTTCAGCCAACAAAGAGGTGGTTGATTCCACTCTGGAGGACCTTAGACGCTGGTCGTTTGTCATTTACCGAAAGCATATGTCTTCGTATGCGGTCTATGCCGGTAGCGACTTTGATATCGAGTCGGCCATTGAGCAGGCTTTGCAGGAAGTTCGAGACGTAAATTTTGAAACGTTGCAACGCATGGCCGGAATGCAACCCATTCTCGCAAAACGTCATTATTTTGAGACTGGTGCACTGCGTTGGTTTGATGTTCAGCTTGGCTCCCTAACAGCGGCAACTTCAAATGCCGCCCAGTTTATCCCCCACCAAGGGACCATAGGCCTTTACTTATTAGCGCTGCCCACTGAGGGAGAGGACAGCCAAACGGCTCGAGCACGCTGTAAAGAGGCTTCAAGGAAAGCAGTAAAAGAGGACCTTAATGTTATTGTAGGGTTTCCCTTGCAGGCTTGGACCATCATCGAGCTTGCAAAAGAATTAAAAGCCTTAGAGAAAGTACGTGAGGAGCACACGGAAATTCAGGGGGATCTTGTTGCCCACCGTGAGGTAAACAGCCGGCTTATTGCCTTACAAAACCAGCTAGAAGCAGAGCTTCAGCAAGCGATGTTGAACGCAGTTTGGTTTGAGAATGGGCAAGAGCTTGAGCGCATGACCATCAAGGCACTTAACAACAAAGTGTCTGAGGTTGCAGAACACCTCTACCCGGATTCTCCTCGGATCAAAAACGAACTTCTCAATAGAACAAAACCCTCTAGCAGTGCCATTGCTGCACAAAATGCGCTTCTTAAAGCTATGGCAAACAACCTTGGCGAGAACCGGCTAGGTATTAGTGGGTACCCTGCTGAAGGGGGCTTGTTCGAATCACTGCTAGAACATACCAAACTTTACGGTCGAAAAGCGCAAGGCTTCGACTTTATCAAGCCAGGCTGGGAAGAAGACGCTGGTCGACTTTACCCAGCATGGAGAAGAGCGGCTGAACACTTAGAATCGAACTCAGATCACTCTATTGGCATCGACGAGTTGTACGAGATTTGGGAAGACAAACCGATCGGTCTTAAACGAGGTTTGATGCCTGTTCTAGCCGTTGCATTTATCCTATCCCAACGCAGTAACCTCGCGTTTTACCGTGAAGGAATCTTTCAACCTCTATTCACTGATCTCGATGTTGATTACCTAGCCAAAGACCCGGCGTCAATCCAAGTTAGGTGGATGGACCTAAGTCATCTGTCGAAGAGCCTTCTTTCCGGCTTGGCTGGAGTCGTACGTGAGTTAGATGCGGAAAATCCACTAAAGGAATTAGCACCAATCGACGTTGCTCGCGGATTAGTCGCAATCTTCGACCGCCTACCAAATTGGAGCAAACGCACCCAAAGGCTCTCTGCTACGGCCATGAAGGTTCGAACAATCTTCAAGCATGCGAGTGACCCGAACCAGTTACTATTCTCGGACCTCCCCGGGGTGTACGAGAAAAACGCCGACATCCAAAAGGACGAGGTAGCAAATTCGGTCATAACGACCATACGAGAGGCAATGAAAGAGCTCGTAGATGCCTATCCTAAGATGCTCGAACGCATGTCTAACGTTCTTCTGACCGAGCTTCAAGTACCGAGCGATTCGCCACAGGCACTCTCTGAACTTAGAGACCGCGCCGAAAATATAAAGCAAATGTCTGGAGACTTCAGGCTGGATGCCTTTACAAACCGAATTGCCGTGCTCGATGGCAGCAGCGAATCGATAGAAGGTGTCGGTAGTCTGGCAGCAAATAAGCCACCCAGAGATTGGGTTGATGCGGACCTCGATGCCGCATTTATTGAGACAGCAGCGCTAGCACAAAAGTTCGTCAGAACTGAATCGTATGCCCGAGTTCAAGGCCGAAAAGACAAGCGTCACGCGATGGCAATAATCATCTCCAGGGACGGACAACCAAAGCCAATGGAGGCGGACTTTCAGATAACTGAAAGCGATCGGCCCAAAGTTGATGAACTGGTTTCACGACTCAAGGAGTCAGTCCAATCAGATAGTTCGAATAAGAAAGCCGTGATTTTAGCAGCCCTTGCTGAGCTGAGCAGCGAATATATGAGCCTAGCGACCGACACTGAACAATTGAGCTTTTTGGAGGAAACCGATGTCACAACATGAGAAACACGTGCTCGGCTTGTCAGGCGGGAAAGACAGCGCCGCGCTAGCAATCTACATGCGCCAAAACTATCCTGAACTAGACATCGACTACTTCTTTACCGATACCGGAAAAGAGCTGCCGGAAGTTTACGAGTTTCTTGGAAAACTCGAGGGCTTTCTTGGGAAACCCATTTTAAGACTCAATCCAAATCGCGATTTTGATTACTGGCTAAAACAATACAACAACTTTTTGCCGTCAGCTCAGACCCGCTGGTGCACGCGTCAGCTCAAGCTCAAGCCCTTTGAAGATTGGATTAAGCCATTCCTTGAGTCTGGAATAAAAGTACACAGCTACGTCGCGATTCGGGCCGACGAGCCGTATCGGGAAGGGTATAACGCAAAACAAGACAACTTAACAATCCATCTTCCGTTTAAAGATGATGGAATCGACAAACCCGGTGTGGCCGAAATCTTGGAGAGCTCTGGGTTAGGCTGGCCAAAATATTATGAATGGCGATCAAGGAGTGGATGTACTTTCTGCTTCTACCAGCAAAAGATCGAGTGGGTTCGACTAAAAGAGCGCCATCCTGAAGCTTTTGAAGAAGCCAAAGCTTACGAAAAGGACGCTCTCGAAAATGGCTCTCCTTTTACCTGGAGCCAAGGCGAGTCACTTGATGAATTAACTCAGCCAGAACGGATTAGGCAAATCAAAGATGATTACGAAAAACGTCTTTTGAAGATTCAATCGAAAAAGAGGCAAAATCCGTTACGCCCGGATTCTGAATTGATTGATATCGATGATGTGTACGGCCAGCCGAAGTTTTGCGTCGCTTGCCATAAATAAGCCCGAGACAAGACAGGGCTGCCCAAGTGCACAGCCCTGTCAAACTAGGATCTAAGTGTTCCTTACGACGGGTCTTTGCATCTCGCCCCTACCTGCCAGCCTCAACTCTGTGGGTTATGGCGAGACTTCGATCGCAGATCTCCAAGGTACTTACAACTTTTACTCAGTAATCTAGCCACTCAGAGAGCTCATCCCAAGCAAGTTCTAGAAGATTCTCCGTGCGTCTTTTTATTGTTTCTTCCGTCCAAGATGACACGCTTCCAATATGATCTAATAGATGAAGCCGATCACCTTCTTTTAAAAGCTCTTCAGTTTTTTTACGAAAGGAAATACCTTCTTTCTTGGCTTGAGCAAAAGCCGTTTCCAAAGAATCCTGAGTTTTCGCAGTTAAAGCCGAATAGAAAATTCGCTTTTTCCGCCAACTACTATTGCCAACACTCGAATTTTCCTTTTGGGGCAAAAGCACCAGGTTGCCAACTGTATTTTTAGTATAAGGTCGACGATAAATGTCCGAATCCCAACCAGAGCCAGATTCTGAATCGGGTGCCACATGCTCAACAGTCGAATATTTTTCTGAAATCCAATATCGATAATTTAGAAAGTTCAATTCTTCTGTTTTCCGCGTCCTTTGCTTGCTCAACAGCCCCTCCTCCCCAGTAACGGGCAGGGACTGATGAGATGCCGCTAGCAGTATCATTCGACAAAGAGGTCTTGAATATGAGGCCAGCGGCATAAACTGAGCTTTCGCGATCCAATCATTTTTGCCTTTAACATTAATCTTGCTATTTTTTGCAAGGTATGAACGCAGCTCAGACTTGAAGTCCGCCGAAGATAACAGCGCATTTTCATTCTCCAAACCAGCACAAAGAGGTTTACCGCCAACACTCGGTTCTTTTTGCATTAGCTTGCGCAACTCCGAATCTATTCCTCCTGTATTTCCAGTAACAGACCGCCTCAAAATGATAAATGATGTTAATGCTTTTACCACTTCTAAAAATTCAGCTTCGTTTCCATCTTTATTATACTGTGACCAATACCTTGCAATAATAGGTATAGACAAGCTTGTATTCATGTTAGATATAAACGAACAGCAAAGCATTAAAGTATCAGCGACCGCAGTAGAATGAACGCTCGACAACGAGCCAATCTGTTCCTTCTTCCAGTACTTGAAACGATATTCAGCTACATCTGCTATCGAAGCAACGAACCTTCGTTTTAGTCTAGAGCCTTGGTTATCTGAAATCGCTTCGAATTTGAGTCTCAAATAATTTCTTTGTGAGCTAAGATCAAAAGGCAACTTATAACCGTTCTGATAAAGCGCCGACGACACTAATATTTCTTTCGTCTCCTTTTGCTTCTCCTCGGAGCTGGGATAAATTTTATCTAAGTACCTTGCTATTCGATCAAACTGAGCTTCAGATTCAGACCCTCTATATCCCTCAAGAGAGTTTTCATATTGGATAACCTTAGGCTTAAAGGTTTCTAGTGCAGTAAGCGGCTCTCCGGTCGTATTTAGTGCATCAAAGATATCAAAGGCAGCATTCTCGTCATCTGTCTCAACCCGAGTGAGTACCACGGCTTTAGTAAGATAGGAAGAGAACAAAATACATCTAAAGATGCCGGAAGTGTGATCATTTGATGAGAGTTGTGCAATCATGCGCTCTCTTGCGCTATCGTTGGTTATTACCTTATCTTTGTCAAACAATTGCCTTACTGAGGCTTTCTTAAAATCACTATTTGATAGTGGCTCACACTCAAGATCTGAATCCTCTGAGCTACCAGAATATAGGAATTTTCTGAGCTGATCTTTTATGTAATTATAATTTTTCAGCATGCGGTCACCATCGACTTGATTTTTTAAAAAGTCAATGTCAAATTTATCTCGTTCCTCACTATAATACCTTGAAAAATTCATCAAAGCTTTTGCTATGTGTGACCGATATTCAGAGTCCCTTGTAGAACGCGCCCGTTCATCGCCGTCCCTTACGATTCTGGGAAATGGATGAGTTGATCCTCTCCCTAATAGTTGCCCTATAACACACTGATACAAGACTTCTCTTTGAAAATCCAACTCAGCTGTAAGCCAGGTCTTTAAATCACCCTCGACATCGGATAGGTCTGAATTATTTTCGATGAGTATTTCGATCAATGCACAAGAAAGTAATGACAATGTTGTTAAACGTTGCTGACCGTCAAAAACTAAAAGAGAGGCTCCATCAAAGTTTGGTTCTGATGAATTTTCCGCAACCAAAATAATTGTTCCCAGAAAAGTAAATGGGGTTTCCGACTGATTGCTTGATAAATAATAAAATCCGTTGAAGCAGTCCTCCAGCAACCTACGAACTTTCTCCTCGCTCCAATCATATGAACGTTGATAATCAGGTATTTTAAAACCCGCATTCCCACTATGGCTAGTCATTGTATCGTAAAGGTTCGACGCTGTAGCCGCAAATAGGTCACTCACCGATTTCAAAATATTCACCCCATTATTGCAATATTGAATAGAATAATTAGTGGCTCAATTAACAATTATAGTTATTAAACGAAAACCTGACACGCTCATAAAGTTGACTTCATGAATTTGGTGCTAGCCGTAAATTTTTCTTATTCCGATTAAGCCTCTCCTTGGAATAATTTCAAACTCGATTTAATCTATTAACCTATAGTATTTTATGCTTTATTCCGAACCTGGTTTCGCGTTTTTAGGCGTTACAATCTCCAAAAAAGATCAAGTATCACCTCAGCGAGTTCGCCCACGTATCTGATGAAAAGCCATTGATCTTTCACCACTTCGCAAGGGAAATACCTGTTTCGATAGCTGCTCCGAATTTCAAAACTCTCAAGGCATGGAGACTAGGGCACTGTATGAAAGCATACTCACGACATCATTGCCTCAATCTCATCTAAGATGTTCCACAGCGGCTTCTGATCATTGTCATCCAAAGTTTGTATCAACAGGGGTATGCCTGCATTCGCAAGATTAATAGCGAAATCAAAAACTTTTCTATTATCCGACAATCCAGTCACATCTTTTGTGAAGCTAAGATATACCGCTTGTATGTGTGTCACGCGGTAAGGATCTGTCGACAAAATCGATGCCGCTGTCACATTGTAGGTTTCGTGTTCCTCAACAGGAGGGAGCTCTTTCTTTACCGCAAGGACAAATGCACAGAACCAAAAGTCTACTTGTCTCTCGAAGGGAGTTATATCCCCTGAAGTGGCAGAGCCCCCTGTAACGCAGAATCGTTTAATCTGATCTGCGTACTTTTTTGGCATCTCTACGTTAAAACCAGAGAACGGATTATCAGACATTTACTTCACCTCGACGCCTTTTCGCTCACAAACAATGCAGGACATATGATGATTACATTCACACCTGACAACGCCAGTGTGTTCATACTGAGGCTTGTGAGCGAGCATTGTTGGGTAATGCGCTGGATTAGTTAACGTAAACACCATACCAGCATGCTTATCGATTATCTCTTCAACGCCTCTTATCTCGTCTTGCGTCAGAAAAAGAATAACTTGTGTACCTTCTTCGATAGTGCGAAGCAGAACCGACTGTTTTACGTAACCCGACATCATGCCTAGTGGCGTATCGATAATATTTGGTGCCTCAACCTGACTCACTTTGGTTAAAGCCAAAATGAACGCAAGAGTGATGGCCCTCCTCGACGCACCATTAAGATCTTGGTCAGGATTTAGCTGGCGGTCGTTCGGGCCAAATACCACAATATCGAATTGGTCTGTCAGCTCTGCTCGTCGAATACGAGAAAAGTCTGAGTTTGATGAACTCGCACCTATCATCGACAGAAATATCCGGTTCATTTCAGAGCTTACTTTACTAAGTTCCTCTTTCCGCAGCAGGTCCACCACATCCAGAAAAACAGATTTGGCTGCGTTCGCAACGTCCCAGTTTCCTGCTGAACTATTCGTTTTCCCGAGCTTTTTCCGGACACGATCACTATCATGCTCAGCTTCTCTCAGCCGGCTTCTGGCTTCATCGATTTGTGAGTTGCGCGTTGCCTGCGTGCCCCGCTGTCGCTCAAGGGCGCTACGCAAGTTGTCTCTCTGCTCCTTTAGCTTCTGCAAGTGACTATCATCGATTTCGCTGATCGTCTTCTCAATGTCTTCAGCTTCAGTTTCAAACCCCGCCAAGCTACGTTGAGCATTAATAAGAACCGACGACTCTCTTCCATAGAGTTCCGTCCACTGCTCAGAAGAGTCCTCAGTGACAATGCTCCTAATCCGGTAGAAAAGACTTGATGCTGCCTCTTGTATGAGGTCCGACTCGCGACTTGCGTCTATGGCTTCTGAGATGTTCTTGCGTCGGGCGCTTCCATCCGGTGAATCGGCACGCAAATCGCTTCCACAGAAGCAGGCATCACGATCAAGCAGTTCCTCTAGGATAGGCACATTAACCTTGGGAAGCTGTTTCGATCTATTCATGCCATTGAGAATAGTCTTTGCGTTCTCAAGATGCTCAGCAAGTACACCTCGAGACATTTTTTCGTTAGAAACGACTGCACGTAATGACTTATAGGCAGACTTCTCTGAGTCTGACATGCGCTGAATGTTTTTTTGAACGGCCTGCTTCTGCTTTACTAGTTTTTCTTTATCGCCAAGTTTTAGCGCATCTTCGATCGCCTTATCCTTCGTCGCGAGCTCCTTCTGGATCTTTGAAATTTGCTCCTCAGCAAGCTCTAACTCTTCCGTCCATTCAGCTATGTCTTCCTCATAACTAGCCATGTGGTCACATAACTTCTCTAACTCTTTGGCGTAGTCCTTATTGTCGATTTCTTGGCTAAATTTGTTCGCGACGTTTCCCAGATGAGAAATCGTCTTCTCAAGGATGTTAAGTCCAAGCAATGCCTCAATTGCGTTCGTGACCCTTTTGCGTTTCACTCCCTGGGATGCGGCAGCCTCGATAAAGGACATTGCGCTGTCACCATCTGTGAAATATACGTCTTTCAGCGACTCAGGCAGTGCGTTCTCAATAACAGCTGGCACTTCACTTTGGAGCACTCTCTCGGTGCCTTTCGGTGTCACTCTCCATAAGTTTTGCGTCTCGCCCGCTCTTCTTGCCTCCCCATTCTTGGACGCAGATTCGTTGCAGGTCCTATTTAATCTATAAGTTGATTTACGCAATTCGTGGTTACCGCGTCCAATACCAACCACGTGCTCGATCTCAAACTCAATCTCTACGGTAACCTCTACTCTTTCACTTTCTTTTTCATCAGACGGGAAAAGCGAATAGTCACCTTTCTTCGGTAACGCTTTTGATCCATACAGACACCAGATGAGGGCAGTTTGGCATGTTGTTTTCCCGGTCTCGTTAGCCGCCCTTATAACCGTCAAGGGTTTTTCTTTGTCACAAGAAAAATCGAGCTTAAGATTTTTCAATAAGCGAAAATTACTGATTTCGGCGGATATTAACTTCATGGATCACTCCTGCAACAAGCTTGTAGAGCGCCTAATAATTTCGTCTCTTATATCGCTGATGATCTGACTGCGGGATCGGTCGTCTACACTGGACTCGATGAGGTATATTCGCTGGCAAAGTTGGATGAACTTATCTTTGTCGTAGTTCAGCTCTTCTTTACCTTCGATAACTTTTTCAATCAGACCATTAATCTTTTTATGCGAAACGCTCATAATGCACCCAATAATTCGAGAAGCTTTTGCGTGGCGTTGTAGCCGCCCTTATTTTCCATATAGTTCGAACTATATTTTGCGAAAAACTCGACGCGGCAGTATTCTGATTCAATTAGAGACTTTAGATCGTCATCAGCTTCCCCCTCCACAATCGGCAGCACAATAAAGTCGTGGATAGTCGCTGAGTCTTTCCCCGTCTCAGGGGAAAGCCTGAGCACGCGGCCGAGTCGCTGCATCCACTGCCGGACGACAGTATTGCTTGCAAGGAGGTAAGCAGATTCTGTTTGGGGTACGTTGAAGCCTTCGTCCAGTACTCTTTTCGAGGTTAAGACTTGGAGCTCATTTGCTGAAAAGGAACCGATGATACCTTTTAGGGCCTTATTGTTTGAGGTTTCATCGGCTGTAACCTGATGAAACTTCACTCCGCGCCTCATTAGTACAGCATTGACCATCTCTAGCTGATCCGGGTTTTTATCAGTACAAAAAACAAGGGTTTTTTCGATTTCAGCCTTGTTCTTAGGAAGACTACTGGAAAACAGCTCAACTTTGTTAGCTGCGCTTTCAACTAGTGCTCTTCGTTTCAAGCACAAGCGCTGCCAGCGGTCTTTTGCCCTTGAATTTCCCCCTTCCTGGGCAGCGAAGGACAGTCGTTTTATTTGGCTGGTGAGTTCTTGAAAGTCTTCCTCTTCTTCTGCAGTTAGGTAAACAAAATGAGCATGATAATAATAATGGACCAAGCACTCACCGATGGCGCGGTCAAGGCCATACTCATAGACCACGTCACCAAAAGTTTTAAGTAGAAACTCTGTTCCAGAATCATCAAATTGTCGCTCATAGGTAGCCGACAAACCCAACTTGTAATCAAAAACTTTAGGAAAAGCCTCCTGAGACCTCTCACTCCCAATATTGTGTACCTCGTCTGCTATTAGTAGCGACTTGACTGCACGCCCAAGTACATTAGTTTTTTCAAACAGGCCACTGACCAGAGCATTGTGTGTAACGATAATTATCTCGGCCACCGAGACCTTAAGACGAAGATTACGCTGAGCCTGCTTTACTTTGGCACGAATAGCTGAGGCAGCCATACCATTTGTGTTTACTGGAGCTATTCCAAACTCACAAACATCCCCTTCCCATTGATTCATCAGCGCTTTAGTCGGAACGGAGATCACAATCAGTAAGCGTTGTTCCTGCTCCATTAGCTCCGTCGCGGCAATTAGAGAGGTATACGTCTTCCCACCGCCAGTAGCGATGGAGAAAATTCCTTGATTATCGTTCCTAAACCAAGCAGAAACAGCCTCTCCTTGGTGAGCAAACTTGCCATTCTGATAATCGAGGTAGTCAGGGATACGCAAAGACGGCACAACTGTGTCGAGCTCCTTGGTGTCAGGACCACCAAAGGTATCAGTGTAAGTTCGTTTGAATTGCCCAACACCATTGGTCGCTTTAGCAGCTAACTCTGTTATGTGAGCCATCGTAGCTTCATTCAGCGGTATCGTTCGGATATCAGGCTCTTGGGAAGCCCAAAGTGTGTTAAATTTCGCTTGCAGCGCATCGTTAATTTGCTCCGACTCGACGCTCATCCAGGAACGGCTTAAGACCAATTGTTCGAAATTGTTGATCATGCCGCCGGTAGTGGCATTGCTTGAGCCATGAATCGCAACTCCTCCCTTTGGCGTTTTGAACATCCAGGCTTTGCTGTGGAATAATCCATTCTTTTTTAGAGCCACTCTCAGCTCGATCTTCTTCGAGGCCACTAAGTAAGCTAGGGCGGAAACGGTATAACTCCGCAGCGAGCCTTCCGTAATATCGAAGTTTGGAAAGAGCACATGAAAATAGTCCGAGTTGGCACTATATGCGTCACGGATCGCGGCCAAATCAGTTTCGTTGATATTGGGGCTTACGATAAAGCGCATCGGCTGCACCGAGCGCAACTTCAAGTATGAGGAAATCGTCAGCGCCAATTCAGATAGAACGCCACTCGAGAAATAACCCACCATGCAGTCCAACGACTCAGACTGAGATGCCACAGGCTGGAATAAATCCTGATCTACATTACCTTCCGAGGGAAAAAAAATCGGCGATAGCTTTTCCATGTTTGACTTAATCACTAGGTTCCCTTTCTTTCACGAAATCATTTTAAAATTGCTTGAACATCAGCCTTTCATCAGAGAAAGAGACCAACCTTTCGATTCTAGACCCCCGATTTAACAACTCATACTCTAGCTCACCTAACAGGCGGCCAATAATCAGTCGCACTTCTCGACCATAGATTCCTCGACTGCGGTTTCTCCACACCCGAATAATGTTATAACCGCTTGGGTTGTCGCCAGCAAATTCGATGCTGTTAATTCATGTAAATACATCAGCAAATCAGGTTTTTAGAACTAGCTTCTTGAAACTTCTACCCAAATAAATTTCTCTTGATTCAGGACTGATTCACCTTCAAACCGGTAAGCGCAAAGCTTTCCACAGTAATTACCGGCTACGCTGTAATCCAGGCAAGCAATATGATCACTCAAAGGCTTAGGCTCGCCACTCATCCAGTAATGCCCCACGAAAACCGGTTTCTCACCGTCGTATCCCGGCAAAATATCAGAAGCCACAGGCTCGTGGGGGATCTTATCGATGACATCGATAGGCACCATCGCTAGATCACGGTAAGTTAACTCGCCTTGCCGCCACCATTCTGCGCGAATATTAGTCCGCTTGTTGTTGTCTTTATCGAAAAAGTGGTGGTCACCGGGCAACGGGATCTCCAAGCCTTTGAGCAAGGTCTCTATGGCCTCATAAGCTTCGGTACCCTTTCGGCTTGTTTGTTCCCAGGTTTCCGGAAGCAGTTGATTTCTAACGCCGATGTACTTCTTTATCGCGGATATATGTTTCGGGTGCCAACAAGCATGTACCACTCGAAGTTTCGGCAGATCCAGATACACGGGCAGAGTTTTGAACCAGTCAATCATGATGTGGTGTAACTCGCTGCCCTCGTTCACTTGCTCTAGAAACGCTTTGTGCTGTTTCAGGTTTTTATCGGTATGGGGCCTGAGGTATTCGTTAGGGTTCCGCGGGTCTTCCGTTGCCCAGGCGACAGCGTTGAACTCATGGTTGCCCATCACAGCCAACGCCTTGCCATTCTCAACCATGTTGCGGGCAATGCTGACCGTCTCGATCTGCTGTGGGCCGCGGTCGACGAAATCCCCGAGGAATATCACTTGTCGAGAGGGATGCTGCCAAACGCCATCAATCTCTTGATAGTCCAGTTTGGTGAGGAGGGATTTGAGTTCACTGGCGTGGCCGTGTATATCGCCGATCAGGTCATACATCTAGCTTAATCCCTGAGCTTTCGGAACACCAAGGAGGGTGCGTGTTTTTTTATTAGAACCAATACTGCTTGATTTGCCGCCAGATTCCAACGTCACCGACGCTTTCGTAGACATGTTTTCACAAAGGAGACTGACCTCTGCTCAGTTGAACCAAGCACAGCCGCAGGAATCCCATAGGGAACCAACTATCAGAAAGCAATGGAATTGATGGTAAAAATTGGAGGCGCGGGTCGGAATCGAACCGGCGTACACGGAGTTGCAGTCCGCTGCATAACCACTCTGCCACCGCGCCGGGAAAAGTTCGAAGGGGATTCGATACTTTTATGCTCTCAGGTGGGCATTGAGAGACTGTGTTAATTGGAGCGGGAAACGAGATTCGAACTCGCGACCCCAACCTTGGCAAGGTTGTGCTCTACCAACTGAGCTATTCCCGCTTGATCAACGAGGGCGTATTCTACGGATTAGGCCGTTTGCGTCAACCACTTTTTTCAACTTTCTGTTTTAGTTCAGATTCTGATCGATTGCCCTCGAACGCAGCAACCCCCAACACGCGAATTTGAGCTAGTATCAAGGAACACCCATCGCCAATCCTCAACAAAGGAGACGGGATTTCCAGATGCCCTCCCCTGGCAAGCTTGATTTCCAGAACGGCCAACTGACCGTCTCGGGCGACTGGACGCTTCCGAACTACGGCCGCTTGAAGCGGGACGTCCAAAAAACCGCCGCAATGGAGTCACCTAACGGGTATTCCGTCAATCTGGCAACAATCAATGCGCTGGATACCGCCGGCGCATCCCTGCTGGTGGACCTTCTGGGTGCCCGTCAACTCCATGAGCTGACCGAGCAAACCCCCGGGCTTTCCAGCGAACGTCAGGAACTGCTGCGCCTGGTTGCCAACGCTATGGCCAGCCCTGAAGGCGAAAAGGCCCTCCGATCCAACCCGATCACCGAGTTCCTGGCGGGTGTTGGCGAAAAAATCGAAGACTTCTGGCATCAACAACGGCTTTTGATCGGGTTTACCGGTCAGATACTGGCGACATTGGCGAGCATCCTTGCAACACCCTGGCGATGGCGGATCACATCACTGGTGGCCCATGTCCATCAGACCGGGCTGAATGCCCTTCCCATCGTGGCGCTGCTGACGTTTCTGGTGGGTGCGGTGGTTGCGTTTCTGGGCGCCACCATTCTCGATGATTTCGGCGCCACCATTTACACCGTGAACCTTGTGGCCTTCTCGTTCCTGCGGGAATTCGGTGTTCTGCTGGCCGCAATCCTTCTGGCCGGCCGCACAGCCAGCGCATTTACCGCGCAACTGGGCTCTATGAAAGCCAATGAGGAGATTGACGCCCTACGCACCTTCGGCCTGAGCCCCGTGGAACTGTTGGTTATCCCCCGGGTGCTGGCGATGGTGATTTCGCTTCCCATATTGACCTTCGTCGGCATGATCAGCGGCATTGTTGGTGGTTCGCTGGTGTGCGTCGTGGCGCTGGATATTTCGGTTCCGCAAATCCTGAATATCCTCGAAACCAAGGTAAGGGTCGTCCACCTTCTGGTTGGGCTGGGAAAAGCCCCTATCTTTGCGTTTGTGATTGCCGTTATCGGTTGCCTTGAGGGCTTCAAGGCCAGCGGAAGTGCCCAGTCCGTCGGTGAGCACACCACCTCCGCCGTGGTACAGTCGATCTTTATGGTGATTCTGCTGGATTCCATAGCAGCGATATTCTTCATGGAGATGGGCTGGTGAGAAAAGAGGCCGCGCACCAGGATGTGGTTATCAGCGTGAAGGGCCTTTGTAACCGCTTCGGTGGTCATGAGGTACATACGGATCTCAATCTTGACCTTTATCACCGGGAAATACTGGGGGTGGTTGGCGGCTCGGGAACCGGCAAGTCGGTGCTGCTGAGGAGCATTGTCGGGCTGCATACGCCGGATTCCGGGACCATTGAAGTCTTTGGTGAGCAGTTGCAGGCTCTTTCTCAACAACAACGCTCCCGTGTAGAACGGCGCTTTGGCGTGCTGTTTCAGAGCGGTGCCCTGTTCAGCTCCCTGACTCTCCAGGAAAACGTTGCCCTGCCGCTGATTGAGCATGCCAAACTGTCCCGTACTGACGCGGAACACTTGGCCCGGGTGAAGCTCGCACTGGTCGGCCTGCCAGCCAACGCGGCCGGAAAGTACCCCGCCCAGCTGTCAGGTGGCATGGTCAAAAGAGCCTCGCTCGCAAGGGCCCTGGCGCTGGACCCGGAGGTGTTGTTTCTGGACGAGCCCACGGCCGGGCTCGATCCGATTGGCGCCGCGGCTTTTGACCGACTGATTGTTACGCTTCGGGACGCCCTTGGCTTCAGCGTGTTTCTGGTGACCCACGATCTGGACACCCTTTACACCACCTGTGACCGGGTGGCCGTGTTAGCCTCACGGAGCGTACTGGTGGCAGACCGGCTGGCGGTGGTTGAAGCCACTGACGACCCCTGGATTCGCGATTACTTCCATGGGCCCAGAGGCCGCGCCGTCAATCGCATCAGGCCGGCCACGGGGCAATAAACGTAAACAACCGGAAAGCAGCAAGGAAGTCGGGAGAGGCACGCTGATATGGAACCCAGAGCACATCACGTCCTGATTGGGCTGTTCACATTGGTTGCGCTTGCCAGTGCGCTCGCGTTCGCCTTGTGGCTGGGCCAGGCGGGCAACGACCGCGATTATGCCTGGTACGAAATAATTTTTGATCGGGGCGTCAGCGGGCTCTCGGAGGGCAGCCCGGTCAAATACAGCGGCATTGAGGTGGGCGACGTGGCCGAACTGAGCCTCGACCCAAATGACCCGCGCAACGTCAGGGTGCTCATTCGGGTATACGACGATGTGCCCATTAAGGAAGACACCCGGGCTGGCCTGGCGTTAACCAACATTACCGGCAGCATGAACATCGAACTGAAGGGCGGCACCCCCGGAAGCCAGAAGCTGACAGGAAGCCGTGAATCCCCACCGACCATCCAGGCCGAACCCTCGGCCTTTACCACCCTGATGGCTTCCAGTGAGGAACTGTTTGCCAAGCTTGATAAATTTCTCACCAACGCAAATGCCATGGTGTCCAAGGAAAACTCCCGCAACCTCACCCGCAGCCTCAAGAACATCGAGGCCGTGTCGTCTGGGTTGATGGATCAACGCAGCGAACTGAGCAATCTGGTGACGAGTTTCGATCAACTCAGTGTACAAACCGAGGCCACGCTGAAAACCTTCCGTCAATTTGGCAGCACAGCGAACACTTTGCTGGACAAGGAAGGCCGCCAGTTGATGGCCACTGCCCAGAGCGCCATGGATTCACTGGAAACCGCAACCGCGCGGCTTGAAGCACTCACCGCCCGCAACGAGGGCTCCCTGGACCAGGGAATGCAGGGCATCGGTGAACTGGCGCCGGCCATGCGGGAGCTGAGATCAACGCTGCAAAACCTGGACAGCCTTATCCACCGCCTGGAGGACGACCCGGCCGGCCTTCTGCTGGGCCGCGAGCCGATACAGGAGTTTAATCCATGACACTGACTGCATCACGGGCACTGCTCTGCATGGTCGTTGCCGCCACGTTATCCGCTTGTACTCTGTTCCCGGATCGACCGGCCAATCGAATATTTCAGTTACCGGCTTCCACGGTTGAGGAATCCATCACTGACAACAAACCATTCAGCACAACCCTTCGGTTCGTAACGCCCCTGGCAGAAGGCCCTGTTGATAGCTCGCGTATTCTGGTGAAACCGGAGGGCAACGAAATAAAGGCCTATCAGGGAGCGCGCTGGAGTAAGAAGTCTCCCATCCTAGTTCGGGACCAACTGATCGATGCCTTTCGCCGGGATGGCCGCTTCGCTGGCGTTATTACCGGAACCAGTCCGGCCCGCAGTGATCTGACCATGGCAGGAGAACTAAGCGCGTTCCAGAGCGAGTATCAGGACGGCATGCCGGTAGCGCTGATCAGGCTGGACCTGCATCTCATCGACGAACGCACCCGCAATACCCTTGCCAGCAAACGCTTTGAGTACCAGCATCCGGCGACAGGGGAACAAGTTGAAGCAGTCGTGGAGGCATTTGGTGAGGCCAGTAGCGCACTGGCCCGCGAGGTGATTCGCTGGACGGTCGAACAGCGCCCCTAACCCGTTAACCCTGGTGTTTTTCCGGAAAAAGGTCCGGCCAGGCGGCCTTGAGATAGAGAATCATCGACCAGAACGTCAGTACCGCTGCCACGTACAACAGGGCCGTACCGGCCTGGGCCCAGACGACACCAGGAGGAAATGCCAGCAGCATGATAATGGCCACCATCTGCGCTGTTGTCTTGATCTTGCCAATGTAGGAAACCGCCACACTCGCACGGCTGCCAATTTCCGCCATCCACTCCCGCAATGCTGAAATCACGATCTCACGACCGATAATCACCGTGGCGGGAATCGTCAGAATGAAACTGGCGTGGGCTTCAATCAGTACGGTCAGTGCTACCGCCACCATGAGTTTGTCCGCAACGGGGTCCAGGAAGGCACCAAAAGGTGTGCTCTGGTTCAGTTTCCGGGCCAGGTAACCATCCAACCAGTCCGTCGCCGCCGCCAGCGCAAACAGGCCGGCACTGACGAGGTAGCTCCATTGCGCCGGCAGGTAGTAGATAATCACGAAAACCGGGATCATCAGAATCCGGGAAAGGGTGAGAATGTTCGGTAAATTCATGCTATCCCTACTCGTCATGCAGTACTGCGTAGATGGTTTCTGCCAGGTTCCTGCTGATTCCCTGAACCTTGGACATTTCGTCGATACTCGCCTTGCGTAGTTCCTGGATGCCGCCAAAATAACGTATCAGATCGCGGCGGCGTTTAGGCCCGACACCCTCGATTCCCTCTAGGGTGGATTGCCGGCGTTTCTTGTCACGCCGGGCCCGATGGCCAGTGATGGCGAAACGGTGCGACTCGTCTCGGATATGCTGGATCAGGTGCAGTGCCGGCGAGTCTGCGGGGACCCGATAGAGGTCGCCGGTCATGGCATCAATCAACTGTTCCATACCCGCACGCCGGGTGACACCCTTGGCAACACCAATCAGCGGAATGTCCGTAACACCAAGTTCATCAAACACTTCCCGGGCAATGTTCAACTGGCCCTTACCACCGTCGATGAACACCAGGTCCGGGCGTTTGCCCTCACCTGCCACCATGCGTTTATATCGGCGCGTCAGAACCTGGCGCATGGCTCCATAGTCATCACCGCCGGTGACACCCTCGATATTGTAGAGCCGGTAGTCGCTTTTCAGCGGCCCATTCTCGTCGAAAACCACGCAGGATGCGACCGTGTTCTCACCATGGCTATGACTGATGTCAAAGCACTCCATGCGTGACGGCGTTTCAGCGAGATCCAGCAGGTCGCGCAGGGCCAGCAGGCGGCGATAGACCGTTTCCTTGCTGGCCAGGTGAGTCAGCAATGTCTGCCTGGCATTCGTCATGGCCAGATCCAGCCAGCGCCGGCGTTCTCCCCGCACATTCTTGCGTACCCGGGTGTCACGACCGGCGGATTCTGTCAGCGCCTGGGACAGCAGTTCCTGGCCGTCGACGTCCACCGGCACCAGGATGTCCGGTGGAATTTCCCGGCGGGTGCTACCGCCGAAATAATACTGCCCCAGAAAAGCACTTAACAACTCAGCTTCAGACTGCTCAATACTGTATCGCGGAAAATAGTCCTTGGTACCGAGCACGCGCCCACCGCGAACGATGATCACCACGATGCACACCACTCCAGCATCCTGGGCAATGGCCACCACGTCCGCATCACCCCCTTCGCCGTCCACGCTTTGCTGCTCCTGAACGTGCCGCAGGTGATTTATCTGGTCGCGGTAGACACCGGCTTTCTCAAATTCCAGATTCTTCGCCGCGGCTTCCATGGCCGCCATCAGATCCTGCAGGATCGCGGGGTTCTTGCCTTCGAGGAACATGGTGGCGTGGCGCATGTCTTCCCGATAATCCTCGGGGGAAATATAACCGACACACGGTGCCGTGCAACGGTTGATCTGGTACTGAAGACAAGGACGTGTGCGGTTTCGGAAATAGCTTTCACTACAGGATCTTATACGGAAAATCTTTTGTAGAATGTTAAGACTTTCCTTGACCGCTCCAGAGCTCGGAAATGGTCCATACCAGGTACCGCCGCCTTTCTTCGTGCGCCCCCTGCGAAACGTCAGGGAGGGATAATCGTCGTGTGAGGAAAGGTAGATATAGGGATAGGATTTATCATCCCGCAGCAGGATATTGTAAGGCGGCCGCAGGGATTTGATCAGGTTCTGTTCAAGCAGGAGGGCTTCGGTTTCACTGCTGGTGATGGTGACTTCGATGGAGTCAATTCGGGAGACCAGGGCTTCGGTCTTGGGCGCCAGGCCGGACTTGCGGAAGTAGCTGGTCACCCGTTTCTTGAGGTTGCGGGCCTTACCCACATACAACACATTGCCAGCGGCGTCGTACATGCGGTAAACGCCGGGCCGCTCGGTCAACTGTTTCAGGAAGCTTTTGGTGTCGAACTCCCTGTTGTTCCCTGCCTCGGCAGAATCAGCCGGTGCGTCAGACCTTGTCGGCATCGAGCAACCCGAGCCTGACCGCCATCAGCGCCAACTCAACGTCACTGGAAATTTCCAGTTTCTCGAAAATGCGATAACGGTAACTGTTTACGGTTTTGGGGCTGAGGCAAAGCTTGTCGGAGATGTCCTGCACTTTCTGACAGTCCACCACCATCATGGCAATCTGCATTTCGCGCTCGGACAAACGGTCAAACAGGGATAGCTCGCCGTCTTCGTCCCTCGCATCGCCGCCTCCAAGCTGCTTGAGCGCCATTTTCTGGGCAATTTCCGGGCTGATGTAACGCTGCCCGGAATGCGCCATGCGGATGGCACGCACCATTTCCTTGATGTCGGCGCCCTTGGTGATATAAGCCGATGCGCCGGCCTGCATCACCCTCGTTGGATAGGGGTCATCAGCACAGGCAGTCACCACGATCACCCGCACAGCGTCGTCAATGCGCAGGATTCGCCGTGTCGCTTCCAGCCCCCCGATACCAGGCATGCGGATGTCCATCAACACGATGTCCGGGCTGTCTTTACGCACAGAATCAATAGCATCCTCGCCTGAAGATGCTTCGCCGATGACTTCAATATCGGGGTTGTCCGCCAGCATCCGGGTAATACCGGACCTGACCAGTTCATGGTCGTCAACAACCAATACCCTGATCAAAACTCACCTCGCACGCGGCTTTTATGGGAATTTACGAATTGTACCGGTTAAGGGTTCCCGACGGTAGATGCATCCATCAATACCGGGACCCACTGCTCAGGACACAAACATCAGCGGGGCACGCCCAGGCTTGCGGTATTCTCTACCGGATCGAACCAGACCACCAGATCCCCCCGCCGAGCCGCCGATTTTACCCGCTCCCGCTCTGCCATGGGGTTCTCAGTGTCGTTCAGGCCGTGGTACCGAGTGCAGTATTCGTCAACCAGCCCGTCAAGCTGATCCTCTGAAAGCAGCCCCACATCCACTACGAATTTCTCTTCACGTGGGTCCGGCTGGGGCTCGTGGCCTGCTTCGTCGGTCATTTTCAACTCCACCTCAAAGCAGCCATGGTAATGGGTTTGGCGAGGCTGTAGAAGACCGATTATCAGGCTTTTTTTCACCACTTGGCGTTGACCGCTCGGTCAGGCTGCCTTAAACCGGGAAATCAGTTGACGCATGGTGACCGATTCCTGTCTCAGGTATTCACTGATCTGGCGGGTGTTATCAACACTGGTGATCAGGGAACCCGAACTGTCATCAAGCGCCCTTGACCGCCGCCCGACACGGTCAATCTCTTCCCTCTGAACCGCAACCGCATCCCCAATTTCAGCACTGCGAAGCTCCAGCTCCGTGAACTGACTCGCGAGACGTTCCAGGTGGTCTTTCAGGGCATCAAGGTTCCGCCGGTTCATGCCACCGGCGTCGCGCATCTCGTCCAGCAGACCCTCAACGCCGGAAACCCCGGTTACCAGGTCGGTCACCCATTGGCGAATTTCCCTGGTGGAGTCCGACGTACGCTTCGACAGGGTGCGCACTTCGTCTGCCACCACGGCAAATCCCCGACCGTGTTCGCCGGCACGGGCCGCTTCAATCGCTGCATTCAATGCCAGCAAATTGGTCTGCTCCGCGATATCGGCAATGACGCCGATCACGCTCTCGATTTTGCCCGAGGATTCACTCAAGGCCTGGATAGATAGGGACACCCGCCCAATCACCTCCACGGTGTGTTCAGCAGCCTGTTCACTGTTTCTGAGCCCTTCCTGAACCACCGCATTGGCCGCCACGGCATCTCGCACCGTAGTGGCTGAGTTCTCGGTGGCTAAATCAATGGCCGACGCCTGGTTCGCAATGGCCGCCATTGACTGGCTGACATCATGAATCTGCCGGCGGGTAGTATCAGTGGACGCCTGGACGTCCTCTGCCTGAGAGTCCAACGATGTGGACCGGTCATTGATGCTGTGGGCAGCCATTCTCACTTCTCCGATAAAGAGCTCAAACCGGCTAACCAACCCTACCAGCGCGCGCGTCACACCAGCCACTTCATCGTGTCCGGTAATAACCGGGCGCCGGGAAAGATCTGAGGTCTCGTCCATTTCCCGGAGGCCGGACTCCAGCAACTGCAGGCGGCCAATCACTGAGCGCCGAAGCCAGAGCGTCATCAAGACCACAGACATCAGGAATACAGCAGAGCCGGCCAACAGCCAGATTTTCTGGGTATCCAGAAAGGCCAGCAGGTCCTGACTACGAACTTCAATGATGTTGCGGCTGGCTTCCTTACGGTTGTTGATCGCCGTGAGCATCGGGCCGAGGGCCGGGAACAAGTCAAAATCCACCACTTGCCCTACTCGATAGTAGCTCCGCCCTTCGATACCCGGTCTCATGGATTCGATGAGCGCCA
>Ga0098040_1000274_pt1 | contig 24578 bp, 27 predicted proteins | sample 7_EtaG_FD_75065 | JGI IMG/M metagenome (GOLD analysis project Ga0098040, IMG submission 75065) | Marine viral communities from the Subarctic Pacific Ocean - 7_ETSP_OMZ_AT15161 metaG | ecosystem: Environmental > Aquatic > Marine > Oceanic | place: Pacific Ocean | collected 2015-01-08
TAAACAAAATCATCAACATCAAACCATTTACCAAGTATACGCTGAGTGTCCTTTTCAAGGTTTTCGTAGCGAATGTAGTCGTCTGCAATGCATTCTTTTTTTAGAAATACCCAATCGCTAAACGCGCCAAGAGATTTACAGCCTTTTGACAGGACGAAATCTTTAAAATTTTTATTTAATTTTTTGATGCTTTTTTCCCAAAAATACCAAGAAACAACCCTGTCGAAAGGGTTTCTCACGGTGATAAACTTAAAATAAGAATCGAATTTATATTCTCCAATTTTATTCTTTATATGTAGAGGAGGTGAATGATTAGTAAACCCATTGTGATTGCGAGGCTTATGGGTGGAGGAATCTCCTTTTGATATTGGGGTGACAATATCTGTGTCATTTACTAAATCACTCAGGAGTATTTCGGTTGAGGTTCCGGCCACTTTCTTGGCTTTAAAATATATAAATTTATGCTTGTGTGAAATAATCATCACTATTCTCCAAATCCATATCCAAAATACTCAATGTCTTTTGCGTACTTTTCCGCAATGATTTGTTTTGTTTCGTCATCGTAGTATTCGGCGTAAGGCTTATGCTTTGTTTTATTTTTATGAGGAAGCTTTTGGCGACGGGCTCCAATTTTGTCGCAGAGATTATTAAAACCTTCTTGAAAGTTTTCAAATCTTATAACAAAATCTAAATCCGAAACGGGATCTAAAAGGAGCGTTTGGGGCATACGGTGTGTTTCGAAGTGCATATCAAACCAGCCTTTATATTTAAATTCTAAAAAACTACTATCTATTTGAAAAAATAATTTAACGAAGTTGTTAAAAGGTAGATCTTGAAACCGCCCTTTGAATTGATTAAGTGGATCATGTACATGCCAAAAATATTCAGAAACCATTTTGTCATAAGGGTTCCTGCATATGGAAAACTTAAAATATTTTTTATAAATATGGGGGCGCTGTTTTTTAAACCACGATAATGGATGATGCTGGGGGCCGAAACCATCGGGAAATAATTTTTCTACACTAGTGCCTCCAGTTTTTGGGGCATGCGCAAATATGACTTTGTTTTTATGGTCGATCATTTGCACCAACTCTGAGCCCAGTGATGAACTGCATATGCATCTGGGTAAATGTTCTTGAAATCGTCATTGACTCTGTGCTGTTTCATCCACATATAAGGGTAAATATTTTTTGGATCAAAATTTTCAGAATATTTAAATTCTGAACCATAGATTTCGTCTATAACATCGGTAAGAAAACGTGGGCCGAATTTTTCTACGCAACCTTCTGACTTATGAGTGGCGCATCTTTTGGGAGTATCATTAATTAATTTTGAAAGAATTTCATGCTTAGGAATGGCGGCAATAAAACCGTTAGCAACCGTTGGTCCATTTGGGTTTTGGCGGCATGCAATAAAATCTTTATCATGAAAAAATGAATCGATGCTTTTTAAGCATTCAAAATCGGTATCAATATAAAGCCCTCCGAAGTTATAAATGATTTCATACCTTATCAAGTCTACTTTAGAAGCGATGCTTTTGCAATATTTGAATGAGTCTTTGTTTTGCAAGTCTATGGTTTTTAATCTTTCATCATCCCATAAAATAAGCTCCCAATCAGGGTTGAATTTTTGCCATGTCTTTCTCCATTCTAGCTGCTGATTTGGCATCTCTTTTTCGCCAATATAAATTTGATGAATGACTTTTGGTATCTTAATGTTGTATTTCATCCCATTTAAATAAATCTAATCCTAATACATCTTGCTCTGAGTCAATACAGTTTTGTTCTGTTTTTGGCTTTTCTATAAAGTTATAATCTTGTAAGTGTTTGGCCTTTGAGCTCATGGATTCGTCTTTTATATACTCCATTTTTTGTTTGCCATGATGTTCAATTGAAGTCTTTGCATTTTCGTTGACCTTGTAATGATAGAAACAAAGATCTTCCTCATTAATATTTACACTTATTTTCTTTTTGGTGGGAGGATAATGCGGGGAACCCTTGAGCGCTAAATTGGTAAGTTGTGGATTAAAGACGTATTTCGGACCCACTCGGGAAAATTTATCCAAGCATTTGGTTTTTTGCGTTGTTAGACCGCCAATATTGATAAAAACCGACTCAAAAAACTTACACCCCAATAGTGATATGTCTTGATCGTTGTTCTGCAGGAAATCTTTTATATTATTATAGTGCTTGCTAAAGTAGAATTCATCACAATCTATTGTGGAAACTCTATCGTATTTCTTTGCATGGTTTTGGTAGAAATGTTTAAGGGCTGTTTGCTGTTCGTAAGCATGTATTTGATGGTGAGGTAGGTATTTGCCTTGCTCGTCCTTGGGAAGCCATTTTATGAAGGTGCAGTGGGCTTTATACCGCTCTCTAATCTTATTGTAGTAGCTATAAATGTCTCTATGTGGTATATCTCCCACTAAGGGAATGTCTATTTGCCTTTTAGTGTCTTTTTGTAAGCAAGGTATCCCGGCATGAGAGCTTTCGTAAAAATAGAAATGATCTACGCCAAAATCAATATGATATTTTAGCCACTCTTCAAAATGAAAAAGATTAGGCTGGAAGAATAAATGGGTAACAATAGCAAAGTTCACAACAAAACCTTCTCTCCACCATACTTTTTAAACACCTCTTGGTAGTTTGAGATTCTTGAATGAACTTCAGGGCCAAAGACTCTACGGTCCGGAGACAAGAAGTTAAGTACGTTATTTGGATCGGTTGAAACTCCTAAATAGTCAACTATATCATTAAACTTTTTAAGGCGATCCTCGTAGGTGGATAGGCCATAGAGGCCTTCATATTTTGAAAGAAAACTTTTATTGGGCAATAGGTCATAGTAGTAAGGAATATATTTCTTGTACCACTGAATGCGTCTTTGTATCGGAGGTTCTTCAATGTCGGAGTAGTCAAAAGAGTCTACCCTACTTTTGTGCTCCTTATTCTCTCCTAGCTGCCATACTTTAACTTGATTCGCTAACTGCCAAGAGACGGCGGGAAGAAAAGCGCTCTCTCTGTACTGAAATATAACCTTAATGCCGTGCGCGGCGCAGTAATATAAGAAATTTTCGTTACCCCCTTCAGAGACCGTACACCACACGTGCTTTACGCCATCGAACTCTGAAAACAATGAGTCTAAAAACTTAAAACATTTGCATTTATCCTCAGATATAGCGTTAAACTTATTAAAGTAAGGGATATGAGTGGATTCAGGCAGGATCTCTGGATCCATGCCATGCTCCATGGTAATATCTTTATAGCGAGGGTTATGCTCTAAATCACCACTGAGAGAGGATAATGGCTCATGGACTATCCTGTCATTTTTATTGAGGGCTGAAATTAAGCTGGTGGTCCCCGCTCTTTCTTGCCCGAAGATTGCGAACTTAGAATTCATAACCAAAATATTCCAAGTCCCTTTTGAAGTGATCGCTCACTAAATCCTTAGCAAAGTCGCTGTAATATTTAGAGTAGTGGCAGCGTTTGCGATATTCTGCGCTGCTATTCTGGCGCCAATCATTAAAAGCCTTATCGGAGGAAAATCCAAATCTTTTCTGAAGATCCTTAAGGCATGAGTCCATTTCTTCCATCTTGTAGAATTTGTCAATAGCAACTTTGCCATGCACAGTAAGCCTGTCAACATAGTTATCATAATAACCAATATGAAACTTACGTATTCTTTCGTTCTCATAAGCTTCCACAAGGAAGCCGCCGAAGTCGTCGTTAAGATAGAAGCGTCTAAACGCCTCGACATGCTCCATAACGGGGCTGTCGATATTGTTTTTAACAAAATAGTCGTACTTCCATCCACCAATGTATGCGAACATTGAGACTACCCTATCAAAAGGATTTCTTACTATAGTAAATTTAAAATACTCGCGCCAATCTGGAACCTCATTAACGACTGCATTGAGGGCTCTCTCGCAAGTAGTGCGATACTGGGAATCGTAGTCTTGTTGATTTTGGTTTGACTTGTAGTCTTCTTCTATATTGGATAGAAGGTAGTGCTTTATGAATGTGCCCGCTGATTTAGGTATATGCACATAAATGAACTTGTCGTCATGGCTGTACATCGATCTTTGATATGACTTCGGGATTGTTGAGATTGTCTAGCAAGAACTGCTTGCCATCTTCACCGCACAAATGACAAAGATAAAAGTCTTTGTTTTGGTCCTCTTTTTGGAAGCACGCTTGGTAATTTGCATTCCATATCCATTTGAGGGGTTTGTGATATTTTAAAACGTCTGTCTTAGAATATGCATAGCCATACAAGTCTTGATCGATAAAGTCTTTTCTTTCGCCCATTACCTCGAGCACGGGGTTATGTAAAAGGTTATGATATTTTAGAAATTCTATGAACTCATACTGATCAGGAAGGGCCTGAGTCATTTGGGAGGCTACCTTCTTGCTCATAATGTAGCATCCTAGATTTAAATTATATTTTGGTATCTTACGCTGAGTTTTTTCGTTGAACCAATAGACGTCTTCATCTTGCGGGATTGCTCGCAGATAGTCTTTAAGGAAAATCTCGTTCTTTTTAACGACCGCTTCATTAAATCCATATTGCATCATGAACTCATCGTTTTTATGCTCAGCAAAAATATCGGGAGCGTTTTTACTGACGACCATATCCAAGTCAAGCAACGCAAACTTTTGGTACTTGCTCTTTACAAATTCATGTAGGAATAAAATTTTTACATAAGTACTTTTCTGGTAATGACTGAACGTATACTTATCGATTTCACTATATGCCGGGAAATCTTTTTTGGATATGATTTTTAGGTCTACCCCGATTTTCTCTGCATAACGTTCGATAGAGCCAAGACAGTAAGGAACCCACGCTAAATCTTTATAACCGGGATTGGCGAAGTCCGTATCCTTTGGGAGGTCGTTTATAACGTATATTACATTACTCATATATAGTTACCTCCAAATCTTCTTCATTCAATCCCCAAGAATCGAGATTGGGATTATCTATCATTTTCTGCCTAACATTAAGAGAGTTCGTTTTGCGCTCTCCTTCTTGTTGGGCATGAGGTTGTGTGGTGTCATTGGAGGCGCCTTCACCCCTGTCGTGGTGTTGATGGTAAAAATCGGCGTCTACCGCCAAGCATAAGTTATAGATCTCTTCTTTGGCGGCTATGCGGTTTAGAAACTCAGTGTCCATACTATTCATATAAACCAACTCTTCATTGAAGCCTTTATGCTCTAAATAGCATTCTCTTTCGACCATCATTACCCCAACCGCACCACCATAAAATGGAAATATTTGCATATTAGGCATTAGGCGGCTGTAGTGGTTGTGTTCGTGGCAGATGTCAACCTTGTAAGAAAGTTTTTGATCATAAATGTAGTCCCTGAAAGCCGAGTGATGGGACTGTTCCTCATTCAGATTCCTTCGGCTACAAAAGGATGCTCTTGGCCACTTCCATCCGTAATCTTTTACCTCGTATTCGTGGTAAAACCAATCCATAAAGCGCTGACCTATAAGTGTATCTTGATCGATTCGGGCAAAATGCTTACCATCCATCTTGCGGAACCCCACATTCATGGCGTGGACCTCAGAAAAGGGAGAATCTCCTTGATGCTTATTGGCAATATCGGGCGGTACGGTAACTATCTTTAGCAACCCTTTGGTTTCCGGTACAAGGCGATTATGTATAGCATCTTTAAGGGGTTCTTTTTTGGAGCACCAATCAACTAGCACCACCTCAGACTGATCTATCACGTTATTTTTTGAAATTATTTCACAAGCATGATTGACGGTGTTAACACAACGCCCGACTGAGTCCCCGTTATAGTTGTCATTGCGGGAAACTAGCACATAAGATATTCTCTTCATTGGCCCGGAACCAATCTTTTTGAATTAAAACAAAAGACCCTATTTGGATTAGGGATGGTAACTTGCCTTCCACCCATTTCTTTCAGAAGTTTCATATACCTAGATTGTGGGGTTGAGATATGCTTTTCTAAATGCTTTAAGCAGTGAAAGTTTATACTCCCCCTGTATTCGTCGGCGATGCTCCTGTTGTAAGTATTCGGGGCGATGTAAGAAACCTTATTCATCCAGTTAAATACATTGTGAAGTTTTAATAATATATCTTCTGAATCCGTTACTACAAAAAAGTTGGCTTGCCTAGCATTGATTTGAACTTTATTCATCTGCGCTATGTAAACATTTAAATTTTGTACTTTTTCAGATTCAAGTATGACCCCCCAAGTGTGATCTGTTATTTTTTTATTTATTCTAATAACTTCTTCAATGGCAGGTTCCGGAAGAGAGCCTATGCTCAAAATTTCGTCGGAGAAAGGATAAACACTGTGTTCCATAGGAAGATGTACACTTTTTTTTTGTTCGGTATAATATAATTGAGAGTCTAAGTATTCCAATTCTTTATCTAAATACTTATGAAGTTTAGATAAACCTTTATCATATTTAGATTTAATAGAGCGTAAGGCACTTATGACCATAAATCAAGTGGGAGGAGGCGGTGTTCGCCGATGCATAAATGTAGCTAGTTTTTTAACCAACAATTTTGCACCCTTTTTGATGAGAAGAGACATCGGTTAAAGTTTAGGTTCATGGCTACTCAAGGATTCAAAGCGAAAGCTCCCGATTATCCTGAGCTTATCATCAAGTGGTGGGACCCGCTAATCCAAACTCGACCAGTTTGATGGGGATCAGATTTAGGGATGGCGTTATAGTTCAAATTTAAATTTCCTCCACCAAGACAGGTAGAACCAACTACATGAAAATTATAATCACTTCCAGTAGTGTTGACGCCAACGTGACCACTGTCGTCAACGCTAAAGCTAACCAATTCTCCTGTGCCAATAATTCCGCTATAATCAAATGTAAAAACATGACCGGAAATGTGAGTTGGGGTGTAAATATTTAGGAGGTTTGAATCTCCGCTAATTTCAATATTGAGCCCACCAGTAAAGTTGCTGAGGTTAACACCAGAACCTCCGCGCGCCTCGCCGAGAACAGCAACCTTTGTCCAATCGAGGGCATTGTTTTCTCCTGTTTTTTCGTATAAATTATTGTTGTCAGAATCTAAATAATTACTTCCGACAATACCAGCAGCTTTTAGGCTGCCAGACGGAGGCCCAGAGTCAGTGATCAAAGGCTTTCTTATGCCTAAGTTTGCATTAACGAAATCTTCAAAAGCGCCCATTATGATTCAGATATTAAAAATTTAGCAGGGTTGGATACGGAACTGTTTGCCGCACGATTAAGCTTGTCTAGGTTGAATACATAATCTCCGGTAGAATTAGTAATTCCGGCGCTGTCGCACACCGTAAACTTATTATCAACATCGTAACTATTATCCAGAGAAACTCCATCAGCATATGATTGATAGGTATAGATGGTTCCCCCACTTGGGCCTATTCCTCCTTCGCTAATGTTTTCAAAAGATATGTCACTCGAGTCGCTCACGTAAGTTCCGATACTAGCTAAGCCAGCGCCTAAAGACGAAGGGGATGCAGTAATAACTCGAGAGGAAAAGCCGGCTAAAGTATAGTTGGGATTGCTGGATATAGTAGTAGTCACTTTAGCCGCGAGATTTTTTCCGCTGACAATCCATGGAAATGTTCCCTTCGTGTCTGAATCGCTTACCGTGATGCGATGATCGTTTGCAGTAGACGCTTCCCCTGACGCCCTAACGGTCAATAAAGACGCAGAGGTCTGGGAGGGGTTGGTGGACAAGGTAGGTATATCGAGGAATTGCTGATCCGAATCTAAATTAAAATTATCAGAAGTCCCTCCGGGAGAACTTGATAGGTTAGATGCTAAATTGTTAATTGATAAAGAGAGAGACGCGTGAGCTATGTTTATCACATCTGAATCGGAAGATACCTTTCCATTGCTAGTTTTAGTTGCTGTAATTTTTAAATTGTCCGTAGAAATATTATAATTGCCAGCTTGTCGAGCTACGGATTTGGAGGCCTCAAAAGCATTATCATTAGATATTGTCAGGTTACCGTTGGGGCTGGAATAAGCCACTGAGTCGAAAGTGGAAACCGAGTTATCCACTGTCGCTACCTCGTTATCTTTTAAGCCTTCCTGACCCGCTGGATAAGTTATAGAGCTTATCGATACCGAAGGAGAGTCAGAGTTATTAACTAAAGCAGCGCCGGAGCCAGTGAAATAATCACTAAGGGTGTCGAAGTTGTTTCTAGCCCGGAGAATGCATTCAGCGGATCCGTCTCTAGCCGCCGAACTGGTAACTAAAACGGGAACCGAGTATTTAAAGCTACCGTCGGGAAGGGTTGTATAGGAATAGGTAGAATAGCTCTGCTGCGTGCCGTTTGATATGCCTTCTGAGGAAACGTAAATCTTAATATTATTTCCGGCCACTCCTTTACCATCTATAAAAACTTCAGAATCTATTGTGTCGCCACCTTTTATTTCGGAGGCCCCAACTATATCTGGCGCAGTAGCAGAAGAGGCGGTGCTAGATATGGATGCTCCAGTTATTTCTGGTCCATTGGCAATTTTTATTTTTACATCTTCAGAGTCTGTAGCTCCATTGCTAACACGAACCGCGCGAATTCTTAAATTATCAGAATTACTATAAATTCCACCTGCATAAGAAACGGATTTGGGGTTTTGATAAGTGCCTGTATTTGATATGGAGATATTTGCACTCAAGGCCTCGTAGGATACAGTGTCTGATCCGTCCGACCAATTCGAAATAGTGTTCGAAAAGGTAGTAAACTCTCCGTCTCTTAACCCGTCGGACCTGCCATCATAACTAGCCGGATCACTGGCCGAGATGACTGGATAAGTTTGGTCTATGTCGATATTATTACTACCGACACTATTACCCGTGGTGCCAAAGTTATTTTTTGCAATCACTGAAATGCCTTGCGGCCCTGTTCCGTTGCTATCGATTTCAATAGGTATTGTAGCTGTATAACCTCCAGTTCCGCTAACTAGAGAATAAGATGCGTAGTTAATTCCTTGAGAAATGCCTGAATCGTGAACCTTAATTCCGGTTACATCGTCCGTGTCAAAGAGGACGGAAACATCTATGTAGTCCCCGTCTTTTAAAGAAGACGATCCTAACTCTGTACCTGTTTTAGGAGTGGCCGTGCTTATGTCTGGGATAGTAACTGATAGAGGGGTGGGCCCGGCCCCAGCTTCAGACAGAGAAATAACACTGGAATAACCGTTTGCTTCGCCAGTTATACCAGTCGATCCCACCAAGTTCAAGCCTGATATATAACCTTCAAACCTACGAGTATAAGAACCTAGTTCCGAAATGTTTCCAGTGGGAATTTGTTGCCCATTTATAAATCCACTACCCATATAAGAGTCAGACGGACCATCCCAACGTAGATAAAGAGTAATGTCGGTGGCCGAATCAACATCTATTCCAGAAAGATAAGTATCTGATGTAGGGGTCGAATAATAATCTTTAGAAATAACCCCATTGTTATTCAGAGCATTAGAAAAAAAAGAAAACGGGATAAAGGATCCCGTGCTTCCCCCGCCACCTCCGCCGGAGGCGCTTATTATTAATTTTTCATCGGTGCCGGAGATTTGAATGTTGTTTCCCGCACTTATGGATTTTATCAGTATCTCTTGGTTTTGGGTGCCGCTTACCAAGCCGCTTCCATCCCCTATGTTTAAGGCCTTTGTGGTGTGACCACTTATGCTTAATTCTAGAGACTCTTTGGTGATTTTGACTACCTGACGAGAAGACGAGTCAGGATTAATCTCGGCAATCAGGACATCCGAGTCCGAAATCCCGCTAACGCCAGAAAGCTCATCTGGGCGCAAGAGCGTCATCCGGATGTCTCTTCTTTAATTCCGGCCCCAGCCGGAGATCCAAAGCCGGGGCCAAGGGCAAATATTAGATAATCCCCTTTTTCATTGATGATATAGTCACTAGAAGCCGTAACTAAATATTTATTGTGTCTCGCATAAAACTCATCCGTGGGAGCTGATGAAGACTGGGCTGGCTGGCTTGTAATGACCCCATCTTTACCCGGCGCTCCCGCGTTGGGGGAGGAATTTGAGATATTTGAGGAGGGAGGGTTCTTCTTTGAGATAGCCATGAGATCATGTGGGGTCTCCGGAGGTTCTTATTCCAACGTCTAAATCAACAGAAAAGGTCCCTTCTAGGAGGGTGTAAACTAGGGCTGAATCGCTTTTTTTAACGCAATTTATTCCATAAAAATAAGATCCTCCCAGTAAATTTTTTGTGTCATTATGAAGGAGATCTACGCTTAATTTCCCAGCAGCCGCATCGGATATTACGATGCCCCCACTATCAGCCGTAGGTGCGGAGGCGCTGTTTTTTCGTATGACAGCAGCTGAATCTGGGTCAGTTAGGCGTTTTTTTACAGTAAAGAAAGTGTCATACAGATCTAGGTCTATGGGGGAGTCTCCTAATGTTAAGGCTACCGCAAAGGAAGCTGCGTCCCCCCTAAATATTGTCAATTCATTCGCCATTACTAATTTCCTCGGGTTGTGGTGGTGGTGTTAACTCTTTGATTACATATTCCGCACCCCTGCGCATTAGCTCTGATAGGGTATATCCCGTATCCTTAGAGAGCTTTTTGAGGGCGGCTTTTTGATTCTGATGTAGCCAAAACTCTATTTTATCCTTGTTGTCCTTCATGAAAAATTATTGAATACATATATGATATACACATGTATACTGTAGCGAAGGAAAATAATTTCTAGATATTTATTGGCAGCTCTCACACGAACCGCCATTGGCCATAGCCTCTAGGCTGCAGGCCGAGGGCTCATTTGTGTGAGAGTCTTCATGTGTAGACTTCTCTATTTTGCTAGCAGCTCTATTTCTGAGGTAGTAGGTAGTCTTTAGCCCTCCCTCCCAGCATGCCATATAGAGATCATTTAAATATTTCAATGAAGTACTTTTGTTATACAAATTAAAGCTTATTGATTGATCCATCCATTTTTGTCTAGCCGCATTGCACTCTATTAGCTTGAACATATCTCTATCAAATGCTGTTTTATATTTTTCCTTGAGGTTTTCGGGGATGTCGCCATTGAGGAAAGATAGGTCTCCGTCGACGCTTTTTATTAGAGAGGCTATTTCCGGGCCCCAGAGCCCTGCCGCCTTCATATCTTTAATGAAATGCTCGTTGGTTATGTAAAAATTGCCACTTTTATTCTCATACACAAACAAAACGGAAAAATTGGGCTCTATACTCTGCTCTACTCCGTTTATGTACCCAATAGTAGCTGTAGGCGCTATAGCCATAACGTTAGAGTTTCGCATGCCATGCTCCTTAACCTGATTCCGTACCGAAGCATGGTCTTCTGGGCTAATCGCCGGAACTTTTTTGCCGCGATAGCTCATTAAATTGCCCCAACTGTCTATAGGGAAGATATTTTGATCCCATAGAGAGCCGGAGTAGCTTTTATAAGATCCGCGCTCTTTGGCTAAGAGGGAGGAGGCCGAAATAGCCCTATAACTATAGAATTCAAAGATTTTATCGTTAATTTCAACAGATTCGTCACTATCAAACGAAATATTTAATAAATGCAATACGTCGTGCATGCCCATCAGCCCTAGTCCTACTGGTCGATGGCGTAAATTGGAGTTTCTGGCCTCCTTGGTGGGGTAAAAGTTTAAATCTATGACATTATCCAACATTCGCACGGCCAAATCTATGGTTTCTCCTAATTTTGTATAGTTTATACCTCTTTTAGAGAGGGAACCGTCTTTTTTGTAGATTTCATCAAGGTGGTTGACTAAATTTACTGACCCTAGGTTGCAAACGGCCGTCTCGCCCACTTCAGTCTTCTCTCCGCTCTTGTATTTAGAGGCTTTCGTGTGAAGGGTTATCTCTGTGCATAGATTTGAGCTATGGACTGTACCTTCGTGTTGGTTGGTATACCGAATATTGCACGGGTCCTTAAACGTATTCCATGGGTGAGAGGTCTCAAAGAGGACTTTGAGCATTTTTTTCCATAAATCTTTAGCTGGAAGCTTATGAAACGTTTTAATCTCACCATTTTCGGCTTTTTTACAATAAATATTGTATTTTTTATCAAAGCTCTCCCCGAATAGGTCGTGAAGATCCGGGCACTCATGGGGGTCAAACATGTACCACTCACCTTCTTCTTTTACTCGGCGCATAAATAGGTCTGGTATCCATGAGGCAGTATTCATATCATGACATCGCAATCGATCATCACCAGTGTTTCGGCGAAGATTGAGAAACGCATCAAAATCCATGTGCCATGGTTCTAAATAGGCGCATCCGGCCCCCGGACGCTTTCCGCCTTGATTTACGGCCACCAATAGGTCGTTATAGATTTTTAACCACGGAACTAAGCCACTAGAGATACCATTAGTACCCTGAATATGCGAGCCGGTAGACCTAAAGGGAGTGACGTCCAGCCCCAGCCCTCCCGCAAACTTAGATTTACGAGCCTCTTGCCAAGCGCCGTCAAAAATGCCATCGATACTGTCGTCAAAAGTGTTCAAATAACAGGAGCTAAGCTGAGAATGGCACGTGCCGCTATTAAATAAGGTGGGCGTGGAGGGCGTATATCTCAGGCTGCTGATAAGGTTGTAAAACTTTATAGCCCACTCCTCTTTATCTTTTTCGTTTATAGCTAAGCCCATAGATACCCGCATCCAAAAGCATTGGGGAGCTTCTAGGATTTTGTCGTCCTCCCTAAGGAGATAGCGGTCATACAAAATTTGTATTCCTAGGTACTTAAACTTATTGTCCCTCTCTAAGACCAAAGCATCCGCTAGCTTTTTAAGGTCAAAATCCAAGAGGCGTGAATCGAGTCTACCTACAGACTCTAGGGTCTTTATATTTTGGATAAAAGATTTTCTGTATTGAAGATCAAAGGCATCAGAATCTACCCCCTCCTTAAATACCTCCTTGTATAGGCAATTAAGTAATAGACGAGCTCCCGCGTAAGAATAATTAGGTTCTTTTTCTATTTTTTCTCGAGCAGAAAATATTAGGGCTTGATCGATCTCCGAGCTCGTTATCTTATCGTAGAGCTGGAGTTGTGCGTCCAGTACTATCTCGCTAGGAGAGACGTCTTTTATTCCTCCACACGCGCGCTGGGCACTGGCATTAATTTTATCTACTTGAAAATCCTCGAGGCGTCCGTTTCTTTTTTTGATCTTAATGTCCATGGGAATATTTTACACGATAGGGGATGGGGTTGAATAAAAAAACGCATTCAAATTAAGTTTAATACAATAGCACAAAAAACTGTGTAACGCAAGACAAAACTTACGAAGTTATTAACAAAGGCCCCCTCTGTTTTATTGAGGCCTGTTTTTAGATATCCAGTCTTCTAGCTTGCGATTAGGATCCCATCCTAACATTGTCTTAGCTTTGGAGTTGTCGGCTAGTGTGTCTTGGGCTTCTCCGGGACGAGAGGGAATGTGAACATGATCCCCTCCGGTAAGGTTCACTAAATCCATAACGGAATGATTGGTTCCAGTGCCTAGGTTAAACATTTCTTTGATGATGTCTTTGTTTGAAGATTCTCCCGCTAAAAATAACGCTTCAACTATATCCTTTACATGCGTGTAATCTCTGGTTTGAAGACCATCTCCCACTACCGTCATTGCTTCTCCGGATGCTTTTTGCCTAAAAAATAAACCCACGACGGGCGCGTAATCACCTGCCACTGGCTGACGATCTCCATAAACATTGAAAAATCTAAACAAAACAGTTTCTAGCCCAAAAAGATCGGTATACATTTTGCAGAGCTCTTCGCAGTTTGATTTGCTCACCGAGTAGGGGTTTAGGCAATCATTGGGCATGTCTTCCTTTAGGGGTATTGGGTTCTTCAATCCATAACAGGAAGAAGTTCCGGCGAACATTACCCGCTTACAACCATTAAGTCTAGCCGCCTGAAGAACGTTGCAAGTCCCTAGGGAATTATTTTTAACAGCATCAGAAGGATCTTCTACACAAATTTGAATTCTAGAACGAGCCGCGAGATGAAAAACTAATTCAACTCCCTCGAATAAAGGGCTTAGACTGTCAAAGTCACAAATATCTACTTTATGATTCTCGCACTCTTCCCTCCAGTAGAAGTTTTTATTCGCCGTGGACGACTCATCATCTACAACCACAACATCATGACCAGCCTTTAAAAGTCTATCAACTAAATGGCCCCCAATAAAACCTGCGCCACCGGTAACTAAGCATTTTTTCTTTGACATAAACTGTTATACACCATTAACAGTCTATATTCAAGTTTTTTAAATACCATTCGTAGGTTCTTGAGACCCCATCTAGTAATGATACTTTTGGAGAGAATCCAGTCTCTGATATTCTAGTGTTGTCCATCTTCTTTCTGAACGTGCCATCAGGCTTGCTATAGGTATTTCGTATTTTCCCGTCATATCCAACAACATCCATAATTAACTTAACCAGATCAGAAATAGAGACTTCGTCATTTGAGCCACAGTTTAAATGAGATATTCCTTTGCTGTATATGTCGATTGAATCTACGGATTCCAAACAATGCAAAATAGCCCTAGCTAAATCATCCACATAAAGAAACTCACGGAGGGGTTTCCCGGTGCCCCATACTTCCAAGAACTGGTCATCACGCTCCATTGCGCAATGCACCTTGTTTATCAAGGCGGGAAGAACATGGGACGTTGCTAAATCGAAATTGTCTCTAGGGCCATAAAGATTGCAGGGCATGATTGAATAAAAGTTCTTTCCGTACTGCTTGTAAAAACTCTCGCACATCTTAAGCGCCGCTATCTTCGCTATAGCATATGGCTCATTGGTATACTCAAGCTCTCCAGTCAAAAGATACTCTTCCTTAATTGGGATTTCAGCATCTCTAGGATAAATGCAAGAGGACCCTAGATTTATTAACTTTTCTACGCCGAAGTCACTAGAGGACTTTATTACATTAGAAGCTATTTGTATGTTGTCGTATAGGAAATCGGCACGAAATGAATTGTTGGCCAGTATGCCGCCTACTTTCGCAGCACATAATACCACAGCATAAATACCCTCTTCCTTAAAGAATTTTCTAACTGAAGATGAGTCGGTCAAGTCTAATTCTTGACGAGTCCTTGTGATTATATTTGTGAACCCAGAATTTTTAAGTAAATCCAAAACTGAAGACCCTACCATACCTCGATGGCCCGCTATAAAAACCTTTTTATCTTTCATTAGGACAACAAGGAGTAATCGTGCTCATACATCTTCTTAACCAACCCTTTAAAGTCAGTCTTTCTTACCCAGCCAAGCTCTTTCTCGGCTAAAGAAGGGTCACCGCAAAGCTTATGAACTTCAGCTGGTCGATAATACTTAGGGTTGATCTCAAAGATCAATTTTCCATCTTTTGTATAATACTTTTCATCATCGTTAGAACCTTCACTGGTAAATTCAATACCAGCGCATTTTAGACTCTCATCAAGAAACTCTCTAACGCTATGCATTTCTCCACTGGATAGAACATAGCTTTTGGGATTGGGTTGATTCAGCATGAGCCAGACGCCTTCCATGAAATCTTCAGCATCGCTCCAGTCTCTTTTGGCTTCTATATTTCCCAAGCTTAATACTGGAATGTCTGAACCGTTCTCCAGAGCTACTTTTATTTTTGCTACACCATTGGTTATTTTTCTGGTAACAAAATCAAGGCCTCGTCGACTGCCTTCGTGATTAAATAACCACCCTTGAATAGCATATAAATCATAAGACTCCCTATATACTCTGACTATATGTCTAGCAGCGCATTTAGCGGCGCCATAGGGGGACTGAGGCCTCAATGGATGCTCTTCGTTTTGTGGCGTATATGCAACATCGCCAAACTCTTCAGAGGAGCCGGCGTTGTAAAAACGGCATTTCGGCGCAAATCTCCTTATAGACTCTAGTATATGGAGGACCGCATCAGCGTCTGTGTCCCAAGTCTGTATAGGATAATCCCAGCTTCCAGCCACAAAAGATTGCGCTGCAAAATTTATAAAGTAGTCTGGCTGTATATCAATAATGACATCACGCATACTGTGAGCGTCGTTGAGATCCATATTGATCAACTTGAAATGGGGATGATTCTCTAAGTGTAGTACGTTTTCGTGATTTTTGACACTGAGGCGTCTTATGGCTCCATATATCATATAGTCAGACTTCCCCAATTCATTGGAAAGGAAATTTAATAAATAGTCAGCCATATGACTTCCGTCTTGGCCTGTAACTCCGGTGATTATAATTTTTTTCATATCTTATTCTCTAAATTTATACCCGAAGAGCTCAATATCTTTTGCGTATTTTTGCGCAACGATCTGACGAGTTTCGTTATCATAATATTCGCTGTAGTGTTTTTTTTCTTTTCGTTGACTTGTTTTCGCTCTAGGATAAACAAAATCATCAACATCAAACCACTTGCTAAGTATACGCTGAGTGTCCTTTTTAAGGTTTTCATAACGAATGTAATCATCCATGATGAACTTGCCATCCACCAATACCCAGTGGCCAAAAGGAGACAAGAGGTCCATATGGGATGAATGAACAAAATCTCGAAAGTTTAGTGGAAGGCGGATTTGAGTATTTTGCCAGAAATACCACGACACAACCCGGTCGTACGGATTGCGAACCGTTATAAACTTAAAGTAAAAATTAAACTCGTCCTCCCCTATTTTGTTTTTTACGCAAGAGGCGGTCATGTGATTAACAAACCCCTCATGGTTGCGTGGTCTATGAGTTAGGGAATCTCCTTGCGTTATGGGAGTAACAATATCTGTCTCGCTCACTAAGTCACTAAGCAGTATTTCGGTTGAAGTTCCTGCGACTTTCGTAGATTTGAAATATATAAATTTATGTTTGCGTGAAAATATCATGTTTCGTTTTTAATGTAAAACCCATCCCCCCATGGCTGACTCATGTACATTTGTGTCTCAACCCTTTCGAAGGAAAAATCTTTTAAAAAAGAATCTATCTCTTTAACTGTTCCACATTCTTTATATACTTCTTCGGTATTTATTTCAAGATAGATATTATTAACCCTGCTTAAGTTTTCAGTGGTGCCTTTTAGCGCTTTAAGCTCCGGGCCTTGTATGTCTATATTCAGCAAGTCTATTTCTCCTGATGGGAAATATTCATTAATAATGGAGTCTAGTGTTATTGTTTTCTTTTTTTGTTCAGCAACATAGTGAATACTTGGAAATAAGGTCTTGTGGGATCCTAATTCTAAAATTGAAGATGATTGTGAATTGTTAGCTATATTGAAAATAACATCTTCGCCGCATGTAGATGAAACTATACCCTCTATTACTGTGTTTATTTCTGGGTTTAGTTTTTTCTTAAGGTTATGGACGAGTTCAGAATTACCCTCTATCCAAAAAATCTTTTTCGCTCCACAGTTAATGTACCTTTCTAGCTCTTGAGCTTCGTGAGCCCCCGCATGGAAGATGGTAGACGGAGTGAAGGAATACTTCTTGGTTAACATATATAAATCTATAAACATAATAATGTTATTATTATCTAACCCAATGAATTCCAGTTCATTTCCTGAAAAATGGGGCCATGCCATTTTTTGTGACTAAGCGGATTTGGAAAAATGACGTTTTCTTGACTGCCTAAAAAACCTATCCACCAACTAAAAGTGCCCAGCGATAGGATTTTATTTTTAAATCTGGAACCAAAAATTATGGTTTGCTCTGCAGTATCTTTATAGAGCTTTAAATTGTAATTTTTCATTAAATGCCCAACCAATTCACTGCTGGGACTATCTGAGGATATATACCCTTCAGTGAAAGTTGTAGATTCAATTGCTTTCTCGTAGTATTCAACGGAACAACTCCAATTAAGTTTTTCTATGTCACCAAGCCGGACATGAATAAAAGAGCCATCTATCTCCGGATGGTTGTTAAATAAGTAATCTTTATTGTTCTTGAATGAATCTATAGTTTGCTTATCTTGAAAAAACCCTTCTTGGCGAATATTTTCATTATGATTATTTTTGGGATTTGCGGCTTTTATTATTTTAGTATTAATGGGATTATTTATACCGTGTTTTGATTGCATGCAAAAGCATAAAGCTCGGCAATACTGAAAGAGAGTATTGCCAAACCTCCCTTCGTATTCTATATGTAACATCTAATATTATTTTAAGATAAAATATAATCGTATCCATGAGTGGAACAGAAAGACTCCAGCTGCCGTTTTATATCGGAACTCACAAATTTAAAATCAGATAATGACAGGGTTTGTTTTTCTTTGGGCTTACTGTTCACTTTCGTTAATTGACTGAAATCTAAATTATTTAATTTCTCGCCACGAGTCTCAAAGAAAGTAATTAATTTTAAAAAATCTTCTTGCATTTCTATCTTGAAGTATAATTCAGATTCTCTAATTGCTATTTCATTCCAATGCAAGTAGCATTGTATGGCTTTTTCGAGTTTATTGCCCTCTACTTTCTCGTTTAATTTTTTCTTTATATAGCGAGACCTAATATTAAAGGACCAATCATAATCATTTTCATTTATTATAGATGGAAAGGCCTTAAATGGATTGCGCAAGTGAGTTATTTTATGTTTGAAAGAGTATTTTTTTCTCCAACCAGAGCCGCCCAAACCGTATCTAGGGTATATGTTATCGTTTTCTTCGTGTTCTATTAAAAAAGCCCAACTGGATAGGGCTTGTTTTCCAACTGGCTCTATTTCATGAGAGCATTTTATGCCCATATTATTGAGTAGCAAAGATCCAAATCCACTCCCGCACCTCGGATGCCCAATAATCAAATATTTAAGGGTTGTGTCCGTCATTTATTTAAAAAGTTTTTTGCATTAAGTTTGTTTATATCGAAATCCCTCATTAAGGAGTTGTGTAGATCTTCATTTAAATTAAATGAATCTAAATCTGACCAATTGTCAATCATCAGAATTGGCAGATCATAAAATGATTCCATTGCTAAATGTTTTTCTACAATGGGTACAGCGCCTAAATAAATTGCCTCCCAAACTCTATGGCAATCGACACTGTTGCCTCGCGGAGATATTACAAATTTATATTGGCTTAATGTATTCCAATAATCTTCTTGCGTCCTTTTTGTAAAATCAAAGTCTATAAATGTTTCGTCTTTAATCTGTTTATAAACTTGATGCCTATATGGATTAGTACTGAAGTCAAAATTACAGTATACCAATTTATCTTTTTTATTATTATTTTGCTTTATTGAATATAAAAGCTCTTTGTTGCCGTGAGGCCATCTATCATTTGCGATGCCAATCGGTATTGGTGTAAACTTATCATGTGTTAAATTAGCATTCATGCCATACCAGTGAATCAGCCTTTTGTCATTTAGTAAGTCTTCATGAGGGGAGGGATTGGGGGTATCGGCATTATGGGTTATTAATTTAAAATCATTCTTTATATGGGGGAGAACTTTTTGTTTAAATGAATCAACTAAATCTCCTTTAATGAAAATTAATTCTGCTTCGGTTAATTCTTCTGCGGTGACATATCTTTTTTCTTCATCGATATATACATCTGCCAGTTGCTTGAATTTATTACCATCTATAAAGTCTGTAATCTTTTTTTCTCTGGAAAATAAGATGTCTTGTTGACAAGGGGGTTGCTGACCATAATCTATTACTACCGTTATTTCCAGACCGTAATAATTTAATAGTTTTTCAATTTTTTCGAAAGAGGGTGTGCCTGAATAAGCCCAACCATCGTTTTCTAAAATTACATATTTGACGGTTTTGAGAATATCAGATGCGCCTAATAATGCGTCGTATTCTCCACCTTGCATATCAAAACAGAACATATCAACTTGAGATATGTTGTTTTCCTTACAAAAGGCGTCGATGGTGATACACTTGACGTCTATTTTATTTTGAGGCACGATTTCTGTCTTCTTGTGCTCATAAAAAGAACTTACGCCATGATTGTGTTCTAATGTTTTATCTGAATCAAATGAATAAAATTGCTTTACCCCATTGCTGCTGCATAGGGCTAGTTCATTAAAAAGGATATTATGTTCATTTTGTAAATTATGTTTGCAAATGTCGATGCCTTCAGGGTTGCATTCAAATGCATATACCACGCTATTGGGATAGTAATGTCTTAGATTAATAGCGTCCAATAAATCCCTACTACCGGCTTCAAATATAACTTTGATTTCGTTTTTGTTTATTTTTTTTATAAATGGACTTAATAAATAAGCTCCACCAGCGCCGTGTTCGTGTCTTGATGTAATTTTATTTTTCATTTTTATTCATTAATGTCCAAATAGTTGTCTAATAAATCCTGAGCTTCTGCTTTATTGAAAGGCCGTGGTAGATGGGCATCTATTTTTTTCGTTTTTGAGATGTGTTTTGTTAGAAACCATTGATCGCGATCTATTCTCCCAGAAGCAAGCCCGTTCTCCATTCCTCTAGGAATGCTTGTGAGATCAAAATTAGACAGTCTTTCTGTCACTATATCCTGATCTGTAAACCACCATTTATTAAAATCTTCTGATTTATGTTGAGGGTATTTATTTAATAGTTCCCCTATGGAGGATTCGGGTATTAATTCTTTCCATAAGTAGTCTGGGGAAGATATATAACAAATTGGGTAATGGACATCATTTGTTAAATCTTTACCATAGCAGGTAAATTTATCACTATCTGGGTTCCAGTAATTACTTAATGGCATCATGTCGACATCAGAAGTCATTATTAATCCATGCACAAAATTATGAGCTAGTAATCTGTAAACCTGAACCACTGTAGCCTCTCTAGCGCCTTCGAATTGTTTGATTTTTATTATTTGATTTGTGGAATCGGAGTTAATTTCTTTTTTACCTAAGTAAAAAGTTGCTGTATTCCAACCTAGATTATTCCAAGCTTGTTGAACATAAGGTAAGTAATCAAGATAATTTTCATCATCATTAGTGCTGAGTATTACTGTTTTCGTTTTCATTTAATAAACTTCAAGTGCTCTTCGTTCCTACTTTCATCGGCCTCAAAAGATTCACCTATAAATCTCTTGTCGATTCTGGGGCTCGGGAAGGGTTTTAGGTGAAAAAACTCATCATGAATAGTACAATCATTTTGAAATTCATTCCAAATAAAGTGCTGTAAGAATATTTGGTCAAAATAATATTGATCTTTCAGTTCTCCTTCCGTTTGTTTTCTGAAGAATTCTAGAGAAGTGGTCATTGAATAAGGAAATTTAGATTTCTTCAAGCCAAACATTCCAGCTAAAATAGGAAAGTTTCCGTGATGGGGGTGATCTTTCATTACATGCAGCGCCGTGTCTTGGGCTAACCAATCATTAACGGCATCAACCTCTCGTTTGCAAAAACGCGAATCTGTATCCCTAGATATCACATGGGTGACTCCATTAATATCCATAGCTAAAAATCGAGCAGAATTGAAAGAAAAGTTGGGCTCATCAGTGCATTCGAATACATGAGAGCCAGCATTAAGAAGCTCTTTCTTGCATTCTACTGGAACATCTTTTGTAATATAAAAAACGCAATCCCAATCTGGGTAAAACTCTTTATATGATTCAGCGTTGCGTATTGCGCCAACGCAGTATTTTGGGTTATTCCCCCAAAGGCTAAATGAAATAATTTTCTTCATACGTAAGAGCTTCGGTATTGATTTTTTACTTGATGCACTTCATATAGGGCTTTGTCTAATGTTTTTTTTCCGCTTGATATGCCATCAGGGTTCCTGAAGTACAGCCCTAATACCTTATCTATTTTCTTCATTCTGGCGCCCCCGCTGGAGGCCCTTAACCACATGTCGTAATCTCCAGCGGACATTAAGGTCTCATTGAAGAATCCGTATTTTTCATGAATTGACCTTCTCCACATGGGTTGACAATGAGGAGAATTTACGGTCAGTAAAGAACTAAAGGAGTGCTCTAGACAAGGGAACTCGCGAGTGGCCGTATTACTATCAAATGATTCCCCCGGAGATTCAGTTTCCAACATTCTGTAATAGACTAAATCTAGATCTGGATCGGACTGGAGCTCCTCGACTTGATGGGACAGGGCAGATTTACATCTAGAGTCATCAAGGTTCATGTTTGTAATAAACTCGCTACTAGAGTTGTTGATAGCTAAGTTCCAGCACCCGTAAACACCGGGATCTTTGGTTTTTCCTAAATCAGATAAATGGTGATAAGTAATGTTAGAGTGTTCCTTGATGTATCTATCTAGAAGGTGTTTTTCAGGCTTCTCATTTGCGTCTACGATAACTAGTTCGCATTGGTCAAATATCGACTGGCTTATAGCGTTTTCCATGAATCTTTCAATATAGGCTTCTCCATTGAACATGGAGGTTATTATTGAAACTTTGTACTTCATCGAGTCCTATACTATCAGACAAACAACTAAAAGTCAATTTTAAAAGGTTGAATTTTGCGCGAGTAATATATACTACTATATGTTCATATAGATTTCTATGGTTCTAATATTTAAATAATTATTAAACATAAAATATAATATTATTATTACGTAGTAATAGCGACTCATTCCAAGGGTGCTATTTAGAACTTGACTTATCTTGCTCACTGTGTTATTATCTTCGAATGTTTAAAAATTCTTCTAATCAAAATCGTTTCTTCTACGGGCAATGTGGAAATTGGGAGGGAGTCACCCTCTCTAGCACGCCTATGGAAGCTTGTAAGGCAATGATCAAACAGTCTAAAGACTTTTTCGGGAAAAACAAGACGGATACCCAAATCATGATAATAATGGATGTGAAGGAAGAGATGGAGTTTGCGGAAACCGAGAATGTATCCGCCTTCGCAGTAGACTCGATCTCGTGAAAAAAAATCTTATAATAGGCCTTTGCGGGCACGCCAGAAGCGGCAAGGATACTTTCTGTGAATCAGCTAAAATTCTCTTTTCAAAAAAGGAGATAGGAGCCGCCAGAGCAGCGTTTGCGGACGAACTCAAGAAAGACCTAGATCCCCTATGCAAGAGCAAGATAGGTATGAGCGCTTTTACCGACGACCCTGAAGAGAAAAAAATAATTAGACCCCTTTTAGTAACTTACGGTACGGAAATAATGAGGAAGTTGGATGAAAATTGGTGGATTGAAAAAATAGAGAAGACCTTAGAGACTTATTTTGCTTACGACCTTATACCTATACTAACCGACCTTAGATATCCAAATGAGATGGAGTGGGCTAAAGATAAGCATAATGGAATTATTGTTTATATTTCCCGAGACGGTGTAGGTCCAGCTAATAAAGAGGAAGAAGTTAATAATCTCATCTTAGAGTCAGGAGCCGACTATGCAATCAATTGGCCTACATTCGGGCAGGAAGACATCTCGAAAGCCGATGGGTATGTGCAAGGCATCGTGGATGATATTTGCAAAAAGGAAATATTCAGTAATGAATGATCTGGATTTAATAAATAACCTTCAAGGGCAGAAGGATATAGAATACTCCCTCAAGCAGTTAGTGGACAGGCACAGTGGGATATACTATAGCATAATTAATAGATACGTTCCTGACCAGTCGGTACTATGTTCTAAGAAAGATTTATTTGAAGAGCGCGATTTTCATATTTATAATGCCGCGCTTAAGTTTAATTCAGAGAAAGGAACCAAGTTTTCGACCTTTCTGGGAAATGAAACGAAATGGCTTTGTTTGAACTCTTACAATAAAGCAAAGAAGAAATATTGCGAAGCTAGGCCGCCAGAGGAATTAGATTTTCTTGACAAATTAGATTTAGGTGATAATATAGATAGAAATTTAGTAAATGAAATATATCATATGGTAGAAAAACACCCAGATCACCGAGTGTCTAAGATATTCCGGCTCAGGTATATGGAAGGTAGCGGAGATAAGCTCTTGCCGTGGAAGCTTGTTGCTCCATCTGTCAATTTAAGCATCCAAGGATGTATAAACGTCCACAATTCAGTGATTGCGGATATAAAAAACAAACTAGTAGATAAGGAAATATAATGAATAATGTAAGTATATCAGGAAGATTAGTAAGAAACCCAGAATGCAAGGAAGTCGGCGATGCTAAAACCGTCTGCGACTTCACTATAGCCGTTAATGGTTACCGAAAAAATCAAGACGACACAGTCTTTATTAAGATTAAGGCTTGGGACAGCCGCGCCAAAAGTTGCCAGAAATTCTGCCAGAAGGGCTCTCTAGTAAATATATGCGGCGCGCTGAGAACGAACAGTTGGCAGGCTAAAGATGGGTCAAAGAGAAATGAGATTTACGTGCTCGCGTCAGATATAGAATTCGTGCAATCAAGCCCAGAAGGGCAATCATCAAGGGCTGCAGTTCAGGGTGGGGAATCCACACCAAAGGCGGTTCAAGTTGAGCCGTCCGTCTCTGAGGAAGATCTCGAAACCGTACCTTTTTAATGCAAGACATAATCTTTAAGTGCCCAATAAATCCCGTTTCCTTCGGGAATGTCTCTTTAAATTTAATGAGGGAGATGTTCCATCGAGGGATGACGGTATCTCACTTCCCTATTGGCAACCCGGACGCTGCTGTATTTGATAAACTCAGTAACGATTTTAAGGAATGGCTTCAGGGTTCAATAAGTAATAGGTTCCACACCCTTGAGAAGGACACGCCTACCCTCCAACTCTGGCACATAAATGGCAGTGA
>Ga0098040_1000275_pt1 | contig 24455 bp, 19 predicted proteins | sample 7_EtaG_FD_75065 | JGI IMG/M metagenome (GOLD analysis project Ga0098040, IMG submission 75065) | Marine viral communities from the Subarctic Pacific Ocean - 7_ETSP_OMZ_AT15161 metaG | ecosystem: Environmental > Aquatic > Marine > Oceanic | place: Pacific Ocean | collected 2015-01-08
GGAACTGCTGTTCACGAAGGTTGCGAAAACATGCTTGAGGGAAAGGATCTAGATAAAGATAAATTACTCAATGATATCAGAAATGATTTTAAAAAGCATGGCTTTGATGATCCTGAATGGGTTGCAAAGCAACCCGACTGGTATAAGAAATCATCAGATGTAGGTGTAGAAAAATGGTGTGAATGGGCAGAAAACATGTGGGCAGAAGTACCAGGCTATCTAGATAGAGAGTTTCCCGGATGGGAGACAGTAAAGGCTGAGGAAGATCTATACGAGGATATAGAAGGAAAGCATATAAAATTCAAAGGCTTTATTGATGCAATTATAAAGGTTCCAAAGAAAAGAGGTGTAGGTTTTAACTATTGGATAATAGATTGGAAAACTGCTGGTGCCTATGGCTGGAGAAGAGATAAAAAAGAGGACTTTAAAATGCAGGCTCAGCTTGTTCTATACAAACATTTTTGGGCAAAAAAACACAATATACCATTAAAGGATATACGTTGTGGGTTTATACTTTTAAAAAGAGGAGCAAAGCCAGGAAAAGTTGTTGACATAGTTACTATATCAGTTGGACCAAAAACGCTCGAAAAGGGTATAAAGATCATGAACAATATGATAACTTCAGTTTCAAACGGCATGTATTTAAAAAATAGAAACTCTTGCAAGTTTTGTCCATACGAAAATACTGAATATTGTACTTAATTATAAACTTTAGATTTTAACTTGTCTTATATTATGGGTAATATTCACCTATAAAAAGGATTTTGTCAATGAGCAAAAAAAAGATCTTGGTCTTATCTGATCACGCATTATCAACTTCTGGAGTTGGAACTCAAACAAGGCATCTTATAAATGGGCTACTTGAGAAGAAAAAGTATTCTTTTAGACAATTTGGTGCTGCACTAAAGCATAACGACTACAGGACAGTAGTTGTAAATGATGATTTCATAATCAAGCCAATAGATGGTTTCGGAAATAGGGATTTAATAAGAGTTGCACTGGCAACAGAAAAACCAGATGCACTATTTATATTTACAGATCCTAGATTTTTTATCTGGCTTTTTGAAATGGAAGATGAAATACACCAGATTTGTCCAATATTGTGGTGGCATGTATGGGATAATGAACCCTATCCAGAATTTAACGATGTTTTATATAAAGCAACTGATGCAATTAATTGTCATAGTCATCACACGTATACACAAATAGAAGCTCATCACGGTGATAAGGTCAAATTTATACCTCACTCTGTTCCAAAAGATGTATTTTACCCACTTGACAAAAATCATGTCCAACAACAAAAAGAGTCAATCTTAGGAAAAGACAAGGGTGATCATTTTGTTGGAATATGGGTAAATAGAAATGCAAAAAGGAAAAGACCGGCAGACGTTCTTGAATCTTGGAAAATTTTCCTAGATGATCTCGAGAGCAGTCAAGGTCATAGAAAGGCAACGTTAATAATGCATTGTGATCCGTATGATCAAGAGGGTCCAAACCTTATGATTGTAACAAAAATGCTTGGAATAGGTGACAATATAGTGTTTTCATCAGACAGACTAGAGTTTGATAAGATGAATATACTGTATAATATATCTGACTTTTGCATAAATATTAGCTACGCAGAAGGATTCGGTCTTGCAACACTTGAGTCAATGTCAGCTGGAACACCAATTATAGCAGTAAAAACTGGTGGTCTAACAAGACAAGTTGTAGATCACCGCGATAATACAGAGAATGGAGTTGCTATAGATGTAGATCTAAGGACACTTGTGGGATCGCAGGGTGTTCCCTATATTTACGAAGACTATGCATCAAACAATTCAATCTCTGAAGCAATAATGAAATTCTATAACAAGTCAGATCTAGAAAAAGAAGAGCTAAGCGGAAAAGTTCTAGAGTATGTAGATTCTGAATTTAATCATAATGATATAGTTGATATGTGGGATAATTCACTTTCAAGTACAATATCATCATGGAAAGAAAATTATGAAAGATACGAGATTATTTCAATATAGGTGATAATAAATGAACGTAATAATAAGAGCACCATTACTTTCTGTTAGCGGATATGGTGTCCATTCAAGGCAGATATATACATTTCTAGAAGAATCAAAGAGAAATTTTAATATTGAGGCACAATCAGTAAACTGGGGAAATACTTCCTGGCTTGTAAATCCAGATCTTGAAGATGGACAGGTAGGAAGAATTATGAGAAGATCAGAGCCCTTAGGGTCTGTTGCAGATATTTCATTCCAGGTTCAGCTACCAGATGAATGGGACCCGAATCTTGCAAAGAGGAATATAGGCGTATCAGCCGTTGTAGAGACTGATAGGTGCAATCCAGAATGGGTAGATGCATGCAATAAGATGGATGCAGTAATAGTTCCGTCAGAACATGCAAGACTCTGCCTTGAAAGATCTGGAGATCTTAGAACAAAAGTCACTGTTATACCCGAGTGGTTTTTTACTCAAATATCTGATAAAAATAAGGTAAATACTGAAATGTCAAATTTTCAATTTGACACAGACTTTAATTTTTTAATAGTCTCTCAGATAAATGGTACGAATGCATTTAACGATAGAAAAAATATATTCTTTACGATAAGATGGATTTGTGAGCAATTTAAGGATGATCCTAATGTTGGAATAGTTTTAAAGACTAATAGTGGAAGAAATACATTGATAGATAGAAATGTAACTTTAGATCTAGTAAAAAGTCTTATAAATGAGGTTAGACCAGGAAATTTTCCCAAAATACATCTAGTTCATGGTAATTTATATCCAGCAGAGCTTGTTGATTTATACAAAAATGATAGAATAAAAGCACTTGTAAATCTAACAAGGGGAGAAGGATTTGGTCTACCTATACTAGAAGCAGCTGCATCAAATCTTCCTGTAATAGCTACAAATTGGTCAGCTCATAAAGAATTTTTATCAATTGGAAAGTTTATAGATGTTGATTATAATCTTATAGAAATACCAGAGTCAAAGATCGATAATAGAATTTTTATAAAATCTTCAATGTGGGCTGACCCTATAGAAAATGACTTTAAGAAGAAAATATCAAAATTTAGAAATAAACCTGATATCCCTAAAACCTGGTCTCAAAGACTCGGTGAAAAAATAAGGAATAAGTACTCAAAGGAATCAATACTTGGTCAATATGAAACATTTATTGACGAGATGTTGTAATGTTACCCGAGACCATATTACTCATATCTGCATCAATAAATATACTTTTTTTAATTTTACTATTTATATCGGTAAGAATTAATTATAAACTAGGTGTAACTATTCTTAATGTAGAAGATGCTATAGAGTCTTCTCTTGATGTCCTTGATAAAAGATATAATTCAATGTCAAAAATATTAGAAATTCCGGTCTTTTTTGACTCTGTAGAGGTTAGACAGGTAATTTCTGATATCGAAGGGTCAAAAGAGACAATTTTAGATATTGCAAATACATTGACGAGAGTAGATGGTAATAATATAAATTGATAGAGGATTTTTTTATATATGATTAAAAAAACAAAAAGAATTCGAAGAAAAAGATCGAAAGGGAAATCCTCGAAAGAATACTTTGGAATTGATACACACAATGCAATAAAGGAATTTCAGCACCTTGAATCATTTGAGGATAAACATTCTTTATATATTTTAAGAATACTTCCAGCTTTTGATAAACTTGTTGAAAACCTAATATTCATACATGGATTTGCAAAAGGCCCAGTTATTTTTGAAGTTTTAAAGAGTGACTGTGTAACTTTTTTATATGAGACAATTCATAAATTTGACCCAGATAGAGGAACCAAAGCATTCTCTTATTTTAATGTTGTTGCAAAGAATTGGCTAATAATACAAAGTAAAAAACAAGCAAAGATGCGGAGAAGAACAGTAAGTATAGAATCTGACTTGCAAGAATCAAACTCTATAGACTTTTATGATGAGTTTAGTCTAGAGCCGCAACAGGACAAAAGAATTATAAGGCAAGAATCAATTGAAAGTTTAAATAAGCTATTATTAGAAATAAAAAACAGGCTAAAGACAGAAAAAGAAATGGCGTGTATAGATGCAATAATATCTCTATTTTCAAGAGTAGATGATCTCGAGCTTCTTAACAAAAGAGCAATATTTGTATATTTGCGTGATATTTCAAGCTTATCGCCCAAGCAACTATCAGTAACAATGTCAACAATTAGAAAACACTACAGGGATATATCTGGAAGAGACGAGTACGAGCTTTTTCTAGGGCTATAGGAGATATTATGACAACACAAGAAGACTTCATTGACAGAATAAAGAAAAAAGAAGAGAAGATAGAAAAGTTTTCAGATTTGTTAAATTCACTAGAAAATACTGAAGATAAAAAGAAACTGCTCTGGAAAGAAGTTTATGAAAATGCCTTAAGCGATAGAGATAATGCATCGATACTTTTAACTGATCTTCTAATGGAGACAAGGGGAAACCTAACAAATCATGCAACATATGGCGGAACTCTATCAAAATATCTTGAAAGAATGTCAAAATCAAATGATCAAATACTTAAGCTTGCAGAGCTAATATCAAAAGAGGATGAAAAGCCAGTCGATATTAACGACATATATAACAAAATAGACGGATCATAGCATGGGATTAAGAAATTTTGGCAATAAAAATGATGCTTCATTTGGAAAAGGTAGAGATAAAAGTAGAATACTTTACGCAGCTGTTGTTGTCAATTTTATATCAAATCCAATAGTAGACTTAAAAAAGGTACCAGCAAATGATGAAGAATTGACATATGCACAATCACTTTTGAGGGGAGCAAACAAAGTATCAAATGCTGATCTCATAATGAAAATGCCAAGATCATCGATTATTGCAAATGTAATATCAGATAGAGACGGATGGAAAAGCTTACCTGAAATATTCTATCCATTTTTTCCGCATATGTCTTTCCCAGTCAAACCGGGAGAGCAGGTATGGGTAATATACGATACTGACAAGAGATCAAAATCAAGAAGAGGGTACTGGATGACAAGAATAGCATCAGATCTTCAGGTTGATGATTTAAACTATACACATCTTAATAGAGAGATTCTCTATTTGAATAAAAGCAGTGCTGATACAAGCCCAATGGAGGCACATGAAGGAGCAGCACTTTTTACCGAAGATATAGCATATTCATATCCCTTGGGTGGTGGATCAACTGTAACAAATAATACACTTCCGGGAGATAATCCATTTGGAAATATAATTGCATCATCTCCTTCGTATGTTGATCAATTTATAGGAGAGCCAGTTCCAAGATTTAGCAAGAGAGTTGGAGATTTTATATTACAAGGTTCTCATAATACTTTGATATCGATGGGCGCTGATAGAAGTGGAGACACAGATACAAGACCAGGTATTGGTGATTTAGCTGGTATAACAGGCGACACTGATATTCTCAAAGGGTACGGAACTATAGATATTGTTACAGGAAGAGGGCAGACAGACACAACATGCCCAGTATATCCAGAGGGAAGTACAAATGATGTTTATCTAGGAGAAGGTGTAGTTGAAAATGATAGAGAGTACGAAGAAATAGATAAAATGGCTGAGTCGTTTGGAAGATCTTCAAATCCAAATGAGGGAGATACAGACTTTATTTATGATCTTTCGAGATTGTATATTTCAATGAAAACAAGTGGCGATGCAAACTTTGGATTATCTTTTACATACCTTGACAACGTTGATGAATCTCCGTACATAATTGCAAAGTCAAATGAGATAAGACTTATCGGAAGGGGAAGCGTAAGAGCAATGTCAGAAGCCGGCGCTGAGCTTACACTTATGTCAACTGGTGAAGGAGCTTTAATTGGGAGTAGAGTATTTCTAGGTGCAGCATCTTATGATCATGTAGACTGGGGCAGTCCAGATATGGAATCTGGCCATGAGCATGTAATAAAAGGAGATACGCTTCTTGTTGCATTTGAATCATTTCTTGAAGAATATAAAACTCTAGAAGCCACAATTATAACTTATAATGGATCTCCTATTCCCGGGCTTAATTGGGACATAGGCTTTGGAACTCTACTCAGTTTATTTGAGACACTTGTTGGAGATATACGAGAATCTTTGAGTGATATTGTTCATACAGCATAAGCGTTTAACTTTTATTTGTATAAGTGTTTAATAGAATTATATAGAGGAAAAATATGAGCCTTGCAGCACCACTAGCAGCATGTCTTTCTGCTGATCTCGATGCAGCTTCAGCTGCATTTGTAATTGGAGAGGTTGAAGCTTATTGGGGGCCAATAGCAGACGCAAATATGGCAATTGTATCTCCAATACTCGATGCAATATGCGTATTAATAAGCGCAGACCCAGACCTCCCCTTTGAAATACCCTCGTTTTTTGCAGATATATCGTTCGATATACCGACAATTATTGCATCAATAGGATTGCCAGTATTCGATTTAGATCTTGATATATACTTCGATCTTCCAGATATAGTATTGTCATTTCTCATAGGGTTGCTTACAATACCGATAGATATTGTTCTTGGGTGGTTCGAATCCTGGCCGAATATTGAGATACCTGATTTTGATCTAATGTTTCAGCTTGTACTAGATTTAGGCTTGACATTACCTGATATAGCAATAGATTGTATTGTTGAGTTTATGCTTATTCCATTTATGGCAGTTGAAGCTGCTCTAGAACTAAGCCTTCCTCCTAATGCTGAAGCAGCAATTGAACTTGGAATATGCGCAGGATCTGGTAGTGATATAGATCTCGACGTACTGCTGGAGTGGCCATGAGCAATAAAGAAGAGTGGCTAGATTTCATAAAAGAATGTATATCAAGAAGAACATTAAGCAATAATCTTTCAGAAAAAGTTGAAAATAGATCAAAAATTTGCAGTAATTGTTCAAAGCTAAATATTATAAAAAGAATGGGATTTTCGCTATCTGCGAGATGTAAGAGTTCACAATGTTGTTTTCCAATGATATTATATGTAGAAAATAAACAATGCCCAGATGGCAAGTGGTAATACAATAAGGTTGATAGTATGTCTATTAAAAATATAATTGATGGCTGGCTAAATTATACAATGATAAAGCTTCTTAAGACAAAAGATCCGTCTCCTGAGGCAAGAAAGCATATTGAGGATAGATATAATCACTGTAGCTCATGTCCCCATCTTAAGGGAAAAAAGTTAAAAAAGAGAAATATACCAATAATGTTTTGTAATATGTGTGGGTGTGGATTTCCAATGCTAATTTTTGCTCCAGCAAAAGAGTGTCCAGCGGGAAAGTGGAAATCTATGCCAGATGATATTTAACAGTTAAATATTGTGAAGGTTTTCTATAGCTCATTTTTTACTAAGTGTATAATTACTATACGGAGACTTTCGCATGCCAAAATTTAAGTTTAAGAGCTCTGGAGTAAATGTAGATAATGTTGAGCTTAAAACAATAGTTGAGTCGAGGCCTATTGGTGTAGCAACGCCTTTAAGTCTAGGCTCAGGCAGATCCGGTTTGTTTGAAATGAATTTTGATCCTGTCGAACAAATATCAGATAATCTTAGAAATTTAATATTGACCAATGCTGGTGAAAGATTGGGAAATTACTACTATGGAGCAAATTTAAAACCAATAACTACTGAATATAGTAGTATGGAAGATTTTGAAAATGCTGCAATGACAAGAATTTTAAATGCTGTAAATCAATTTTTACCAATAGTAGATTTGGATTCATTTTCTGTATCGCGAGTTCAAGAGGATGATGGAAACGCAGATAGAGGATTATTAAGAATTGATATGACAGTAAAGTATAACATACCACAGCTAAGAATTGGTGGCAAAGTTTTAAATGTTTCAATGTACGTAATATAGGCAAATTATATGGCAAATAATAAAAAGAATACACTATCATCAATAAGATCAAGTCAGAGATCATATCTTAATAGAGACTTTGACACATTTAGATCGCAACTAACAGATTACTCAAGAGCATTCTTTTCTGATAAGATAGCTGACTTTGGTCCAAATGGATTTGCTGGGATGTTTATAGAATTAGCATCCTATGTTGGAGACGTTATGTCTTTCTACATGGATCATCAGTTTAATGAACTTGATATAATGTCTGCTGTAGAAAATGAAAACATAGAGAGGCTAGTAAGAAATTCTGGCGTAAAAATAACTGGTGCAGCTCCTTCAACTGTTGACGTAAACTTTTATCTAGAGGTTCCTTCTATATATTCATCTATGGTGGGCGATTATATTCCTAATGAAATATTTCTACCAATAATAAAAGCAGGAACTGTAGTATCTTCAAACTCAGGTATAAATTTTACTCTTACAGATGACATAATATTTTCAGAGAAAAATATATCTGGAAATCTATCTTGTGAATATGTTTCTATGAAAATATCATCAGACGGATCTCCAAGTACATTTTCTGTAAAGAAATCTGGGTTATGTGTATCAGCAAAAACAGTCAAGGAGAACTTCAGTATAGGCGATAAGTTTATGCCGTTTAGGACAATAACTCTATCATCAATTGATGTCTCAGAGATAATATCTATTGTTGATTCTTCTGGAAATGAATATTATCAAGTAGACTCTTTAACACAGGATACAGTATTTAGAAGAGTTTTAAATACAAGTTCTGATTCAATAGAGGTTCCAGAAAATCTTGAATTAATATCTGCTCCGTATAGATTTATATCACAAACTTCTAATATAACAAAGAAAACAACAATTAGATTCGGCGGGGGGTCGAGTGATGCACCAGACTCTGATATGATGCCAGATCCATCAGATTTGACAATACCCTTGTATGGAAAGCGAAAAACTATATCTACATTTACAATAGATCCAAATAGACTTTTAAAAACAACTACCCTCGGTGTTTCACCTCAAAATACACAAATAACTGTAACATATAGATCTGGCGGGGGAATATCACACAACGTAGCTGCTGGGTCAATTAGAAAAGTAAGCTCTTTAAAATCTAAATTTAATAGTTCTGTAAATGCAGCAAATGTTGCAAGCATAAGATCTTCTATAGAAGTAACTAATAAAAATGATGCAACAGGTGGAGAGCAAGCACCTACTATAAATGAGCTTAGGTCAATAGCACTATCTTATAGAAACTCACAGTCAAGAATTGTAACAAAAGAAGATCTAATAGCAAGAATTTATACAATGCCAAGTAAGTTTGGAAGAGTATTTAGAATTGGAATTAGAGCAAATCCAAACAATCCACTCTCTTCAGAGCTATCTATAATAAGCAGAAATAAATTAGGAAAACTAATAATATCTCCAGACTCGTTAAAGCAAAATTTATCAACATATCTCAATGAATCTAGGTTAATATCAGATGCAATAGATATAGTTGATGCTGCTGTTATAAATGTAGCATTGGAGTATGGTGTAGTATGCTCAGCCTCTTCAAACCCTGAAACAGTAATTCAACTAATAAACAAGGATATATCTGAATATTGCAAAATAGAAAATTTTCAAATAGAGCAACCAATATTTCTATCAGATTTGGCAAATATAATAATAAATAATCAAGATGTTGTATCGCTTGTTGATTTTACTTTCTATAACATGGCAGGTGTTGTTGAGGATAGAATATATAGTGATGTTACTTATGCAATAAATGAGAATATAGATAGGGGAATACTTGTATGTCCGGCAGGGTCAATATTTGAATTCAAATTTCCCAATGATGACATTGTCGGAGTAGCGAGGTAAGTTTTATGTATAGAATACTAAGTGCAAGTAAAGACACATATATTACAGACAAAATTATTAATAATAGCTTTAGAGCAACTGATGCAAATGTCGGTTCAGCATCTACACTTGATATTTTTAAACTATACGCAGAGTCTACAACAGGTTCAAATAATGAGCCGATAGAGCTATCTAGAGCACTAGTTCACTTTAATTTAGATCCAATTAGAAATCTAACAGGGACGTTTCTAGATATAACCCATAGTACTTTCAAAGCAACGCTTAGACTGAGTGATGTCTACGGCGGACAGACAACTCCCAGCAATTTTAATTTAATTGTATTTCCACTTTCCAGGTCATTTGATGAAGGGGTTGGTAGAAATGTTATAGACTTTACAGATCTTGATTCAGCAAACTTTTTAACTGCATCTGTTACATCTGCAACCCCATCAGTCTGGTACCTTAGCGGGGCAAATAAACAAGGCCTATTGGGCTCTAGCGATATTGATATAATATCTAGTGGAAATCTAAGCGATGGAAATGGTATAGTAAATTTATGGAAAAATGTAAAGTTTGAGACAGGCGATGAAGATTTAAAAGTAGATGTAACAACAATAGTATCGGGTGTCCTTTCAGATCAAATACCGGATTGTGGCTTTAGAATATCATTTAGTGGGTCAGAAGAGACAGATAGTGTAACAAGATATGTAAAAAGATTTGCATCGAGAAATACATCAGACTATACAAAAAAGCCAGCACTTATAATTCAGTATGATGATTCAACTCACGATAGTACTGGTGATTTATACTTTGACCTAAGCGGAAGTATCTTTTTAAACAATTACGCAAGAAGCGAGTTAAGAAATCTAACATCAGGATCAGGAGCAACAGAGGTATCGGGTGATGACTGTCTTCATGTAATATTTAAATCTGGATCTTCATCTGCAGGAACACTATTCAGCAAGACAATAACAGGATCACAGCATAAAATAGGCGATAATTCTATAGAAGGAATATACTCTGCTTCGTTTTCAATAAGCCAGTTTGAAAATTCAAATTTAAATACACAAGTATCAAAAGCGCTATCAGCCAGCTTTACTGTTGTGTGGTCTTCAATAGATGAAACTGTTGGATTTCTAACGTCATCTATGAATATTAATACAATAAATAGAACATCATTTAAAAATGAAGATAAGAGGCTTGTAGTTAGCGTAACAAATCTTCAGCCTGCATATGGAAAAAACGATAAGGTTAGATTTAGAGTTTTCGTAGAAGATGTTGATAGAGATATCGTTGCAAAAAAAGTTCCATTCTATACGAAAAGTCAAATCTTTACAAAAATGTACTACAGGATAAGAGATGAGATATCAAATGACATAGTAATACCGTTTGATAAGTCAAATAGATCAACAATATGTTCAACAGATACAGACGGAATGTATTTTGATTTTTATATGGATACTCTTCAGCCTGGCAGATTATACACAATAGATTTTCTAATATCGGGTAGAAATAACGATATGATGTTTACTGATGTTGCTGCAAAATTTAAAGTAGAGTAAAATGCCACCAAATAACAGAAAGACATACAGAAAGAGACCTGCTCTATTCAAGGGAACATCAAACCCGCAGGGAAGAAAGACAATAAGCTTGAAATCCCTTAGTGATTCTGCGTTTTTAAATACAGGATCTTTCATGTATGATCCAGTCGGTTCAGGATTAAAAAGTACTCAACAAATACCAATAGAGTGGAAGAATTTTGAAAATCACACATTTTTTGATTCAGCACAAAGTAAGACAAATATAGCATTTGATAAAATTATTAACGAATATCCGTTTCAAGGAACAAAAGAAGACGTTGAGATTTTTATGGATTCGCTAACTGGATTTGAAAAATATGTTTATGGTCTGTTTCCAAAATCAAGAGGATATTTACATTTTTCAGGAACTGTAAAAGACGAAGATCCCGGGCATGGATTTTCCGGTGGGCTTGGAACAAGAATAGAAGTAAGAGACTATGCAGGATCTCTATTTCCATCATTTTCAAAAAGAAGAGATGGAGCAGCTGTTATAGATTTTTCTAAAAATTCATTTGCAATAGAATACCATATCTTTATACCTGAAATAATAAACAATAGTCAGGTAATATTCCAGAAACAATCCGGAATATCTCACGGATTGACAATAGGATTAAGTCAGTCAAGTGATTTTTCAAAGTGCGATTTATTTTGCAACATAGTATCGGGATCAAGTTCATTATTTGCATCTTCGTCTATAGAAAAGGGAAAGTTTGTACAAGTTGTTAACGAATACGAAAGAGATTCTGGAAATTTAAAAATATATCTAGATTCAGATCTTGTTACCACATCGTCGAATAGAGAGGTATTTGACTCTCTATCATTTTCAAAATATGACTTCTTAATAGGATCTGGCAGCAGCTGTACTGTTAATGGTAATAATTTAGGCATGCCATCAATTACAACATTTGATCCAGTTGTAACGTTTACAGGATCATTAGATGAGCTAAAAATTTTTCATAGCACAAGATCTACAGAAGATCAAAAGGCATATAGAAAGAAAACAATATATGCTCAAGATAATCTAGTTCTATACTATAAATTCAACGAGTCGTCAGGAAGCTATAATAAAAACAATATATGCCTTGATTCGTCAGGAAATTCATTACATTCAAAGATAACTCATTTTGAAACATCACTTAGAGTTACTGGGTCTGTACCCTCGCCGATGTCAGAAGAAAAACTTTCACTAAATCCAGTTCTATTTCCAGACCACTGGAAAATAAAGCGAATTAATGTAGATCTTCTTAATTCTGCGTCTATCTATGATGATTACAACCCAAACCTAATAACAAGACTAGTACCCCCACACTTTTTTATTGAAGGTCAGGCAAGTCAAGGATTTAAAAATGAGCAAGGGAATATATTCAATCCAATAACAGGAAAATCAATCCCTGGATCTGCAAAAATGGGATCGTCGCAATATTTAACTGCATTTTTATTAATATACGCAAAGTTTTTTGATGAAATAAAAATATTTCTTGATCACATTAGAAATATTTTAAATGTCAGCTATGAAGATGTAGAGGTTGTTGCAGATCAATTAATACCATTTGTTGCAAAGTACTACGGAATTGAATTACCGCAACTTTTTACTTCATCGAATATACTTGAATTTATAGACGGAGAAGATATAGGAGATTCATACGGATATTCAAATAAATCACTTAGACAAGTACAAAGTGAGCTTTGGAAAAGATTTTTGATAAATCTGCCATTTTTTATAAAGGGAAAGGGGACAGTATCTACAATAAAATCTGTAATTAGATCGTTTGGAATAGATCCAGAATCTTTGATGACAATAAGAGAGTTTGGAGGCCCAACAAAAAGATCGCTAGAAGACCTAAGATACGAAAGAGTAAAAAGTATTCAGTTGATAGATTTTTCAGGAAGTAGGGCAGAAATTCCATCAACACCGGATATTCATGGATTTTCTGATAATATGCCAAGAATTGTAAGTTCATATCTTACTTCAAGCAGAGTTGAGGCGGGATACCCTGAAATAGCAGGTACTTTTGTTAATAAGTCTATCTTCCAGAGAAATGGAATATCAAATAATGAAAACGACGGACTTCAAACATCTGGATCTTTTACATATGAAGCTTTCTATAGATTTTTAGGACCAAAGAAAGCAGGCTTTAATCAAATAACTACACAGAGCCTTGCAAGATTACAAGTTACAGGATCATCATCAATATTAAGAGGGGCAGTCGTAGCAAATCTTGTTGCAATATCTTCTTCCATATCAGAGGTAAGCTTACTTGTTCGACCGGGAATGAATGGTGCAACAGATCCCGGTCTAAAACTTGTACTAACTGGTGCACAGATATTTAATGGTGATCTCTGGTACTTGTCATTTGGAAGAAATAGAAGTGATGAGAGAGTGATGTCAGTATCACAAAGCTATCTCGCACCAGAACTATCTACAATGGGATCATCATCATATTTTCTAAGGGCTGCCAGGTCAGTAAATGGAAGAATAGCAGAGAAATATTACACATCTTCATTTTTTAAATCAACACCTAACGGAAGTGAAGTTTTTACATCAAAGTCATCAAATTATAATGCAAGCGGAACTTTTGTTGTAATAGGATCACAAAGTTTAGAAAGTACATCGACAAGATTTTTAACAGACCCGTCAGTTGGATTAAGAAAGGGGTTCACACCATCAGATAATGAACTTTCAAAAATAACAAAGTTCTCAGGACACGTATCAAAAATAAGATTTTGGTCAAAAGGCTTGACTGAAAAAGAGACTAGGGATCATATTTTAAATCCAGATTCAATAGGAACTCATAATCCTCTAGTTTATTATAATTTTAAAAGTCAAGACTCTGGATCATTTCAGAGACTAAGGGCAGATCTTCAGCTGTCGCAGCCTGATATAACTTCATCAGCAGAAGGCTCTCTTGTTATTACAAATTTTTCAGGCGGTAGAACAAGAGCAGAAGGATTTGACAATGCAGAGTGCAAAGGCTTTGAAAAGAATAAGAAAATAATAAAGACTGAGACGTTTTTCTTTAACTCTCTTTCTCCAAAGTTTGATTTGAATCAAACGTCAAATAAAGTTAGAGTTAGAAGCTATTTAAGCTCAGATCTAATAGAAGAAAATAGTTACTCAACATCTGCACCACTATATAGTGTTAGAAGAAGCGAATCTCCTGATGATGATACAAGATTTGCAATAGAGTTCTCAGCAGTAAAAGCTCTTGAAGATGATATAATGAATATATTTTCAAATCTTGAATTCTTTGATAATGGAATTGGAAAGCCAAGCTATTTATTTGATGAAAACTATCCAGACTTAGAAAGTGCAAGAGAAGTATACTTTAGAAGATTAACTGGTAAGCCAGAATATCAAGGATTCTTTAATATGTACAAGTGGTTTAGTAATTCACTAGGAGATATTCTAGTACAGCTAATACCTAAAAAGACAAAATTTCTAGGTGTTGATTTTGTGTATGAATCACACCCATTGGAAAGAAACAGGTTGAGATATTTATTTGATGAAATTTACTTACTGTCAACGGAGAGATCATTTGACAGAGGAGATATACTTCTTTCTCAGTATGTAGGAAAACTTAAAAGATTTTAGAATAGAGAGAAAAAAAATGCCAATACTTCCGTTCAATGATAGACCATATGTAAATATAAACTATATAAGTGATATATCTGTAAATGGGTCTAACGGAATAAATACATCAGAGATAGATATGTTTAGGCAGGGTATAAATGTTAAGACAAATAAATACTTTTGCGATAGAATTTTACCAATAATAGGATCAAAAGCACTCCCTGCAAGGCAAAATGACTTAATAGATTTCTCAATAGAGAGAACAACATATGGGTATGTAGACTTATTTATTGAATCAAATAATGATAAAACAGTTGCACCATTTGATGATATATCTTCACTAAATAATCCAGTTTCTTTTCTAAAGGATAGCGGAATAACAGCATACCCACAAGTAATGCTTAGCCCAAACTGGCTTGATCCCGGCGCTATGAATGGAATAATCGAACCGCTATCTGTAAGAGGGACAATTCCAGGTGCCAGCATAGAATCTCCATTTGTTTATAATACTATTAAAGCAGATGTAACAGAGACATCATATCTAGTAGAGGCTTATATACTCTTTGAGTCAGCCAAGAGTACAATTTTTGATATAACATCACCGTTTATTGATTCACAAGATTTAAGTTTTGTAACTGATAGTGTTATAATATCAGATGCTGGAATTTCTGATTTTGGACCAGGAACACTTTCACCCTTCATGGGTGATACATCGGTATTCATTATTAAAAACGATCTTAAGTCAATGACATCATCAGACTTTAACGATTGTGTAGGTCTAGGGATAATAAGAATGGGTACACCTCACGGATTCGTTTATTCAAGCGAGAAATCAGTATCCTTATATGAGAGTGGAATTAGAAATGTTTGCGGTGTAGACTCACTAGCATTTGGCGGATTATTAAAGTAATGGCAAGATATAGAAAATCAAAATTTAATGCATTAAAAGATTTTGTAACTGTTGATGGACAGTATCAAAGAAAGGATAGCGTAATAGGGTACTGGAAGTTTGAAGATGATGTATCTGAATTAGGCAGTACTGCTGATAGATCTAAGACAAAAGCAAATCTAACTTATACAACATCAGGAAGGCCATCATATAGCCAGCAAACTCCAGAGTCTAGAAAATACATACAGAAAAATACAGCTCTATTTAACTCAAGCCACGGAATTATAGGAAACCCTTCTGGAAACTCTTTATCATTTGGAAATGGTGCAACAGATAAGCCGTTTAGTATTTCATTTTGGATAAAGCCAGTTCTAAAGATGGATGGAAATAATAATGAGTATGATATCTTTCTTAAGATGACAGCTGGCGGTTACGAATATGCTGTATATCTCTATGAAGAATCTGCAAGACCTGGTCAGGCTAAGCTTACATTCAAGCTTTATAACGCTGGGGGAACAACAGCAAATGCAAATATCTTTTGCTCAACAGAAAGTGTAACAAGAGATAGTAGAATTAGATATGATCTTGATAGAGACAAGTGGTATAACTGTACAGTAACTTATGATGGAAGCGGCGCAGCAGCTGGTCTAAAAACATACGTAAATGCTATAGAAAACTCAACAGTTGGAACAGGTGCTGGCGGGTACACAGCTATGAATGCAACAGCTTCAGAGATAACTGTTGGAAGACATTTTACAGGAGCATCAAATTACTTTTCCGGAAACCTGTCTTCAATAATGATGTGGGATGTTTGTCTAAGTCAGTCTAATATCACTGCTCTATATCAAGCTGCATCTGGACCCTACAATGCAATTTCTGGATATCTAAATGATCCCTATAGGGTCATGTTAAGAAATCTTGACAATAGAACTGGATCATATCCTGGAAATCTTAGAACAACTGGCATGTCAGGTGGCGAAAAGGGAAACTCAGCAATAGCATTTAGAGATCAAAGTACAATAGTATTCAGCAACAAAGAACAGGCGCTTTACCCTATAGTTCTAACACAAACAGAAATATCACAGTCTGGTATACATGATTTACTATCATCACCAAATATGCTGCCAGATATAATTGCCCCAGGATCATCAAAACCATCTATTTCAACAGATCCCCTTGATAGAGATTTTTATAATAATCACCCCTACACTCCGTTTGAAGATAGCAGAGTCTATTTAAAAGACAAGAATACTAGTGCATTTTTTGCATCTGGCACAAGGCATGACGTATATCCCGGATTTGGATCACCCGTAAGAGATAAATACGCAATCGGTATAGACATATCTTGTGGAGAGGAAAAGGTAGTTAGCAGATATAATACAAACGGATTACCCATCGACCCGCTCGGTATAATGACAAGGCGCCCTTACGCCCCCACAGATGGTGCACACACACGCCCTAAGACCGGATTTTGCTATTTTAATAAAGATCTTAGAAGATGGGAAGATATAGGTCTATCAATTATATCGTCTGCTTCAATTACTGACTATAGAATGTGGGAAACAGTGTATGAAGATTTTGCATATGCACATGATGGAAATCGATGGCGTCCGGCTGGTATGTCACGACCCAATGGCTCAGATGGCGGACAGGGAATACGATATGCGGGCGACGTTCCAAAAGCATATCAGTTTAAAATGTCTGACCATATGGGCTCGTTTGCTGGGACAAAAAATGTTCTTGTAAATAATTTTGGATATGATAAAATAGGCTCACCAACAAGATCAGGTCAAGCACCATACCATAAAATGTATCATGCATCTTCTAGCCAAACAATACAAATGTCTGACTATATAACAGCACCGTTTGCAGTTGAAAAGATAGTTCTTCAAATACCAATAACTGCACAAACAATGCTAGGATCACAAGCAGCTACAGGCAAGAAATTTCACGATTCAGTAAGAGATATAGATAATTACACATTCTTTCTATATAGACAATCAAGATCAGGGGGAAATTTTGACACTGACTCACGTGAAGATGTAGAATCTTCTAGACGATATTTATTTGCTAGTGGCTGCGCAGCATTTTATAATTCAAACGCATTCTCTTCGTCTGTTTCAGCTGAAATTTTAACTGACGGCCTTCCTCACACACCAGCCTGGTCACATGATTGGGATAATAATATATTTCAAGGTGAACAAAATATAAGACACATGTCAGTTTTTACCGGATCAATAGTTGTAAAAATGACTCCCGCAGTTGGAAACTGCCAGTTTTTAGGCGGCAGCAGATTTCCAGTAAAGGCAGCAAAACTCACACCATCAGCTGAGGGTGTTCAACTTGGTTGCGGAGGAATAGTTATATCGGATTTTTGGGAAGGTGGAACCACAGCTGCTTCAGCCTCTCTTATCGGGTCTTCTAACTGGCAAGTAGACGTACACTACCCACTAATGCCGTCAGGGACACATGCAGCTGACGTCGCAGATGGATCTAGTCCAGCAGCAACAGATGGGTATGCAATGAGTACAGGAAGTATAGGAATGGCAAACTCTCTTGTTGGAAACATTAGAAGGTTCCAGCCTACATTAAATTCGTCTCCAAGATCTCAAAATTCCCCAAGGTACATAAGCGGCTGGCCAGCAACATATACAAAAGCAGTCTTGAGACCAGAGCCATACTCCTCAGATGCACGTGTCCCTGTATCAGAAATACCAGATGATAGAAGACCCCTTAGAGGATTTACAGGTGAAAGGACTTCAAGACAGACATATATCCCATATGTCTCTACTTCTTCGTGGTCAAGAGTTTATAGAACACCCGATCAGCAAGGAATACTAAATTATACAGCAAACAAGGGAAAGCTCACATTTGGAGATCTTCCCGGGTCCACAGAATCACCGTATGTTTTGCTTCCAGGCGATGAGTTAGTTTTGGGCATCGATGCTGGAATATCAATGTTGCCAGTTAGCGGTACGGGTACACTGTGGGGTCCATCAAAGCCAGATATAAACTATCATGGATTTACAAAGTTTAAAAATGAAAACGAATTTTTCGGATGCATGTCAGCATCATTTATGCAAATAACGACTGATACTGCAAAGCTAACAATATTCGGAAGTCTTATAAGAGAAGATAAAGAATTAATGTTTGAGACAAATCAGAATCTAACTTCAGATGCAATTCATGAAAGTGTAGGGTGTGATAGAGTTACTGATCAATATATGGTAAGTACACGAAGAGAGATGTCAGCTTCATATCTTGACAGATGGGTAGCAGGCGTTTTTACAGAAGAGGAAAGTCTAGCACGAGATGGGTTTAATCGAACAAACGTATGGCCGCCGCCAAGAAGGGTATATGGGCTCTTTTCAAAGCAAGTTGATGCTTCTAACTTAAATAGACTTTCACCATATCACTGGTTTCGAAATTACGAGAGGGGAACATGGGCACCCGGATACGTTGGTATCTCACTCCTGTCGAATTTTAGGGCTGATCCGTTTGGAGTTAGCTCAAGAAATGTTCAATTTGTTAAATCCGCAAATATAAGATCTTCTCAGAGATTTGTATCACTTGTAGATAAGGAAGAAAGATACTATGATTCTATCATGCCAAAAATATCAAGCTATATGTCAAACTCACTTAGTCTTGGAAGGACTCTAGAACCGGGATACATGTCTAAACTTCTCTACACATTTGAACCTGAGGCGTGGGGTAGCGCAGATAAGAGATATGCTTACGGATTTCCATATGCAAAAAATCCACCCAGACAAATAGTTGATAAAACTTTTATAAAATTTGTAGATAGAGAAGGGGGATCAAATATATTTTCTGCATATACGCAGAGAACAGTCGTCAATACAACACTATTTCAAAAAGGTTGGCGCTGGTCAGGATTATCAACAATAATGACAACAGATACATCAGGATCATGGTGTAATCTCTATGGAATTAAAAATGTTAGAAGAGAATTTACAAAAGCAGTATTTAGATCTGATCGATATGGACAGTTTAGAGACATGCTTGAACAAAGAAGAGATACAAAGTTATATCTCAGTAAAGATCTAGAAAAAGGGATCTCAGACTCTCCAGTTCAGGTCAAATTTGTAAAATCTTCTGACGGTGTAACACAAGTACCGCCTCATGAAACAGACTCTGCAAATTTTTCAACCGAGTATACGTCTTCAATACCCTATGTAGATGCAGATCAACTATCAGGTCTAAAAGTATACTTAGGATTGCCAACATTTGTAATTACAAAAGCTGATTTCACTGCAGGCACCTCATAGTGGGATACTAGATGGGAAATGATTTAAAGCATATAAAAAAATATGACTTACTTAGAGCAGAGACTATCACAAAGAATATCGGTGATAAAGTAGATAAATTTATATCACCAAATAGATTTCAGGTTGGAGTTGAAAGTGTTCTTACTCCAGGGGGTGTAATATTTGGAAATCTATCAGTTAGCGGAAGCTGTCTAGTTGAGAAATTTGTTAATTTTGGAAAGAGAACAGGCGATAGTGGATTTGGATTTAGAGTAAATAGTAGTACTGGAAAGATACAGTATAGATCAGATCCGTCATTTGGCCAGGCAACGTCATGGGCAGATATTTCTGCAGGTAGCGGTGGTACACCAGGCGGAAGTGATACCCAGGTTCAGTTTAACGATGGTGGGTCATCTTTTGGTGGAGATTCTAGTTTTATATTTAATAAGACAAGCGATTCTCTCACAGTTTCAAATATTTCAGGCTCACTTACAAGATTGTCAAATGGAACATCATATTTGATAGCCGGCAATAATGTAACAATAACATCTGCTTCATCTGGGGGAATAACAATAGGATCTCTTGCCTCAATTAGCAGAGAAAAAAATGTTCAAACTCTAACATCCGGTGTTTCAGCTGGGAGTGCATTGACTGTTAGCGGAATTGATTTTAGCTCTGTTGGATACGCCCCATCTTCAATTGACGTATATGTAAATGGTCAAATGATACACTCTGGTACGAATGAAGATTACATACTTACAGCAAATCAAACAAATCAAATAACATTTGCGTTTGATCTAGATGCTGATGACGTAGTAACTACAATACTTTTTTTAGTCTAAATTAAGTTTCACACTGTCAAGCAAGATACTTAGTTAATGTTAACAGGGAATTTTTATCTTGATGTCTAGCAGTAATACATATACAACATCTGATATCGGTTTAGCTGCATTTTTAATGCTAAGAGGTCGCAACCTTGTATCTGCAAGCCAGGGTGGAAGAGGTTATAAGATAACATTCGATAACTCTGATGGAATGTGTGAAAAAATTTCAATTGAGTATATGAATTCAGATTTTATAAGATACGATATGTATTCAAAAAATCTTAGAATAATGATAAAAAAATCTTAGAAAAATACAGTGATATCGAATACTTAGAAAAGTTAAATTGGTTAGTTTTCTTTTTTTAAATTTTGGTTTATTTTCTTTAGTTCCTTTATTTTAGGCGATAATATTTTCAAATAAAGGAGGAAAAAATGCCTATTAAATCACAAATAAGATTGCAACAACTCACTGGGTCAATGGTTGCAATTAAAACTTCTGCTGCATTGAGACAGGGTCCGGGAACTGTTGCGACCGCAACGGGTTCAAATGTAGAGGATATCTTTGGATACTTTGGTGCAGCAATTCAAAGAATTGTTGGAGCAGCATCCGGAGAAGCATTCAACCAAGCAGTTGGAACAATTGCATCACCTGGCGACTATCTCATTGATTCAGGTGATCACGTAATTCTAGATGCTACACACGGTCTATTCGTTAAGGATGGCGGTGCATACGTTCTAGATGTTCCACTATCAGGAAGTGCCTGGACAGCAAGCAAAATTGTTGATATTAAAGCTGTAGGATCAGCTGAGTCTATTCACCTTAGAGGTAATGGAAACAGACTTGGTATTGCAGGTGCAAAATTAGCAAATGTTAATGGAGGAGCAAATGCAATTGTAGAGGTAATGTCATCAGGATCAAGCCCACTAGCTATTAAACTCAATGCCCCTGCCGGTGGTATCGATGCTTCTGCTGCCACTGGAATTGAGTTTGAATCAACTGCCGGTGCATTCTCAGTAGACGTTAACAACAGAGTATTCCTATCAGGCTCTGATATTGGAATCAAGGGTGAAAGTGCAGCAGCTAACGCTATCAGGCTCGAAGCTTCTGCTGGAGGTATTGATATTGACGCAGCTGGTGCTATAGCAATAGATGGTACAGGTATCTCACTTGACTCTGATGCATCTTCAAACTTCAGTACGTCTGTTGGATCACTAACACTAGTTGGTGCGAATAGAACATTCGTAACAGGTTCAGACGTAGGTATCAAGGGAACTTCTGCAGCAGCTAACGCCATTAGGCTAGAAGCTTCTGCTGGTGGAATTGATATTGATGCGACGCTTGGCGGAATAAATGTTGCATCGACAGCCGGACCATTCACAGTTGATGTCAACAATAGAGTGTTCTTATCAGGATCTGATATAGGTCTTAAGGGTGAGAGTGCTGCTGCTAATGCAATAAGACTCGAAGCTTCTGCTGGTGGAATAGACGTTGATGCAGCTGGTGCTATAGCAATAGATGGTACAGGTATCTCACTTGACTCTGATGCATCTTCAAACTTCAGCACATCAATTGGATCACTAACATTTGTTGGTGCGAATAGAACATTCGTAACAGGTTCTGATGTTGGAGTCAAGTCAACATCAACAGCTGTTAATTCAATTAATATAGAAGCTTCAGCTGGTGGAATGGTCTTGTCAGTTCCAGATCAAAAGGGCTTGTCTCTTGGTAAGGCTGGCGGTGCAGAGATTCTTATCACACCTCATGATACACCAGCTAGTGAGAAGATACTAGTTGAGAATAGTGCAGGTACTGCATTAGACTCTGTTCTTCTAAGATCACCAGGTGGTGTTATAGCTTCAGGATCACAGGTTCAGCTAACTGGATCAGATGGTGTATTCTTTGCTTCACATAAAGATATGACTGGCGATAGAATAAAACTAGCAAACACTGGAGATTGGACAAGCTTCGTTGGAAATGCACTCTTTGGTGCAAGCACAACAATAATTGGAGCACTAAACGTTCTAGCTTCAGCTGCCGGTGGTGGCCAGATAGGCTATGCTGTTCTAACTGGATCAGTTTCTTCACCAGATCCTTTCTCGCTAAATGCAGCGTCAGGATTCGTAAATGGAAATGGATATACGCAGCACACTGCATTCATTCCAGGCGAAGTTAATCCAGCAAACACTCAGGTGTATGTAAATGGTCAACTACTTGCAAGTTCATCAAATGCTGCTGCACCAACAACTTCTGGTGACTATCAGATTGTTAGAGGTGTTACTGGTCAGATCAAGTTCAGTTTTGATCTCGAGGAAGATGATGTTGTACTTATAAAAACCTCTGCACAACAAAGCTAATCTTTAGATTATATTTGTAGAGTAATTTTTGAGGACCGTGTTTACGCACGGTCCTCATTTTTTATAATTTCTCTATGCATCAACAGGTGAAAAATTGAAGTTTTTAGATGAATTAGACAATATGATAAAAGGCGCAGATAAAGAGATTTTAAAACTAGATACTGCAAGAATAAAAAAAGATTACCATGTTAATTTTGTGACAGATAGAATAAACAAAGGAATAGAAGCGCTGACAAAAGAAAACCCTGAGGATCCGGTAAAGGTTCTAGGGTCAGTTCTGTCAATGGTTCCAGATTTTATATCAGAGGGATTTGATCTAATAAATAGATCGCATAGAGACCTTTTAGTATCAAAGCAAACAATGGTTAAAATAAGGGATGGTATACAGAAATCAGATGAGGAGGGTGAAGAAGAAGAAGAGCTTAGCGCATTGGTAGAAAACGGCCAGAGCAAAAAAAAATCATCTAGAAAAAAACCAAAGCAGAGAAAAACATCTGACAGACCTTCAAAATAAAAGATAATAGTTTTAAAAACTAAATACTCGGAAATATTTTCAAATACCTAGTAATATACTAGGAATTTATATTGAAAAACTCAACACAGAGAAATGAGAGTAGAAAGCTTAGAAGGTTAAAGTCTAAGCTTTCATATTATAGAGCTGCTCTTGATGATATAAAAGGTACACTCTTTGATTACGAAAAGGAGTGGCTTTCTGATATAACGAGAATAAAAAGCAAGGCTTGCAAACAAAATGATAATAAAAAAGAAATAGACACAAAAACGTCTGTAGATATTAAAAATTTTGAAAACGCTAGCGAAGAAAAAGATCAAAATTGCAACAAAGAAGACAATAGCATCTCAGATAAAAAACATCCTAGATGGGTAAAAAAACTATTTAAAAAAATAGCATATCTGACACATCCTGATAAGCTAATTGGCGAGTTAGAGAAAGAAAAATTCTCTGATTTATTTAATAAATCAAGGGAGGCTCTTGATAATACTGATTATGATAGACTCGTAGAAATAGGCGATAGCCTTAATGTTGAAATAGATCTTAGTATAAATGAAATTATTTTAAAGCTTGAAAAAAGATTAGACTCTATAGTAAGTGAAATATCATTAATAGAAAAATCGTCTGCCTGGATGTGGGGAGAAAGTTTTGGAATTATAGATATCAGGCTCAAGATTGCAAAGTATGAGCTTGAATCATCAGGAGCTGGAAATATACATGATGGAGATATTATTGATATTATTTTAGATATAGA
>Ga0098040_1000276_pt1 | contig 24399 bp, 19 predicted proteins | sample 7_EtaG_FD_75065 | JGI IMG/M metagenome (GOLD analysis project Ga0098040, IMG submission 75065) | Marine viral communities from the Subarctic Pacific Ocean - 7_ETSP_OMZ_AT15161 metaG | ecosystem: Environmental > Aquatic > Marine > Oceanic | place: Pacific Ocean | collected 2015-01-08
AAACCGATGACCTTGAAAGATGCCCAAGCCCATGCTGCGGAAGCCCTCACGGTTGCGACAATGCGGTCAAGCGATTGGGCTGGTGAATCATACAGCCCAAAGACTTGGAAACCCGCAGCCAAAGAGCCTGTCGGTGGAAATGTCATCGGGCACACGCCAGTCAGAGGTAAAGCGATCTATGCTTCGCATGGCGGCAGTGTAAAAAAGGATCACCAGAACTTTAGCGCAGCCGAACACCTAGCCGCGTCAGAGGTACACCGCGCCTTGGCTTCCCAGTATGATGCTGCTGGGCATCAGGCAATGAACCTTGGGCAGGACAGCAACATCAATGTGGCTCACGACCACTTCCATGCCAGTGACTACCACACGCAGCAGTCGGAGAGTCACGAACATCTGCACCATGTAAAGGCGAGAACCCGCCTTCCAGCACACCTTCAACCCAGTATGCGCTCGCCCCACAGTGATAAAGAACTTCGGGATCACGCCGTCAAGATGCAAACAAAGCGTCTTAGGGCTAACGACAATACAGCAAAATCATTACTCAGCGGCAGCTACGCGCCACATGTTATTGAACACTACAACCTAAACAAACAGGGATTCGACGCCGTGAAGAAGTCAGTAGACGACACTCCCGATCTGGTGAAGGGAGGCAAGGAAGGTTCCAGAGGCGGGCATGTCATCGGTCACACTGGAAGTGGAAAGCCGATCTACGCTTCTCATGCTGGCAACTTCAAGGGGCATACAAAGGGTTGGAGCAGCGAAGATCACGACGACGCGGTGGATGCCCATGCGAAGCAGGCGACCAAGCACTTCATGGCCCGATCAGCGTCTATGAGAGCAGCGGCAACCTCGGACAAAGCGGCTGAAAAGGCATACGACAGAGCCGACGCAGCCCCCGACCGAAACTCGCGGGACGCATTCCAGCGAGAAGCGGATAAGCATGAAGCGGCTGAGGAGAAGCATCTGGCGACGGGTCAAGACCACCAGAGGGCGCTGGATTACCACCACGATGCGATGAATGTCCATGACCAACATGCGGGTGCAGCCTTGCGAGCGGAAGATGCGAAGGCAGGGATCAATCGCTTGACGCATTATGGTTCTGCCATGAAGCAGCAGTTCTACCAGCCACCAGAGCAGCCGAAGTCTTCAGCGGCAGACGCAGCTCACGGAGCAACCTACACATCGGAGCATGTCAAGAAGTCAGTCACTGACAATCCCGATCTGGTGAAGGGAGACAAGGAAGGTTCCAGAGGTGGGCATGTCATCGGACACACTGGAAGCGGTCACGCGATCTATGCGCCGAAGACCCCACACCCATCTACCCACGGTATGCACCGACGCTATGAGCACGAAGATCATGGAGCGAAATCCGCTTCGCAGAACAGTGACACGAAAGAGAAGCATTGGAAACCGAGCGATCACCTACACGCAGCACAGGCGCACAGTTCTGTCGCCCATCAGCACGACGAAAAGGCGTGGAGTCTTCCACGCGGAAGCAAAGAACGCGATCACCACCACGCGATGGCTAACTCGCATTTCGGTGCCAAAGACTTCCACGGTCGGGTCGCGGCTGGGCAGAAGCGAAACATGGCCTTGAAGTACGCGAAGAAGTCAGCGACTGACAATCCCGATCTGGTGAAGGGTGGTGAAGGCTCCAGTGGGAAATCATTACTCAGCGGCAGCTACGCGCCACATGTTATTGGACACTACAACCTAAACAAACAGGGATAAGATATGTCAAAGTTTATAGAAGGGGGCTACGCTCCCCACATCGAAAGTCACTACGGAGAGTCCCTCGCTAAGTCAGGTGGCCCCTACATCGGAAAACGCGGTGGTAAATGGGCAGACCCACAGCACACTATCCCTTGGGACGAGAAAAAACACGCTGGCAAGCCTGCACCACAGGCTAAGAAACATGACGAACATGGTGCAAGGGAACTTACTTTGCACATCGACAACACTGAGCATTTGGCTAACGAAAGCACTTCTAGTCAGAACGAAACTCAGCGTGGCTCGATCCACAAGAACCTAGCAAAGAAGATTGCTGCTGGGACATACGATCATGCTCAAGCGGGAAAACTGTTTCAGCACCAAGTTGACAATGCCTCTAAACATTACAGCAAAGAGTACGGTGCCCCTGCGGGTGGAGGCCACCACTTCGATGCTGCCACGCGCCGCGCAGTTGCCCGTGACATGGCTGACAACTTCCACGACGAAGTCAAAGACGGTTACCATGATCACCATGTCTCATCTGGCGTTCACGCGAAACGGGCAAAAGCAGGCGGCGGCATTGCAGCAATGGCAGAACGCCACAGCGCGAAGGCCCTGCATGATCGTCTTTCAGGAAAGGGGCGGCCAGTTGGCGGCATGGCGAGCGTAGCCAGCGCAACCAAAACCGCAGTCAAGAAGTCGCTAATCGAAGGCTACGCACCACGGGTCAACAGCATATATAAGATCGACTAGACTAAAATCGTAAGGAGGCGGCAATGGATAGGGCAGATTTATTAGCATTAGTGAATGGGAAAGACCCAGCGACACGCGGAGCTACAAAGTTTCAGCAGGGCAGTGTCAGTATGGTTGATCGTGGCCCTTACGAGCCACAGGCTATACCCACGCCTGCGTTAGGAATGGATAGACCACCAGAGGAGGCTGTGACACAGGCTCCGAAGGCGGTAGAAGTTGAACTACCACGATTCGCGAATGGACGGCTTATGCACCCAGATTCTAATCTAGTGAATCTGAGTAAGGAGTAGCTGGTGGGATTTCGTGACGACATCAAACAGGTCGTAGGAGCGGGGCAACGAGCAGCGTCTGAGGCTGTACGCACTGCTGCGTCAAGCGTCGATGCTTGGGCGACTGAACGCGCTGACAATCGTAGGATGTCTGACATTGATGAGCGTCTGTACAAGGCGGCAATGAAGGACAAAGGCGCTGTTGAGCGTGAAGACCATTCACCTGAAGGTGAGCCTAAAGCCATTGCGTTTGACCCTTTCGACATTGTCAGCCTCATGGGCTACCGCGAGAAACCCAGCGAGCTAACATTCACAGCTATCGCAGGTATCGCAAATGGCGTACCTGTGATCACCGATATCTGCAAGGTGCGGGCAACGCAGGTTCAGACTTTCTGCCAGCGCCCTGAAGACCGACATGCTCCCGGATTTAGAGTTCGGCTAAAAGATCGCAAAGCAGAGGTCACGCCAGAGGTCGAAGAGCGCTGCCATGAGTTAGAAAAAGTCTTATTGCACTGTGGCTACATAGACGACAACGCTCCACATGATGCTATGTCTTTACGAGACTTTGCTGGCATGTTCATCAAGGACAGCCTGACCTACGATCAAGCTACCTTTGAGGTCGTACCAGATCGCAAGGGCGATCCAAGCTACTTTACAATAGTTGACCCAGCTACAATAAGGCTACTTGATCCAGTTTCCTACGAAACGCTGGACGATCCCTTCGCCGTTCAAGTTATGCAAGGCATGATAGTCACAGACTTCACAGGTCATGAACTAGCCTTCTGCGTCAGAAACCCTCGGAGCGGCATCAAGACTTATGGTTATGGGCAATCTGAAATCGAGACGCTTGTCAGGGAGATCACAGGATTTTTGTGGGGTATCGAGTACAACAGGCGCTTTTTCAGTCAAGGCTCAGCGACCAAGGGGATCTTGAACCTGAAGGGCACCATCCCCGATAAGCACATGGCGGCGTTTCGTCGTCAGTGGTACGCGCAGGTCGCTGGCGTCAGCAACAGTTGGCGAACGCCTATAATGAATGCAGAAGATGTGCAGTGGATCTCAATGCAAATGAACTCACGCGACATGGAAATGAGCGCTTGGATGGACTTCCTGATAAAGGTCGTTTGCGCCAGATTCCTTATTGCGCCTGAAGAGGTCAACTTCAGCTATGGTAATACAGGGCAGTCTTCAGCTATGGGGAATGTCAGCACAGAAGAGAAACTGCAAGCCTCCAAAGACTTAGGACTTAGGCCGCTTGTACAGTTTTTCTTTGACTCCCTGAACAAGCACTTTCTATCGCGAATCGATCCTCTATACGAAGCTGTACCCGTCAATCTTGACAGCCGAGGCTCAGACGGTGAGACAGACCTTTTACAGAAGCAGCAAAAGCTATTCCTGACGGTCAACGAAGCCCGCGAGCAGGTGGGGCTGGAAGCCCTAGAGGAAAAACTAGGTGATGTCATCTTAGATCCGACATGGCTGCAATGGGCACAGAGCCAAGACATGGGAGATGAAGATGACGACGGCTACGAAGGCGAGGAAGATGGCGAATATGACGCTGAAGGTGCTGATGATTCTGACGACTCTGACGACTCTGACGGTGGCGACGATTCTGACGACGGATCTCTCGGAGAAATAACTGGGCCAGATGGAAAAGTTTATGGATCTGAAGAGACTGAAGAAGAAGTGCCTGACAATGTTGCAAAGTCAGGTGCTGCTGGGATACAATCAAATCGAGTGTTAGGGCACTCTAACAACAAACTTGTTCGCTTCTACGAAGTGGATATTGACACAGGAGTATAAAATGGGCGCACCTTCATTATTAGCAGAGCAGGCGAGTAGCGTTTTACCAATGCTAAACGCCTTCGCCAACTGGTTTCGTTCACACGCTGACGGTGTCGCCACCGCTGACAATGGCAGCGCCATTTTAGCTAGTGTCTGCACTCTCACCATCGACAACACGGGAGGTTTCGTTACAGGCGGCGGCGGGTTCGAGCAAGTAAGCGCGGCGTCAGCTACGGCTTTAGCTGATACCATCACCTTCACAGCAACAAGCGGTTTGAACGCTATTGCTGCTGTTGTGGTAGACATCAGCGGCGCACCTGCTCTAAAGGCTGTTTGGGGATCAGAAGCCGCCACGGGTTCCGAAGTAACACCTACTGACGCTGAGATTACAACAGCTCTCGGTGATAACCTCTGGTGTCGCGTAGCAGATGTCAATGTCGAGATTACAGGTGCTACTACTGGTACTTTCACTGTTGACAATACTGCCCGCAACTCGGTATTACTGTACCAAGGCGTATTGACGACATCTGACGCCATCTAATGGCGTTAGGATTGTCAGCACCTGACGGTGAGATCGCGGGAAATCCAGAGGAGGTTTTACGCGCACTCATCGCCGTCGCCGTCGCAGATGGTGCTGACAGAGATCAGTGGATTGACCGTTTAGTCAAAGCGACAGGCGCTACGAAGCGTTCGGTGGCTGTGAACGGTCAACCACGGTTCAAGGTACTACATGAAGCATTAGCGGAATACTTGAACATATATGACAAGGCCACAACATCCATGAACGGGGAGATCGAAAGGATACTAGCTGACGCAGTTAGTAAAGCCTCAGCGACTCACCTGCTAGGGTGAACTAGTGGATATTCAGCAGACAATAGTTAGTGGAGTGGAGAGGATGGGAGTTGTAGACATCAGCGTAATCGGGGGGGTAGTCGCGTTACTACTAACGGTTGTCGGTTATTTTTTGAAAGGTGTGATAGGCGACCTTCACGAAATGCGTGATGATCTAGCCGATGTTGATAAGCGTCTAGCACTTATGGAGCGAAACGCCGATACTTTAGACGCACTAGGTAAAGACATGGCAAAAGTACGCGAAGATATGGTGTGGGTGCGTGAACGGATACGCCACCTACAGCCTCCGACTCAGTAACTAGCGATGTCTCTGCTTTTCGACCCATCAGTGATACGGGAGATCGTCAAGGTGATCGAAGAGCATCATACCGCCGTTGCGGCGGCTCTTTACGGGGAAAGCTCAGTAACGCCCGAAGCGTGGAAAATGGCGATAGGCTTGGATCTTGTCGATCCCACAAATCCAGCAGTCAGGGTGTCAGAGCAGCTACATCATTTTGGCGCTTTCATGGCTCATCTCGACCATGCGAGCCAGTATACACGCTACGGTACAACCATTGACGACTTCATGGCCGAGATCAAACGAAACCCAGTGCCACGGACTGAAGTAGAGGTTTTAGCCTCTGAAGCAGCCAACCAGCGGGCAGCACAGTACATCGTTGGCTTAGGCAACAAGGTAGGTGCAAAGATAGGTAGTAGACTGATCGAAGCCGACAAAGAGCTAGATCACCGCCTGCGCTCAGCCATCAAAGATGTCGTTTCAGCTAGGTTTGGTGACGAACAAGCAGCTAAGCGTATGCGCGAACGCGGGATCAAGGCTGGTAAGGAAGAGACTTTTTTCGACGACTCATTCAGAAGCACGACGAAAAGGGTTGCCAGCGACATCGGACATGCGACTAACGACTGGGGTAGAGACTTGAAACGCATCGCACAGACCGAGACTCAGCGAGCGCTGAATGACGGTCTGAAAGCATCTTGGGATGAGCAAGAGAAGGAGAAGGCTAAAGCGGATAAGCGGCCTCTCGACAAGATTATAGCCTTCAAGTTGCCTCGCCCCGACGCTTGTAAGCATTGTCTAAGGTTACATTCTGACAATGCAGGTAATCCAAAACTGTACTATCTTGATGATATGGAAAGCAATGGGAACAATATAGGGAGACGAGCAGCAGAGTGGAAGGCCACTATAGACCCCGTCCACCCGTTCTGCGCTTGCCAGCTAGTTCGACTACCGAAGTTTATCGAGCTACCTAAAGAGTGGCGTAGTGGATTGTCAGCACCAGCGGTTGTTGGTGAAGGTGGCAACCTCATAGACGACGCTGGAGAATAGTAATGCAGCTAAAAGACATCATTGGCCCTGCTCACGGGAAATACAAAGGCGTCGTGAACTACTTTGGTATCTTGTTGGGGCTAGAGCATTTGGCGGGGGAGGTGAACCCACACAGCAAGCTAAGGACATCTGTTAGCTATGGTGACATCATCGGCTCACAGGGGGTAGACGGCGATCCCGTCGATATAGTTCTAGGTAGCGATCTGGACAGCGAGAAGATCTGGGTACTTCAAGACGCCCATCGGACTGACACAGACGCCAGCGAAGGTGACCTCAAGCAATATGGTGAGGACAAGATAGCCATCGGATTCAAGACAGAGGCCGCTGCTAGGCGAGGCCACGCAGATTACTATCAGTCAGATGACAGGAAAATCGTCGGCGCAATCGCCAGTACAGTCGATGAGATTAGGGAGAGGGTTACGCAACCAGAGATGAAAGGCGTGGCGTGGTTCAGCTCAGCTCTAGGTAAGTCTATCAAACCTGACAATCTCATAAAGGCAGGCGATAAGCCGCCAAAGGGCTTCACACCTATACCAAAGGGAAAGCATCGCGGCTTTAGGAAACCTAGCAGCAAGGGTGGTTATGACTACTGGTACCCTGACCAACACCACCATGATCATCATGAGCAGTGGGACGAGGACTACACGCTAGGGACAGGTGTGCATTCCGAGGCTCAGGCGGGTCACTTTTTCAAAGTACGCGGCAGGTCAGGTACTTTCGTTTGGACTCCAGACGCAGTGCCTAAACACCCCGCTGGTACAGTTGTTCTGACACCCTACAACCCAGAGCTAGGACATGCCTCTGGTGAGCCACAGATCATCAACAGTAGCAGCGTTGTCGGCCTGAAAGGTGGTAAGAAAAAGAGTAAGCCTAAGCGCCCTAAAGGATTGTCAGGTAAGGGTGGCACACGAATCTCTAGGAAACCAAAGCCAAAGCGCAAAGCCATCCCCCGTGGTCGCAGAGATACGCCACCTACGGAGGCAGGCGACACGCGAGAACGCGCCAAGGTTTATAAGAATAGTACAGCTAAAGCAGGTACGATATTAGAAAAGTTGGAGGGTGGACACTACCCCCTCATATCCATTCGCGACGATCATTTTGAAGGTCGCCGCACAACAAAGGGTGTGGACATTCCCCAGCCTGAACAGGCTGCTCTACTAAAGGAGTTTGAACCGCTTATTGAAGGTGCCATAGCAAGTATCGCGAAGCAGTGGCATGTTCCAAAAGTAGACGGTACAGGTCAACTGACTGACGACTACGAGTCGCTAAGATCAGGTGCGCTCATGGGATTTGTCTTAGCCATGCGTAGCTATGACGGTGGTAGGCCATTTATACCAATAGCTCAGGACTATACTCGCACATACGCTAACAGGGCGGCTCAACAGACTATCAAGGCTGGCGGCGCTAGTGTACCGCGCAGTCACTTGCAGCTAGTACATGGACTGATAGCAGCTCGAAATCGTGCGCGGAAAGGTGAGGCTGAACCAACTCCTGAAGCCGTAGCGAAACAGTGGCATGTCACGAAAGCAAGCATCTTCAGTAATAGAAAATCTCTAGGCAGCTATGATAACGGTGAGAAGATCGTCGATCAATCTCGCGAGCAGCTACCAATGGAGGACTGGCACATTGTCAGTCCTGACGGGACTGAACACGGCTCGCTTCATGCGGGTAAGCTGTCGATGATCGCTCGTCTACAGCCACTAATGGACGGCGACAGGCTAAGAGGTTCGGAGTGGATGGAGCGCCATGATGAAGGTCTTTTACCACATGGCGCTCACCAAGGAATGGCAGTAGGGACTGCCCATCATTTACAGTCAGAGGTCAGCAGCATTATCGGCAGAATGTCTGCTGACAATGCACAGGTACTGCAAGTATTATTCAACTTTGATGGTAAAGGTCAGGCGTTCAGCGCTGACAGTAGTCGTATATCAGATCTAGAGTTAGCCCAGCGGCTAAAACTCAAAGAGGGTAGTTCGGACAGGACTAAAATCAGAGCAGGTGCTGAGGCTCGACAGCAGGCGGTAGGTTCTTTCAAGCGACATGCCCAAGCCTCCAGATCAGAAGCTCGCAGGTATGCAGATATTTGGAGCAAGCCGAAATCGGTGTGGCAGCCGCCTGAAAACCAAGGCCCGTCGCACGCTGAGCTACGCGAGAAACTTGGAAATGACGAGAGAGTATCACTCATGCAGGCAGGCATTGCTATGGGTAGATCTAAAGAGGTCGAGAAGATTCTACTCAAAGAAAAAGCGGGTAAGGCCACATCGAAAGAGAGTAGGTTGGTTCGCACGATCTTCCACGATCATCGCAACGAGCAGCGTCTTGAGATGTTCAAGCTACACGCTCAAACCTTCACCGTAGACCCGTCAGAAGTCTTCGATACAGGCGTAGGTGCTACCGAATCCCGTGAGCATTTGATGATAGCTGATGTGCTGGACGGGGCAGCACAGGCTATTATGTCAGGCGCTCATCTTCCAACATCGACAAGTCGTCCTCGTTCTGGTAAGAGTAAAGTGATGACTGACGAAAAGTTCGCGAGATTCATGGGCAGGGAATAAAAAACAGCGTCACCTACAGGAGACTGACAATGGCTGAAGATTACGAACATGACACTAGATACCTACTGCGGAGAGAATACGCCTCAAAGCCTTTTTATCGTGACGCTTGCCATATAGTATTCGACACTGAATCCATTGACGGGTACTACCTGACAATGCTGAATCCGAAGGTAGCCGACACGGGTTTCGTCAGTCATGTCGCAAAAGCGATGAGCCTTCCCCAGACGCCCCATGAAAGTGTCGATGATGGTAACACTAACTATCGTATTATAAAAGACCCCGTAACTCATGGAGTTATCACACACTTTGGCCTAGCAGTCGAAAGCATCAACGGCGTTGTCGCCATACCTGTAGAGGGCTAAAATGAGCAAGAAACTAGGATTGTCAGCCTCCCTGATCGACGCAGCAGGCTTCAATGATATCAACGATTTATTCCTACCTGCCGAAACAGTTTTAGCTAAGGGTGGTGGTTTCGAGCGTGGGCCTAAAGCAGGTCACAAGTACTGGCGAAGGCAGCGAGTCGTTACTAGTGGAAAGCTGAAATGGAAATACTACTACGACAACGAAAAGGATCGTGCAGAGTGGGCAGAAGACAGAGCTAAGATCCTCAAGAAAAAGAAAAAGAGTTTGACACGACTTGAGCGCCGCCGTCATAAAGCGGCAGTTGAAACACATGGCGAAGGCTACAGTAAGGAGAAGTTCTCTGCTGACAATCCTGATATAGGAGCAGCTAAGAAGGCTCTCAAGGATTTGACTAATGAGTTTGTAGACGAGATCTTGAACTATAAGAACCCACCCAAGCTACTCATCAGTGATGCGGCAAGGGAAATGTACATGGAGGCGGTGGCAAGTCATTACGGTAGCGACGGCGATCCCGCAGATCCACACGGTAAAAAGCTACACGCGCTGAGGATGGTCGAACACGCCTACTCAGCACTCCCAGCTTCTTTCACAAAGTTTTTCGATGGTGACATCAAGTCTATTTTAGTAGGCGTAGCAGCCGACAGCGATATCAAACGCAAGAAAGCGGCAGCTTACGCTCGTTACGCTGGAAATGGTCAAACTGTCATCGTTACTGCGCTAGATCGCATGTCTATGAATGGCGGCGGCGGCGGTGAAGACGGTAATATGTACGGCATGAAAGGCGGCGCTTTTGGCGTAGAGTGCCTTGTACATGAGATGGCGCACGCCTTCCACAACCGTATGGGCGCTTATCGGAGCCAAGACTTCGACGAGTTACAACAGCGTGGTTGGACAGGCGCGAGCTGGGACGATTGGCTGAACTTCTGCAATGATGAATGTCGCAAGCATAAAAAGATAGACCACGACGGAACGAAGCGCGGTAAGAAAGGTAAGGCTGGGGAGATTGCAGTAACTGGTTACGGGCAAGAGAACAGTTACGAGCGTTGGGCTGAAGGGTTCACCGCCTGTTTGCTATATCCCCACCAGATGGCACAGAAGTGTCCAAAGCAGTATGACTGGTTCCGCGAAAATGTATTCGGTGCCGAGGTTCTGCACCCAAGGATTACAGACCCTGATGCCGTTGAGAAGGCTAAGGCAGCGATAGCTGACGCTACCACTGCTGAAGAGCGCAAGGAGGCTCGGCAGGCGCTTTCTAAAGTTGAGGGTCTTGACGAGGTTGGCCCAAAAGATCCACGCTTTCAGTGGTGGAACAACTCACAGCCTAGCGAGTTCCAGCAGGCTCTAATCGCAGATAAAGAGGCTAATCCTCTACCGCCGTTCGGTGGTGACTTCCACCGCCTTGACCCGCCCGACGAAGATGCGGTCGGACACCAGAAAAACGGTAGGTCAACGGCTGATCGTTTTTACGAGATGAACCATAAGGGGCGCACTGTTTATTTTCGCTACGGAAAGGACGGTAGCAGCAAAAAGTTCAACAACTGGGAGCCACACAAAGAAGGTGGTAAGGCGACAGCTCCGAGATTGTCAGAGATCAAAGAGTGCTACGACGAGCGTGGTAACCCCGTTGATCCACGCCTCGCCTACTTGCACCTTGTGCAAGACGAGATGGAAGACGGTCAAATCGTTGGAATGGTGAAGGTCAAAGGTAAGGAATACCCAGTTACCACGACAGATATACTCGAACAGATGAGCGGCGAAGCTGACAATCTGACGAACGAACGAGTCATGAAACTTATCGGTGCTGAGGGTAAGCGTAACTTTGCGAAGATGCTTAGAGCCTTTAGTTCGCCAAAAATGAATGACGACATGCGGAAGCTACAGGCGGCGTATACGGCATTCAATGCCGCCGCTGACGACAGTCCTGAGAAGGCAAAGTCTAAAGCCTTGATAGACCGCTTAGAGGCCGTGTTGGATTCTAAGGACTGGGACACGAATATAACAAGTGGTAAGGGCGGTATGCCTCAGACCATTACCATGACTCCTCACGAAGTCTCGCACCGTGAGTTCAAGCAGCGTTCAGGCACCTTTGCATACGACAGGATAGCTATGGCAGGGCAGGCCACTTTGGACGAGTTGAAAAAAACTCGTATCGGTACAAAGAAGCATACCGCTTTGTTGGACAAACTGCGGAAGGAGCAAGGTGGTGTCGCCATCGAGAATCGACGCGATCCACGGTCAGGTCGATTCGTTAGAGGTAATGTCAAACTAGATTCGCGAGGCAAGCCTATTTTCGATAGAATCAAGTATGTGAATGACAACCCTGATGGCTCCCAGACTATCATTGAGGTGAAAAGAGATCCAAGCACAGGTATCATGCGTATCGCCAATCCTATGTGGGCAGAGCTACTAACACCTAACGGTGAAGCGATTAGGAGCGCCGCTGACATTGAGAAGTATATGAGAATAGCCGCTGCTGAGCAGCGTAGGACATGGGTGTCGCTCCGCACAGATCGCCAGCGGGTTCGCACGAAGAGCGGCAAGTGGAAAATGGCGAAGGCAGGCGACACCGATCATCACTTGCATTTAGAAGTGGAGTTCGACGGTCGAGGCCAGCCACGCATAATCGGAGACTACTGGAAGAGCAAACTCAATAAAACTGATCCGAGGCTTGACCATCTTATCAAAGACGATCCGCTTTTCAGCCAGTTCCGAGATAATGCTAGGGCAGTCATCGAAGGCGAAGCTATACGCATGAAGCCAGCTACTCAGCGACCTTCGTATAAGGACAGATCGATAAGGGTAGGCGAGCGCACAGTCCTATCTGTCACGGGCGCTGAGCAGCGCTCAAAAGCCGCCAAAGACAAGGAAATCGTAGCAACGCTGCACAGGATTATCCAAGGCAAGCTGGCGGGAGAGCTACCTCCTAAGCCTCGTTGGGATCAAATGCCTGAGCAGTTTGAAGAGCTACCAAGCCCTGCTGGCGGCATGACAGGACTCCAAAAGAAAGAAATAGACAGGGAGCTACGCAGCAATGTTCCTAACAAGAAAACCAGAGCGAGGATTCAGCTCCTAAAGCGCAGTGGTGATCTTCCCGCTTGGTACACCCACGACTCGCTCCAGAAGGCTTGGTTTGCGAAGCACTTTACGCCAGCACTCGCACACTGGAAGGAGACTGCTGAGTCCGAGCGCCAAAAAGCCTACGAGACACAGTACATTTTCAGAGGCGACATAAAAGGTGGAGCGTCGGGTCAACTATTCTATCGATCAGAGAGTATGGTAAACAACGACCTACGACCACCAGAAGCAGCGGTAGTGCCAGAAGGTCTGACTGACAATGTACTTGCTTACATGCACCATGAGGTCGATCCTAGATCTGGGATTTCGGTTACGAAGGAGGTACGCCTTGTGCCACCGACTGATGGATCGTACAGCCTTGATAGTTTGGCAGGTTTGGCAGGCGTAACGGCTAAGTGGAGCGCACCTGACCTGTTAGGGCGAAGGAAACTAGTCAGCGCCACTGTATCGGTAGACCAGTTCCATAAGCTACGCAGTGCTATCGGCGGCCTGTCGCTCACCGACTCAGTAAACCAAGCGTTGGCAGAGCGTACTGAAATGCTGCGCGTTGCCGCTCGCGCTCGCACCGACGAGTCGCATGTAATGGAGTTGGACGAGATTGATCCAAAATCGCTGAACGAGGCGTGGAATGTAAAGCTGAACCCGACATTGCCGAACGGCAAGCCGTTCACATTAGGATCTCACCAGAAGCAGCTATTGCAGAAGACAATCGACAACAACGGTAGAGTGTTAGCAGCCCATTATATGGGTACAGGTAAGACTGTCTCAGCATTGGCAGCGGCGCAGATGATGCTGCGCCGTCCATACCGCGCAGACGCAGGTGACAGAGTAGGTGCGGATCGCCAGCGTTTTCTCGAAGAGAACCCTTGGGATACTACCCGCTTGCACCCTGACAATCCAAAAAGGGTGCTAGTTGTAGCACCGCTTTCCACCGTCGAGCAGTGGCGGCAGTCAGCATCAGACTTTGACGACGGTTGCCAAGTAGTCGGATCAGGCTCAACCCACATACCTATCGAAGCATTTGAGTCAATGGAGGATGGCGCTCGATCTGAGATAGTCGTCGTTGGCCCAGAGTATTTCACGCTTCACGCCGACAAGCTCAAGGCTTGTGGCTTTGATGGTTTGATCATTGACGAAGTTCACATGGGTATCAAGAACGAAGATGCTGAGCGTAATCGTAAGGTTCGCGAGTGGAACGACGACATGAAGATGTTGATGTTGCTCACGGGTACTCCTATGACAACATCACCGTCTGATTTTGTAGAATACATCAGGCTACTGTCGAACGGTAAGGTATTCGGCGACATGACTAAGGCGAAGTTCTTAGACGAATACTGCGACTACTCACCTATCCCACATGAGTTAGGTGAGACGGGCAAAGGGCCGCGAGTGATGATCAAGCCTGAGAAGATGGCAGAGTTATCAGCGATCTTATCGCAATACATGGATGTCGCAGGGTCGAAAGATGTGCGCGGTAAAACCATGCCAGCGATTAGAATCGAAGAGAATAAGCACGCTACGATGCAGGGCGTACAAGCTAACCTGTACAACTTCTACCTAGCGGCTCTAGGCGACAATGCCGATCTACCTGCACTTACGATGGAAGAGCTAGAGAAACTTTCAGATGAAGGTGTGAGAAAGAAGGCAATGGCTGCTCGCGCCATCGTGAACTGTGTTGGCTATCGTCCCGGAGATTCCCAACTGAACATTCAAATCGAGGTTGAAGACCCGAAGACAGGTAATGTCTCCAAGAAGGATCTAGAGACGCCTAACATAGGCGCTCTGATGAACAAGGGACGCGGTAAAAGCACAGGGAAATGGCGAATGATCAGCGAGCTAGAGGGTGGGCCACAAGCCGCCCTTATGTACGATACTTTTTGCAGTGAAGTGTTCGGTCTACCGTACCACATGCTGGCTGGCAAGCCTATTGGCTACGGTATCCCTGTGAAGGGTGTAAAAGACCCTATGAAACTCCCAGTCACTAAGGCTCAGTTCGAGGAGGCTAAGCGCCGTATGCGAGCGGCGGGTTGGCCAAAGACTATCGACAACCCAGACGCTGGCCCACTCGGCATCGCGTTTCGAGGTCACGGTGTCAATCTACTTGATCAGCTTCGTGATCAAGTTTTAGCAGGCGACACATTCGCAGCTAAGAAGCTAGAGGCTCTCAAGGAGGAGATCCAGACAGCGATGGACATTCAAAGAGCCTACCGTGTAGAACTCGCAGGATTGTCAGGTTCGTCTTCCATTGATCCAGAGGGCGTTCTGAAAGCTATAGCCATGCAGTACGGAATAACCTTAGACAGGGCGCAGGCGCTTTTAGAAGTGAACCCAACGCCAACGGTCGTTCAAAGCTCAGTACGCCTGACGCACAGTGGGCAAGAGATTGAGATGTCAGCATCAGATAGTTGGATCTCCGACCCACGCGGATCTCTGCACCTGCTGTATCACCCTGACGATTGGGATGCGGAGGCTAAACAGCCTAAGTCTCGCGGCGGGTTCGCACAGGTAAAGTCTGGCGACACAGTTCAGGTGAAGGCTTCTGTCTTGAAAAAGCTAGGCATCAAGCCACCACCTAAGCCTAAAGCGCCACAAAAGTCAGCTACTGACGCAGTCAAGGCTATGTACAAAGAGGAGCTGGACAAGTGGAAGGCTGTGACTGCGGCTTGGCAACCACCAAAGTTAGTCTATCGAGGTGATGAGCCTACGGACAAGGGTGTGCCGCTGACAATCATGTCAGGAGTTAGGGCAGGTGAAACTATCTTCGCACCTGAAGAGAGTATAAACAAGTTAGTCTCGTCTCTGTTTGATGTTGGTGAGCGCCGCCGCACTGATCGACCGAAGGCAGATTTAGCAATGGTACACCAGAACGCTAAGGCTGATGAGCTTCAATCGCATATCGAGCGTTTCCATGATGGTTCAGGCGACGGCCCAGACGGTAAGCGTCAGATGGTGCTGTTTGGTAATGGTATACTAGATTCCTGCCGCACGATGGAGGCCAAACTGCGACAGATGGGCTACCGCGATGTGAACGAGTGTATCAAAGGCTCCATCATGTTCGACAAGGACGACCCTGCAACACAGGGCGATCCACCTAGTCCGATTGGTAAGTATTTTGTAACCTATATTGGCTCTACCCATACAGGTAACCGTGAGTTGAACAGTGCAATCTTTCAGAAGACTAAGGACGCGCTAGATCGCGATACCACGACTAGCCTGTTCGTACATAAGACCGCACAGGCCGCCCCTTCATCATCATACCGAGATCCTGAAGGTAACAAGTACTCAGTCGATTGGCAGGCTTACGGTGGTGACATCGGTCAGAACTACCTACCTAGCGGCTGTGAGGGCATCAAGATGTCGCAATGGACAGCCGATCAGCGCGAAATCATAAACGCTCAGTTCGGCATCACGCCACCAGAATCATTTGTATCTGTACCAGCAGGGACGGGGGCAGAGCGTGAGTTGTATTTCTACGGTAAGAAGTTCACAGCGAAGGAGCGCCGCGAGCTAGAGGCCCAGTTCGGTAAGAACCCACCATTGATAACTAGTGGTGACTTACTCCGAGCAGTTACGCTAGTTGGTGACCCTAACAAACTAGAGGGTGCAGAAAAGCGCAAAGCAGTTGACAAGATTCGCAAGCTGAAGCGGGCGTACACTGAAATAGCGATGGCGAATGCGGCTGAGGAGCCGCCCTTGACGCAGCGCCAGACATCGGTATTCAACAACTGCGAGATGATCGTCGCCTCTGACGCAGCGCAAGTTGGCCTCAACTGGGGTAACTCTTCAGAGATGGTGATGTATGATTCACTGGGTTCACCGATGGCAGAAGCCCAGCGGATAACGCGCTGCGCTAGAATGCTCTCTGCCGCTGTCGAGGAGAAGCTAATCGGTAAGCGGAAGATGATTCAAAAAACTCGACCTAAGCGCGATCTGGCGACAGGTGAAATCGAGATGGTCAACGGCAAGCCTGCGCGTGAAGGTGTTACGAAGCTGACAACAGAGGGTACCCAGTTGGTAGACACCCTACGCAATCAGATGGAAGCGACAGGATTGTCAGAAGAGGCAAAGCAGGATCTGGACAAAAAGCTCCGAGCAGCATTGTCAGATTCTAGCAATCGTGAGCCTGTAATGGTGCAAGCTACCGACGACTTAGGACGCCCAGTATTCCACAGCGATGGGCCTTTTAGCGAGCTTCGCCGAAACGAATCGGAGATCTTTGGTGTAACCGCCAGAGAGTACGACAGCGGAAGTGTTGCAGGGTTGAAAATAGGCGCGGCTATTTCATCAGGCAGTGAGATCCACGGCGGCAAGCGAGTCAGCTTGCCTCAAGCACTCGCGTCCATCAAGACCACCTGCTTCGACGCAGCTAACGCATTAGAATCGACAGGTAGGCCAAAGGAGGCGGCAAAGGTCAGGGCAGTCGGTATGCGGTGTCAGGCGGCAGCGGCTATGGGAGGGACTGCGGCGTCTACCCTATTGTCAGATCTGAGAAAAGAAGTCATACCTAGAACGAATGAGTATTATGTTGAGTTCGATGACGCGAAGATGAATGTGCCTGATCCCCTCGCAGGTACTTATAGTGGCGAGGTCACGACTGAGGCGGTGGAAAACAAGGTGCGTCAGTGGATCGACAAGCAGCCTGAAACTGTCAAATCAGCTATCATGTCGGCAGGCTTTACGAAGTCTGAAGATGCTGAGAGCGCTACGCATGACCCTGCTGCTGTTTACTTGGCGATTCGAGCGCAAGAAATACTCACTTGGATCGAAGACAACAGAGGTTCAATAGGCGAGGACATGCGTAAACAGGCTGGTGGTGGGATCATTACTGAAAATGAGATCAACAACCGCTTGATAGACACCTTGAACCCTACCGATAGAGCTATACTGAAGACTAAAAAGTATCTGGTCAATGTCAGAAAGCTGTCGGCAGGTGGACATGTAGGCCAGAAAACCGAGTACACCTACAGTGATGACGGTAAGAAGACTAAAGCGCGTGTGTATACAGGCTTTGAGCAAGAGTACCCCGTTAGCTCAGAGCGGCGAACCAGAGCTACTCAACGCGCCAGAATGCGAAGCATGGAAGACATTTTTACTGCCGTGAACTCAGGGGTTACCTTCCGACCAGAAGGTGGTTTTGAAGAGGTTGGCGCTAAGGACATCGCAACATTGTCAGTTATACCTAAAGCTATCGCCAAGGCACTCACCGTTCTGAAGCGGGCGGCGCTGGTATTCGATCTAGACAAACTTGGAGGCAAGCTATGGTAAAAGTAGAACAATCAGGTGCAGGTAGGGCAAAGCCCGCTGGCAATCATCGACTGAACATCAACCCTGCTGACTACGATCTGTCACAGTTCCTATGCGCTTATCCCGGATCTCAGTACAACAAAGGCTTAGAAAACATCAGTGCCTTCGATAGATTGTCAGTTGATGGTGACAGTGCTCAGCTCGAATACCTAGTCAACTGGATCGAGCCGCATACTACAGTTGCGTGGATAATGGAACATCACGGCGCTAATGGTGTAAAGCGTGTTTTGCGCGGCATAGCCAAAGCGGCGGTGAAGTTCGGTACGGCCATGAAGCCGAGGGTTTATCACACAGCAGAGTGTCTAGGGCTAGTTGAGTAATGGCGAGGTGTGGAAGGTGTGGGCTGTGGTATACCTACCCTGCCGATAGTCGCGAGCAGGCGTATGCGGGTACCTGTCTGTGGTATCAGATCAGACTTCCAACTGACAGTGTCTACGACAAGAGGCGCTGCCCAGATTTCTTTGAGGCTCTGAAGGGTGTTGAGCCTATGGAACAACTTTCATATAAAATACAGCGGGACGCTTTAGGTGAGGGTTTCCGAAAAGACCTACATAGCCGCCGCGTAGCTTATACCAGCTTGGTGATAAGCCTTGGTGGATTTTTGTACAAAATGATTAGTCTGCTGAGGGAAGCATGAGCAAGATCAACTGCCCGCATTGCTTCAAGTCTATAGGCGGTGCCGCCACTGAGGGAGGTAGCCGTGTCAGGCTAAGTATCCTATTAGTGGATGCTGATGACCGAATACATGGCCCTTGCCCGTTCTGCAAGGCTGATGTGACGATAGCCACTAATGCGACATTATCGAAGGCCATAAAGCCAAACCAACCCGTCCCAGCGCTAAGAATCCGAAGATAGTGTTGACAAGTACCCGACAATGTGTGACGCTACTTGCAAGACCCGCTGGAATAACGGCAAAGGGGTGGCAAAACTGTTATATTATAGTTGCCGCCCTTTTTTAGTTTGGAGTCAAGTTTGAGCGACACTTTCAAGATATACATCCCGTTGTCCACATGGGAGAAGTCAGGTGAGGAGAACCCCCTTAGAATAGGTGGGATTGTCAGCACTGACGGGTTGGATAGACAGGGTGAGCGCGTAGTCCAAGATGGCTTGGACTTCGCGCCTTTCTTGAGACATGGGTGGTACAACGACAACCACGGTCAGAAAACTACAGATGTCCTAGGGTACCCAACCTCTGTCGAGCGCGTGAAAAAAGGTCAGAAGCTCCCCGACGGCTCGAAGAGTCAGCATAACGGGTGGTGGGCAGAGGGCTATCTTCTCGACACGGACGAAGGCCGTAAAGTCTATTCGTTAGCACAGTCATTAGGTAAGTCAGGCGGCGACAGGCGTTTGGGCTTCAGCATCGAAGGGAAGGTGCTGGCTAGAGATCGTCGCGAGCATTCAAAGATTGTCAGGGCAGAGGTTAGGAATGTTGCAGTCACGCATTGTCCTGTCAATACCGACACCCACCTAAATGCTTTAGCGAAAGCTCTTATGGCAGGTCACGCTATCGAGGCTCCGACAGGTTCAGAAAGTGGTGATGGATTTGCCCTTCGCACCGAGTCAATGGACAAACGAAAGAAAAAAGATGAGGACGATGTCGAAAAAGTTGAGTTGGTAGATATATCTGCTGACAATCTTGACGACGACGATTCAGATGGAGGTTTGGCCAAGGCTACAGCCGCTACCGCGCCCACCATCGACTCGCTACAGTACCTTTCACGGTGGGCAGATTCCGTCGCGGATTACTGTGAAAGTAAAAGAAAATCAAATGTTTCGCTGACAAAAGCGGAAGCATCTATTATTGTCAGTTACAGATATCCAAACTTGTCAACGAAAGAGGTTGATGACATTGTTGCAGAAGCAACTGGAGGCATTCAATGAAACCAACAGAAGGCGGGCTAACCCCAGCAGGGAAGACCCTAATGATGATGAAATCTCGACCAGCGGGACTTACTTACAAAGGCTACCAAAAGATGTGCAAGAGCGCAGGCTGTGAAGGTGTCTCTGACGAAGTGTTCAAAGCCTTACCAATCGACGAGGGTATGGACATTGCTGGTCTACAAGGTCTGCTATCTAAAGGGTCTGAAGAGGAGGAAGCCTCAGAGGAAGCCCCAGAGGAAGAGGAGGCTGAAGAGTCTTCAGACGATCAACCCGAAGAGGAAGCTGAGGCTTCCGATGAAGATGGAGAACAGATGGATATGTCACGCAAAGGTGCGAGAAAATCAATCAGCGCAGGCGACCTCTTGAAGAGCATCGCAGCATACGATGCAACAGAAGATGCCCTTCGTGAATCAGGCACTGGCCGTGAGTCGTTCCTGACGACTAAGCTAGATTCTGGTACACTCTCGAAATCAGAGCGTGTCGAGCTAGGCCAAATCTGGTCAGGTGCTACCGAAGATGTGGTAGAGACACCTGAAGACCTCCACAAGTCACTCTACGATGTCATGACAGATGACGAAGACGCAGGCGCTCTTGTAGACGCCAGCGACTTTTTGAAGTCACTTGTACAAGGCATGGATCAGCGTATGCAAGGAGTCGCTCAAGATGTCTCTCGCGAAGGGCGGGCAACTAGAGAGTTGCTGAAAGCGCAAGGCAGCTTGGTCAAGAGCCTTGCAGTCGTCGTCGCCGAGCAAGACGAAATAATCAAGAGCCTTGCAGGGCGCGTGGAAGAGGTAGAGGCAGCACCCGCGCCTCGCCGTTCCGTATCCAGTGAAAGGTCACAAGTTCGCGGTCGTCCATTATCGAAATCCACAGTAGGTGACACACCTGACAATCTGGGAAGCGATGCTATCAAAAAGGGACTTCGGTCACTTATGATGCACGCCTCTGAGGAGTCTGACAATACCGCTATGGATAAGATCATGCACGCGACAGCGATGTTTGAGCAAACAGGAAACATTCCTTCTAACATTCTCGCCGCCATAAGAGCGGTCTAATAACAAAACAGGAGACTTCTAATGTCTGGTGAGTTCGTATCATGGCAAGACTATGGCAACGGTATCAATCCCAATCAGGGAGGCGTTATCGGCGGCCAAGGATCTGCTGACGATGTGTTAGCGCTAAATAAAGCGCTAACCGCTGGCAGTGACATCAATAATCCCGGAATGGCCGCTGGTGAAGGCTTCCCACTTCGTGTGGAAAGCCTCGACAGCACCCTTTACAATGTGACCTATAGGGCACAGGACATCAAGTTCTGGAAATCATTGTCAAAGACTGCCGCCTACAACACTATCGAAGAGTTCAATCGTCTTCGCAGCTACGGTGCTGGTAACGCTGTCTTCATGTCTGAAGGCGCACTACCTACTGAGGACGATTCGACCTACGAACGCGCCTACACACGGGTGAAGTTCATGGGTACCGTTCGTCGCGTTACTCATGTCATGAGCCTGTTGAAAGCCGCACACGGTGACGCTGTCGCCCGTGAGACTGTCAACGGTACTCTATTCCTTCTTCGCCAGCTAGAGCGTACATTGTTCGATGGTGACGAAGATTTGATGGGCGTACAGTTCAACGGTCTTGAAAAAACACTTGTTGACGCATGGGGTTCAACTGCAATGGGTGACGGTCAGCTCTCAGGTTACGAGACAGACTATGTCATCGACATGCGTGGTCAGCCTCTAACCGAAGATCATATCGCTGATATGACTGAGCGCTTGATCGCTGAGCCTAACTATGGTGCGCCTTCAGACCTCTGGTTGCCAACTGGCCCAGTCAAGGATCTGTCTAAGATCATGTACCCGAAAGAGCGCTATGATCTACCTGCACCTCGCGACGGGATGGCTGGTATCAGCATCAAGGGTGTAACTACACCTTTCGGTGACATCAGCCTGAACTCAGACATCTTTATCCCTGACAGTGGCCTTGCTACTGCGGCGGGTGTCGGTGGCTCTGAGCGTCCTTCAGCTAACACTATCACTGTGCCACCTGCGGCAGGTGCTTGGGGTGGATCTGGATCAACTTACTTCGGCGCATCTGACGCTGGCGATTACTTCTACCAAGTTGTAGCTTGTAACTCGAAGGGTAAGGCTGTTCCTGTGGACTCTGCTTCAGTAACTGTTGCATCTGGTGACGCTGTTACTTTCACCATCGCTGACGGTGGTACGACTACTGAGTACTACGAGATTTATCGTACAGAGGCTGACGCCGCTGTCGCAACATCTCGTCTTATCATGAAGGTTGCACGCTCTGGCGCGACTCAAGTTGTGACAGACCTCAACAGGTTCCTTCCAAATACTTCACGCGGTTACATGCTAACGCAATCTGCTGATGTACTTTGTTGGAAGCAATTGGCCCCATTCAGTAAGATTCCATTAGCTACTATTGACTCTAGTATCCGCTGGATGCAAGTTTTATATGGTGCCCTCCAAATCATGGCTCCTCAGAAGAACGGCATGTTTATAAATGTAGGCAAGCTAAGCACTGGTGCTTACGGATCGTGATAAATAGCTAACGGGAGGCTGACAATGGGCAGCAGTAAATCTGATATCGTAGTTATCAACCGTCGGCGACATGCGCGTGGTACGCGCCATGCCGTAAACGGACGAGTATACGCAGTCAATGAAGTTACTGGTGCCCTCCATCTCACCGACGGTGAGATTGTCAGCGCCACCGCTGGCTGCTGCCAAGAAGACGCAGAGCGCCTTCTACAAGGCAGCAACTACAGGCTTCAGGTCGAAAGACCTGAACCGCCCGCACCAGCGGCGCGTTCACAGGCTCAACCAGAGGTCGCACCCGTTGATCTCGAATCTGTGAGCGCCGCCGCCCCCCTTGATGTGCTGGATCAATCTGTAAGTAAGATCACAGCCGCTTTGAAAACAGGTGAGTATGACAACCACCTGTCCACTTTACTTGACGCTGAAAACGGTGGTAAAACCCGTAAGTCAGCAGTTTTAGCCATTCAAGAACGCATAACCTTACTGGAGGACTGAAAATATGTCAACTGTCGTAGCCCTAACCGCACAAGAAAAGCGAATGATTCGCGATTACCTACCCGCACTTTCCGATAGGCCAGTAGGCTTCGACCTAGCAGCAAAGCTGACTAGCCTCATTGCTTCAAATAACCAGCGTGTCGCTGGACAGGCGACTATTGCTATTGCTACTGATTCTATCACAGTGGCTCTCGGAGCAGATTTCGCTAACGGGATCGCCGTTGCAACAATGAATGCTGTAGACGCCACGGCGACTCACATCCAATATGCGACAGTAGATTCATCTGGTGTTTTGACAGTGGGAGCTATAGCTAGCGCCGCTGGTAATGTAGTAGTAAACTACATTGTAATCGGAGTCTAAGAATGAGCGGCATACCAACATCGGTGGCCGCAACCGCGCAGACTCCCCGTGGTCTGCGCGTTATGCAAGTGCGAGGGATGAATACCCTCGACACTCCCTTTGATGCTCACGCAGATTATACCGCAATCGACATCGTCGCTACGGCAGGCGCTTCTAGCTATTCTGAGCCTATCCCAGTGCAGGGATATGACAGGATACTATTGCTCATTGACTTCACAGCAGGCGCAGACACAGGCGTGGAGTTGAATATAGCCATTCAGTCTTCGTGGAGTAAGGCAACCGCAGGTGCTAACTGGTACGAGCGTGCTTGCAGTTTTGAAGTGCTGACAGGCACAGCGACAGCGTTGGACAAATCCAACGAACTCACTTGGTCATCAGGCGATGCGAAACTTGCAGTTCAGATTGAATGCGCGGGACATTTCATGCGCCTGAAGCCTTACCTCTCCACTGCCTCTGTAGGTTCGAGAGTAACTATCAAGGCAATCAGGCAGATGACCTCGACATAGGGGGTACCAGTGGCAACTGTGCAGATCACAGGTACTATCCAAGATGCTACAGGTACAGGGGTTTCAGATGCGTTAGTCCGTTTAGAGCCAGCACCTGCTAGTGTGCAGTCGGCTGAAGCTATCGGCGGCGTCGGGCTGATCCTAGACCCTGTCGAGCTAGTGACTGATGTCGCAGGTGCGTTTAGCGCAACAGCTATTCAAGGGTTCCGTTATCGACTGACAATCCCATCTATTGGCTTTGATCGTGACTTTGTAGCACCTGCCGTTGCCACTGTTCGATTTGACCTCTTAGGTCTAATACCATCAATAGAAAGTGTGCCAAACGCAGAAGACGCTTCTGCTGTAACAAATGTTTTCTTACTGGTAAAGGCTTTCCCGATAGCCACAGTAATGGAGAGGTATGCAGAAATAGAGGTTGATAGGTCTGCCACACAGTCAGGCCCGTGGACGACAGTCAAAACGATCAGCCTACTGGCAGGGCATCAGTTCTATGAGTATACCGACACGCCAACTGACAATAATGTTTACTATCGAGTGCGGTACACAGAGGCGGCGCTAGGCGACGCGAGTGCATACTCAGCGGTATTGTCAGCTAGTCATGAAGAAGAAGAAGC
>Ga0098040_1000281_pt1 | contig 24235 bp, 29 predicted proteins | sample 7_EtaG_FD_75065 | JGI IMG/M metagenome (GOLD analysis project Ga0098040, IMG submission 75065) | Marine viral communities from the Subarctic Pacific Ocean - 7_ETSP_OMZ_AT15161 metaG | ecosystem: Environmental > Aquatic > Marine > Oceanic | place: Pacific Ocean | collected 2015-01-08
AATCGGGTGCTATGGATCGTCTTGTTAAACAATTAACGTCTACAGAGAATCTTGCCGGATTAGACAATGAGCAAAAAATGTTGAGACTAAGAGAGTCAATTACAGGCGATAAAGAACTTCAGGGTATGATACAGGAGAATCTAACTAACAGACAAATTCTTGGGCAAGATTTCAAAATGGAATTATCTCAATATCTGGAAGGTGAAACCAATAAAAGGCTTTCTCAGGAACTTGAATCACGTGAAGCAGTCCAGGTTATGCTTGAGCAAGGCAGGAATACTAGGGACAAGAATCAATTTCTGTATAATACGGAACTTCAACTTGGGCGCGAAAATGCAAGGATGGCTCAACAAATAGTATCCCAAGAGCATGAAACAGGAATGGCTGAACAAAAGTTTGAACAAGCCAAAGAATTGGGGAATGTTAATTTTGAGAGAGAAGTTTTAAGAAGCATTCTTGGTATAAAAATGAAAGGTGAAGCAGAAAGACAGAGTTTTAATTTCTTAGCAAGTCCTTTTAGTCTTGGTAAAACTTCTGGTATTCTTGGAATAAATTATAAAGAACAAGATGTATTAGATCAAGTTGGTAAAAATCTTCCCGCTTTATCAGAAGCTGTAAGAATTGCTAGAAACATACCAGACGAGGTTACTGTTGAAAAAGGTGGCTGGTTTAGTAAAGATAAAGAAGTATCAACTATGGTTCCTAAAAAAGATCAACTTTTTAAAGTACTTGAGAATTATGAAAAAGAGTTATCTGGAAGCCAATTCTACAATTGGGGTGAAAGTATGTCTACTAAAAAAGACGCTAAAGCAAAACTTGGTGACATAAGAAGTTTAATGATGATGCTTAGAACTCCATCAAAATGGGATATGAATCCTCCATCTGGTTACTAATAAAACAGTAAAATATGAGTCCGCATGAACTTGAACAACAGATATCTCTATATAATACCAATCCTTGGTTATTTAGTGACAATCTTTTAGATGAAGTAGAGAAATACTCTAGCGAATACGATATTCCTTTTCAGAGGAATATGGATGTAGAGGAACAGAAACAAGGCAGTTATTTAAATCAATTTGTATCTGGTTTTTCTGAAGGACTTCTTGGTCCACTAGCATTTGGAGGCTGGGCGGAGGATCCTGAAGCTCCAGGAGAACAAATAGCGCACAGTATGGGGCATTTAATTGGTTTTGCACCTGCGTTATTAGGTTCTATTGTTACTGGCGGTGCTACTGGCCTTGCAAGGCTTGGATTAGGTGCAGTACAGGCATCACGCTCTCAAAAAGTAATCAGCGGTCTTGCTACAGTTGGCAAATTCCTTCAATCTCCAGTAGCTAAATCAATTCCTTTCAGGGTTGCTGAACCTGTTATAAAGAAAGGACTAAACCCTTTAATTACCAAAGCTGGCATAAATGTAAACAGTTATCTAAAAAAAGGCAGTATTGGAGCAGATATATATGAAAGTGCCGCATCACTTGGTATTGCATCCGGGGTTAGTAGTGTATGGGAAGGAACAGATGTTGCATTAAACTCTGTTGTACATGGGGCAATGTTTGGGGGAGCGTTTGGTACTATAGGGAATTTTGTGAATATGGGAAAGATGTTGGGTCATTCTAATCCAGCAGTTAGAAGTGGTGCTGAGAAATGGTGGTTTAATACTGTTGTTAAGGGAGGATTAGGTGCTGGTTTACAAGGTGGTTTAGCTACCGCTCAAGGCGCACCCACTGCAGTTCAAATGTATGAATATATATTAGGCGGTTTTTTCGGTGCAACTCATCCAAGTGCTAAGGTAAAAGCTGCTAGGAACTATATAGGTTCTTTTTACGATAAGAAAGGCGAAATGTATGGTGAAAAACATCATGGAAAAGACCTTGATATGCTTAATCAGGAAGAGTTTTCTATATTAGATAAAGAATCTCAAGATTATGTTAAATGGCATTATAAACAGCATATAGGTCAAAAATATGATGGTCGTATGGGCCAACTAGAAATGTTTGAACAAGAGGCTAAAGAAGGCGAAGAAGTAACTGAAGCGTCCGTACAAATGGCTAATTTAAGAAGGAAGTTGGAACAAGATACAGAAATAGCAGAAGCGCATTTGAAAATGAAACGTAAGACTGATACTCTTACTGAAGAAGACCAGGCATTAGCAAAAGGTCGGGCATTGAAGGAGCTTGAGGATTATTTTAATGTTGCCAGAGATGTATCAGTTGCAACTGAGGTAGCAACTGAATTAAGTGATGTTAAAAATTTACCAGATCAGCTTAACGAGAAAGTATCGGAATTAGATAAACGTGCAAAACAAATCGGTTTTAAAAATTCAAAACAACTCAATCTAAACTCTATTCAGGCAGAAGAAATTATTCGTAAAAAAGGCGGTACCGAAGAAGACATAACTGAAGCAAAAGATATATTGAAAGAATATAGTGATATAGGTAGACAGGCTATTGATCTTTCACCATCAAAAGCAACATTGCTTAATAAAGATTCTCAAGATAACTGGATTTATAGAAGGAATCGACAATCGTTTAAATTAGATCGAGAACTTGATTTTAATGATGCTTTAGAGATGTATGAGTTTAATAAGAGGATGGGGAAAGAAGATGTCATTAAATCTTTATTAGAAGATAAGATAGAAGGGTCTTCTGAGGCACGTGAAAATTTTTTAAGAGAAGTTGATAAAATAGATAAGAAAATTAAAGATCCTGAAGTAAAAACAGGTTTAAGTGAAAAAGCTCAAGAGGTTTTAGATAGTCTGTCAGATACGCAAAGAGAAGAGATACAAAACGGTAATACAAAACTTTTATTTGATATTGTTCAGGGGCGTGAAGATTCACTTCCTGATGCCAGAGAAGGCATTGATTTGAAAAATATGGAAAGACCTCCAGATGAACAGCAAGAATTAGATATACCTTACAAAATAAAAGACCTGGCAAAAGAAATATTCGATAATAATAAAAAAGATCAGCCTGACGAGATATTGCAAAATATTGTTGATGTATTTAATACGTCTATTAAGAAAACAAGTTCATATGAAGAATTTATAGATGAGATAAGGGTTAAACATCCAGATTATATTCCGTCTGAACGGGTAGAACGGGAGTTGCTTGGTGTTTTTAATCGTTTGCAAAATGAACAATTATATCCGTACTTATATTTCGATACTATGAATATGAAACTTGGTGAGAATACCCGCCATAATAGGCAAGGTAAATATAATGCCAATTTTAGACCTCCTCCTTCAGATGAAATATATTTTAAAGATAAACTTTTAGATGAAAGAATTGGTAAGCAATCTAATGAAATTGAAAAAGAATGGAATCATTGGATAGCTACTAAACAGTATTCACCGAATGCTGGAAAAGATATTATACGTATAGATATTAAAGGTTTTGATCCCGTTAAATCAAAAATAGAGTTTGCAAACGCAAAAAACTATATATATAATGAAAATACTAATGAATTTATTGATCCTGTAAGTAAAGAAACTGTATTTCCTAGAAACTTAAAGATAATTGAATTTAAGGAAGCAGAGTTTTTTAACGAGATTTATAAACCGTATGATCAAAGATGGGATCACAATCTAAGAGAACGTGTTCCAGTAATGTCTGGAGCTGATTGGTATGATTTTCAAAGTAAACTTGATAATGGTAATCGTTATTTAAAAATTCCTGTAAAAGATAATGGCGTTGAACGTGTATATCCGTATCATAAAAATGTAACAGCATTAGATGATCCAAGAACTGGATTAACTGATCTTAGTGCATTAGACAGAATGTGGAAAACCTACATGAAGACATTCAGAACAATAGATAAAAAAGCTGATTTGTTTTTTAAGCGTGATATGGAAAATTGGGTTGATGAGTTATCTGATAACCAAACAGTAGACGCTCCTATAAGAGAAAAAATGGAAACGCTTTATAAGAAAGCTACTTTATCTAATTTCTTATATGAGCCTAATGCTCAATTTGGCAATGCTATGAAGCGCGTGAAGTATGAAGGTATTATAGCAAGTAAGGGTATGCCTCAGAAACATATAGAGAAATTCAGGGATATAACTCCAGATGGTACTATAGAGTTCATTGCTATTGATGAGATGCCTAGTGGGACTCATACTACTAATACTGTAGGTATACCGCATGAAAAATATAGAATGCGTACTGGGAGAGATAGTTATGTTGAAAAGCTTTATGAGAGCGAAATAGATGGATGGCTTACTCTTCACACTGATTTATATAAAAGACTATTAGAAGTAAACGGATTTGATCCCAGTACATCAAGAATGAAGCCATCAGTGGCAGCATGGATAGATGGAAGACTTTTTATAATAAAGGCTGGCGTCCATCCATCGCATCCTGAATATGATACAGCTATGGGTGCTAAAAACAGGGGTATTGTAACCTTGGCTGGTGCCAAAATAGTTCCTAATGAAGAACATGTCTATCATGGTAAGGCAAAAAAGGATAAAAATGGCAATCTGTCTTACGAATTTACTAAAAGAAAAAAAGATAAAGACGGGAATTGGAAAGGAACTAAAGTAAAGGTAAAAAACCCTAAGACAATAAAAATAAACTTATCAGATCTCCGTTTAGATTATGGAGTAAGAGAAGATTCTCATGCTTTGAAGCAACAGACTATTAAAAAACAATTTCATGTTCTATTAAATCAATTACAGGTTCCAAAAGAAGCATTCAATTCTTTAATGCGTGAAGCTTTTGATCCTATTATAGATGGTGACCCTGTAGCTAATTCTGTTGTAGAAACATTAAAAAGCAATGAAAAAGCACCTATTCCTAAGAATTTCAATATTAAAGATATAGGGGATGCCCAATTTGTTTACCTTATTAATAATCCGAAACATCCATTATATAAAGAACTTCTTGCGGAAATGGCAAGGGAAACTAGCTTTAATGAATATGAAGATTCATTCGGTCAAAAAGAAGAACTTTTAGAAATAAGCGATTATACAAACAGACTTCAAAGATGGGCAAAGTATACATATTTCGATCCTTTAGTAGCTATGGCAGAACCAGAATTATATCAAGCTATGGTACAAAGGTACAGAAAAACAAAATTTATGTATCCTAAATGGAAAAACAGTGCAAGTGGCTGGGTAGCTGGTAATGATCCTATTACTAAGTTAAGGCACGGCAAAGTTAAATCCGGTACATTTATGCTGGGTCATAGTTATAGAGGAATGAAAATAAAGTGGCTGGATACAAATACGGAAGTAAGCCTTGAATGGGCGTTATTAAAATATCAGAGTGCTAAAGGTAAGGAGAAGAAATTAATAGCAGATACTCTTGAAATGGCATTAATGCGTGTTCCTTCTGGTGCAGTTGCCGGTACTAGAATACTTAGGTTTGACGGATTTATTGAGAATGGAAGTAAAATGGCTGATCATGGCGTATATATGCATCCTAAAGATCATTTCTATATTGACGGTGCAGATGTTGATGGAGATACAGTATTTTTTTATCAAGGTTTACCAAAGGCTTTTCGTGACGGAATAAAAAGCAATGCCAATGAATTAGAAATAAAAATGAAAGGTAAGTTGGTTGCATTGCCTAGTAAAGATGAAAAAGCAAATGATGCATTTGGCAGTACATTCCCAGATAAAATTACTGAAGAAATATTCAGTAGCCGTTTAAGTCAGTATATGCCCTTTGCATTGCGTAAAGTAGGAAAGGCTGCATATGAGGGTAAAGAAGCTATGGGAACTGTTGTAAATGCTAAAACTTTTCTTAATTATGTTACTGCTGATGTTGTTTCAAAGCCAAACAATGGCAGAGTAAAACTTGATGTATTTACAGATGGTAAGAAAGATGGGTTTATCATGCTGGAAACTAATAAAAGGAAATTAACTGATCCTGATACAGGATATAGAAAATGGGCAGTAGAGGCTGGACAGAGAACTGCTGATAGTTCTGAATATTGGAATATATTACCAGCTACAGAAATAAGAGATTTACTTTTAGAAAAAGCATTTACAAGAGCAGTATATATAGATTCAAAAGGTGGGCAAAGTAAAATTGATTTTAAGATGTTGCAAAGTACAAAATACGGTGATTTATATAATGTAAATGAAAAATTGTTTGGTAGAAACTATTATTCTAATAGACCGTGGAGTGTTGATGAAGTTCAGTTTGCTATGGACAATGCCAAGAGTTCGGAATACAGAATGAACTCTTTGTTTCATCTGGCAAATAAGATGGCATCAAATAAGATAAAGGTAAAATATAATAAGGGCAATAAACAATGGCGGAAACTTATAACTGATTTTAATAAGTTATTAACGCAGGATAAATCTATACGTGATTATATTGTTCGTGAGAAACTGCAAATTACTCCAGTGTATCTACAAACTGATTATAAAGAAGTAGACGCAAGAATGGCAAAGTTTCATCAAGATCCTAAAAATAAAGATTTAGTTGAACGTAATAAAAATACTGGTGGGCAGATTGATTTTTCTTTATTAAAGATAATGGGTATGAAGAGAGATAAAAGCCTTGATAGTCGTTATCAGAAATTGTTTGATAAAATGTGGAGAGATAAAGTCGTTAGACCAATGGATCCTGCGAAAGAAGCAAAGTTATTGTTTAATGATGCTATGGATTTATACAGTGCAATTGTGGTATCTAAAAGAGGGGAATTGCTTGTTAATGCTATGAATGATGCTGGGCAAAGCGATAGTGCTTTTCCGTTTTTAAAGGAAATATCCCGTTTAGCCGTCCAAACGAAAGTTGATTATAATCGTTCAAGAAAAGGGAATACCCGTAGGATGATTCCTTCGGAACAGACATTACAGCAGGGCAATGATACTCTTAAAAAACGTAAACGTGCAATCCATAAACAGGCTAAAGAATACGGAATAGATGAAAAGTTGGCATTAGACTATTTTTATTATTATATGACAAGTTCTCTGTATAATCAAACACGGTCATCTGATGCTACAAGAAATGAAATCAGAACATGGCTTACCAATGAAAAGAAAAAGCCTGAACGTCCTAAAATCGCAAAAGATATAGACAAAACTGTAAAATATAAAAATGAAAACAGTATAGCGTATTGGGAAGGTGTACTAGATAATTTTAGTAAATGGTATAACAAAACAAGTTTTAACCGCTTTCCTCTTGAATCAAATGAAGTTCCTGAAAGAATTAAAAGAGACTTCATGAGCGGATTTGGCAAAACTTGGGATATGATACGTTCAGATGAGCCTTTAAAAGCAATAGATAGGGCTATGGCTGAAGAAATGTCTCCTGAAAAGGTAAAATCTGGAGAAGGTATTACGCCAAGGCAGAGAGAAGTCGAAGCGAAAATGGAACTTGAAAGACTGCTTGGTGACAAATTTAAAGATGTTGAACCTGAATTAGTAGAAAAGTCACAAGTTCCTGATGATATACCTAAAGTAATGAGAACCCTGCATGAGGATTTTAAAAAACTTCCTCCTGAAGCAACATTATTTATGGAAGAGTATTTTGGTGTTTATCAACAAGAATCAAAAGGATTTGCAAAGCCAATATCAGAAGCAACTTATGATGATATACGCGGGTTTCAGAAGTTTATTAGATCAATCCGTGTTGAGGGTGCTGATACTTCAAGACTGAAAAAAGCATATTATTATTTATTTCCTGACAGGGTTGGCGAAAAACAGCTTACCTTTGATATGAGCCAAACTTATAAGCAGTATCTATTATATAAAGACAAGAAAGGCAGAAGTGATCTCCTTGATATAAGAGTTCCATTTAGTACATTTAAATATTTGAGTGAATCTTTTGGTCAAGTATACACAATGGAAAATATTGAGCTGGAGAGGAATCAAGAAGATATTCAAAGGTTTTATAATTTAAGGGATCAAATTCTAGGTCTTGAAGACGGTACAACTAAATTTGCTAAACTTCATAGAATAGCAGTTGCAAAAATGTTAAGGGATAGTGGTGCCGGTACACAAGGTAGTGAAGAATCTCAGGCTTTACGTCAGGAGTTCTATGATAGAATTTGGGCAGAACAGTCTGCGGAGTTTGAGTCTCTCAAAGGTGAGAAATATCGTGTAACTGAAGAAGGCAAATCTATTGAGAAAACTGCTGAAGAAATTGTTGATTGGATAGGTGAAAGTCATGGTAAATTTTTAGAAGAAACATATAATAAATGGATTATAGCTACAGATAAAACCGGGAAGACCTTTTGGTCTCAGATAGATGATGAGCATATATATAAAAAATATGATGACATAATTGAATTTCTTCCAAGCGGTAGACTGAACTTTAAAAGAGTACAGAAGTTTTTATTAGAGCCTGCAGCATTTGGCAGTAAGGATTATATAGCCAATCTGATAGAACAAACATCTTTATCAGCAGAGACTTTATATAGGATACAATATGAAACTATGCTTGAGGCACGCATAGCTGAGTTAAAGATTAAGCCAGATAGTCCTGAAGCAACTAAGATACGTGAACGGACACGTAAACGATTTGATATGGACGATCAGGGTAATAGAGTATGGAGAAATACAGCTTTTCAACCCATAGGGTATGTTGGTTCAAATAGAGCGAGTAGAAGTAATGCATTTGAATACTGGCCTCAAATGATGCATAATGCAACTAGAAAAAGTCGAAGGCAAGTACGTGAATTTATAAGTGAACAACTTGGTAAAGTAAAAGTTGAAGCTCAAAGGCTTGCAGATGATGTTGCAGAAAATTCTGTTATTTCCGATGAAAACTATTCTATAAAACCGTTATTTCTTAGAACCGTAGATGGTGATATGATTTTATTAAGAAAAGGTGAGATTACAAGAGAAACGCTTGTAGATCGTATAGTTGGATTACAGGAACAGGCATATGAAAGCTTTTTAGGAAATAGGGCTAGTGAAGATGGTGGAGCAAGTGAACATGCAATGGCATGGCTGCTTGCAAACCATACAGATAGAGGCTTTTTAAGAGATACTATGGGGTTTAATAGCAAACCGGGATCGGGTAAAGCTCGTGGTGATACTCCTATGCCTGGGTTTTCTTTAGATTTTGATGTGGTAGAAGCCTATTCTAACCAATGGGTATCATCTTTTTATAAAAATCTTACTGCTATTGTTGCTAACGATAGAATAAGTGACTTTACTAAAAATAATCCTCTTCATAATAAAGATCATTTACAAGAGTGGGAAAATTTTATGAAGATGTACGCTCGGGACGTTATGGGATATCCAAGTGTCTTTAATGAACAGATGATTGGTATGAATGATGAAGAATTGAAGAGAGTTAAAAAAGACATTAAAACATTAGAAGCTATTCCAGATCCTGAGATATCCGCAGGTCAAATTGATGAATATAACAGAAAGAAAGAATTAGTACGTAAAAATGAACAGCGTAAGAAAGTAAGGAAAACTGCTTATTATTGGCTTTCAGATGAAGTATGGTCAAATATGTTAGAAAAAGTTGCTTTTAAGTTAGGTGGAAAAGACACACCTAAATTGCCATCATTTGAGGATAGTCTTATTCCAAAATTAAAGGAATTGCCAAAAACTGAACAGGCAAGAAAGTATGTTTTAAGAAAAACGGTTCAAAGTTTTGGTGCGTTTGAAGCTAAATGGTCTCTTATATCATTACTGTCTCATCCAAAAACTGCTATTGGCAACTTGATGGGTGGTAATATAAATACTATTTCATCAAGTGGTTTAAGGCATTTTACTAAGGCAAAAAGCCCATCACATTTATATAGTATATTTAAAGGAGGAAAACTAAAAGACGGTACTGAGGCTACTCCTGAAAATATAATGACCTGGGTAAACAGATTTGCTGAAGAATCTGGAGCATTAGAATCTTTTATTGTTTCTGAAGCATCTTTAGAGCGAGGATTCAGGGGTAAGAAAATGAAAGGCTTTCTTGCAGAGTTTACTGATGAACTCAAAAAAGATTATAATATGCCTGATCAGTCATTATATGATATAGCTAAAAAACATGGTGTAAATAAAGCAGTAGTTGATGCGGGTGCTTGGTTCATGCGTAAGTCGGAAAGAATGTTGCGTAGGGATTCATTTCTTACCCATTATCTTAGTTCCCGTGAAACTCTTTCACAGATACTGCCCACAATGGAATATAATAATCCATACCTTATAAAAATGGCTGTAAAGGGAGTAGAGGCTACGCAATTTTTATATCATGGTAGTGCAAGACCAGCTTTTTCAAGAACATCTACAGGAAAGATATTTACTCGTTTTATGCCTTTTGCATGGAACTCTATAAAATTTAGAAGACTTGCATGGCAAAGAGCTAAAGTGCATGGTTTTGATATTAATACTTTGCCGGGTCAAAGACTGCAAAGACAACTTACGGCAGATTTATTAACTTTTGCTTTAGCTCAGATATTCGTATCATCTATATTTGATTCAGCTTTACCTCCGCCTATGTCTTATATGCAGGATACTGCTGATTGGGTATTTGGAGATGAAAAGCATAGAGAGCGTGCGTTTTTTAATCAATGGCCTCATCCAGCTCTTGCTCCTTTATCTACAATAACTGGTCCATCAATGCGGTTAATACTCGGACCTACTAAAGCATTGATAAATAATGATTGGGAACCGTTTTTAGATTATCATCTATGGACATGGGCTCCATTTGGGCGTTTAGCCAGAAGTGTTGTAAAAACTTATGAAGTTCCTGAAATGTGGGTTGAACAAATGACAGGGATTCCTATTCATAGAGTTGCACAGAAAAAGAAAAAGGCTGAAAAAGAACAAGAAGAGTTGAAGAATGCCGCTTAATAATATACTTTTTTCCTTACATCCTTACATTTGTGTCTGATGGTCAGACACATCAGACAAGTTGTGCCTCCGTCTTTAGAACATCAAATGAGAGTTGGGCGATCATCTGGCGATGAATTGCATGTACACCTTTCCTTTCTAATCGCCCGTTGACTCTCTTTAAATGTCCACAAAGTAACCCCGTTTTTTGCAATATTGATACTTACTATCGTTAAGTGCAATTTCTGTTTTTTAAAGCCTTATATTGTTGAAGATAGACTAGGTACTTTTCCTACTTTTAAGTCTATTCTTGTACTCTCGGTTAGACTTTAGCTTTCTTTTCTTTTTACAGTCACTGCAATACTTCTCATTATGAAAGGATGAAGGATATTTTCTATGACATTCATTGCACTTTCTCAATGCACTGGATGCCATTAGCATCTCTTCATATTTTATAATAGCTTTTTCTTCTTGCGGTGTAGAGTTTTTATTGTTTCTTATTTGCCTAATAATAATGTCTTCAAAATATTTACAGTTTTTTGTATCAACAATACATCTGCCCTTTGGTAGATCATTATCAACATACTGTTCTAATTTTGAAGTAATGGTTATGGATAAGCAGTTACCATCCCAAAAATTTGCACATTCTTGTTTTGCCAGTTTTTTAGGATTCATCTTTACAATCCTTACAGTTTTTTTTATTGCACCTTATTCCACCAAAGATATCTCTTGATAAATATGTAATAGTTTTCTGTTTCCGTATGTTTAGCATATAAGACCAGTATCTTTTACACTTTAAACAAAGATAGGGCGGATATTTAGTTGAAACTTTTCCCCGCCAGCTATCTATTACTTTATCAATAGCTATTCTTTTTAGGTCTATCCAATCATCAGCATCTTCTCCGAAATAATAAATAAGGTCTAATATTTTTGCCCGTCTTTTATCCCTGTATTCCTGTAGTTCCTCTTTGGGAGCCATATGTTACCTCCATATAGGCTCCCTTACCATCTTTCGCTAAATTATATCTTTGCTTTTTTATATCCGTCTATAATTGTGACGACTATCAGCATACATCCGAAAATAGCTACAACCCATATACAGGCAGCTATCCCAAGTATAAACAGATTTGCTATCCATTCTGCAATATCAAGTATGAACATTTATCTTTTCATTATTAATATTTGCAGGCAGTTTGAACTTTTCTGGATATTTACCTTGAAGTGCTTGGTCTATATTCTCGCATATTGTATCAAGGTTGTAATCATCGGGTTCATAAAACTGTATAGATCGTATATCTTTCTTTATGTTTATCAATGCCATTTTTAATTGTTCAATAATTAACTCATTAGCCATTATATCAAAGGATTGTTTTTCTATCTGATTTTGATATTCTTCAGGTGGAATTATTGATTCAAAAACATTACCCATTAATTAAACCAGTTACGTACCTTGCTTAAAAAAGAAGTGTCTTCTTTAGGTACTTTTATACCTAAATGTTTTTGTATTCTATGTATACCGCTTCTAATGCCTATATTTGTAGCAATAAAAGTTAAGCAGGTGAAAGTAAATACTGACATCATTAAAAACCATGCATTGGTTTCTGATCCTGTTAGCATTTCCCATGCGTACCATTGTACTGTTTCAGTCATGTTGTTTCCTTTTAGTTAAGTTTTTATTACAGTTTTTACAAGTGATTCTTGGAAGTCCGTATGTAGGCATGTTGCCATATCTAACACAAACTCCTTCTGAAGATGTTTCCCATACATAAGAACATTCAGAACAAAATTTTAATCTTCCTCTAAATCTCTGTCTTGGTTTTCTAGTTGCGACTTTCATTTAACATTCAGGGTCTTTTTGGATGCCCTTTTTTATATCTTTTTGAGCAAAGCCAGTTCCTAATGAACCCCAGTTGACATGATTTTCTGGATAATATTTTTCAACAGGTTCTGAATCATCATCATCATCTAATGCACCTGCATGTTCCTTACATTCTGAACATATATCATTATCGGGCCAACCTGGTTCATAAAATGGCGCACTACAGCAAGTTGATACTAACATTTTTTAGTCTCCTTTCATATTTCTTAATGCCATAGTAACTATAGCTAAAATCGCTAATAGTACAAGCAAACACATTGTAGATAAAATTCCCATATTTCTCCTTTCAAACCGTAAGGGGCAAAGGTCGGCTCACCTAGGATCTGTTGCCTATTGTCTGCCCCCGCAGGTTTCTTTAGTGTGAGACTCTCCCCAGAGTTCCATCACTGAAAACTTGAGACTCTCATAGTGCCAACCTTTCATTTGAAACTATACTATGCCTCAACATAGCCATGTTATTTAATTTCAAAATCAGAGCCTCAATATTAATTAATCACAGTCTCCTGTTAAACAATTACCGTTATTGGCATTCAGCATTTGTTCTTCAGTTGGTTTATTATTTTTAGGTGGAAACTGTAGTTTCGCTATTTCTGCAACACCTTCTTTAATAAGATGATTAACATCTTTTAACAATTGGCTATCTCGATCAGTCGTATATAAAGATTCAGCTATTATTTCTAGTTCTCTTATTTGAAAACCAGTACCAATAAGATAAATCTTTTGTGTAATTTCCTTTTCTATAACCTGCATTATCATCCTTTCAATTTCTTTATTAATGTTAAAAATGTATCGAATGGCATTAAAGCGTAGGTTTCCCCGCGATCTTCTCTAAATGCCACTATATCTGTATGTTCACACTTTAAAAACTTGGCAATAGATTTTCTACGCTTTGCCTGAATAGTGTATTCTTCAATTTTGCAATCAACTTCTTCATGACAACCCATAGCTTTACCATTAGATCCCCATGCTCTTTGAGCTGATAGCCCCCATGCTTTAGCGAGAGCTACCAGTTCATTTTCGAAACGATTACCTTTTTGTTTACTTGGATGACTCATGGCAGCCAGTTTGTCCACCTGTGAAGTGTTAAACTTATTTCCATTGGTCCCAGTCCTAAACCAAGGTTTAGATGTTCACCTTTTACTGAATGATATCCGACAAACATATTTATAATCGTAAACAGTATAATTCTAAGACCTAAGCCCTCTTCTGAATCTTGATACTGCATTCTGAATAAATATTTCATCAAACTTCTGGTATAGCTACAGAAGCCAGCGAATCAGTTTGATCAAATAACATTAGTTTTTTGTTAAATTCAAACATCAGTTTTAGTTTGCCTCCATCTCTATTCTTTTCTGAATAAAGCATTCTTTGAGGATGATTCTCATCACCGTTTATTGTTAGTACTTTATCAGCTTTTTGGACAACAGTACTTGTGCCTTTTGCTGAATGTATATCTATAATACCGTTTTTAGCAGATTCTTTATTGATATGATGTACAGCTATAACAATACAACTCTGATTTGTTGCTATTTCTTTTAGTTTAACAATGATTTGGTTCATGCGTTCAAATTCGTTATAAACATTATTAACATGAAGTTCATCAGTAGGGTCTACTAAAATAATATCAGGGTTTTGATATGCTGCTTCTTCTTGTAATTTGTTTATGTCTGGTGGGACATGTCCAAATACAATATGATCATAAGGAGTGTAAAGACTCTTTAAAATCGGATCATTAGGATCATTTTCATCAACTTCATTACAATAATCATTTGCTTCAGCCTGTGTGTAACCATGTCCCATTTGAATAAGACGTTTATTAGTTAAATGCCAATTATTCTCTAAAGAAAGATACATTATCTTCTTAGTTCTAAGTGAAATACAAAGATTAGAAACAAAAGTTGACTTACCCATACCGGTATCACCCAATACGATAACTAATTCTCCAGGCATTACCCAAAAATCATGGTTCATACGATAGATATCTCTAAAGTTGAAAGCTTTTTTAGATATTCCTTCTTTAACAAACTTCACATATCTTCTTGTAAGATCTTCTGATGTTTCAAGTGCTAAAGAATAATCTTTGCGTTTGAAATGGATACATTTAGGATCGCAATGTTTTGACATGATATAGTCATTGCACCAATAATTGTAACCTTTTTCAAATTCACTTTCTGTTGTCGTCTTTGCTTCGGAATCATTTCCAGACCATTCAGATAAAGTATTGTAAACAATCTGTTTAGGCATACCGTTTCTACGCATCCATGAAGCCAGTCTCATCATTGAATCATTTCTTTCACCCGGTATCGGAGCTTTTGAAAGAACTGTCTGCATACAAGTAGTAACAGAACTGGGATCAATATCAAATGCCGATCTTTTGATTGATGCATAGCTAGAGGTTATTTCTGAATATAGTTTCAAATATTTCTTTAGATATAGATCATCAACTTTATCAAAAGAATTAAAGAACATATCATTTGTTATAGCCGGTAAATCAGTAGGTAAAATACTTGCTTTTTCTTTGATTTCATCTATTGTGAGAGAGAATACATCTTCTCTAGTTAATGGTATTTTAAATAAACCGCTTTTTGCATTGTAGCTGTAAGGAGCGCGGATTAGTCTTGAACCATCATAAATAGAATCACAATCAGGAAATACATCTTCAAGTGTACTTTTTACTGATAAAGGAAGCGTAACAGATGATGTAAAGCCAAAAAGATTTGGTATTACTATATGAAATCCAGTTCCTGAAAACCATATTTTTATGTGTCCATCCTTTATTCCCAAATCTTCTGTGAGATTTGTACCAACAAAGTATCTGAGAAAATCTAAAAATCCTTTTTCTCCCATACTCTTTGGTCTATCCAAATCCAGTATTATTTCATCGAGATAGTAAGAACCTTTAAAAGAACTGATACTTGCATTTTTATCGTTTAAATGCCTTTTTATATCTTTATCGAAAGAATACCAACTATGGTATAACTCGTGTTTTTCTTCTGTATTGCCAATAAGGTTGGGCAGATTCGATAATAAATCCGCCCTACCTCTATTTGTAATATGACCAGAAGCTATTTCTACGTAGTTGTGAAGCTTACCTGCCACTTTGTTTCTCTGCTTTTGGTATTAAATTCATTAAGTATTATCCCAGCATTATCAAGCATATATTTTTTGTCATTCCTAATTCCCCTGAACTTTCTATTCAGAGTATCTGCATTGAATGTCTTTCCATATATGTTTAAAATCCACTGACGAGTTGTATCTTGTATATCATGTGAACCAATGACTGTACCATCAGGCAAGTTCCCTAACCACTCAACAATAAAATCTTCACAATTGAGTGTAGTTCTTACTCTTGTTTTAGGTACGCCTACTTTATCGAAATGAAACTGCATCATTATAAATCTGGAGTATCATCGCCAGAAGGTTTACTATTCCACATATTAGCTATTTTCTCACTTGGTGAGCTATTATAGTTTTGAGGAGGTGTCTTCTGAGCATTCCATTTATCTAAAAGATGTTTAATTCCTTTTTCTTTAGATGCATAGTAAAACCATGTATTCCTTTTAGGATTACCGTTTTTATTTGTACCTGTAGTTTCATATTGCAGTATATATACATGTCTGCCAATACAATCACGGATACAATCATCGTTAAGACCAGAAAAATCATCAGTCATAGGTGATTTATTTTCTACACCAAGTTCTGTAAGAAAATGACGTATCTTCCATGATCCGTTTTTTACAGGAGGATTTGAATTACTAGAACCGAAATCCGATGCAACGCCTTTATCCTTTGCATGATTGCCATTTATGTAAAATGAAGTAGGATATTTCAAGGCTGGTTTGTCTGGCATTGTTCCTTCAACACGTATAGAAATATCATAATCATACTTATTTTCAGCATTTTCAATCTTGCTTACTTCTATATGATCAATATATACGCCTTTAGGCCAGTCTGAGTTATTATTTCCATTTTTAGTTATTTCAAAACCCATTTAGTTCTCCAATTTATTATTTAGTTTTGTTTCAAGTTGTTCTAACTTTCCATTATTCAAGCCATCAGCAGCTAGAAAATCTAAAAGTTCTTTACGTTTAGTGTCACCAACATCAACAGTTTCTATAAGTTTTTTGACGTTACTTAATTTTGTTTTTGTTGGCGGTCTATTTAGCCTAACACCTTCTTTAGCATCATCAATAATTACTTGAGCATGAAGTTTAGTCAGATTCCAGCCTTTAGCTTTGTGATCAGCTATTACTTTTTTATCAGTATCAGGAATATTTCTGTCTCTCATTAAAGTATCCAGTTTAAGCGTTTGATCTTGTGTAGCACCGCCAGCAACAACTTCTTCACCTGTGAGATGTCTTGTTTTTTGATAATCAAGATCTTTGATGTCTTCACCAAACCATAGTTCTACACCAAATCCCGTCATCATAGAAACACCTTTCGCAACACATCGTCTTATAGTATTTTCAATTTGACATGAATCTGGATCAGTAACTGCCTGCATTCTATTATTTCTAATAGCAAGTATTTCTGTGTGTCTATGATCATCACCACCAGAATCTGTTACCCTTAAATCAACCCTTACCATTCCAGATTGGTTTGGTAGAATCATATAAGGAAGAGTTAGTTCATTGCCAGCAATAGTTACGTTATATTCTTTTACTGAGTAATTAGCATATGGGAAATTCTTTTTAAGCTTATCCCAGGCTACTGCCCATGAAAGATAGTCTGCACTAAATTTGCCAGCATCTTTTGTTTCTATAAAAGGTTTATAGTCTTCAAGTCTTAGTATATCATATACGTTATATATGTTTGTTTCATTCATCTTTTAGTTTTCCATTGTATGTATTCAGATTCAAATACCAGCATTTAGTTTTAATAGATTTTATTATTGTATCTGTTAAAAGCTTTCTAGCAGCAGATGAATCAAGATTTAATTGTCTTTTAGCAAAGCTTTTTATAGCTTTGTGTATTTGTATATCCATATTAAAAAACAGGGGCTGGGTCAGTTGATGTGTGTGCATAGCTGTAGATAATCAACTGTCTTACATTAACAAATGCGAAGTCCGATATAGTAATACCCAGCCCCCGAGGAGTTACGCAGTAGCGTATTTATGCAACTTTATGTGCTGTTCAAGGATTCTGTTAGGTGGTGTACTTTTCAAAGATTCAGTACAAGCATTATACAATGACCACATATTCTTATCCTGAAATTCTTCATATGGAGGTTTTTTCCAATGACGAAATGTTTCAGCAAGCTGTCTTGGTTTTAATACATTATGACCATATAACTTTCCAATAAATTCATAAGCTTTATTGTTAGTTAAGGGTTTATCTGCCATAATATCAGCATCTTCAACAAGATTTAAGAAACTATGATTAGCACGATAAAGAGCTTTTACAAGTTCATCTTGTAGATCCTGTATCACGTTTTTAGTATGCTTTCTCATTATAGTGATTTCACCAAAGAAAGACATATTATCACAGACAAATATTCTAGCACCTGCACAAATGCCGTTTGCCATAGATTTGTCATAACTTGATCTCATACCAATTGCTTGATGCATTTGAGGTGTCTGATCATCAAAATCATCACCTTTATAAAAATGTACACCAAAAAACCTTTGGTCTTTACCAGCTAATGCATATTGTGAACTATCGTATTCATAGCCTTTAAGTAAATCATCAGCTACCATTTTTGTATTATTAACTATATCTGCAAAAGAAACAGGAACATAAGTGTTTGTTTCTTCTGGAAGTGGGACGGCAGCCAGCTCTTCAAAGCCAACTTCTTTGCCACCGCAATGCAACATCATTTTGTTTTTCATAAAACTTCCTTAATGAATGTTTCTAAAATTTTCATCCTGCCTCTATGTGCGGGATGAGGTTTCTTTAATGCTTTTATTATCTTGGTTTCTTTCTTCAGTTGCCAAGCATCAAATACTCTTTCGGCAAGATTATCAGGATATCCAAAATCATCTTTTAAAGCATTAATTAGGTCTATATCTTCCATTTCATTAGTTCTGTCAAGTTCATCCAAAAGTGGAAAAGCATTATTACATGCTCTATCAACAATAAAATCCAATTCGGTGTCGCTCAAAATGGTATCTTAGTTTGTTTTTTATTCGATATTTCTTGAGCTTCTGTAAGAATTGTATCGAGTTTCGTAGTCATACGTACTGCTTTTTGGAATTTTTCGTACTTAACATGTTTTTTGAAATCGGGATATTTATCAGTTATTATCTCAACAAGATCATCAATATGTGTAAACATATCTGTCCAAGCTTCTCGCATTTCATCTATGCACAACAATTTCTGGATCCTCCTGAGTGTATTTTTGAATAATATCTGTATCTATATCTGGATTGGCATCATACCAATCTGCTATGTCTAGTTGTTTGCCTTTATGCTTTCCGGTGCAGGTTATAACCACTTCATAAGGATGGAAAATACCTTCACGTTCATCTTCATACTCAGGGTATTCTCTGATTACTGTATCTGCATCGCAATAAGGACATTTTGTATTGTCTATTATCATATTAATAATTGTTAGAGAAGGCTCTCAGTTTCAGTATGCGGAAGGGGTAAGGAAGCGTGATTAACTACCAAGAGCCTGTCTCATTATTTCTTCACTGGTGTAAGATGCAGCATACGATTGTATGCATAACTATATAATTCAATTTGAGTACGTACCTTTATATCGAATTGACGATAAAAATACGGATCTTTTACTTTACGGGCTTCTTTTACCCCTTTTAGATCATCAATATCTCTTAAATAATTAGAGATATCCTGTTTGGTCATTAATCTTATTTTTATGATTTCTTCAGCGTAGAATTTGCCTTTAACAAGTTTTCTTTGAAGGTCAATATCTGTCGCATGATTCCATATTGACAGCTCAATAAGTTTCTTTCTAGCGTCAAGATTAAGAATGTCTTTTATTTGCATTTTAACTCCTGTTAAAGTAAGCATACTGTATATTTTTATCCAGTATTAGTTTCATAATTATGGGTAAACCCCACTGCAGTTCTGCAGTTTGAAGAAAATTTGAGATGGTCTGACTCCGACAGACTGCAACAGGGACTTGACCTTATAGGCCGTTGGCATCTCAAATCTCGTTTTATCTAATATAGAGTTTTTCTATCTAGATAGTGGTACTTTACAGATATATCAGTCCAATCACTTTCTTTAGATGTAAACACATCTTTAAAAGGAAATGGAGAATTATTCTGTACAGCATATTGAACAACATCAGATTTCTTACCCTTACTGATTTTGCTCAGGTTTTTGGTAGTAAAACAGTTTAAAACATTAGTTACAAACTGTTCATCACCTTCCGCATATTGGTCGTTAAACCAATCTTTAAGCGTTTTAGCATTAATGATCTTTGCAAACTTATTTAAAGATTTAAATGAAGCAGAGTAGATAGATTCAATAATAAGAGTATTTACAATCTCCAACCCTAACAATGATCTCATATGTAGATTCTCTTTACCGTATTTATCAACAACAACTTTCTTTATACTTTCAAGATTAAAACCTGTAGTATTGTAAGCGTTGATAGATATATCATCTAATTGAGTCATTTCACTAAATGTCCATTTAAGTATGCCTGGATTAGAACCAGTAACATTATTACTATCACTTTTAGTAGGTGCTAAGAATTTCAAAACAAGGTAGTCAACATAATCTTTAGCGAGTGTTCTACCTAATTTCTTAGTTTGTCCATAATATTTATCACGTTCTACTTGAATTGTATCAGATTTCTCTGTTTTGATTCTTTTCTTAACTGTGATATAATATGGAGCCTCTCTTAGATCAACTGCAGATAGTGCCTGTTCCATTTTTTTGGAAGAGTACTTATGTTTAAACAATGTATCATAAGAGTATCTATCAACATCTTTGTGATATTGATCGAGCTTTTTAACAGGTATGCCATCTTCATAAATTGCCTTATAAATGCCAGGACTAACTTTCGAACAAGCAAATTTGATGAAATCTGGTTCATTGCAATAATCTTCAGAATAAAATTCATCAAATAAGGTATCTGTCTTTGGATGTTTATATCCATACTCTTCTTCCATTGATTGAAGGTTTTCCTTGCCATCTACGAAATCAACAAAATCACTGTATTCTAGTTTATTTGTTTTAAGATCAGGAAATTGATATGGACTATTAGTACTCCATCCTCCTTCAACAAAATGCTGTTTAATAACTTTAGATTTTGTTTTCTTTTCCCTTTTCATAGACCATTCAATAGCACGATTCTGCATCTTTTTAGAATTTGATGCAAATTTGAGAAGACTATTCATACTGTCATCAGTTACAACATCTGGTCTTAAAAGAGCAGGAGTAAGATTAGCCAAGTTGAGTCTTTTGCGTACATAATTAAAGTTATGACCAAATTTATCAGCTACATCCTGTACTGTACTCATATTATCTGTCATGCCCCTAAAAGCCATCACTTCATCAAAGAGTGATAGATCTTCACGCATCAGATTTTCATCTATCTGTTTACTTGAAAGATCGCCATTTGGTTTATCAAATACACAAACAGGAGCAGTTTCTTTACCTAATTCCTGTAATGCTTTTAATCTGCGATGTCCATAAAGAAGGTAATATTCACCATCTTCTTCATAAACTGAAAGAGCAGTTAAAATGCCTTTATTATTTACTGATTCCTTAAATGACTTCCATTCGTCACTTTTGGTATCTATTTTATTTCTCACATTACTAACAAGAGTAATGCTGCTTATTGGTATGTTCATAAGTTTTCCTTTTTTGGAAAGATATACCGTATTGAATAAATAGCCATTATTAATAGCAATATTAATACAATATAATCTGTTATTATTGTTATCATCATCGTGTACCTCTAAATGATACTATTGATTTCAATTCTTTTAAGAATTTTTCATTAGTCTTTGATGGGAAAAAGGTCTTTGATGGTATTGTTTCATAATCTCCAAGATGACCAGTTCTTTTACAAATAGCTAACATATCAGCATCATCAATATATAAATAGTAGTCAGCTGATTTATCTGACCCTAAATATACTTTATGTTGACATTCATTTGTATGTAATGGCATTATTTCTCCTAAATAATTTTGTATTGAGAATATTTCTGATAATTAGATTTCTTTAATATTAATGTTGGTTTATAGACATGATAATTGTGATCAATATTATTAGTTATATAATATAGCTGATTATATTTTTTCATAGTTTTTTTGTTCTTTTTTGGTATAACTAAAGCTAAATATCTCCAACCATTGTCACTCTCTCTAGGAAAGATATGACCTATTTTGGTATATTTGTCAAATATTCTATATTTTGGAACAGATGTCATAGCTGTATAAAATTCATTTGGAAACTCTAATTTCATAGTTTCTTCATAATAACTGTTTTTAAATGCTATCCATTGAATACCAGTATAAAACTTCAAAAATAAATCAATATTATCTTTTTTCTTAGCAATAGTAACATCACCAACATTCATATATCCATATTCATCTACTTTTACCTGAATTGTTTTTTCGTTCATATTGTATTTCCTTAATTAAAAGACGGAACACAGTTCAGAATCTGTTCTTATGGATAGACCCCAGCCTGACTGTTTATGCTCTGGGTACACACCCGTCTTTATTATTATAATTATTTACATTCGCATTTTACTATGAAAGGTCCTCCATCTTCAGCATCTACATCCCAACCGGAACAGAAACCATTTTCCATCATAGAGTATTTACAAATATCTTCTTCTAACCATGTTCCACTAATCAAAAATTCCCTATCTTTATTTGATAAATAAGGGAAACAGTTTTGTATTAGTTCACCTTGATGATATTTAAATAAATCCGGTGCTTTAACTACAACTTCATGATTTTTACCAGTATCAAACCACTTACCTTTGATTAAATAATCATGGTTAGGTGCTTTATCTAAATTGATTTTGGTAAACTCGCAATTATTAAATGCATATAACATATTATTCTCCTTTTAATTTTGTTTTTTTTAAAGATGTTACATCACTGAAGAAAGAATTTATTACAGACTTATTCATTCGTCCGCAATCACAAGAATATATTTGATGCTGTCTATTTCTCAGCCGTGTCATTATTTCTTGAGCTTTATAAAGAAGATTCCGTGTTTTACGTTCTCTTTTTATCAATGAGTAATATTTAGCACAAAGTATATCATATTTATCAATGATATCTTCATACATAGCGCCACTAACAAAAATTTTATATTTCATATTGTATTTCCCTTTCAAAACACTAAGGGATGATATTGCTATTATCAGCTCACACCCCTTGTGTTTTATAGCTACAGTCTCCTGCAACTAATTATTTAAGATTCTTCCAAACTATTGTCCATTATTTCTTCATGTCCACAAACAACACAGGCATAAACACCTTTGTAAGGCTTATTAATACCATGTTCTTCAACTGTTACATCACGTACTCTTTTAAATTCTATCATAGTCGTTTTTGTTCTTTTTATCTCAATTTTATAACCAGCATCTCTAAGGGTTTTACATGCATTATAACAATTATCAGAACATTTCTTACAGCCGAATGATCGTTTTATTCTTGAGAACTTTCTTCCATATTCATCATATTCAAAATCACGTGGTGGCATTTCTACTATTTCAAGAACTCCATCTTCTTCAAGCTTTTTCATATCATTTTCAAATTCGGACTCATTACCTTTTGAATCGAAACATGGTACTGAATCATCTTTGTTATCCATTTTGGACTCTTTTAAATTTAAAATTACTTTAACTCGATGAGCTGGTCTAAAATAATATTCATCGCTTACAGTATTATATTTCCATCCTTTGTCTTCACATTTGTCACATATATAATAATAATTCCAATCTGCATTTAAGAGCCATTTTTGTTCATCTGATGGTTCTAAAGCTCTTTCTTCAGCATGATTATTACAGGATTCTATTTTGCATTTCATTGTTAACTCCTTTTTGAAAGCCATCCTTTATATCTATTTCTATTTAAGTGTTTCTGAAAAAATCCGTTAAATGGGTGACAACCAGCCACCCAAGTAACAGATACAACAGGACAGAAATAAGGATCAGCACGTAGCTGCCTTTTCTCTTGCTCTGGCTTTAGCAGATATGTAATTGCTAAAGTTAGACTTCCGTACTTCTATGATATTGTGGTACGGTGTAATAAAATGCCAGAAACGTAATGTCTCAGCGTATAGTTCTATCATAATATTTACTCCTATGCTATTTATGATTCTGTTTATAAAAATTACTAGGACTAACCTTTGCCAATTGACATAATTTATAATATGTTTCTTTGGGGGTTCTTATTCCATCCAGGTTTAACATTAATCTTTGAGGAAAACCATTCCTGTCATTGTAGTAAACAACTCCTGTTTTACCTGAATAACCAATATGTGTATTACCTAACATAGCTAATACAAGTTTGATTAGATGTTTCATTTCGGACTCCTTTGTTTTGTAATAATGGTTAGGGGGGCGGGAATCAAACCCACTTCTCTTATCGTGGTTAACCGATAAGCGAGAAACTCAAGTTAATTAGGCTTGAGCATATCTTTCCTTGATACTCAGTTCTCCACCCCCAAATCTTATGAA
>Ga0098040_1000282_pt1 | contig 24218 bp, 11 predicted proteins | sample 7_EtaG_FD_75065 | JGI IMG/M metagenome (GOLD analysis project Ga0098040, IMG submission 75065) | Marine viral communities from the Subarctic Pacific Ocean - 7_ETSP_OMZ_AT15161 metaG | ecosystem: Environmental > Aquatic > Marine > Oceanic | place: Pacific Ocean | collected 2015-01-08
ACCAAAAACATCTAACTTACCATAAAACTTTCTTAAATCAAGATTATTAAAGTTTCTAACAGTACTACTAAACTTAACATCTTGATCTCTGTTTATCCTTTCTTTAACAATAGATAATACATTACTAACGTGTGGTAAACCTTTTTCTCTTTGTTGTCTAATAAACTCGTCTAAAACCCTAACCTGCTTACCATCTACTTCTATTGTTTCGTTTAACAGAACGTCAAACACAGCGTCCATAGCCATTATATTGATATTGTTTTTCACAAAAGCATCTTTTCTACCTCTAACTTTCATAAAATCAATAAACTCTTGCTCTTTAGTGTCTACTTTTTCATAGACATTAGGACCTTGTGTCATGCTCTTAATTTCGAAAGGTTGTATCAACCCTTCTAATAAAGCTAATTTAATTTTGTTAGGACTAGCGTTTACAGCTTTTAACGTAGTAAATATCTTATTTTTTTCGTTCTTTTCCATCTGAACTAAATCAGAGGTATGAGCGTGTTTTACAAATGGTTTTCTAGTTTTCTTTAAAAAAGCTTCATAATCCTTCATTTCTTTTTTAATGATAGTAAATAGTTTTTTCTGAGCGGCTTTAGAAAAACGTTGTGTCCAATCAAAATCACTTATCAAACCTAAATCACCGGCTAATAAAACCTCTTTAATTACACTTTTAATTTCAGCAGCAAATTTATCATCTACTCCAATTAGTTTTCTATATCTATCCTCTTCTAAAGTTTTCTTTCTTTCTTTCTTTTTCTTTTCTGCTTCTAAAACAGCCTCAACACCTAAGTCACCTTCTAAAACCACACCACCTTCATCTATAGCCGCGTCTATAACAACAGTAAATTTATCAAATTGAGGAAACTTACGATCTATAATACCATCTGTTTTCATTAATCTTGTTTCTACTTCCCCAAATATATGTGATGTTAGAGTTCTACCACCTTCTTCAGCTGGTTTCCAAGACCTAACTAAAAACGGTATACCATTGTCTCCAGATTCAATACCAGTCGTTACAACATCTAGTATTTGATCTTTATATAATTCATAATTAGCGGCCTTATCTCTTTTTTGTAAATAATTTACCTCAACAAACGTTCTCCATTTTTCACCTATAACAGTTCCAATCCAAAACCTACTATCACCAAGTGCCTCCCATTCTTTTGCTAATTGTTTTCTTACATTTATATCTTCACTTAGCAATCGTTCTGGATTTTTCATACCATACATTTCCAAGGCTTCTATTAATGCGTTGTTAGTTTCAGTAAATAAATCTTCTTTAACAGTTGTTTGAGAACCTTTTGCTTTAGACATTTTCACTGCGCCTGGAACTTTTGGAGCGAGTATATCTAAAAATTTACCTTTTCTTTTAGCTGTTTCAAAAACCTCACTTTTAACAATAGCTTCTTGATCTTTTAATGTTAGCGTGCCAGCTTTAATTTTCTTACCAAGACCTATAAGCATTTTTATAGCATCTGACTCACCAGCAAAGTCCATATCAACGCCATAACCTTCTTGCATGACATTACCAGTCATATAACCTATTATACCAGCAATACCCTTCTTTTTTAAATCAATTCTTTCTCCAGCCGCTTCTTCTAAAAACACAGCTATAATTTCATCTGGAGCAGAGTCAACTGTTATCGCTTGTCTTAAAAGTCTAGCATATAATTTTTCATCATTTGTTTTTGCCCATTCAAATATAGTTTGTGATATTTCTCTAAAGGCCTCTGGGTTTTCAGCTATAGCGTTTCTAAGAAATCTATGTGATAATTCATGTGTTTTTATTTCAAGGCGATCATCTTTAGCCATATTTTCAACAACTATGTAAGATTGATTATTAGGACCATCGAAACCGTGACTACCATCTTTAATACTTTGAATAACTTTGGCATCAATACCTAACTCTGCCATTTTAGAAATGGCTTCTTCTACTGTTTGATAAACGTTTAAATCTTTTTCTAAATTAGTTGGTCTACCTTTTTTATCTTTAACTATGCCTAAATTTTCATTTATTTTATCAATATTAAATAATATTCTAGCTATATCTTCACGCTCACCAGCTCCTCTTTTTAAACCTTTAACCCAGCCCGGTGTTCTATCAGCATTTGGATTATCAAGCATGTCTTGGGCTTTCTCTAAATACTCGTTTAGTTTTGCCTCGTTGTTTTTATCAGCCGCCCACAAGTTAAACTCACTGTTTTTTTCCTTTCTAAAAGTATCCCTAGCTCCTTGTAAAAGATCAAATCCATTATACTTTTTACCATTAGCATCGGTAAACCCGTTTTCTTTAAGATCTTTTAATCTTCTATTTTTTTCTTGTTTAGTTATATTTAAACTTAAAATTTTTTCAGCCTGAATCCTAAGTTGCTCTTGTTGGGTTGTTACTTCTAAATAAGCTTGAAACGCGCCATCAGACATTCCGTTTTTATTATCTTTACCCCACCCAAGCCATCTACCAGTTATACCTTGTTTTTGTTTCTCTAAAATAGTTTCGTTAGCGGTAGCTAATGCGTCAATCTTTTCTTTATTATTTCTCTTATCATTTTCCGCTTGTTCGATCTTGGACAAATCACCAGCATCACCTTTTAACAGCCAAGTGTTTATTTTTTTGTCAAGATTTTTGTTATCTTGTACTAATTTATTTGATACTATTAAATTATTTCTAAACTCCTCGTTTGATGTGTAATCACTAAGAGTATTTACTATTGTTCCGGTAACAAGGGGTACTGATGCTAATGTTGATTCAAACATTAATCCAGAGAACATAGAGTGTTCTACGTTCTCATGCCACGGTCTTCCGGTGACAATATTTTGAGTTAAAGTAGTCCCACCTTCACCCATAGAACCCGCAAGAGAACCTGTTATAAATCTAGGTGTTTGACTTTTTATACCTTCTTTGACACCCTGATATGTCAAATCTCTAATACTACTTCCATATAATCCTTTAAGAGCATTGCCAGCACCTCTTAATAAAGGCACTGTAGTTGCTAATTCAAAGGCTAACTCTGGAATAGCGTATCCAGCACTTTGACCGATTTTTCTAAATAAAGAATAGCCAATATCACTACTTGCGTTATTTTTCCAATCTTCTTTTTCTTGACTGCTCATATTATTCCATTCTTGTTCAGAAGGAAGTAAAGTTTGAAATTCCAAATCTATTAGACCTGCACTATCCATTTCATTAAACTTCTTTTTAATATCTGAATGACTTTCTAATTCATTAAAACTTAATCTTGTTTCAATTTCTTCAGTTGTCATTTCACCGTATTGCTCACCATAACTACTAGCTAGCAAAGTTCCCCAACCAGCATAAGGAACAGCTAAAGCAGTGAATATAGATATTTGATTTCCTAACTCTACAGTAGCAAACTTACCTAAATTTGTCCAGCTTTTAAAAGCGTCTTCATAGGCTATAGGTTTAGCATACTCATCTCTTTTTTCTTGCAATTTAGCTTTTGCTTGAGCCCACCTTTTATGTGCTTCTATATCTTCAGTTGCACCGCCAATATTTATAGCTAGTTCAGCAAAACCAGTTCCTGTAGTTACAAAAAACCTTTCCCAATCATTATAATCTCTTCTAAGTAAATCTAACTGCGTGTTACTATCTTGTATATTATACCTGTTATCTATTAAATCGTTTTGTAATTTAAAAAAGTTTTCGTATTTTGGTTTTAATCTTAACCTTTCTTTTTCGTATTGATCCATTATTCTTTTTGGAACTTCTCTACCGTCTTCTAAAACAACAATTGGTTCTAATTTTTTGTACTTTTCAACTATAGCGTTATAAGCATTTATATCTTCTTGAGAAGAATTTTCATCTACATCACCTAAGGCAGCAAGTTCATCATCAAGTTCTTTTTTGGCTGGAATTTCAAAGTTATAATTTGGATCATTTAGTTGTTTAGATAAAGTTGAATAAGCTAATATATCTTTATTTGTTTCTAATTCAAATTTTTCATTTCTATAAACCTCTGTTTTAACCGCGTATTCTTGCTGAAACATTTTACTACCAACAGTTAGTACAGCCTTTAAAGCATCGGTATCATCTTTGTATTCAACTAAAGAAGCTGGTAGTATTTCACCATCCTCTAACTCTTCTAACATTTCTGTTATTTTAGTCTCTTTTAATGATATTCTTTCATTTTCTATTATTATATTTTTAGCTTCATCCTTAACTTCTTGTGTTATTTTATTAACACCAAGCCTAGTCATTGCTAACTTTAACTCTTTTTCATAAGGTTGTGTTGTTATGGCTTGTTTATATATGTTTGTACCTACTTTTCCAGTTGGGGTATATGTAGTTTTAGTTTCTGGTTCAAATAAATCTGTTCTAGTTATTGTTTTAGAATTAGTATCACTTTCAGGTTGTGTTGGATCAAAGTTTGGATTTTCTTCAGAATACTTAGCCTCTATAGCTTCTATATCTTGCTTGATATAATTATTGAAATCTGTGTTTACTTGTCTTATCTTTTGCTCTTTTTCATTAATAGCAACTATAGTTTCATCTGTAGAGTTTTCGTCCATAAAAGAAACCAAATCGTTATACGCTATTTCATATGCCTCTTCTTTTTCTTTTACTTGTCTTAATATATTCTCATCGTAATTAGATAAAGGTTTACCTTCTTTTTGTTTTTTTAAAATTGCATCTACTATATTTTGATTAGGTGTTGGTCTACCTTTGATATTAAACTCTATTGTTTTAGATTTTTTACCATCTTTTGTAGAAACTACTGCTCCTGAAAACCCTAATTTTTTATCATAAACTACTTCTTTAAAATTAAAAGCTTCTCCAAACTGCGCTTCAAGATAGCCAACCGCGTCTTCATCTTCTAAATTAAAAAAATCTTTATTAACAACTAGGTTTTTTCTTTCGGAGCCATCAGTGTTTAATACTGGATTACCTTCTGAATCTACAACAGTTTCTTCTTTTTGTAGCAAAACTTGTGTCTTAGAATCGTCAGAATAACTAAATGGTAATCTAAATTCTTCAGTTTCTTCAACTTCTTCAGTAGCATCTACCGTTGTCGCCTCTACTTCTGGTTCTAATTCATCAACTGCTGGGAAATATTTGTTTAAAAAATCTCCTTTAGAATTCGTATAAGCTTTTTCGGTTTTTAAAAAATCAAATAGTTTGCTTTGCTCTTCAAGTGTAGAGTATTTGTTTTTAAAATCTTCAAAAGAATTTGTATACCAAGACCTAGAGGGATCTGATATATAGTTATACATATTTTCTAAAGCATTACCGTTTGCCATACTAGTGTTATTTATAATTTAATTAAGTGGACCTTGTTTAGTTGATGTTTCTTCCACTTCTTCGCTCGGCTCGTGTAACTCGTACCATCCATTCTCAGTTATATTAGCCAACGCATCTGTAGCTATATCTCCAGCAAATTTCTGCCACTTTTTTGTATCACCTCCCCAAAACTCATGATTTGGATTAACAATAGCATCAACAAAGTTTTTGTATTCATCTATGTCAATACCTGGTGTAGTTTTATCAGTATCAAAATATGAAGTTGTAGAAGTGTCTAACTCATTTTTAATTTTTTCCATATTAAACTCCATTAATCCCGCAAAATTATCTGAATCTAATCCAAAACCCTCATCATTTAAATATGCATTCAATCCATCGGCAGTTTGTGGTAAAACTTTAGTACGGATATTATATTTTAAAAGATCTGTGTTTTTATCCCAGTTTCCTTTTTGCATTATTTTATCAAATTGATCTACAAAAGCTGCATTTGGGATAGGATCTTTTTGAGTAGCCATTTTCTTTATTTCAGCCTCAGTTTTAGTTATCTCTCCAATACCATCCACGTTCATAGTATACTCCCATTCTTGCGTTTCAGGATTTGTTGATTTTGTATACTTACCATCCGTCCATTCGGTTATGATTTTTAAATTATCTCCTTTTACGGCTTCAGACAGTCCAGTTCCTGCCTCTGGATCTCCAGCGATATCTTTTCTAATATTTTTTTGACTTTCTATACCAGCAAGATATTCATTAAACTCTATATTAATAGCAGAAGCCGCTTCTGAATCTTTATCCTTCCACGCGTCGTAATGTCGCTGTTCTAATTCTTCCATATACGCGACCGCGTGAGTATAGTCATCTTTACCTAAACTTCCAGCTTGCTCGTAAACCTTAGTGGCAATTTTGTCGAATTTTGCTTTTATTAATTCATCTTCTTTTTTATCTTTATCTAATTTAGTCATAGCGGTTTCAACCATTTTTTCCCCAGTTTTAGATAAATCTTCTAAACCTTTGTACATACCAGGAACATTTTCCCAGTTTTTATATGCTACTCCAGCGCCTTTTATTAATTCTACATTGGGACTATATTTTGCCATAATTATTGTGTTTGTATTTGTTTAAACTCTACATCCAACTTGCTGTAATCTACCACATCGTAACCGTCTTTCTTTGTCACAACTTTACTTGGCACTTCATCAGACATTACTCCTTGAAATACACCTTTTCCATATTTTGAATCTTTGAATTCAAAATTATATATATTTAATCCACTAGGTGATTCACCAATTTTCTTTATATTCTTTTTAAGTTTTCTATCACTAGGATCGTAAGTAGTACCCACTTCCTCATACATTCCCTCACCATATGTACCACCAGCAACCGATGGATCGTCGGTCATTCCACCACTAGAATATTGAGCTCCACCACCACCACCTCCTCCTCCACCACCACCCATTCCACTCATACCGACGGAAGCTAATGTTTTTCCACTCTCACCAATATCACCAACTGCTTGCATTTGTTGTGCTTTAGCATCTGCTCTAGCTTTATTAGCCGCACCAAGTCTTTGTTGTGCCATACCTAATTGTGTGCCAGTTTTTTGCCATTCTAAACTTCTACTTGTTTCTGCGCCAGCTAATCTTGTAGTTTGAGCTTGTTGTTCACCAACTCTTTCTTGCATTTGCAATCTACTAGCTTCACCAGCTTGCATTTGTTGTATTCTAGATTCTTGAGCACCAATACTTGCGCTAGCTCTTTGTGTTGCTAATTGACCTTGGCCTGCCATAGCTTGTGCTAAAGCGGCTATACCACTACCACCAGCAGCTCCTTGCATTCCTTGCATTATATTAGCTTGTTGCTGTTGTGTTTGCTCTGCTTCAAATTCAGCTTGCTGAAGGTTTACAGTTACATCTTCATACGCGTTTTCCATATCAGTAAATTGGTTACGTACGTTAGCGGCTAAATTACTAGTATCTAAATTAGCATACTCTTCCTTCTTCGCTTCCATTTCAGCTTTAGCATCCTTTTGCTCTTGTATTCTTTTTTTACGCCCAGCAAGTGCCATCCCAAGTTTAGCTGTCGCGGCTGTAGCCATTACTCCAACCCCAACAATAGCTACTACTAAAAAACTCATAATCTATTTCTTTTTATTAATATATTCTTCATATTCCTCGTAGCTTAAAGCTACTATTTCTTTTTCTAATTGATCTATGTCTTCTGTGTTAGAAGGGTTTTTGTGTATATTTACAAATATAGAATCTTCATTTGCAAGTATAACTCTTTTAACTCCTGGTGTTGATACTACGTAACAAGGGGCTATATAATCTTCTGTTGTGTCTTCTGTGGTAACTGTAACGTGACCAGTTAATAGAAACCAAACATGTAAATGTTTATGTATCGCTCCAACAACAATACTATCTTTAGTCATATCCATCTGCCTAACATAAATGCTATCAGCAAACGCATGTTTTATTGGCGCTATTTTACTCTCTGTTACCACATGCTTACCATCTCCCTCTATATTAACCCCATCAGCAATATTTATTAAAGCATTCTCAAATTCTAATATTTTTTCTCTTTGATTAATAGAGATTTCTTTACCATCAATTTTATCAATTTCTTTAGACATAATTTAATTTAATTTATATCTAATATAGTCACAGTTTTCACTGTTTTTTTACTTTTATGCTGATGTTAAGAGTTTTTCTACATCAAATCTTAAAGTTTGACTTGCTGGTCCTGATTTTAAAACTTCTATATAACCAGTTATAGTAGCAACTTTACCAGCTCCAGGGAATGTTAAAGTTATACCACTTTCTAAAGTTTGAGCAGCACTTAATACTACTGTTCCAGCTCCTGTTGCGCTTGCTCCACTATTTACAGTTGGAGCAGCAGCTGATGGATCTATACCTATACCGCTAACCGTACTAACTGTATTCAATATTCCATCTCTAGCTGTTAACGCTACACTAGTACTACTAGAAGAAGCTGCTGTAGTAGTCGTTGTCACCTCTGTTAATGCTATAGCTAAATCAGTAAATACTACCTCATATCCATAAGCATTTAATATTTGATCTGTTCCATATCCGCCAATCTTCAAAGCGTCTCCAGCTAAAAGTAAAATTTGTTGTTTGTCGAAAACAACGTTGCCAGCCTGTACTCTTACTAATCCCTTTACTACTGTTGGTGGTTGATTTTTAGTATTTAAAGCGGGTGCTTGATTTTTTATTATTACTTCTTCCCTGTCAGTGTCTTCAAATATCGTTACCGTATCTTCATATTTACCAACAGATGTACTTGCCGTAACATTTGTGCCTGGTACGACAATCATATCCTCTTTGATGTGATTAATATTATCCAAGGGCCATTGATAATTTTTCTGTGGACTAAAAGTTAAAGTCACGCCATCAACAATCCCTATATTTTGAGACATTGAGAACTCTTTTGTATTATCGCCATCTGGGTTTAAAGCCACAACTGTAGTGAGACTTCTATTGCATTTTGGTGTAAATGTCAATGTAATTCCATCACCAACAGCAACAGCTTCTGACATGGAAAATTCTTTTGCGTTATCTCCATCTGGATCTAAAGCAGCTACTGTAACTATATTTGCATCTAAATAAGCGTTACCAGTTATTTGATCACCAATAGCCATTTTACCAACAACGTTATTATCCATAACAACTTTTATACCACTACTAACAGCACCATCTACAGTATCAGTTGCCACAGCTCCTAAGATTTTATCTCCAACACCCATGAAGCTTGCAACAAGCCCATCCATAACTACTTTAATAGTACTACCCCCACCGGTTATAGCTCCATCTACAGTATTACCATCATTTCTTAATGCTGGATATATATCTTCCCCTGGTAAATTTTCTGGAGCTGCGCCAACCGTTGGTGTTACAAACGATAATACATCACCTGATGTGGGTTGTTTTATAATTACAAATGATTCAGTAGATGCGCTAGTACAGGATATGGAAAATGGAGTTTTAATAGCATTCTTACCTTTAGGAATAGTTAAAGTATCGTTAACTAAAGATCCAGTTGTAAAAGCCGCTGTTGGAGCATACACGGCTAATGTCAATGTTAAATCTGTATATTGATATATAACTTTCTGCATTAATGAAGAATTAGATCCAGTAGAAGAGTTTATATCAACACTCCTATCTCCAAATCTCACTTCGTTATAAGGACTATGTATACTACCTTGTTCTGCAAATAAATAAAAATCATATTGATCATCATCTGTCACTGTTGGAAAAACTATAGAACCACTATAAACTCCATTTGCTATAGTTTTATTATCTAATCTAGCTTTAGTTGCTTGAAATGCTTTTGTGGTAAAGTTATAATAATAACTGTCTTCGTTTTTTATCTCTAAACTAAAAGTGGATCCATTAGTTCCAAATATTCTAAAACTTCTAGTTTCAGTAGTTGCTTGTAAATCAGATAAATCTAATTCAAAACGCGATATAATTTTTTCAGAATTAGAACCTGTAGTTAACGGAAGCGCTCCCATACAACCACAAATAACATGCATTTGTTGGGCCCAAGCGATTTTAGCTTGTAATCTTTGCGCGGCTATACCATTAGGATTTGCAAGCCCTGCAATAATAGCCTGCCAAGCGTTTATTCTACCCTGAAACCACTGGCAACCAAAATTAGTATAACTAGACACCATATTTAGAACAAAAACATTATAAAGATTACCAATTGAAGCGCCTGTGGCGATCCAAACAGGTTCCATAATTTGCTGTGCCCAATATTTAAAATCTGCTGGTTGACATCCTTCGTTTGACATAATTTATTTTTATTTATTTACTACTTTCTGAAATTTCTGAACCAACACTAAATAACTCTACTTTATTTGTTGAATTATTAACAAACCGCACACTAGCATAATACCCAAGTAAACTAGAAGTATTCCATCTTTTATCTTTTGCAAAAGATATAAAATCTCCTAATTGTGGCGGGTTTACTATAGCATTATCGTATTGTACTATTATTGTCCATCCAAGACCACCAACTAGAGTATTATCTACTATACTTAATATTGGACCTAATCTATTAGTATTCGACACGGCGGTATTATTGAAACCACCAATATTAACACCACTATGAGAATAATAAACAATATCTCCAACTTGAACAGACGCGTTCATACTATCAAAGTTTAATGGTATAGTTACTAAAGCCATATTTTATTTTAAATTATTTGTTATTATTGTTTATTAATTTCCACAACCAGGACAAATTTCCCCTAGGACCCCAAGCGCACTCCATTGGCAACAACTCATAGTATAAGTTCCATTATTACCATCCTCCTGATCAGTTGAATCATATATAAGTCCATTATTACCAGGATCTTGACAACAATCACACCCGTTGGTGTATGTAGAAGGAGTTGCAGAATTGACTTGATGTCGACAAGAACTTACACCTTGATTACCTGGAGTTGGTCCCCAAAACCAACCATCATATGTACATGAACTAGGATTGTCAGCAGTATTAGCTGCTGGGTCATAGTTCTCTGCTATTGGATCGATACAACCGAAAATAGGCATTATACATGAACCATCATCTACCGTGGCGGTTGGATCATAGTTAATTGCAAGTGGATTTGTACAACCAGGAGCACCATAATTACAACATCCATTATTACCAGGTCCAGTACACATAACTACAACGTTATCACAACCAAAGTTATTTGCATCACAGTCTGTATTTGCGGTTTGATCATGATTAAGCGCTGTATTATCAGTACAACCATATATATATGGAGTACAAGATCCATCATCTACAGTAGCAGTTGGATCATAGTTAAACGCTGTTGGATCTGTACATCCAGTTTGACCTGACTGGCAAGGAAAGTAATTATTCGCAATTGCAAGTTGACAACTATTATAATTGGCGAAATATCCACTTCCTGCTTGCAATCCATGATTATAAGGATCGGAGCATGTCAAAGTTCCATTATTATTCCAATCACCACACATAACCGAACTAGGATATAAACATGAACCATCATCTACAGTAGCTAATGGATTATAAGTGGCAGCAGAAGCTAAAGGATCTGTACATCCAAGAATTCCATAATCACAAGAACCATCGTCCCATGTAATTATGTTTCCTAAATCATTAATAGGAATTCCATTTGCATCCTCAGTATAATTATCAGCTGTAGGATCTGTACAACCACCACTAGTACAATCATTAGTAGTTACGCCGGCGCTTGGATAATTACCTGTATCAAAAATATAACCTGTACTTTCCGTTATAGCTAAAGCATTATAGTTATCATCTAAAACATCCAAATCACAATAACTCCAAATACACGAACCGTTATCCGTATTAAAAGGAGGAACTACACTATTATTATTACCTGGACCACCGTAATTTGTTGCTTGAGTTGCATTAATAGCATTTTGTCCCATACATCCTTCTATTACAGGAACACAATTACTAACTGGATATTCAGTGTTTGCATTAGGATTATAATTAAATGCTGCTGGATCTGTACATCCCTCAACTATAGCTGTACATGAACCATTATCAAAAATAGCACCTGGATATAAACCATTATACAATTGCGCAGCCTGATCAAATGAAGTAGGATTAGTACAGCCATCTGGATATAAATTAGGATCACACACGCATCCACCCCAAGTACAACTTCCATTTTCGTAAGTAGCTACAAAACCTTGAGTACTATATACTGTAGATGTTGGTTCCATACAACCACCAATAGATACTGGGTAATTACATGAACCATCATCAACCGTAGCGGTTGGATCGTAATTATCAGCAGCAAAACCGTTAGCACAAGGATATATACAAGGCACTCCGTTACTATCAGCATTATTTGTGTTTGGATGTGGGCCAGCATTAGCATCCATACAACCAGGAATAGCAGCTGGCGCAATAATACCACCTAACGCCCCAAGTCCTTGTATTGAAAAACTAGCTTCATCAAAAGTATCTACATCTATACTTGAACCTGTATCAGGATTGTAAAGTATATCGTTTCCTCTTATATAGTTAAACCATTTTCCTTCTTTTTCTATAAACTCATATATATTGCCAGTTTCTTTATTTGTAAATATAGAATCAACATGCCAACCTGGTTTTGCAACTAAATTATGATATTGATTATCTAAAACGTCTAACGTAACTTTTGAATCACTACCTTCGTAATTAAGTGTATGAAAAGATTTAACAATATCTGGAGCATCGTTTAAAAGAACGTCAAAAGTAGATTTTGTAAATATATTATAAAAAGTATTTCTATTTCCAGGGACATCGTGATGATGTAACCATAGTTCACCTTCTTTAAAAGTAAAATAATCATTAGCACAGCTAACACCATTTGTAGTGACAAATGATTTAAAACTAACCCATCCCCTTACATCTTCTCTAAATGAAACGGTTTTGGAGATACCGTCAACCGTCGTTGGTAGAGTTATATTATATTCATCTTTTTTATCATCAAAACTTCCAACTAGCTTGTTGTTTAACTTTAAATTATCTCTAAACCAATCTTTCATACCAGCATCGGATATAGGTGTTAAACCGTCTCTCGATAATCTCATAACAGCACCCCTAACTTTATCCGTAAAGTATGCTCTATATGCTTCCGATGCAAATGACTCTGGATTTTTTGATATACCATATTCACCAGAATAAGGAGTTGCCGTCCCTAAAACTCTATTAGTAGCAGTGACATTAGTATTGCCGTCAGCATTATATAAAGCATCTTTATCCGCTAGTATTCTTAAAATTCTATCTTCACAGAGAGCTACTAAATCACCGCCTTGTCCCCAACCAGCTTTTAACCTTTGAATACTACCATAAATAGGATTTAAATCTTTAGTTATTTTTTCACCTGCAATAAATTGGTTTAAACTATTTATACCACTGTTTGAATTATATAATCCAGAATATGTTAAACTGTATTTCTTATGTTCTTCTTTATAATTATCATCAATAATACTAGATACAGCAACTCCATTTGTCAAGAAAGGTTTATTATAAGTATCTCCAATTCTATTAGATTCGACTCCATTTCCAAAAGACCAGCAATTAGACCAACTTAATCCAACGGTTTTTAATGGTTCAATTTCCAAAGAAACAACCATTAGAGTTGGGACACCATTTACCAAAATCGTATCAGTTGGTCCACTTATAATCTTAGCTGTCACATAAGTACCATCATCTCTTAAAAATGTTATGATTTCCTCGCTCGCAAGTTGAGTAAATTGATTAATGGTTAGTGGAGTTGATGAATCAACTATTATAGTTGGAGAACCAGGAATTACAATTTGATGACCAGAAATAAATATTCCATCTGGTATAATATTCAAAAGAGAAGATGGGAGTACTATAGTACTACCTATAGGTATATAAATTTTTATATTACTATTTGTAATTGGAAATGTTGGGAAACTAGAAGAAGCTTCGTAATACAAATCTAAATCAGCATCTTCCTTAGGTTCTGTTTCAAATATAGCTGGATTTGAACTAATTTCATTATCACCATCAACATTAAATTCTGTTAAAAATTCTAATTGACCAGCCTGTTGAACACCACCGCTAACTAAGTTTGTAATATCTCCGAATACATCTACAGTGATAACATTACCAGCAGCATCAGTATAAGTATATGGGGTAGTGATATCATCTGGAGTAGATAGCGGATTACCTCCTGGATCTGGCGTAACGAATAAAGGATCGGTAGCGTGCATATCGACATCGTAAGTTATTCTATAAGTATGTCTACGATTAATTTTATCAACCATTAATGGTAACTGATCATTATAATGCGCGTTATTCCAAAAAGTTATGCTACCCAGCCACTCATAATTAGGGACTTCCCACGTCTTTTTAGGAGTAGCTGTTTTTTTACCTTGATAATTAAATAATCTAAACTTCTGTACCGGTCCAGTTATTTTATAAATAATATCACTTCCTTGTAATCTAAATCTTTTACCATGAGATAGGCTTTGTATAACCTTTATTTCGTCGGCGGCTGCTGGATTGCCAAGATCTCCAACTCGCCAATCTAAATTATAATCCTCTGTTTTGCCATCCTCACCACCAGCAGCACCTGGTCCATCTGGACCTAATTGCGAATATGATATATCAAGACGTTTTTCTCCACCAGGACCTGTGTGTGCTCCTTTCATTCCCACGCTACCATAACTTGCTCCAGTTCCAAAATAATCACTATCACTAAAAACTAATGTTACCACTCCATCGTGGACCCAATCGAATGAAACATTACTTGACGTATCACAAGAAGGAACAGGTTGGTTTTGGAAATTAGTAAATTGAGTTATAACATTATTATGTTTATTCGATTCTAGTGGTTGGCGACCAGCAAAAGAAGCGTGATCGATAAACCATCCAGATTTAATATAACTTCCTCCAAACTTTAAAAATTCCTTCCAATCATTTTCTGTTTTTGTTAAACTAGTCTGGGCTGGGTTAAAATTAAATACAGGATCAGCATCATTTGAAAGATTATTAGAGTCATTTATATTATACAAAGGCACTGTTGTTACTACTGCCCAATCTTGAAGCTGTGCCCCAGTTCTTGATAAATTTTCTCTATCAACTTCATCAGAGTATATTTTCACAAAAAACCTACCATCAAATTCTGGTTTATTTCTAATTGTTTTTTTCCAAAAATGAATATGTATATCATCGGCTAGCAATTGACCACTTACAGCATTATAACCCGATACTATGAATTCATCAGTGGAAACTATTGGAGAAGCTAATTTTACTTCATATGCGTTTACAGTAACAGCAGATTGGTAGTTTGGATCATCAAAGGTAATATTAATTGGTACCCTATCAGCATCAGTATCATTACTATGGTTTAAAATTTCTAAAACTCGGTATTTACTACCAGATATAACAGAGGTATGCCCTGTATTAGCGTTAGTAGTCTCTTTGGTGAAGCTAACATAAAACTCATCAGAACTAAAATCCTCGTTAATATCGTTAAATAACTTTTTCAAATCAGGTAATCCCATTTTTTTATTGGTCACACTATGAGTCTCTGTCCAATGATCTTTATCTATACTAAAGGTTTTTGAACCTAACGTTGGATAACTAAGTGCTCCATTAGTATTTGGATATATAGGACATCCATTAGTAAGATCACCACCACTTCCAATGTTACCATTAGCGGCTACGTTTACCCTACCACCAAACATTTGGCAAGAGTGATCAAGCCTTGAATCATCTGTATTAGTCCTAACTAGTCGCTCGTAATTAGTTTTTATAAATTCAGGTGCTTCGTTTTCTATTGCAACTATTTTATATTTAGCTTTTTCTACTATTAAATCATCGTTATCAGACCCCTTTTTTAAAATAATATAAGTATCTTCATCCACCTTATTTCTATCAACAGATGGGAATGACACCCAAATATTACCATCTTCAGCATCATAAATTCTATCTACAGCTAAATTATAATATTGGTTAGAAGTTTCTTTGATGTAAAATCTATAATATTCCGCCCAATGGGGAGATTTATCTAGTGTCGTTTGGAAATAATTATATTGATCAGCTTCTACTTTGGGTACTACAAATGATCCACTACTCGGTGTTATAACTGGTGTTTCTCTACCATATTTATCACCCCACACTACCCCAATATCATAATCTCTAAGGGATTTTATAGATTTTTGACCAGGTACACCTTCTTCAAAGTCTGTTCTCGGTGCTAGAGATACGTTGATATTAGGTATTAGTTTTCCTCCACCAACACCCTCAATCTCCTCCATGCTATGACCTTGAATATAATTACCATATATTATTCTATTACCAGTTACCTCTTGTCCTAAAGCTACTAAAGGTACATTATCCCAAGTTCTTAGTGATTGGTTAGCTGGTAATGCAGCATATATATTTTCGGTGGTTATTTCGTAAGATCCCGTTGAGGAATTAGGTATATCAACACTTCCATTCTTATGCCATGCATTAGCTAGTAATGGAGCGTCATTTTCTCGTATACTATCCATCAAGTACACAATAGGAGAGTGTTCGTTTTTATAAAGAATATCAATTTGTACAACATCTTTTGGTATGTCACTTGGAACAAAATCTTGTAAAGTCAATGTTCTTAGTTTATTAGTCATACCCTCGTTATAAGCTTTAACCGGTTCATACCGAAATGTATCAGGCATAAATGCTACATCAGAAAACGGACCATAGGTAGAATATTCATTATCAACATACTTATATCTATAAGCAAATCTAGGAAATTTACGTTCAAATAAATATTTTTCATCATCTACTAATTCAAAATACCAAGTACTATTAAGTGGGCCAGCGTTAAGACCACTATCATTCATAAATATTACTTCGACTAAGTATGATGTAAAACCAGCAGCAATAGTTTGTCCACCAGGACTTGGATTAGTCCAAGGCCCCGTATTTATCTCTAAAATTCTTAATCTTATTTGATATCCATCTAAAAAAATATCTCCACCACCAAGTTGTCCATCAACTAAACCTATTGTATCACCAACCACAAAATCAGGGGCAATACTATCAAGATCTTCAATTTCAACATACACGGTATCTCCAACAGCATTAAAGTGATTTATCACTCCACCACCTACCATATTTTCTAATATGTATCCTTCTCCCGTTGATCCCTCTTTTAATTGTGACGACATCTTTAATGTAGGAGGTCTATGAGGAGCTTTTTTAATAACTGTGATATGCTCTTCTCGTGCTGGGCCTCTATTAATACCAGGGGTAAGATTACCACTAGAATCAGGTAATATTACATCAGTATGAACAGTACCAGTTGGATCAGTTCCAGCAATACTACGAGATATACTTATCTTTTTTGGCTCTGTTTTATTATCTGTCCAAAATAAGAAGTCATCAATAATATTTATACCTAAAATCAAATCACCGTGATCAAAATTTAGGGTTCTAGGTCCTTGAAAAATAAGTGATGTATAATTATCATCGCTAAGAATTAAATCTACTCCTCCTAGATCAACAAATAATGAATTATCTAGAACTATATCCCCATCGACCGCATATGGGTTTGGTAATCCAGGAGTGACAATTGAGGGGGTAGCGAAAATAGAGTTATCGGCACAGTCGGCAACTTGTAGAAAATTATTACCACCACTACTATCAATAGCAATAACACAACCATCGAAAGCCCAAGGAGTGTTTGGATCAAGAGTTATTTGATCATTTACAACGTAATCATTTACATCATATTGGGGTGGTAATGTTATCCAACCATTGTCTGGTACCGTGGCGAAAATTGGAGTTGCCTCTGTTATAGAGCTATAATCAACTTCTAACCAACCCCACCCATTGTCGTCTATAAATGATGGAGTCACAATTCCCGATATAGATGGGTCTAAAACTAAAGGTGAATCTAAAGATAATTGAATCACGTTCATTCCTAGACCACCAACTACAATTGAAGTAGGGTTTTCAGCGGTAATTTCATATCCATACGGATTATTTCCTGAGCCAAACAATCCGTTATCAGTATCTATATCGATCCAACCACCTACCAATGGAGTGCCACTTAAATAACCTGCTATATAAACACCGCTACCTGGACCACCAAGTGATATATAGTAATCTCCATTAGCATCTGGCGAGCCCAAGGGAATGTAAGTAGTATTAGCATTACAAGGTTGCATTGGGTTAATAGTATTACCAACACACCAAGAGATATAAGTTTGGACATTAGATACTGTGTAATTCCAAACAAAAACGAAAGCATCACCTACGGTTATACCGTTTATAGTAACAGTATTTGAAGTACTACCATTATCAGTGATACCAGTAACAGTCCATCCCTCGTATATTTGATTGTAAATGGGAAGTGTAGCATATAAATCTAAAGTATCTACATCAGTTGTAATACCTGGGTTTGGTACTGTAAAAGCATATTTATCAACAAAAACAGGTTCACACGTAACCTGGCCATTCACTACTTTTCTACGGAGTATCATATCAGACATTTCGGGTTCTATCCCCGTTTGTCCAGAAACTAACCAGTATAAAGTGTCGTTCTTTTCATCAGATACAGATCCAACTGTATAACTACCAACTGGCGCGATATTAACATCACACCCAGGCGTATTACCAAGTACGTTTTGAATAGTACCAACATCAGATCCTTCTGAAGTCGATACCTGTATATTCATCGCATCTCTATATTCACCATTAGGAACAAGTCTCTCGTCAAGATCTTTGTTCATTTTACCTTTGGTAAAATTACGCTTCATCTCCGGCATAAACTAGTGTTTTATTTGTTTTGATTTACCTCTTAAAATTTGAGTAAATTCTTTGAAATTTATATTTTGTAATCTTAATTTGGCTTTTCTCATTTCTGCAAATCTTTCTTTTTTAAATCTTGCAACGAGATATTCTGGGGTATTTGATCGTGAGGCTAAAACAGCATGAGCTATCCATTTATATATTGCTTCTTCTGCGAACTTATGAACTATTTGTTCTCTTTTATGACCAACAGAATCACTTATATAATCTATAACAATTGTTTTTTCAACTAAATTAGAACTAAAACGCATTGTCCCTTTATTTTGATCTATATAAAAAGTTCCATTTCCTTGTGCTCTTTGAGTATCTAAACCGTATCTATTACCACTAAGAGATGTAATTTCATAATCACTAGAATCACTCGAACTTCCAGCACCTTTGAAGTTCTTAAGCGTATCAGATTCCTCATTCATATAAGGACCTGAATTTTGTCTTTGTGCGTTTTGAGCTAGTTGATCCTCATCGTGAAAACTAATTCCAGGTACAGTAGAATAACTACTACCAGTTGGAGCTACTGTATTAGCTTGAAATGGTGTGTTTACTCCTAGTATTATTGGTGAATTATAGTTTGCGGTACCAAAACATGGGGAAAGCCAAATAATACCATTCGTGTAATCAACATCCCAAACCAATTGATTTTCTTTATTGAAATACTCATTACTAGCAGATACTTTCATACCTACTTTAATATCAGCAACATCTCCAGCACTGGCAGCTGTTATCTTATTAGTAGTAGCATCGAATACAGGATCAAATAATATTGGAGCTTTAAGATCCGGTGTTAAATTATACACATTCGCATGTCCACTTAAAGGGCCACTTTGAATAACATCTTGCCAATAAAACTCTAAATGCATATCACCAGATACTGTTGCAGCTATAGCCACACCATTTGCAGTAGGTCCATTACTCACACCGTTAAGTTGAATACTTGTTTTACCCGTAGTTTCGTCGTGAAAAACAGCATATATAAACCAATCTTTCCAACTTGGTTCTCCAGAACCATGATATAAACCAGGATTAACAGCTTTAACTTTACAATGACCAATACCATGAAGGATTGAAAATAGTTGTGGGTATAAACCATCTAATTCTACATAAGAACTTCCAGCTGTAACAGTACCAATCGCATGAATAGAAAATTGATTATCTAAACCATGTAAACTATTATCATCTGTTTGAAATGGATTTCTTGGATCAGAAGTATCGTTGGTATAATATATAGGATGTTTTATTCCACTAGAATCACTCCAACTAACTTGTGTATAAGCGACAAAATCTTGAGGTAATATCATACTTAATGTAGGTGGCAATGTAAATTCAAATCCTTTATGAGATCTTAATATATCATAAGAAAATTCTTGTAAACCCCTCATAGCGTGAAACTGAACATCAAGTTTATTTATTGTTGGTATTATTTTATCTTTACCAACATAAGATATCATAAATTGATCCATAACGGTTTGCAATGTTACGAATTGATAATTACCTGGCTCTATCTCTCTAGGATAAGTACCATTACCATCTTTCTTACGCCTATTATAATAAGCGTTTTCATCTCTTATTATTAATTGATTTTGATTGTCAAATGCCATATTTTATTGTTTTTCTTGTTGAGTTTGTAATGATTCTAATCCTTGTCCACCCTTAGCAATATCATCTCTTCTCATTGCTAATCCAGCATATTTTACTATTTTATAAACCAACTCAGTTTCTTCAGCCTCATGTAATTCAAAATGAGTTGTTTTACCAGTTGGATTGTTAATAGGGTCATAAATACTAGTGTCATAAAGAGCTTTATTACCAACTACAAAATACCCCCATTTTGGTGGTTCTGGGATTTTAACGTAACTCATTCTTACTCCACCTTCCATATCTGCATCATCAGGATAACATTGTATTCCTCTTATAGAAGTATTTGTATTTGGATCCCAATTTTGAACAACATAAGCATTAGTACTCTTATTAAATGATGTAAATCTTGATTTTAAATATTTTCTAGACTCAGAGTATGTTATCTCGTCAATTTCTTCATGGGCTTTAGTAACCGTACCTATTTTATAGCAATCAGCTGGTAAAGCATGCCAACCTTTATTACCAACTATCTTTGGCCATGCATGGATTTTTGTTAGAGCCCCTATTTTTTCTTGTATTAAAGTAACCATATCAGAATATTCTGTATTGTTATCATTACCTCTATCAAATTGATTTAAATCATAGAAATACTGTTCTAATATTTCTAATTGAGCTTGATTGGCAAATATATTAAATTCTTGAGGCGTTATATAGCCTCTTTGCTCTTTATTAGCAAAAGCTAAAACTTTTTGATATACTGTGTCTATATTTACCATAATTTCTTTTATTTGTTATTATAAGGAAATAATCTATTTAAAGTATTTTTCCTTTTTCCACAATTACAAGGTTTTTTAGTTATCTTGCCAACTGTATCAATAACTTTTTTTATACCAGTTGCATTTGTAATTTTTTCTATTGAGTCGCCTAATCCTTTAGATTTTTCCATATAATTTAATTTGTAGTTTGCAATCGCCCCATAGGGCGACTGCTCCTACAGTTAGATTAATTTAATCTTTTTTCAATATTGGAGTAAATCTCCATTCCTTCGTCAGTCTTAAACCAAGCGGCTAAAGCTGAATAAGGATGTTCATCAAATGGAACATTCATTAGCTTTCTATTGTTAGAAGCCCATGTAAACATTCTTTGATCTTGAGATAAACTAATTATCCCCATTTCAGTTGCTTTAATACCGAAGTTTCTAAGCATAACGTTTTCATCATTAACTAAATCTAAGAATAATTGAGAATTTTTCTTAGCATATAATAATAAATCACGTTTAAGCTCTTTAGAACTCATCTTAGAAACTTTAGAACCTAGTTCTACACGCATAACTGCTTCAGCCATATCAATATCTAGATTTTTAGCGGCATTTAATGCTTCAATTTCTAATTCTAAAATATCTATTTCACTACTAGCTTGTAGCATTGGTTTATGCTCGTAATATATCTTTTCTTTATGAGGATGGTATAAAGATAATAATTTTTGTAAAACTGTTTTTTCTTTTTCTAAATGTAACGCTCCTCCTCTAAAAATAATATGAGCTAGTCTTTGATCTCCTTGCATTTCATCTACAAATACCGTTTTTTGATTTTCAGTATATTTTAATTCTCTTTCGTATCCTTTTTCTTCATCAAACCAATATATACCAGCTGCTTTTATTGATCTAGATAGAGGTTTTTTATTGTGTTTTAAATAATAAGTTCTATCTTTTATCTCCCAACCATCTTCTAGTTTTTTATAAGTTGGTTTTTTTCTTTGTTCTTTTGGTTGTTTTACAACCGGAGCAGTTTTAACTGCTATTTCTTCTTGAATTTGAGGTTGTTCTACCTCAATTTTTGTTTTTTGTTTTTTTGCCATAATATAATATATAATAAAATTAATAAAAATAAAAGGACCGAGGCCGAAACCTCGGTTCTTTTAAAATAATCGTGCTTAGTTCAATAACATAAAGTTATTTGCACCTTGTGTAACTAAACATCTTTCTGATAAGAAGTGCATTTCCATAGCATCATTACCACTAGTTGATGCTCCTACACCGCCAACAACCCAAGATTTGTACTTTCTGTTGTCTGTTGCAGAAGATCTGTAACGAACATGTAAGAAAGGTCTCTTAAGGTTTTTACCTAGTGCTTGGTCATAAACTGAAGATACTCCAGCTGGAACTATAACTCCACGGATAGCGTTTGCTGTATCTATAGCGTTTATACTTCCTCTAGCATCTTTTTGATTTAAGTATTTAAAATCAGACTTGTAGAAATCATAAGAACCTCTTCTAAATCCAGAGAATCCTAAGTTTAATGCCATATCTTCTGAGTTGTCAAATACTCCATAAGAAGTACCTTGAGCTCCATAAGAATTCATAGAAGCTAACATATCATCAATAGCTAGTGAAGTAGCTCTGTTAAGAAACATCATATTCTCTTCAATAGCACCCTGAGAGTCAAACTCAGCTAAGATCGCATCAAATTCAGCTAAATCAAGACTAGCTAAAACACCATTAATACCAGAACTCATATTACCTCTTGCTGTAATAGCAGCGAATAAACCCTCTGTACCAGTAACGTTACCAGTAGCACCATATAAAGCCGAGTCAGTAAGGTCATTAGCAGCTCCTTGTAATTCACCTTCAAGCATAGCCATTTCTAAATAATCTGAAAAACGAGATCTAGTATCACCAGCAGCTTTTAAATACCACAAGTAACCATTTTGTCCGTCTTCACCAGAAACTTCAACCCAACCAATTTGAGCCGCGTCAGATCCTGAAACTTCGTAATAATCCTTTAATATAACTGGTTTATTACTAAGTGTTACGTGTTCTGGTTGGTTAGCTTCAGTTCTTCCAGCTGCTCCTTTGATAAATTCAGAACCATAAACCATTATTCTTGCATTACCTGATCCAGTAGAGTGACCTTCCGTACCTAAATCCGCTGATCCGTAAGGAGCAACATCTACAATATCGGACGCAGCCGCAGCTGTATGAACATATGCTTTAGTAGTACCAGCGCTGGTTGCTATAAGAACAGTATCACCAACTCGTATACCATGCGAACCTGCTACATAAGTCGCGTTAGTATCAATGTGATCTGCTATTGTAATTCTACCACCAGCTGGAGAACCAGCTGTTGTGCTAGTAACGTCTGCCGTATAGGCTAAATGTAATCTTCCTTGTTCTGACCAGATTACTTGGTCTGAAGTCATTGACTCCTCTGCACCTACTTGAGATAAAAATCCAGAAATAGTTCTGTTTCCAAAAACTTCTGATTCTTTTTCCATAACCTCAGGTAAGTATTGTGCCGCCCAGTCATCTGTACCGGCGGCGAAATCTAGATAGTTTGTGTTCAAAGTTTGTCCTGCTATTGCTCCAGGTACTTGATTCAAACTACCTCCTGCTGTAATTGCCATTTTTTTATTGTTTTAAATTGTTATTTATTTTTGTTTTTAATTTTAAACTTAAAATCAGAAGAGTTTTCGCCTAACACTTTAAACTTTAAACCACCTGTTTCAACTTTTCCATGACCTTGCCTTGGATCCATATTAACATTTTTGGCTTTAGCAATACTATCTTTCATAGCATCAGCCTTTCCTTGTTCGTAAAAGTGTTTTGCAACAGCATCTGCATTCATTGCTGTATATAGAGATTTATGATAACCCTTAGCATCTGATAATGTAGAATTTTTATCCAAAAACTTTTTGGTAAAATTATTTATATCACTTTGGGTTGTTTTAACCTCTTCAGCATTGTTTACGTTAAATCTGTATTTTTTATCACCGACGTTGTATTCAAAACCTTTAAATTTGTCATTAAAAACATTATTTGTTTTTTGTGTAAAAATATCAGTATTTTTTTTAACTGTTTTTTGAGTTGCTTCTGACTCCTTGTTATATCTATTAAAGAAATCTATAGCTTTTTGTTGTTCTTGAGTCAACTTTGACCCAGCCTTGATATCTTCATAGTATTTGGACTTTTGCCCGTCCAGATGGGCTCTAGCGTTGGCAACTTGCTCTTTTAACGCTAATTTCTTTCTTCGTATATCTCTAT
>Ga0098040_1000283_pt1 | contig 24169 bp, 23 predicted proteins | sample 7_EtaG_FD_75065 | JGI IMG/M metagenome (GOLD analysis project Ga0098040, IMG submission 75065) | Marine viral communities from the Subarctic Pacific Ocean - 7_ETSP_OMZ_AT15161 metaG | ecosystem: Environmental > Aquatic > Marine > Oceanic | place: Pacific Ocean | collected 2015-01-08
CGAGACCCACCGTATTTGCCGTCGCGAAGAGACGGAAAGCGGCGTTGGGGCGGATAACGCGATTCTGATCGAGCAGCGTCAGCTTGCCCGCGACTTCCAGAATACGCTGGATCACGAACATCACGTCCGGGCGACCGGCGTCATATTCGTCGAAAACGAGGGCGACGGGGTGCTGCAGGGCCCAGGGGAGCAGGCCTTCGCGGAATTCGGTGACCTGCTTGCCTTCGCGCAGCACAATGGCGTCCTTGCCGATCAGATCGATACGGCTGATGTGGCTGTCGAGGTTGATGCGGATGCAGGGCCAGTTGAGGCGGGCTGCGACCTGCTCGATATGGGTCGATTTGCCCGTGCCGTGATAGCCCTGGACCATGACGCGGCGGTTGTAGGCAAAGCCTGCCAGGATCGCCAGCGTGGTGTCGCGGTCGAACAGATAGTCCGGATCAAGGTCGGGGACATATTCATTGCCCTGGCTGAAGGCCGGGACCGTCATATCCACATCAATCTTGAAGACATCACGGACATTTACAGTTGTGTCCGGGCCTTCTGCGGAGAGGCTACCTGTTACATCTGAGCTCATCGTACCTGTTTCCAAAGTCACGCCGCTCAAAAGTCAGGGAGCGGTCAAAATTTCAAGATCGCGTCAAGATCAAGCCATCCGGCGCGCGACAGAATAACCGCGAACCGGCGCTCCTGACAGTTTCCGAATGCAAATAAATGCAGATTAGCAGAAGCCGCTTTTACGGAGGTAGTCGTAGGCCTGAATGACCTTGCGTAGACGCTCTTCGGCTGATCTGTCGCCACCGTTGGCGTCCGGGTGGTGTCGTTTCACAAGTTCCTTATACCGGGACTTAATTTCGATCAAGGTGGCGGTTTCTTCAAGCTCCAGAGTTTGCAAAGCCTGTTGTTGCAATGGCTTGACCTTGGGCCTGCGGGGGGCATTTTCCGGGCCTGACGTAGCGTCCTCGCCAAAAAGTCCGTAGGTGTCGCGGAAGGCGGCGCCGGCGCGTTTACCATTCTTGGTGAAGCCCTGGCTGTAATTGGGGGCGGCATTGACGCCCAGGCCCCATGTGGGGCGATGACCCGTGAGCCCTTCGCGCTGGTATTTTGCCACTTCCTCGGCCGTCATACCGGAGAAGAAGTCGTAATTGGCGTTGAATTCGCGGATATGCTTGGCGCAAAACCAGCGATAATTGGTGTCGCGGCCATTGAGCTGATCGCTGCTGGGCAGGCCGGGCGCACGATGCTTGCCCGCTTCCTTGCAGCCATCCCAGTCGCATGGTTTCTGATTGGCGCGGGCCTTCATCGCCTCGCGCGCTTCTTTGGTGCCTTCGAGCCCGCGCTTCTTGCGGGGGGCGATGCGGATGCTGTCGAAAAAATCAGAGGTCAAGGTCAGGTCCGATATTCAATTGAGCAGGATGTGCAAATCGGTGTCGCACAGGCTAGGGTCGGGCATTATAGCACTAAAAATCTTAAAGGTGTTGCGTGACAGTCGCTGAAATCATCAGACAAAAGCTGGAAAAGGCATTTCAGCCTCTCGTCCTTGAAATTGAGGATCAGTCCCACAAACATCAAGGTCATGCAGGCCATCGCCCGGGCATTGAAACTCATTTTGACGTCAGGATTGTCTCACCGGCCTTTGAAGGTGTGATGCGCGTTCAGCGTCATCGCATGGTGACGAATGTGCTGAAAGATGAAATCGGCAATCCCGTCCACGCGCTGGCGCTCAAGACGTTGACGCCTGAAGAAGCGGCGAAGGCCTAGCTCTTCCCCTGTTCGCGCGTGCGATTGGGCGTCACGCGTAAAACGGCAAGCTGATTGCGCTGGCGGCGCAGGATTTCGAATTTCGCACCATGGAAGTTAAACGCCTGTCCCACCTCCGGGATGGCGCGGGCTTCATGGATGACGAGACCGGCGATCGTTGTGGCTTCATCGTCAGGCAGCGACCAGTCAAGTGCGCGATTGAGATCGCGAATGGGCAGCGAGCCCGTGACGATCACGGAGCCGTCTGCCTGCATGCGGATGCGAGTGCGGTCGATGTCGTGTTCATCGGAAATATCGCCGACGATTTCTTCCAGAATATCTTCCAGCGTGATGAGGCCCATCAGCCCGCCATATTCATCCACCACGAGTGCGAAATGCGTCTTGCGGCGCAGGAAGGCATTGAGCTGGGCCTGCAACGGTGTCGTGTCGGGGATGAACCAGGGTTCCGAGGCGACATCGAGAATGCGCAGAGCGTCAGGTTTCCAGCCAACGCTCGCCATGGCGCGCAGCAAATCCTTGGAGTGGAGGACGCCGACGATATTGTCGGGCTCGTCCTTCCATAGCGGCATGCGCGTATGCGGCGAGGCGAGAACTTCGGCGACGATGTCCTCGTTGCTGCTGGAAGCGTCGAGCATGATCATGTTCTTGCGGTGGACCATGATGTCACTGACGTCGAGATCGGCGAGGTCGAGAATGCCGCCCAGCATGTCTCGGTCGCGTTTGATCACGCCGCCTTCGCGATGATGCAGGTTGATGGCGCCACGCAGTTCTTCGTGTGGCGAAAGCACATTGGTCGTTTCGCTGACATCGACGCCGAATATGCGAAGGATACCGCGGACAATCCATTGTACGGTCTTCGTAACGGGCGCGAAGAGCCAGACGATGAACCGCAAAATGGGCGCAACGGCAAGAGCAAAGCGATCGGTGTTTGAAATCGCATATGTCTTGGGCATGACTTCCGCGAAGATCACGACAAGGGCTGTCATGACAAGCGTTGCGTAGACGACGCCCGCATCACCGAAAAGTGCGAGGAAGACGCTGGTCGCGAGAGCGGAGGCAAGGATGTTTACGAGGTTGTTGCCAAGCAGCAGTGCGCCGATCAATCGCTCCAGATCGTCAGTAAGTTTCAGAACGAGTGCCGCGCGCTTGTTATTTTCCTCGGCCAGACGATTCATGCGAGCGCGCGAGGCGGCGGTCAGCGCCGTCTCAGAACCTGAGAAAAAGCCCGACAGCGCAACAAGCACGACGATCAGCGCAATGGTGAGACCCAGTCCCAATGAGAGCATCAGGCGGCTTCCCTCTCGGAGAGTAGTTCGCGCAAGGTGGAGGCATCCACATCGCGCGTAATGAACGCTTCGCCGATACCGCGGGCGAGAATGAAGCTGAGCTTGCCGTCGACGACCTTCTTGTCCTGCCCCATGAGCGCGATTAGCCCGTCAGCGTCCGGCAGCGGACCGGCGACGTCGGCAAGCCTGTGGGGCAGGCCTGCGCGTTCAAGGTGTCGATGGACGCGAATGGCATCCTGACCGGGGCAAAGGCCGAGCTTGACGGAAAGGTCGAAGGCCAACGCCATGCCGACGGCGACGCCTTCACCATGCACGAGCTTTTGCGAAAAGCCGGTAGCGGCTTCAAGCGCATGACCGAAAGTGTGTCCGAGGTTCAGCAGGGCGCGGACATTGCTCTCGCGCTCGTCCATGGCGACGATATTGGCCTTGGACTCGCAGCTTTTGACGATGGCATAGGTGCGGGCCGCCACATCGCCTTCCTTGATGGCGTCGAGATTGGCTTCGAGCCAGTCGAAGAAAGGTCGGTCGTTGATAAGTCCGTATTTCACGACTTCGGCATAACCCGCCAACAGCTCGCGCATGGGCAGCGTTTCGAGGGCGCTCGTGTCGGCCAGCACCAGACGCGGCTGATAGAAGGCGCCGATGAGGTTCTTGCCGTGCGACGTGTTGATACCCGTCTTGCCGCCGACGGATGAATCGACCTGGCTCAGCAGGGTCGTTGGTATTTGCGCGAAGTCGACGCCGCGGCGCACGATCGAGGCGGCAAAGCCCGTCAGATCGCCGATGACGCCGCCGCCGAGCGCGATAACGAGATCACCGCGCTCGATGCCGATTTCCAGCAGCCACTCGGCGACACGTTGCAGTTGGTCGAAGCGTTTGGTTGCTTCGCCTGCAGGCATGATCATTGCGTCGTGGCGAATGGCCTGCGCATCGAGGCTTGCATTCAGCGTGGGCAAATGAAATTTGGCGACCGTCTCGTCTGTGACGATGGCGACGCGGGCACGGCGCAGAAGCGGTTTCAGATGCGCGCCTGCATTCGCGATCAGGCCGGGGCCGACCAGAATGTCATAGCCGCGATCGCCAAGTTCGACGCGGACGGTTCTGACGGCGGGGGAGGTACTCATCTGATCGGTTCTTCGTTCTTTTGCGCGGTTGCAGGTGTCTGACGCCATGCCTCGAGTCTGGCGATGACGTCGTCGACGACAATTTCGTGCGGTCCTTCGACACTTTCAATGGTGATATCTGCCTCAGCATAGACCGGATAGCGCTCGTTGATGAGCCGTTCCATGGTCGCGCGGGGGTCACCCTGTTTCAGCAGCGGTCGATTGTTGCGTCGTGAAACCCGGCGCATCAGCACGTCGAGGTCGGCGCGAAGCCAGATGGAGACGCCGCGGGCGGCGATATTGGCGCGCGTCGTGGCGTCCATGAAGGCGCCGCCTCCTGTCGCCAGCACCTGCGGGCCGTCTTCGAGCAGGCGGGCGATGACGCGGCGCTCGCCTTCGCGAAAGGCCGCTTCGCCGTGGCGTTCGAAGATTTCCGGAATGGTCTCGCCAGCCGCCGCCTCGATTTCGTGGTCGGCGTCGACAAAGGAAAGCCCCAGCTTTTGGGCGACGCGCCTGCCAACCGTCGTTTTGCCTGCGCCCATCAGGCCGACGAGCACGATGGAGCGCTCGGGCGAGCGCGGAGGCAGGGCAGGGATCGTTTGCCCTTGCGTGGTCGCATCGGGTGAATCGGAAGGCTGGCTGGGTGACTCGGTCATAGGGTTTCTGGTCAGAACTCAGGTCTCAAGGGTGCCAAATGGCTTGTTTCTTACGTTCTCCTATAGCACCGGGGGCTGTTTCGCGCCCAAATTTCGCCGCAACCTGCACATAAGTTGGTAATTCAAAAGCGATTTGCAGGGTTATGGGAAAGTCCAGTATTATGGGCATTCTTAAATATGCCCTGAAACCGTGTGAAAAATACAGCCTCCAGTCAGAGGTCTCGGGTCAGGGAGTGAACGCGTTCCTGCTCATTGGGAGTTAGAGAGCCAAAGCCGAATGAAAGCCATAACCAGTCTTGTTGCGTTGTTTCTTATCCTTGGTCTCATTGCGGCCGGGGGGCTCATTTATCTTGGGCAAGTGTCGAAGGCACCAACGCAGCATGTCGAAAAGGTGCTTCCCGATGACCAGTTTCCGCGTTGATTCTGGCCTTTTGGCCGGGGTGGCTTCCGCCGCCCTCGCGGCACTGTCCTTTTCTTTCTCCATGAGCGGAACAGCCTGGGCGGATACGCTCGGAACGCTGCCTGCGGGCACCATCGTGACACCGGGCACGATCACGACGACGGGCCCTGACGGCACGGTGACCAAGGAACTGCCGCCGACCGATTCCCAACCCGGGCAGACGAGTGGGGCGACGCCTGTGCTCAAGGCCGGACCGCAGCCCATCATGCCACCCGGCTTTGGCGCGACATCCGTTGATACGGGCGCTGACTCAAATTCGGCATCGTCAGGTACTTCAACTGTGAATGTGCCGTCTTTTCCAGCAGGCAAGGCGCCGGATACCTCCGCACAACCGCTGAAGACGTTCGTCTCTGTGCCAGGCACCACTGAGAGCGGTGTCGTCATGAATGCGCTCGGTGGCGTCGATGCCTCTGCGGCGGGTCTGATTTCGGATTCGAATGGCGGACTGGGTGCTGATATGTGGCGCGGCGCGACGCTTGCCGATGTCGATCATTATCTGGCGGTCATGCCGGTGGCGACATCCTCGCCCGTCGTCAACGATCTTTCGCGGCGTCTGTTGCTCACCGGTGCAACGCCACCGGAAGGTCAGGTCAGTGGCGCGTCGCTGCTTTCCGTTCGTCTCAATCGTCTGATCGCGTCAGGCCGTGCCGATCTTGCTGCCCAGCTTGGACGTGGCACATTGGCCGACAAGTCGCCGCCGGTCGCAATGGCCCGTGCGCGTGCAGCGTTGTCGCTTGCTGACGACGATGCCGCCTGTAACGAGTTGGTTAATCTGCCTGCGGGCAATGATCCTGCGCATGATGCGGCGGATGCATTCTCTATGCGGCTTTCCGCCTTTTGTCAGATCAGATCGGGCAAGACTGCCGAAGCTAGCGTCACTTTCGATCTGGCGCGCGAAGAAGCCTATGACAATCCGCTTTTTTATTCGCTTGCCTATCAGGCCAACGAAGGCCTGAAGCTTAAAGCGCCTGCACCCAAGTCGCTCGATGCGCTGGACGTGCGCTTTTATGCGTTGGCCAAACGACCGCTGCCGGATGATGCAGGCAGGATCGTTAGTCCAGGCGTCGTCAAGACGTTGGCTGAGGACAATACGGCTGCCCTGCCGATCCGCATCGAGGCTGGCGAGCGTGCCGTTGCCTATGGCGTGATGAAGGGCAGTGACCTTGCCGCGATCTATATGGCGGTCAAGTTCAAGCCTGATGAGATTGAAGGCATCAAGGCGGGTATGTTACCCAAGTCACCGCTCATGCAGCGCGCGCTTTATTATCAGGCCATTCGCGCGGAAGTGATGCCGACGGATCGCGCCGATCTGATGAAACAGTTTCTCGCGCAGGCCGACAAGGATGGCCTCTATGGCGTTGCTGTAGAGACGCTCATGCCGTCGCTTCAGGCTTTGGTGCCAGATTCCTTATTGCAATCTTTTGCACCCGTGGCGACGCGCGCATTTCTGATGGCGGGCGACGTGCCCCATGCGCGTCAGTGGCTTGCGCTTGTTCAACCCGGTGATACGCGCGATTTGCGTGAACTCTCTGCGCTCATGCGCATTGCCGATCCGGCGGGACTTGGTCCCATGTCGGACGCAGAGGCGGCGGCGATTGCTGCCGACCTCAACTCCAAGGTTGTTGCGGATCAGAATTTCGCGGCAACAGAAGCGATGATCTACGACGGATCCGGTGTGATCCTGCCGCAGGTTGTCCTGCAGGCTCTGGTCGCCGCGCCTCGAAGCGTTGGTGCGCCTGAGCAGCTACTCAATCAACTTCACAATGCGGGCCTTCAGGGTTCGGTGGGCGAAGTTGTATTGCTCTCACTTGTTGCGATTGGGCCTGGGGGGCCGGAACGCGCAGACCGACAAGCAGTTGCGCAAAGCATATCAAGTCTCAGAGCGGTCCATCTCGACGGCGAGGCGCGGCGCCTCGCTCTCGAAGCTTTATTGGGACGTAGTCATGCCGGACGCGGGTGATATCTATGTCAAACAAAATGAACGTTGAAACGGTGCACGACGCAGGGCCCCAGCCCGGCAAGCATCACATCGAAGCCTTCCTGGAAATGCTCAGTGCCGAGCGAGGCGCTGCGCGCAACACGCTTGACGCTTATGAGCGCGATCTTCGCGATTTTGCGGAATTTCTGGAGCGACGGGGCAAGGATGTTTCTACCGCCTCGACAATGGATATTCGCTCCTATCTTGAAGGGTTGACGGCGCAAGGTCTGTCGGCGTCAACGGCGGCCCGACGTTTGTCGGCCATTCGTCAGTTCCACGGGTTTCTCTATACCGATGGTATTCGGACGGATGACCCTTGCGGCGCCATCGAGGGACCGCGTCGTGCGCGGCCTTTGCCCAAGACATTGACGGTCGAGGAAGTTGACGCGCTTCTCGTCGCGGCCCGTCTTGCCGAAGACGGTCGGTCGCAGGAAGAATCGGTTCGCGCCTACAAGCGTGCTCGTCTCGTCTGCCTGATGGAAGTGCTCTACGCGACAGGCTTGCGTGTTTCCGAACTCGTTGGCCTGCCGCTTTCGGCGGCCAAGGGCGAGAGCCGTTTCCTGACGATTGCCGGTAAGGGTGGCCGCGAGCGACTGGTGCCTCTGTCGGAGACTGCCCGTCGCGCCATCGACGAGTATTTGCCTCTGCGTACTGCGCGCCTTGGCGACGGCGTTTCGCCCTGGCTTTTCCCCTCGCGTGGCCGTCAGGGACATCTGACCCGTCACCGCTTTGCGCAATTGTTGAAGGATCTGGCGACTTCCGCCCATCTCGATGCGACCCGCGTGAGCCCGCATACGCTGCGTCATGCCTTTGTCAGTCATTTGCTCGCCAATGGGGCGGATCTGCGTGCCGTTCAGCAGATGTTGGGGCATGCGGATATTTCGACGACGCAGATCTATACGCATGTGCTTGATGATCGTCTGAAGAAGCTGGTCGAAGAGCATCATCCTCTGGCTGCCAAAGAAAACGGCCACTAAGCGGGGCGCAGAGGATGGCCGGGCTCTTCATTTTTGAAGGCCCGCGGATCATCTTGTCTACTCGACCGCGGCTCATTGCGCCGTTATGGTCTCGCTCAATTGAAATTGGCAGTTGAGCGAGTGGACGATGAGTGAAGTACAGGTGAAGGAAGAGGGCGAGCTTGGGCAGACGCTGGGGCAACAGCGAGTCGTCCTTATGGACGAGGCCGAGGGCCGCGCCATTATCGAATATCGCTGTGGCATGCATATGTGCCATTCGGGTGGTGTCGCACAGGGTGGGTTCGTCACCGGCTGGATTGATGCGGCCATGGCGCATGCCGTTATCGCCGCCACAGGCGCGGAATATGTGCCCATGTCGCTTGAGGTGAAGATCAGTTTCTTCCGTCCCGCCGCACCGGGCCTTGTGCGCGCCGAAGGCTGGATCGAGCAGAAGGGTCGCTCCACTGTTTTCACCGAGGGACGATTGACTGACGAGGCGGGCAATCTGCTCGCCAAGGGCACTTCCACGATCCGTCTCGTGCCGCGCAGCAAATTCGCCTGATCTCAAATGCCGAGTAGGGGCAGGCCGAGTGCTTCGCCTGCACGGGCGAGTTTGTCCGGGTTGCGCATGATGTAGATGGCAGTGACCAGCCCATCTTCGACATCGAAGCTGACGACTGAATGGATGTGCCCGTCATGCAGCAGAACCATGCCCGGTTCGCCGTTGACGTCGACGATATCTCCATTGAGCGGCAGATTATATTTCTTGCGGATGCCTGCGAAGAAACGCGCGATGCGGTCGGCGCTATAGATCGGGTTCAGCGCCGCCGCTGCCTTGCCGCCGCCGTCGGAATAGAGCACGGCATCGGGTTTGAGGCAGGTGAGCAGGGCAGAAGGGTCTTCATTGGAAAGTGCGGTCGAGAAGGCCTGCGCCAGTCGTTCGTGATCCCGGCTGCTTGCCTTGAAGCGAGGCCGGGCTTCATGAACGCGACGACGCGCGCGGCTGAGGATCTGGCGGCAGGCGGCTTCCGATTTGTTGAGCAGTGTCGCCAACTCGCCGTAGTCATAATCGAATGCCTCGTGCAGCAGGAATGCTGTGCGTTCTTCCGGCGCGAGACGCTCCAGCATGTGAAGCAGCGCGATGGATATGTCATCAGCGAGTTCCAGCCGTTCCTCGGGTGTTGGTTCGGCGCTCTCTGACGCGTTTTCGACAAGCGGTTCTGGCAGCCAGGGGCCGACATAGGTTTCGCGGCGCGCCTTCAGGCGTCGCAGATGATCGAGCCCGAGCCTGCCTGCGGTCGTCGTGAGCCATGCTTCAGGGGTTATGATCTTATTGGCATCGATACCGTTCCAGCGCAGCCATGTATCCTGCACAATGTCTTCCGCATCGCTCACTGTGCCGGTCAGGCGATAAGCGATGGCAAATATTCGCGTGCGGTGGCGGGCGAATATTGCTTCGGCATTTTCTTGTCGAGCCTGCATGACCATCACCTCACCGCGTCAGGCGGCATGTGCGTCGGGGGTACCGACCTGCAAAGTTTCCTGTCCGATCATAATACGCTGACAGGCTGCTCCGTGACCGAGCCCACGTTTCAACGTGGGGAAGAGTCTTGATGAGCAAATGGCAAGGCTGAGCTCGGCGATGCCAGCCTCGCCCCACCACTCTATCAGCTTGGGACGCAATTCTTCGCTGGCAAAATCATGGGCGCAGACCGCTCGGGCAAAGAGGAAGGCGGTTGCGATGCGTTCGTCCATTCCGTTCGTGTCGCCCGTTACCGCCGCCCTGATGATTTGAGGGTGAACGCCCGCTGCTGTCGCAAGATTGACGGTCGTCTGCAGGCAGGGTCCGCAATCTTCCGAATAGGCCGCTGCGATCTTGGCGACGGCATAGGCCTCCTTCGGCAGTGCGCGGCGATAGTTCGCCATGGGTGTGAAGAGCGCAAAGCGCCAGAAGCCGCCGGGGGCCGCGCGATGGAGATCGCGAATATAGTCGGCGCTTTCGCCGGTCAGTTTTTCCTGTTTGGCGAACATGCGTTCGAGCAATGCTTTGAACATAATGGGTCTCCGTCAATCTGTAGGATTCAGGCGCGTTCGGTTCTCGTCCACCAGACGAGCCAACCTGTGACGAGGGCGGGTCCGAGAACGCCTGGTGCGTCGATCACAAGGTGATGGAGTTCAAGCCGTCCTGCCGCCACGTCCCAAAGGTGCAGGCCGACATGAAGGCCTAAAAAAATCGTGGCGGCGCTCATAAGCGCAAAGGCGTGGCGTAGCCATCTGGCGCTTGCCGCCGCGCAGATCGCACAGGTGAGATAGGCGACGCCGATATCGCGCACGAAATGGGGGTTGAAGGGGCCTGTATCCGGCACGCCGTCCACATGGCCATACCAGCTTGCCGGATCGGCGAGCATGTAGAGCGCGTTGGCGGCGAGGCCGAGGGCCGTCAGGGCGAGTGTTATACGCTTCCAGTTGAGAGTGTCCGTCATGGGTCTGCTCTGTTGTCTTTGGGTGATTTCTTCCCTCTAGACGCGTGAGCAGGCCGATCCGTGACAGCATCAGCTATTTTTTACCAAATTATGGGAAAAGATTAAAGCAGCGGAAGCGGGGTAGCCCGTTTTCGGCATGTGTCAAACAGGTTGCGAACGGTTGACAATATCCTTCGCAAAAGCCAGTGTGCCGCCCAATTCCTGAGCAATTCAGGGAACCGGGCGGGGGAGTTTGTGCTAGGAACTCATCTTCGCCTTCCATATGCTTTTTCGCCATTGAAAGGGCCTATTCCCTGAGTACGATGCATACATACCTCGAGTTTGAGAAGCCGATTGCCGAGCTGGAAGGCAAGGTTCAGGAGCTGAAGCTTCTGGGCGCGCAGGACAATGGTGTGAGCGTGAGCGACGAAGTCGCCAAGCTCGAACAGAAGGCCGCCCAGCTCCTTCAGGATACCTACAAGGATTTGACTCCCTGGCAGAAGTTGCAGGTTGCGCGTCATCCGCGCCGGCCGCATTTCGTCGATTATGTCGAACGTCTGATTGAGGATTTCACGCCGCTCGCGGGCGACCGCGTGTTCGGTGAAGATCAGGCGATCATGGGTGGCCTTGGCCGTTTTCGCGGGCGTTCGGTCATGGTTATCGGCCATGAAAAGGGTTCCGATACCCAGAGCCGCATGAAACATAATTTCGGCATGGCGACGCCGGAAGGCTACCGCAAGGCGGTGCGTCTGATGGAGCTTGCCGACCGTTTCGATATTCCGGTCGTCACCCTGGTCGATACGGCGGGCGCTTATCCCGGCCTTGGCGGCGAAGAACGCGGTCAGGCCGAAGCGATCGCGCGTTCGACCGATTGCTGCCTGTCGCTTGGCGTGCCGTTGGTCTCCGTCATCATCGGTGAGGGTGGATCGGGTGGCGCTGTGGCGCTGGCAACCGCCAATCGCGTGCTGATGCTCGAACACGCTGTCTATAGTGTGATTTCGCCGGAAGCGGGCGCCTCGATCCTCTGGCGTTCATCCGACAAGGCGCAGGATATGGCCAATGCGCTCAAAATTACGGCGCAGAGCCTGCATCAGCTTGGTGTGATCGATCGTATTCTTGAAGAGCCTGTCGGTGGCGCGCATCGCGTGCGCACCCAGATGGTCAAGGAAACGGGCGATGCCATTGAGGAAGAGCTGCGCGGTCTCGACAAGCTCGACCGTGCGACGCTGAAGCGCCTTCGCCGCGAGAAATTCCTGGCGATGGGACGTGTCGGGGTCTCCTGACTTTCCAAAAATCTGTGTCTTAATGCGGGCGTTTAATCTAGCCTTGCCATGAACCGTTCCCGGACTCGTTCAGGCGAGGAGGTTATGCGCAGATGTTGGGCGAAGTTCTGAAGACTGCCGGCGCAAAACAATTCTACGACTATTGGGATAGTCTGCCGAAGGTGAACTTTGTTCCGGACCGGAAGGATTTCAGTCCGCCGGCCGTTCACAGGCTTATGCCTTCTGTCTCCATTCTTGAAATTGTTGCGTCTGACCGTTTCGTCTTTCGTCTTGTGGGAACGGACCTTGTCCGGCGGATGGGATTCGACGCAACGGGCCAGAATTATCTCGATTCCTTTTCTCCCGAAGCCCGTGCGACCTATGTCGACATTGTGAACACGCAGATCAATCATCCGTGTGGGCGGCGTTCGGTTCTCAAGGGACGCGAGCCGAGTGGCATTCTCGTGCGTGTCGAAGTGCTCGTCCTTCCCATGAGCTTTCAGGCGACCGGACACCCTTTGCTGGTGTCGTGTTTTGCCAATGATGAATCGATTGGTTTCGATCCGAGCGAGCGCGTCATCAAGGGCGTTGAAGATGTCATCTGGATCGACATCGGCGCAGGCATACCGGCGACGAATCTTGCCGAGCCGGAGCAGATAGACCTCGGCGGAACCTAGAGCATTTCGGCAAAAGCATCGCGGACGTCGTCAGCAAAAAGTTCAGGCTCTTCCATCGCTGCGAAGTGGCCGCCTTTTTCCATCACGCGCCATCGCTTGATGTTGTAGCTGCGATCGGCCCATGAGCGCGGTGTGATCGGCAGCGTATCCATCGGATATTCCGAATAGGCGGTCGGTACGGCGACCTTTTCGCCGGCCTTCAGCAGTGCCGAACCTTCTGCGGGGCCAGCCTTGTAAAGCGTATTGGCGGAATTGATCGTACCGGTGAACCAGTAGATCGAAAGCTGGGTCAGGATCGTTTCGAAAGGGAAGCGCGCGATCATGCCATCCATGGTCGTCGTCTTGTCGGTGTCGCCGAGGCGGTAATATTTGTCGGCAAGCCAACCAGCGAGACCTGCCGGACTGTCCATCAGCCCGAAGGCAAGCGCCATCGGTTTTGTTGACTGGATCGAGCGATAGCCTTCTTCCTGACGCCACCAGGCATTCATCTGTTTGATCCATGCGCTTTCTTCTTCACTCACAGGCGGCTGGCTCTCGTGTTTGAGGAGGGGCCGCAGCGGCAGCATGGTGAGGTGGATGGCGCGCAGGCTCTTTGCGTGTTGGAGCGCGAGGCGCGAAGTGACGAAGCTGCCCCAGTCGCCGGCTTGTGCGGCATAGGTGTCATAGCCCAGCACCTCCGTCATCAATCGGTGCCAGAGGTCTGCGATGGCTGCCGGACCGATCGGAATGCGTGGCTTCGATGAAAAGCCATAGCCGATGAGCGATGGCACGATAACGTCGAAGGCGGGACCGGAGCGTCCGAAGCGTTCGGGATGAGCCAATGGTTCAACGACGTCGAGAAATTCCCTGAAAGTCGAGGGCCAGCCATGGGTCAGGATCAGCGGCACGGCATCGCTGCCCGAACCCTTTTCATAGATAAAGTGGATTTCGTGATCTTCGCCATCAGCATCCGTCAGCGTGGCGCGGTATTGCGGAAAGCGGTTGAGATTTTCCTCCGCCTTGCGCCAGTCGAAGTCGTCCCGCCATTTTTCGACCAGCTGTTCCATGTAGGGCAGGCTGGTGCCGTAGTCCCAATGCTCGTTGCCTTGCGGTTCATTCGGAAAGCGCGTGCGTTGCAGTCGGCGTTTCAGGTCTTCGATCTCGGCATCGGAAACGCGGATGGTGAAGGGATCGGCGGGAACGATCTGATGGGTCATTTGGCAGCCCTGATTTTTTTGACGAAGTCCATCACATCATCGGCAAAGAGCTTGCCGGTTTCCCAGGCGGCGAAATGGCCTCCGCGTTCGGGTTCCGACCAATGGACGATGTTGTAACCCTTTTCCATATAGTTGCGCGGCCCGATGCAATAGGCCTGCGCTTCCTGCGGGAACTTCGCGATGCCTGTGGGCACTTCCACCTTTGTGCCGGGTGCCATGCTGGCGCCGCCTTCTTCCAGATAGCCACGATAGAACCATGTTGCGGTATTGAAGGTGCGCGTCACGAGATAGACCATGATGTCCGTCAGCATGGCGTCTTTGGTAAAGGCGTTTTCGAGGTGTCCCGGCACTTTGCCGTTCCGCCGGTCAGACCATGAATGGAATTTTTCGACGATCCAGGCCGCTGCGCCGACGGGACTGTCCATCATGGCGTAGGAAAGCGTCTGCGGCTTTGTCATCTGGATCTGCAGATAGGCGCCGTCCATCGCGAGCGCCGCGCCTGCGGCAGTGGCCCAGGCGATTTCTTCTTCTGTCTCCGGCGCTACCGTCGGGCGCAATCCGTTCATGTTGATATGGATGGCCTTGCAGCCGCCGTTCTTGTCCACGCCATGTTCGTAGCCGAGATAGCCGGTAACGACCGACCCCCAGTCGCCGCCTTGCGCGATATAGGTTTTGTAGCCGAGGACCTCGCGCATCAGTTTGTCCCAGAGCGCGGCAGTGCCTTTGGGACCAATCGGCTTTTTCGGTTTACCGGAGAGGCCATAGCCGGGGAGTGAAGGAATGACGAGGTCCACGCCGTCTTCGGCATTGCCGCCAAATTTCTCCGGATGCGCCAAAGGTTCGATCACCTCATAAAACTCAAGGACCGATCCCGGCCAGCCGTGCGTCAGCAGCAGTGGCTCGGGCGCGCTGCCTGAACCTTTTACATGAATGAAGTGGATTTCTTGTCCATCCACCGTCGCCTTGAATTGCGGTTGGCTGTTCAGATGCGCTTCCCATTTGCGCCAGTCGTAGCTTGAAAGCCAGTAGTCGCAAAATTCACGTATATAGGCCATGTCCGCGCCATAGGCCCAGCGGTCGCCGCCTTCGGCGATCTCCGGCATTTCATGCCATTCGTAAGCCGCCACCTTGCGTTTGATTGCCTCAAGGACGTTATCGGCGATCTCGATCTTGAAAGGCTTTGGCGCTGACATGAGGCTTCCTCTGCATGCATTGTTCTGGTTGTTGGCATTATGCCAGTCCGCTTTCGTGCCGCAATGGCGACGCGAGGCTTTCCTTGCGTTCGGGAATCGTTGCCGCAGCGCTTGCCTCTCTCTAAGGTAGAAAAAAAAATTAGAACGAGTCCATGGGGAGAGAGATATGGCTGAACCTTCAGTCGGGGCGACGCGCGCGCCTGCGCAGGCCACAGGATTTTCAAAACATTATGCGCTCATCATTCTGACGCTGGCCTATACGTCCAGTCATGTCGATCGCGGCATCGTCAATATTCTGATGCCGTCGATCAAGGCGGCTTTCGATGTCAGCGACACGCTGCTAGGGCTTATGGGCGGTCTCGTCTTTGCGCTCTTCTATGCCACGCTCGGCGTGCCCATTGCCATGTGGGCGGATCGCGGTAATCGCCGCAATATCATTGCGCTTGCCGTCACTCTCTGGAGTGGCATGACGGCGGCATGTGGCCTTGCTGGCAGTTTCTCGCATCTGCTTCTCGCGCGCATCGGCGTCGGCATCGGCGAAGCGGGATCAAGCCCGCCCTCGCATTCCATGATCGCCGACCTTTATCCCAAGGAGCAGCGCTCAACTGCCATGTCGGTCTATACCGTCGGCGTCTATGCAGGCGCGATGATCGGTCTGGTGCTTGGCGGCTATGTCGTCCAGAACTATGGCTGGCGTGAAACTTTCTTCGTCGTTGGTTTGCCCGGTCTCGTTATTGCTGCGCTCGTGCGTTTCACGATTGCCGAGCCCGTGCGTGGTGGGGTCGATGGACTGGCGGAGAGGGCAGATAATCCTGATCAATCGAATGCCGCGCGGATCACCGCATATTTTGTGGCTCTATGGGCGGTATTCCTTCATCTGTGGCACACACGTTCCGCGCGCCACATTATTATCGGCCTGACGTTGGTTTCCTTCGTTGGATATGGCGGCTTGATTTTCGGCCCGTCGTTCTTTGCGCGCAGCCTGCATCTCGACATGACGAAGATCGGTTTGATCTTCGGTTTGACCGCTGGTTTTGTTGGCGGCTTCGGATCGATCCTCGGCGGTTATCTCGCAGACCGTTTCTCGCGCAAGGACATGCGCTGGAACGCCTGGGTCGTGGCGGTCGCCAAGCTCATCGGCATGCCGCTCTTCATTGTCTTCTACATGTCGTCGAACCTGACGATCATGATCCCGGTCTATGTCATCTCATCGGTGCTGGGTGCTTTCTATCTGGGGCCGAGCTTTGCCATGATCCAAAGCCTCACGCCCATTCACATGCGGGCTCTGGCGTCAGCTGTCATGCTCTTTGTGCTGAATTTTATCGCGCTCGGTTTCGGGCCGCTGACGGTCGGTTTCATTTCCGATGTGCTGCATCCCTATTTCGGCGTCGAAAGCCTGCGCTGGGCGCTGTTCGGCACGAGCTTCATCGGCGTCTGGGCGGCGGTGCATTACTATTGGGCGGGACAGACCTATCAGGCTGACCTTGCCAAGCTCGTTGGTGGCGACGCTTGAAGCATTTGACGTTCTGAAAAACAAAAGGCCCGCTTCCGGTTTCGGAAGCGGGCCTTTTTTATTTGTGACGTCGAAGGTTCAGACAAGCGCGCCGTGGCAATGTTTGAACTTCTTGCCTGAGCCGCAAGGGCAGGGCGAATTGCGCGCGACCTTGCCCCATGTGGAGGGATCGTTCGGATTGGCCGCGACGCCAGGATCGTTACGAACCGGACGTGTAGACGCATCGCCACCCGGATTTTCCAACTCGTCCACACCGGTCGTCACATCCAGATGATGGGCCTGCATTTCCGGTAGTGGTGTTTCTTCCAGACGCGGCGCTTCGGTGACGAATTGCGCATTCATCAGCTGACGCGTGACGGCTTCACGAAGGCGATTGAGCAGGCTTTCGAAGAGTTCAAAGGCTTCCTGCTTGTATTCGTTCAGTGGGTCGCGCTGCGCATAGCCGCGCAGGCCCACAGCCTGGCGCAGATAGTCGAGCATCATGAGATGTTCGCGCCAGAATTGATCAAGCGTTTGCAGCAGAATTGCCTTTTCGACCTGACGCATCAGTTCGGGGCCAGACTGTGCGACCTTTGCGGCCATGGCGTGATCGGCTTCTTTGTAGAGGCGTTCGCGAATTTCCTGATCCGCAATGCCTTCTTCCGCTGCCCAAGCTTCGATGGGCAGGTCTAGACCGAGGACTTCCTTGGCCTCCGTCTGCAGGCCTGCCGCGTCCCATTGTTCAGCATAGGCTTTTTCGGGAATGTGCTGTTCGACAAGTCCGTCGATGACCTGATGGCGCATATCGGACACGGTGTCGGCGACATCGTCGGCCGTCATCAGATCGAGGCGCTGTTCGAAGATCACGCGGCGCTGGTCGTTCATCACGTCGTCGTATTTGAGGACGTTCTTGCGCATGTCGAAGTTGCGCGCTTCGACCTTTTCCTGCGCCTTGGCGAGCGCCTTGTTGATCCAGGGATGGATGATTGCTTCGCCTTCCTTGAGACCCAGCTTTTGCAACATGCCATCCATGTTGTTGGCGCCAAAGATTCGCATCAGGTCGTCGTCGAGCGAGAGGAAGAACTTCGAGCGCCCCGGGTCGCCCTGACGACCGGATCGACCGCGCAGCTGATTGTCGATACGGCGGCTTTCATGGCGTTCGGTGCCGATAATGTAGAGGCCGCCCGCTTCGATGGCCTCTTTCTTGAGGCGTTCGATATCGGCCTTGATCTCCGCGATCTTGGCTTCGCGCTTGGCTTCATCCTCGATGCCAGCGGTCTCGTCGGCCACACGCATGTCCAGATTGCCGCCGAGCTGAATGTCGGTGCCGCGACCGGCCATGTTGGTGGCGATGGTGATGGAGCCGGGGACGCCGGCTTGCGCGACGATATGCGCTTCCTGTTCGTGGTAGCGGGCGTTCAGCACATTGTGCTTGATCTTCTTTTTCTTCAGGAACTCCGACAGCGTTTCCGATTTTTCAATCGACACAGTGCCGACAAGTACGGGCTGGCCGCGTTTGGCGCAGTCCTCGAGTTCAAGAACAATAGCATCATATTTTTCGCGTGCCGAGCGATAGACCTCGTCGTCTTCGTCGATACGGGCGATCGGACGGTTGGTCGGCACCTCGATGACTTCAAGGCCGTAGATGTCCATGAATTCGTCGGCTTCGGTCAGCGCCGTACCGGTCATGCCCGACAATTTGTCGAACATGCGGAAATAGTTCTGGAAGGTGATCGATGCCAGTGTCTGGTTTTCCGGCTGGATCGTCACGCGTTCCTTGGCTTCAAGTGCCTGATGCAGCCCGTCGGAATAGCGACGACCTTCCATCATGCGGCCCGTGAACTCATCGATGATCATGAGCTTGTCGCCCTTGACGATGTAGTCTCGGTCTTTCTGGAAGAGCTTGTGGGCGCGCAGCGCGTTCTGCACGTGATGAACGATGGTGATGTTCTCGATGTCGTAGAGCGCGCCTTCGGTCAATACGCCGCGTTCGCGCAGCAGGGCTTCGATTTTCTCGTTGCCGTCTTCGGTGAGGTTCACCGTACGCTGCTTCTCGTCGAGCTCGTAGCCGTCTTCCTCGATATTCGGGATGACATCATCGACCGCGAGATAGAGTTCGGACTTGTCGTCCAGCGGACCTGAAATGATCAGCGGCGTGCGGGCTTCGTCGATGAGGATTGAGTCCACTTCGTCAACGATGGCATAGGCATGACCGCGCTGCACCATGGACGAGACCTGATACTTCATGTTGTCGCGCAGGAAGTCGAAGCCGAATTCATTATTGGTGCCGTAGGTGATATCGGCGGCATAGGCGTCACGGCGCTCGATATCGTCGAGGCCGTGCAGGATGGTTCCTGTCGTCAGCCCGAGGAAGCCATAGACCTGGCTCATCCATTCGGCGTCGCGCTTGGCCAGATAGTCGTTCACGGTGACGACATGGACGCCCTTGCCCGGGAGCGCGTTCAGATAGCAGGCAAGCGTGGCGACCAGCGTTTTGCCTTCACCGGTCTTCATTTCGGCGATCTTGCCGTCGTGCAGCACCATGCCGCCCATGAGCTGGGTGTCATAGTGGCGCTGGCCGAGCGTGCGTTTGGCGGCTTCGCGGACGGTGGCAAAGGCTTCCGGCAGCAGATGGTCGAGGTCTTCGCCTTCTGCGAGGCGGGCGCGGAACTTGACCGTCTGATTCCTCAGCTCCTCGTCGGAAAGGGCAGAAATCTCTGGTTCAAGCGCGTTGATGGCGTCCAGCCGGGCCTTATAGGACTTGAGCTTGCGGTCGTTGGCGCTGCCGAACAACCGCTTGGCGAGAGCGCCGAAGCTTGCCATCAGATCTACTTCCTCATGCGATCCGCCCGACACCTTGCTGCGACCAGCAATTTGTCGTGAAGGCCGTCCGACAGGCCGCCGTTCGGGCGTGTGCCATGCGCCCCGAAATTAACCTGAAAGGGGCGGTCGGAAAGCCCTCAGGCCCATGGGCCATAGCGGGAAAAAAGACTGCTGACATGTAAGCAGCGGGCGGGGGCTTGTCAATGAAGCTGGGCCGTCCGGCGGGGCCTGTCCGGTGGCATTAACCCCGCATTTGCGGCATGCGGCGTAAGTCAGCCAAGTCTCTCGTTTTGTTAATGTTCTGTGACTTGTGCGGGGGCTTGCGAGCAGTCATCATGGACAGATATGCGCGAGCGCCGCGCGCCATATCGGTGCCATTATCCGGTTGTGATATAACCGTGACCATTCACCCCATTTCGGCTCTTTTTGCCTTTCTATGGGAATCCCATAATGCGTTCTTTGTCTCGTTTCTTCGTCGCCAGCTTCCTTGCTCTGGGGTTCGTGGCCAGCGCCGTCAGCGTCTCCTATGCCGCTGACACGACCGAACCTGCTGCGGCGGCGGCCGGGGCAGATGAGACGGTCGCGACCGTCAATGGCAAGCCGATCAAGCTTTCCGATATCGCGCTGGCTGACGAGGAAATGGGCGCCGCGCTCTCCCGTTTGCCGGAAGAGAAGAAGTTCCAGTACCTGCTGAGCATGCTCATCGACCGGACGATCGTGGCCGAAGCCGCGCGGGCCAAGAAGATGCAGGATGACCCGATGGTCAAACGTCGCGAGGCTTATTTCAACGAAAAGGCGCTGCGCGATGTCTATTGGGTGGACCTGATGCGCGACAAGGTCGGCGAAAAGCAGGTTAAGGCTTATTACGATCAGAATATCGCCAATGCTGAACCTGAGATGGAGGCCCATGCGGCGCATATCCTGGTAGGCAGCAAGGAAGAGGCCGATAAGATCGAGGCGGCCATCAAGGGCGGCAAGAGCTTTGAGGATGAAGCCAAGGCCATGTCCAAGGACTCGAGTGCGGCTAATGGCGGCGATCTCGGCTGGTTCAAGAAGGGCGACATGGTGCCGGAATTCGCCAATGCCGTTTTTTCGATGAAGCCCGGTCAGATTTCGGCGCCCGTCAAGACGCAGTTCGGCTGGCATGTCATCAAGCTCATTGCCATGCGCAAGGCCGCGAAGCCCACCTACGACGAGGCGCATGACGACATCATGCGCATGCTGGTGCGTAAAGAGGGTAATGAGGTCATGGAAGACTTGCGTAAATCAGCAAAAGTCGAAATTGTCGGTGCAGGTAGCGCGCAGCCCAAGATGGTGCCTGCGCCCTGATATCGGGTTCGCCCGGACTTGCGGAGCAGGATTGTGACGACGGCTAAGAAATCGACGAAGAAGGCCCCGGCCAAGAAGGCGGGTGCTGCGAAAAAGGTTGCGGCTAAAAAGGCTCCTGCGAAGAAAACGCCTCCCAAAAAGGCGTCGGCGAAGAAGGCCGAGGTGAAGAAGCCAGCCGCCAAAAAGGCTGCTGCCAAAAAGCCTGCGGCGAAGAAGGCGCCTGCCAAGAAGAAGGCGGCGCTTCCCGTCTCGCCGCTTGCGCCCAAGAAATACGCCAAGCTGCCGCCGCTCAAGGGCGTTGATCTGGGCACCGCAGCCGCTGGCATCAAATACAAGGGCCGCGACGACGTTCTCGTGATCCGCCTGCCTGAAGGTACGACAGCAGCGGGTGTTTTCACGACATCGAAGACGGCGTCTGCGCCGGTCGATCTTTGCCGCACCAATATCCGGGGCGGCTCGGGCCGGATTGTTGTCGTCAATTCCGGCAATTCCAATGCCTTCACTGGCAAGCATGGCGTCGCCACGGTCGAGGCTACTGTGGTCGCTGCAGCGCGTGCGGCAGGTTCGATGGCGAGTGAAGTCTATGTCGCCTCGACAGGCGTCATCGGTCAGCCGATGGACCCCAAGCCCCTTATCGATGGTATGACGACAGCACTTTTCAATGCCGACGAGGATCAGTGGGACAAGGCCGCCCGCGCGATCATGACGACCGATACCTATCGCAAGCTTGCGACCCGCAAGGTCGAGATTGACGGTGAAACGGTCACCATCAACGGTATTGCCAAAGGTTCAGGCATGATCGCGCCGGACATGGCCACCATGCTTGCTTTTGTTGTGACGGATGCCGCGATTGCCGCGCCGCTTCTGCAGACGCTGATCTCGCAAGGCGCAGACAAGAGCTTCAATGCCACGACTGTCGACAGCGATACTTCGACGTCTGACACTTTGCTTCTCTTTGCCACAGGCAAGGCGATGAAGAAGCAGACGAATATTTCTTCCGTCATCGATCCGCGTCTGCCTGCCTTCCGTGCGGCGCTCGAAGATCTTCTGATGGATCTGGCGCATCAGGTGGTGCGTGATGGTGAGGGCGCGACCAAGTTCATCTCGATTGCTGTGTCGGGCGCTGAAAGCACGGCGGCGGCTCGGCGGATCGGTCTGGCTATTGCCAATTCACCGCTCGTCAAGACGGCTATTGCTGGTGAAGACGCCAACTGGGGCCGCATCGTCATGGCGGTCGGCAAGTCCGGCGAGGCGGCGGACCGCGATCGTTTGGCCATTCGCATCGGCGGTGTCGATGTGGCGGCGCTCGGCGAAGCCGTGCCGGGCTACAAGGAAGCCCCTGTGGCGCGCCATATGAAGGGCAAGAACATCGATATCGAGGTTGATGTCGGCATCGGTTCGGGCTTTGCGACCGTCTGGACCTGCGATCTCACCCATGGCTATATCTCGATCAACGCCGATTATCGCAGCTGATTTTCCCTGAATAAGGGTACAAACGAGCGTTTTTAGCCAATTTTCGTCCTTTCTGGCGGGAATTTGTTAGTAAAATGGTGAAATCATCATGAGTGAACAGACGGGCGGGTCCGCCTCCAAACGGCTTCTTTTGGTTGCGGCCTGTGCGCTCGTCGATGTCGATGGTCGTGTGCTGCTCGCTCAGCGTCCCGAGGGCAAATCGCTCGCAGGGCTTTGGGAGTTTCCCGGCGGCAAGGTCGAGCCCGGCGAAGTGCCGGAGGATAGCCTGATCCGGGAGTTGCATGAGGAACTCGGCATCACCGTTCGCAAGGCCTGTCTCGCACCACTCACTTTCGCGAGTCATGAGTATGAGGATTTTCACCTGCTGATGCCGCTCTACATTTGCCGGCGTTGGGAGGGTCAGGTTCAGGGTCTGGAAGGCCAGGCGCTGAAATGGGCGAAACCTTCGACGTTGAGGGATTTTGCCATGCCACCGGCGGATGAACCGCTCGTGGCGGCGTTGCTCGGTTTGCTCTAGGTCCAGAACGGACGGGCTGATCGCGCAACACGGGGAAAGGTGTTTGGGCGATGAGCAGGATTGGGCAGTTCTTTTCAGAATTCGGTCGGGACACCGGCGGCGCGACGGCTATCGAATATGGTCTGATCGTAGCGTTGCTCTCTGTCGCTGTGGCTGCAGCCACGGCGACGATCGGTACGAGCCTTACAGGCATGTTCCAGAAGGTCGTCGATTTTCTGAAATAGGACCGTTAGCGCGGGGCCTTGTGCTCGGTCGTGCCCAGCACGTCGGCAAGCTTTGTCCTGGCGCTGCCGGGCTTCAGCGGCTTTTGCTGGCTTTCGTGAGGCGACCAGCCTGCCAGCATGACAATCTCGAAAGTGGCTGGGATACGCCCGTCGGGTAATCCGAATTTTTCCGAATAGATTTCAGCGGCCCGCATCAGCGTCGAGCGGCGCATCGGTGTGCGACGGCGTTCTATCAGGGTGTTCGTCTCGCCCATGCCGCGCAGCTCCGCCATGAGCCGTAGCGGATTGCCGTAATTGACAGTCACCCGGTCGCTGTCGACGACGGGCAGCGCGAAGCCTGCACGCTGCATCAATCCACCCATGTCGCGCAGGTCGGCGAAGGGTGAGACACGGGGGCTGAGGCCACCTTCACATTCGATTTCAGCCTCCGTCAGCGCTTGCCGCAACTCCGTCAGCGTTTCGCCGCCGAACATGGCGCCCATGAAAAGCCCGTCGGGCACCAATGTGCGGCGTATCTGGATGAGTGCACCAGGCAGGTCGTTCACCCAGTGGAGCGAAAGGGCCGAGAGCACGAGGTCGAAGCTCCGGTCCGCGAAGGGGAGTTGTTCTTCGTCTGCGCAAACGCGGATGCCTGTGACCTGCGCCAGCATTTCGGGCGCGAGGTCGGCGGTTACGACACGGTCGATTTTCCTGGGCGTCATCAGCGGTATCATGCGGGAGATGACGCCGTGATGGGCGCCGAGATCGAGGGCGCTTGAAAAATTCCGGGTGATGATCGTCAGCCGGTCGGCCATGTCTTCAGCGACGCGGGTCAGCAGAAAATCATGCTCTGTGAAATTTCCGGCCGCACGGGCGCGGCGGCGGGCGTGAAGTGCGCGGTCGAAAACCTTCATCTTGTCAGGGCTGGCTGGCATGGCGCGCATCATGATGGCAGGCGGGCCGCCTCGCAAGTCCGATAAGGAGCTTCGGGTGAATTGATGACAGGAGAGCCCTTCTTCACTAGGGTTTTGTAAAATGGTGAGGGGGTAATCATGGCGACATTTCTGTTGGTGCACGGGGCCTGGCATGGCGCCTGGTGTTGGAAACATCTTGTGACGGCGCTTGAGGCGCGGGGGCATCAGGCCCATGCCGTCGACCTGCCAGGAAACGGGGCGGACAAGCTGCTGCTTGCCGAGGTAACGCTTGAGAATTGCGGTCAACGCGTTGTCGATGCGGCAGCGAGCCTGCCTGAACGTCCGATCCTCGTCGGCCATTCGATGGGCGGTGGCGTCATTTCGACAGCCGCTGAGTTGCGTCCCGATGTTTTCCAGCGACTGGTTTA
>Ga0098040_1000287_pt1 | contig 24003 bp, 7 predicted proteins | sample 7_EtaG_FD_75065 | JGI IMG/M metagenome (GOLD analysis project Ga0098040, IMG submission 75065) | Marine viral communities from the Subarctic Pacific Ocean - 7_ETSP_OMZ_AT15161 metaG | ecosystem: Environmental > Aquatic > Marine > Oceanic | place: Pacific Ocean | collected 2015-01-08
AATAAGGTCACCGAGGTCTTCGACGATATCGGTGACGTCCTCTCTCAGATGGACGACCCCGCGCTTTGCCCCGACCTTGATTTGTCTGCTCTCCCGGATGTGGGCACGATTTTAAGTGTTATCAGTGATGTCATCATCATGATGCAAAACGTTGCGCCCGAGATCGAAGGAGCCATGAACGAAGTAGCTGATAAGGTCAACGCCATTCAGGCCAACTCAGGCAGCGCTGCAGGTAATGCTCCATATGTTCAGTATCGTTTTAACCAAGAGTATAAAGATAGATTTCGGTATGCCATTGATCCTATTGATTTTGGTCAATCAACATCCACCGTATATGAGGGATACCCCGCGACAACCCTCGCCCCAGACGATGCACAGGCCTTCCTCCAGCCCGCGGCCGTGCGATTGAATGAGCGAGGCTACAACATCGCCCGCGCGTCAATGTCTCTCTCGGGAGACAAATCCCAGGGTAACTATATAGTATTTAATTTTGATTTGGACGCAGCCGAATCTCCGGAGGTCGCCGTTTATTTTCCGGATTATGCCACCTCATCGCCCACAGAGGAATATATAAAGATTCTAGTCACAGACAATCAAATGCTTTATGGTGATCTTGGTGTAACATTTGATGGGTCTTACAATCTAACGAATCCTGAGTATCTAGAATTAACAACAGAACTTCCTAACCCTAGCTATATAACACGAAACATTAATCCTTTTATTTCACGGCTCGTCGATGCGATCCCGCCGGAAGCTTCTAGCGCTGGCACCCCAACGCCAGTGGAGTCAACTCTGGGCCTGTCGTCCGATCCAGCAGTCGCCCCGCATCTTGATGCGGCCGGCATTTTATATCCCCAAGCTTTCCTTGGGGCCACACAACGAATGTTTAATTATATTCTCAACAAGGGCGCCTTTAGTGAATATAAATTGAGCCGCTTAAACTTCTTTAAAGATAACGCCAACTGTAATCCGGGGAACATTGGTGACCTAACGGATGCTGATGGTATCATCGATCAAATGCAGCAAGAAATGGCGGCTAGCGCCTGTGATAAAGACACCACCGTCCAAGAAAAAATTAAAAGAGTAGTAAGATACGGTGTTATCAATCTTTTAATACAGTCTTATGTTGTTGAGTTTATTGTCAGTAATATAATTGTTTTTTCTGCTTTTAATATGGAGGATCTCTTTAATAGCAAATATGGATTTAAATCCTTTATGATAGACGGAGTGACAGAGTCCCTAGTTGCAATGATAAATCGGATGGAGCCTTCCTTGACACCGCCTTTGTTTGGCTCGGACGAAAAAACTCTCAGTGGAATCGTTCAGACATATTTGCTAGCTCGCCTCGGCCGTCTTGAAACCGTCGGCCTGGTTTCTACAGATGGCCTTATCAACTTCGATAGTGAGGAAGATTTGCGTACTGCACCACTGAGTGACCTAGTTAAGTTTTTGGTTGACGAGAGGGTGAATCATGTGTGGGCTACCGGGAATCGCTCTACGATTAAAGCTATTAACAATATTGTTGATCCTACCAATTCCCGTCCCTCTCTGGAAGATATTTATCTCGACCATGTGGTGGGAATGTATCCCAAATATAATCGTCCTCAAAACAATGACTCCTATGACGATGTTCTGGGCTTTAAGTGGTTCCCAACGGTTTTTACTCCACCCCCGGACCCGGCTATAGTCTGGGGTTCGCCCGTTGACGCGTCGGTAGAAGAGTCAGTAACTTACGGAGATGTGTTCTTTTCTAGGAGTATCACTTATACTGATACCAACACTGGTGAGGATATTACGATGCCGGCTTATGTATTCCACAAGCTAGTTTACCATCCGGTCAGCCCCAACTCCCCATTCTCCAATTCTTCTTATACAAATTTTCGTAAATCGTGGACACTTTATTATCTCCTCCCCTCCCACCCACTCCCGCTCGACGCGATTGGCGGCTATCCCAACTTCGATCTCTCAGACTCAGACTCTTGGGTAAATTTGGGGACCACGGTTGGGGGCACACTGGTTGGGGGATCGGCCACACTCGACCAGTCACACGCTGCGTTTTATGATTTTATTGCGCTCGGAGCAGCGACAACACTCGTAGAGAGCTTCGCCGGCGCCCCAGGAACTGGTACTACTATGTCGGCCATCCTTGCGGCGAAGTCTGCAGAACTCAGCATTATGAAAGACCCCCAGTTTACGTTGGTGCTAGAACAGATACTAAATAAAGACGCCATATTTACCGTCGCTAATCTCTTCAACTTGCACCTCAGCAGAACATACTTCTCAGATGTCCGAGGCGCCTTTGATACCACCAAGAGGGCAATCTTAAACCTATTAGAAGATATTAATTCGACAGATGCCTTCCCGACGCCACGACGACCATCGGCGGTCCCGGCCCTTCAAGCAGCCCAGGCGACCGGTGGTAAGAGCAACATGGATTCGCTCATGCGCGAGATAATGCTGAAAGTCCTTAAAGAGACACCTATCGCTATTCTCAAGGGCCTCGTGGAACTGATTGACCCTCATATCGCGTTGTCTAAACTTATAAAAGATATAACAGGCCAGGCCTTCAACACTGCTGCCACTGCTATTGATACCGCCGTTGGAAGTGCGGTGCTGCCGGTACCTCCTCCTGGAATGGAAGAAGGAACTACTCTAGAGGATCTTGGAGTCACCGGCAACAGCGTACTTGGACTTGCGTTCTGCGGTTTAAATGTTCTAAACCAGCAAGCCTCTCAGGGTGTCCCGGGTCTGCCTGCCCCGTTTCCCGAAGATGGCCCCCTCATTGGGCCACTGATGACGATGGAAGGCATAGACTTTAAGGGAACCGTCGCGGGAATGTTTATGTTACCCCCTTCTCCTTTCGGCATTTTATATCTTCTTTTGTCTCTATTAGAGAATCTAGACATCCCCGTGGACGAAGATGCACCGCCCGAATTAAATATGTTAGATGGCCCGGACTCAAATTCATGTTAAAAAGATATAAAGGGGATAATTATAGAGAGGATTTTATATGTCGTCGGGATTAGGAGCTAAGCTCCCTTTAACAATTGATAGTGTATTCGGGCCTTATAATCTTTTAACGGATTATAATTCACTTGCTCAGCAAAACTTAAAAATGCTGATTTTAACAAACCCTGGTGAGCGGATGATGGATACAAGTTTCGGTGTGGGACTATTGGGATATCTGTTTGAAAATAACGGGCCAGCAACTTATGCTGAAATACAAGGGCGCATTATTTCTCAGTGCGCGCTATATCTTCCCTATATCAAAATAGAGCGCGTTGAGTTTTCAACCCCGGAAGGGTTACCGGATTTTTATCCCCATCAAATTGTAGTGAGAGTATACTTTCAGGTTGTTCCAATGCAATTATCCTCAGTATTAGAAATTGAGGTTAATAATAACGCTAACTAATTATTACTGGACTTAAACAACTATGGCAAAAAAACTTACACAGATAGATTACACCAGCCGCGACTTCGATTCAATTCGAAGTGATTTAGAGAACTTCGCCAAAAGGTATTATCCTGATACCTATAAGGATTTCAACAAGGCGTCATTTGGTTCGCTCATGTTGGATACAGTAGCTTATGTGGGAGATATTTTATCCTATTACCTAGATTACCAAACTAATGAAAGCTTTTTAGACTCCGCTCTTGAATACAACAATGTGGTTCGCTTATCCCGACAGCTCGGATACAAACAGCGAACCTCCCCTGCATCGTATGGGGTTCTTACTTTTTATATTGAAGTACCAGCGGCCCTCACTGGACTGGGCGCCGACCCTGATTTGGTTCCTGTGCTGCAGGCCGGCTCAACTTTCTCTTCAATCGGTGGAGGGTTTTACACTCTTTTAGATGATGTTAACTTCGCGGAAGAAAATAATCAAATCGTTGTGGGCTCGGTTAACTCGGTGAGCGGCGCGCCCACCACCTATGTAATTAGAGCCACCGGCCGCGCGGTTTCTGGCCGCAACGCTCGCGAACAAGTGGATGTGGGTGATTTTGAGAGGTTCTTTAAGTTCCAGTTGGGAACAGCCAACATAAGCAATGTTATACGTGTGGTGGACACAGAAGGTAATCAGTATGCTGAAGTAGACCACCTATCGCAGAATATTATGTATAGAGCTGTCCGGAACACCTCGGCTTCTAGGACAACTGTTCCTAATTTGTTGCGAGCCATCCCTGTCCCGCGTCGATATATGGTAGAAACGGTGGACGGTAACACATTCCTACAATTCGGCTACGGATCTACCTCAAATGATCTTACTAATCCGGTGCTCGATCCGACAGAGGTAGTTTTAGACCTAAACGGCCGGGACTATACCACGGACATTGATTTCGATCCTACTAAATTAATCAGCACCGACAAGTTCGGGATTGCCCCCAGTAATACACGATTAACAGTAGATTATCGATTTAATACGACGTCTGATGTAAATGCTGCTATACATTCTATTACCGGCATTGTTTCTACTAATTTTAAGTTTCAATCTCAAGGTTCGGTTTCCCGAGTGTCACGGACAAATATCCAGGCTTCTCTGGAGGTAACCAATGAAGAGCCTTTTGTAGGAAGCATTAAGTTGCCCTCTTCGGAAGAAGTCCGGCAGAGGGCCTTCAGTCATTTCGCCACTCAAAATAGGGCCGTCACAGCACAAGATTATCAAGCAATTATCTATGGGATGCCAGCCAAATATGGAAGCATTAAACGCTGTTTGGTAGCGAAAGATGTGGCAGAGTTTAAGAGGAACATAAACGTTTATGTTATGTCTGAAACCAATTCTGGCAAACTAACCAAGGCAAACGCAACACTTAAAAATAATCTTAAAAATTGGTTACTCAATTATAAAATGATCAACGACACCATTGATATTATCGATGCAACGATAGTAAATTTCGGCATCGAGTACGAAGTCCTCCTAGACCTCTCGGCGAATAAATATAATGTTATTAACCTTGCCAATAATGCAATTACACAACTTTATTCAAGAAAGCTGGATATAGGGGAAAGTATTTCTATTACCGATATCTATAAGGCACTTAACCAAGTCGATGGTGTGGTGGACGTAACAGCTATTGAGATAGGCCTAAAGAATGGGGGCATATATTCGGAGTCTAGCTATGACATGGAAACTGCCCTCAGCGCTGACGGCCGTCGAATCTTAGGAGAGAAAAATATAATTTTTGAACTTAAGTATCCTAACATTGATATTAAGGGAAGCGTTAAGTAATGTCAATTAAAAGGTACACAGCCAGCGCCGACACCACCATTACCAATGCTTTTGAAGCCGGCATGACAGCTCGCGGCACTGGATCCAATATGGGATACGCCGATTCATTGGAAGTGTTCTCCATTTATGGCCAGTTATCCGCTAGCGTCGCGGCAGCGAATGGTTCGACCACGATGGCCCCGGGCCAGAGTCAAGAACTCTCTCGCATTTTAATAAATTTTCCTATCGCCAGCATTAATAGCGATCGCACTGCGGGCCGCATTCCAGCTCTGGGTAGTGTAAGTTTTTATATGCGCATGTATAATGCGCAAACTCCCTTCACGTTGCCACAAGATTTTAACCTAGTAGTGGCCCCCGTTTCTCGTTCTTGGGTCGAAGGCGCAGGCCTGGATATGGATAACTATAAGGACTTGGGAAACGCTAACTGGATGAATGCTTCCACGGCAGGCTGGACAACAGTTGGAGGCGACTACTTTACTGGGTCAAATTATAACGTCTCTTTCGCCCAGGGGTACGAAGATATCGAGCTAGATATCACAGACCTTGTAGAAAACTGGATCGCCGACCTGAGCACTTCCGACGGACCCGGAGTTTATAATGACTATGGGGTGGGGATAAGATTTACATCGAGTCAAGAAGCTTTTTATTCGTGCTCCAACGACACGGAAGCTTTAAATGTATTCACCGGAAGTGTTCTAAACAACACTGGGGGCGCTACTCAATCCTATTACACTAAGAAATTCTTTGCGCGCTCTACCGAATACTTCTTTAAGCGCCCGGTCATCGAAGCGCGGTGGGATTCTCGCATCGAGGACGATCGCGAGAACTTTATGTATTCTAGCTCTTTTGCTCCCCTGCTTGACAACTTGAATACTCTTTATTTTTACAATTATGTGCGGGGCAAACTAACGGATCTCCCCGGAGTTGGAACAGGTGTTCTTAATGTATCTCTATATTCCAGCTCAGCCGGGATACCTGCCGGGGGCGCTATATTACTTCCAGCAGGAGGGAACGTCGCGACTGCATTGGACACCAACGCCACAGGCGGCTGGGTAAGCACGGGCATTTATTCGTGCTCGGTTTCGATAACGGCTGCAGCAACCAGGGTCCTCGGAATGCATGATGTGTGGCACTCCGAATCTGTACAGTATCACACTGGTTCGTTCTATCCTGAGTTGGCTCCGACTTATGCCGCGGCCCCAACTTTTAACCGGATTACTTCGTGTACCAATCTTAAGAAATCTTATTCAAAACGGGATAAGGCGCGCTTCAGGTTCTTCGTTCGCTCTAAGGACTGGAGCCCCACTCTTTACACTGTTTCCACGGCTAACAATCCCACGGATTGTATTACTAGCGCTTCGTATGCAATCCATAGGGTGGTGGATAATCTTCCTGCCGTCGCTTATGGGACCGGCTCTTCGTACAGCACGTATTTATCCTTTGATAAAGACGGAAACTATTTTGATCTAGACATGGGCCTCCTGGAGCCCGATTATATGTATGAGATAAAGTTATCTTACTATAATGATAGCATAGGAGACTGGCAGGAACAGCCGCAGACGTTTAAGTTCAGAGTTGAAGAATAGGTGAATTATGAGTTTCAAGACTTTATTTGATAAAGCATCTGGTATTAAATCTCTAGCCAATAAATCAGCAGAAGAAATTGGCAATGAAATTGAATCGGTAGGCTATCACACTGCGGATATCCTCGAAGAGCAGAGGTTTATTCCCCAGGTAGACTTCACCAAGCCAGAGTCTTTCGCTCGTTTCGGATCTGCCGAAGAGTATTATGTGGAGTCGGTTGATCGGATTACGGAACAGTTTCCATATGATGGGTCACTCAAAGAACGACTAGACTGGGAGAATGACTCCACCTATATTGATCTCCACATCTACAATAATCTATATCCGCGTACGACAGGATATATCACCATGTCGATTGACCCAGCAGTCAGTAATCGTGTAGATGGATATGGTGTCCCCGATGTTGCGGAGTATATTTCTTTAAAGGGAGGACCTCACACTAATCAAGATAGTGGAATGAATCCTTATTCTACCAACTTTACTGGTTCAAATTATCTGGAGAGCAGTAAAAATAGGGAATCTAATCTTAAATATGATTTGAGCGGTAGCGGCGTATCATTAGAATTCTGGCTCAAAAAAGACAATTTTGACACCAACACAACACACAAAGAGGTTATTTTCGATTTATGGAATGGTCAGAACTCATCCTTAGCAGATTACGGTCGCCTACGCCTTGAGCTAACGGCCTCCGGCGAACTCGATGGAACGCCGGGTGCAGGCGGCCGGAATGCATTCCTCCTCACGGTCCTATCAGGCACCACCGGATTTGTAAGCTCGTCGATCACATCCCAAACTCTAACAACTTCGTCAATAGCGGATGGTAATTGGCACCACTATGCTGTGAGTCTGCTGTCAGGAGCTGCGGGCATAACTGGCAGTTTTTACGTGGATGGAGAACTAGAAAACCAATTTGTCTCTGGCACACTTCGTGTTGATATCGACGGCCCCGGCGGCGACGTTGGTGCCATTAATGAAGTAACTGGCGCCTTGTCTGCATATATCGGCGCCCTCCGAACCTCGATTTCCGGCAACGATTCTACTGCTGCCGGCTATGGTAAACTAGCCGCATCCTTAGATGAGTTTAGATATTGGAAAACGCAGCGCAGTTCTAAAGACATAGGAAGGTTCTGGTTTACTCAAGTTGGAGGTGGTACAAACACCGATACACCACCGTTTTCCGATGATAGTAATAAAGAAATGGTTAACACTCATCTGGGAGTTTACTATAAGTTTAATGAGGGGATCACTGGCTATTCATCAACTGACTCTGTAGTTCTGGACTTCTCTGGCCGGGTTACCAATGGAGCATGGACCGGATACACATCACAATCCCGAAACACAGGTTCGGCCATTATTTCATCAAGCGCCGCGGCGAAAGAATTTGAAGATCCAATTATTTATAGTTTTCATCCGCTAGTCACCACTCTCCGCGACAATTTAGAATTGTCTGGATCATCTTACGATGTAATCAATAACTCTTCTCTCTATAACAGCATTCCCGCCTGGATTACTGAAGCGGACATGGAAGGGCAAAAGCAGCTTCGGTATTTAACACAAATTATGGGAAGCTACTTTGACACCCTTCAGCTTCAAATGGAAACCCTCAACAAGTTTAGAGATGTCTCCTATGTAAGCTCCAGCGAAAAGCCGCTCCCATTCGCAGAAAAAATGTTAAACTCTGCCGGCTTCGTTTCCCCCGAAATCTTTCTTGATGCGGATATCTTAGAAGTTCTGGGTGATCGTAGTGAGGACATAGTTTACGAAAAAAGCCTGAATGACATAAAAAATATTGTTTATAAAAATATCTACAACAACTTAACCTATATTTTTAAGTCTAAGGGCACCGAGAAGGCCTTCCGCAATCTCATAAGATGCTTTGGTATCGACGATGAGTTAGTAAAGCTAAATCTCTACGCCACAGATACTGTTTATCGATACCGTGAAAACCGTCGCAATGTGGTTGTTGCCGACAAAACAGTTAATTTTAATAGGAAACAAAATATGGGCGGGGTTGTTTACAATGCCTCCTCGTCCACCAATGTAGACGGGTTCTCCTATATACCAGCGAACACTTTCTTAACCGGAGGGTATGCCACCACTCTTGAAACTGAGGTCTTTTTCCCCCTCAAAGCCGACACTTCAGAGGACACGTATGTCAATACCAATGTTATTAGCTCCTCTCTTTTTGGTCTTCATCGAACAGCCGAGCTAGCCAACGACCCAGCCTGGGACCCCGCGGGAGACAATGCCAATTTCCAGGTATATGCCGTACGAGACGAGCTAGAATCAGCCAATGCTCACTTTCTTTTAACTGGTGTTGGTGCCACATTAATCCCCCCACTCACATCGTCTCTTTATGAAGATCTTTATGACAATAACTCTTGGCAGTTGGCAGTCTCTATTAAGCCGTTGGAATATCCCCTTGTTCCCTATATTTCTTCTTCTAGCGATTCGCCGACTACTCGTGATGATTACCTGGTGGTTTTCCGCGGCGTACAAACAGACTCTGGGGAGATAATTAACTCTTTTACTGCCACCGGCTCCATCGCCGCTCCCCCCGCCTCATTCGTGACATCCAGCCGCCGAACTTATGTTGGCGCGCATCGCACTAATTTTACTGGAGCCGTTCTGTCACTATCCGATGTTCGAATCAACAGTAGTCGATACTGGCTCAATTATCTGGACGACGCTGCCCTCACCGCTCACGCATATGATACCGAAAATCATGGGGCACTGTATCCTCACAAGTATGCCTACCCCTTTGATCCCACCGCCTCGTTTGGCGAGATACTAAATTTTGATACACTAATGTTCAATTGGGAGTTCAGCCAGAACACCGGTTCAGACGCTTACGGAATATTTCAAGTAGCCGACGAATCCTCGGGCTCGTCGCAATTTATGTCCGCCTCATCATATACCAGCGGTGCATTCGGCCTCCCCGGCAAACTTCTTAATAAGAAATACACAGCGCAGGGTTATGGTTTTGAGGCATCGAACACGGGATCGATAAGAAAAGAACACGTGATCTCTGCTAAATTAAATCCTCTAGAGGTTATCAACTCAGTCGATCAAGTTAAGGTTTTGTCTGTTCAGGAGCACCAGGAATTCTACCTTGACTCGCGGCCAGTAAACTACTTCTTTTCTTTTGAAAAGAGTATGTATCGAACAATCTCCGAGGAAATTGTCAATTATTTCGGCACCTTAAGGGACTTTAATAATATTATTGGAGAGCCAGTTAATCGCTATCGCCCCAATTATAAATTAATGGGACTACTGCGCAACCGCTTTTTTGCGCAAGTTTCCAACTCTGAGATAGATTTCAACAAGTTTTATGAGTTTTACAAGTGGTTCGATTCTTCCTTATCTTACATGTTGGGGCAGCTGGTACCAGTTTCCGCCGACTTCGCCGAGAATGTTCGGACCATGATCGAGAGCCACGAGCTCGAAAGAAACAAGTACAAGTCTGCATTCCAGTTTATGGATGAAGAGAAGACGGTTTTCGAAGCAGCGCTTCAGAGTAACGTAGATTATGGCGGCGCTATTTCTTCTCCGGACGACGATAAAAGCTTAGGATTCTGGCCATCAAGCGCCCCCACCCGGCGGCAGCTAGGCCTCTCCCCAAGGGCACTGACGAAGGTATGGGAAGACACTTCTGCCCCCGTCGACGCCGGCGTCGCAGGTTCTGCGGCAACGGCCCAGCAGCAGCGATATTTGTGGTGGAAGAATAAAACAGAACGAACGAGTTCTGCTTTGGCATCTCCTTTCTCGGACGACTTTAATAGATCCAGAGTTCGATTATTCAAAACCATTAAGCAAACCATCGATCGACTGGCTGTTTGCCCGTATCGTTTTGCTATTGAAGGAAATCGAACCTTGGGGGGAGTCGGCGCTCCCGCGGGCCAAAAGGTTAATTTCGTGTTTGCAGCAACGACACCCTTTGGCCCAGAAGCATCTGATTATCTCGAAAAGGTGATGGTTGCAAAGCGCGCTGATTTGGAGATACTGTTAAATACTACTGATCGTTTTTATGGGCCCAACTTTAAACAACGCTTGGGGCTGACCTTTGATCCAAGTTTCAATACTCCGTCCGCAGACGACTCTTTAAAATATACAGGAGCCAATCTCTCTCCGTTTAGTGTTTATTCCTCGTCGGTTTCTACCGGCTATGTGGCAGATATAGCCTCGGGCTACACCGGAGGAATTGATTTTACTAATCTTCATCATGATTTTGTGGCAAATACGGATGTTCCACTACAGGGGCCCTTCCCTGAAAAGTTTGTCGGCGGCCGTTTCTACCGACACGTAGATATCAGCGATGGAACGGATACAGTAGCCACACGCCAAGAGGGCTTTCGGATTCAGTTTGACGGAGTAAAAGACTCCGCTGGCTCATCCATGACAAATATTGTGGCCATATTGCCACCAGATTCTCTAGGAACTGTCACCACCACCGACGCCAATATCCCCCGGGGCAATCGCTTTAGGGACGAGACAGCCAAGCGACCCTTCAATATTAAAAATATTCTTATGACGACATCGTCTGCTGGTGTCCGGTTGTCGGGAACAATTATGCATTCGTCCATCGGTAATTACCAGCGTAATTATCAAGTTGTGCAGACATGCGGCCGTACGGCAAATGACCCTTATTTCCGGGATCAGTCTTTTACCTTTGCAGTCCGCGCACTCGCGAGCAATCAGACTGTCCGCGGAAGATTTCCTCTAACTGAATCAACTTTGGGAGTTAACCCGGGCTTTACTGAGTTTGAATTACCTGAGAGGACAGGATCTAATTCCAACCAGACCGTCATAGTAAACAGGTTTGCCTCACCCGGCTCTTATGCGGTAGACTCTCTTGGATATATGGCCCCACCGGCCGAAGAACTATCTGTATACAACGCTCTTCCTTACCGCAATCTTGAAGTTATTAACTACGGCCTCTCTGGGTCCGCATCGTCAGATCCTTCGATTGCACAGTCCATAGCTGTAATAGATCAAATCAGCAAGAACAGGGGCCTCAACCAGCGCTCCTCGCTTCATTGTGGCCAATACGGCTCTGACGCTGCCTATGGTTTGATAACGGCCACCAGCACCCGCACAGACGGCGGTCTGGGCTATGTGGCCACACCGTCATGGCACAAAGTCAACAGAAATCGCAAACAGCGCATGATGAGCGGCTCTGCCACCGGAAACGGTTTGTACACCGGCTCAGTTTATGATAATCTTTTTGTGCAGCACCCCATTCCCCGCTCCTTCCAGCAGTATGCATGGGTGACGGCCTCAGTGACAGGCAATGCTATTATGGGGCTGCAGCCTCCCACTTGCTTAAGCGCTTCAACATATAGCCAGTTTTTAACGAGTTCAGATGCTCATACAATTGCTGCCGGCGGCAAAGGCCCTGACCCCTATGTTAATGACTTTGTGGGTCTTCGACGCCTCATCCTCGACCCGGTCACAGCTTCTACTCATACCTTGGGATTTGTCGCGGAGTGTGAGAACCCGGACTCCTGTTTCGATGCCCCCTTGTCTTCTTATGTAAATCACGATTATATAGTTGCTAACGCTCTAGCTGGCACCTTTGCCGGCGGCATAGCCTTTCAGGCCTTGATGCTCAACCGATCTGGTCCGTATCAGTATCCCACATGGAAACAAATGCGCCTAGGCTCGCACCCGGTTGTGAGAAAGTTACGAAAGACAAACACAATTAGTGTGGTAGACTCTCCTCCTCTTTTGGAATCGGGACTGGGTTATTCGACGCGTGGCAAGAGTGCCAATACCTTCACTGACTTCACAGAGCAGCCCTTGAGCAGTCGCCACATACCTGCCCTAGTGGTGGCCGAGAAGCGCGCTGGTGACGAAACCTTTCAAGACGAGGGAGTCTATCAGTTATCCTATGGCAATAATTTAGATATGTTTTCACACGAAAGTTTAAACAATAGGTTAAATCTTGAAACAAGTAAAAAAGAGATTTATGATAATCCGTTTGTATCAATGGTGGAATACTTCTTAAGCTCACGCGCGAATCTATTAGTAGATTATGGAGAAAGGGTATATCCCGCAGAAAAAGTGGCGTATCGAAACATAGTGAGAAACCGTACTAACTTTACTATTACAGGCGCCTTCGACCCGGCACGCACCGTGGCAGAGCGCGCCAATTCACAGGGCCATGTTATTACTAGCAGCGCTGCTTGGTTCCTACGAGAAGAAGAGAATTTCACCACTGTTGCTCCCGCCCTGTCTTCGCGTGAGCAGGGCGCCGGCGAAGGGCAGTCGATCCAGGGCCGCTATGGAGTACCAGATTCTTATGATATTACAGCCAGCGCCCAATATAACATGAGAATCCCTATTGGCTGGAATGCTGACCGGACGGCTCTAATTTATGGCGGAACCACCAAGTGGCAAGTGGCCGAGCAATCGTCGCGTCTTCCATATGTTGACTATAACAACTGGGTCCATCAGCTTCGCTTGAAAGCCAAAGATTATTCTATTGTGCCTGAATTTAGAATTAGCGAACATATTGCGGATATTATTAATGACGGAGGCAATCCTTTAATTGATAACTGGCGCTTGGACATTACCGGAGCAGAATACCCCAACTCTAACGTTGATCGTTTTTTCGAGACTTACACTAACGGCGAATTCTGTAAATTATTCAAGGTAGTGGACAGTATGCTATACGATACGGGTACCGGCGATCAAAAACTCAAGAGAAATAAGATATCCCTGCAGTGTAATGCAGCGAAGAAGTTACTCCCCTATCCTGATTTTTATCCTATTCAGCAATTTCAAAAGTTGGCGCAACAGTTCTCTCAGTCTTATGGTCCTTATATTAATACTACGGCTTCGGCAGATACCGCTGATATTCCTTTGGCCGCAGGATATCGAGCATTCCTGGATCCCTTCTTCTCTCCTGGAATTTGGTTTAATACTTATAAGTCCGGCCTCGGAGTGGGAAGTTACGTCCTATTGATCTCGGGCGGAGCCGATCTCGACATTAACGATGTAGCAAAATTTTCGGGTGTGAACTCAGCCAACAGCGCTTTCCCGGAGGGGGTCATTAACTTTGGTAGTGGCAGTATTTTGTCCTGTTCTGCTACTGCGTCTAATATAGACTACTCGCCCTATCGTGTGCCTTTTGAAGCAATTTATCAACCCCAGCTATTAAACACTAAAATTATCAGCGGCTCGTATATCTACGACAATGGGGTAGGCTCCGGCAGCCTATCTGGGAATACGGACGGAACTTATACATTGAACCGTGTGGCCTGGGAGGGTCAAGGAAACGATCTGTATCGGATGATGGCAGACAACACACTTAGCTCTATTTATGATCTTTTCATAGAAAACCCGGTAAGCTTTATTTCTAATACTCAAGATAAGTTTTCGACCCTAAATGTTACGGAAGGCGAGGCGTTCGCTATGACCTTTAATATTCAAAGATCATTGGATGCTACAGGATCAGCTGACCGCTCTAAATTTGAAATGTATAGTAGAAATACCGCTTTTGGTCCTCCTGTGGCCCTCGACAACGGAACCGCAGTTGGTGGTACGACTACTCTAGAGTACAGCGCCTCGACTTCACCCAGTACACCCTGTTATATAAATGGCACAGCCTCAGTGACAGTAGTTGCGACGGCGTCGTTTGCAGGCGAACAGTTCCTCTCAGATCTGTTAGCATCAGCAGAGTATATTTATAGTACTCAGCTAGAATCAGATTCTTACAGTGAGAGCGCCATGGCTTCTTGGTTTGCGCAAACTATATCAGAAAGCTTTAATTTATCAGAGCGCCTTGGACAAGAGAACTCCTCGCGCTGGATGATACAAAGTAAGTTCGAGACACCAGTCTTAAATTTTGCGGACGTCAGCGCCACCGACCCGGCGGAAGCAGCCCACCCCATCCAGCCTGGCTCAACGCAAGGAATCACCACTAAAGGAATGGGGCATCAGTATGGTCGCATTACCAAAGGAGACGAAGGAATTGATTGCTACATTGATACTCCCGAGTTTGTTGTGTCACCCACATATGGTCGCCTGACACGACCAAGATCCCTGGCAAAGCTTGTTGGGTTCCCCGAAGGGATTAAGAAAAAAGTTGGTGTTCTCAAAAATGAGGTATTGTTAGAAGAGGCTGTAGTAGTGGTGCCCTTTATTCAATTAAATACGCGACGGAAGTTTCTCACCTTCCCTCGCGCCAGAGTAAAGCTGAATAGTTATCAAAACTTACTCTCAGCTATGGATAAATATATCTTTCCTCCTAAGTTTGACTTCACAAGGTTTAAAGAAGTAAAGCCCGTGTTGATGTATGTGTTTGAGTTCGAGCATGCTCTTACACAGGAAAACCTTTCATCATGGTGGCAGGGCGCTTTCCCCGGGCAACCAAATGTCGATTGTCACCTTTGCGGATGCACCGACACTGAGTTTGAATTAAAAGAGGTCCAAATTGAAGAAAAAGAATTGGTGGATAAGATTTTGGGGTGTGATAAAGATCTGCACTGGATGGTCTTTAAAGTCAAAAAGCGCGCCGCCCGAAACTTCGAAAAGCTCCGTCGCTCGTTTGTAACCGATGATTTGAGTGATATCCCCGCAGCTGTGGGAGAATATACTTATAACTGGCCATATGATAATTTTTCTTTGGTCGAACTGGTGAAGATCGAACAACAGGTGCGATGGCTCTCTGATGAGGTCTCAGGACCGCCATGCCCTGACCCGGAAGCCGATATACCTACGCCCTCACCCGCACCTCAGCGAGCCCCATCAGCAACTCCTCCGACTCCTCTTCTGGTCAGTGGTCGCGGCCTACCAGACCCAGACACGGGCCGAAAAGCACAGACTACTGAAAAGGTAACCCCCACAGCCGCCCCAACTACCACTACGGCCACCGCCACTCCTAGAGTGCCTCAGGCAACTGTTGATCCAGATGCGGTACTTTCACAAACTAGGGGTACGACTTTGTCTGACGCTGGAGAAACCGGTGGAGATAGTGTTATCAAAAAAGGTAAGGATGGGTAATTAGTATATGGAATTTTTTGACAAAAAAGAAGAAGTACTTGATATTGAACTGACCGAGTATGGCCGGGAGCTGTTATCCCAGGGGCGCTGGGAGCCGGCGTCGTATGCTTTTTTTGATGACGATATCCTGTATGACTCGGAGTCCGGCGGAGAAACAGAGAAGCAAAACTCCGCCCGTCGGCGAATAAAGTATGATACTCCTTCTATGAAGACCCAGCCTTATATTCTGGGCGCTGAAACACGACGAAACTTCTTTCATGCCTCTGTGAAGGGCACATTCGACGAAGACGGCACTGGCCCGGGCAACGCGATCCAGGATAATTCGGTGAGGTTTGTAAACGCTTTTCAAAATGCACCATCTTTTGAGCAAACTCATTTTGCGGCCTCTAACCCATTAGGTACTAGTGATCTTAAAACAGAATATGCGCCGGCGTGGGCCATCTCCATGGTAACAAACGAGATTTCATCGAGCCAAGATCAGATTGGGATGACTCTCACCGCACAAGGTATAAACTTGACAAGTAGTCATTCCGGAGCCACAATTCAAGACATTCCCCAACTGGAAGTGGTGGTAGACTACCAGACGTTCTATAATCCGACAGATCCCGACTATCAAGGATCTAAATATCTTCCACTCACTCCTCAGCTTAATGCAGAAGGTATCCAGTTATTTGTACAAGATGATTTTTTAATAGTTGAAATTTTAGAAGAAAATACAAACTACCTGAAAGAAAATTTTACCATAGAGGTATATGAACAAAAGCCATATGAGGACTCAGCCTCAGGCAGCGTACTCAATCAACTGACCTTTATAAATAATGGCGATATATATCACTTTCCTCAAAAAAGTCAGGATGTTGAGTATTATATGAATATTTTGGTAGATAGCGAAATGCCACCACAAGTGGCCGAGAATCTAGGAATATCTGAAAGGGTAATCCGAGCTTCGAGCGTCCGTTTGGCCGTTACTCGCGATCTCTACGGAGATGCTACAGATGGGGAGTGCGAATAATGACACTCACTATGGCGTCAGGTTTTAGTCAAGGAGACCTCCCAGTACCTCTAATAAAGGAAGTAGTGATACACCCAGCTGATAAGATCGCCCCGGAAGGCGGCTTCACTACTCAAAAAATAACAGCTCGATTTATGATACCGCTTGAGCTAGACCGCCACTATGCACCTCTCACTCTTTATACCCGCACCTTAGGGTCTAAGAGTAGAATAGAGGGAATGCGATCTGCTTTTGCAGTCGGCAACATATCAACACAAATTGCTAACTTCTCGGGAACCAATACTGGAGAAATGCACCTTGTTGCTCTAGACGATATGTCGGTGAATAAAGATAATTATTTTTCTTCCAATGTTAAAATGTCAACAAAATATTATTTTAAGTATGTTGATGTTGACTTTCAAGTTCCGATCGAGAATGGACGCCTCGACCGGATCAGAGACCTAGCAATAGTAGCCACCGTTTTTTCATCGACGGCAAAGCCGCTTGTTGCCGGAATAATGGGCCAATTCTCAGCCCAGCAGGACCCTACGAGTCGACTAAAAATAGGAGAAATAATAATTCAGGACGTTCTGACCAACCGTGCTGTCCCGCTGGAGAGTAATTATTTTATTCTTAGCGAGACAGTGGCTGACTATGGCAACAAAGGAGATATCTGGCCCGGCCCAGTCCACAAGAATGGCTCTGACTATATGGTTGGTACCACCCACGATCCCGGCCGCCGTCACCCTAAGTGCGAGAAGCAGACCTGCGCTAATTATAAAATTAAAGATTTACGGTTTTTGGATCCCAATAGTCGCTCTTATATAGCACGGATCTTCGTCGGACAGACGGATGAAGTATCTGCAGATGCCCCGGCGCCGCCAACTAAAGAATCCTCACGACAATATTTTTCAGAGCCACAATACTCTCGACAATCTGGCGGCAGCGCTGTGACTTTTGTTAGCTTTAACCTTTTATCCTATTTGCGAGATCATCTAGAATTTTCTGCGTTGATTCCACGGTCGCAGATGATTTTAAGTTGCGGCAGCATCGCCACAGCAAAAGTATACAGATTTCCTAGGGCACAGCAAGATCTTTCATCAGACCTAACTCCGGGCAAAACCGGCGCATCCACACAGTGCGCCAGCCACGAAGAGGTTTTAGTAAGCGATGCTATATCTTTCTATGAGGGCCGCACCCCAGGTGTACTAGGTATGTTTATAGCTGATCCCGAGGTAGGCCAAGAGTCGGCCGGATTGTATGGCTATCGTATAGAAATTGAAATAATTGATAACTCACGCGCGCTAATTCTTTACATCATTAAGAAACTCACACGTTCTCTGGACGTTTATAAAAATTTTATAGCTAAGTTTAATGAACACTCTAATAGATCTTTGGGAAACTACTCTTATTTTAGATCTAATATAGAATCAATTAAGGCTGCCTCGAACCATAAAAAGCTAATAAATTTGCTCTTATCCTCTATAAAGTTTTTCTCCCCCGGAAGGAACCTGGGATCACTGAAAAAGAATTTGTTGTCGATGACATCACCATACTCAGCAACCGTAGAGTCCATCTATGCATTTAAAGAGCTTGTAGAAGACTATATTAATACCTTGGCTAATTTAGTTACAGAGAATATTCAAAATGGTATACAGACTACTGACATAAAGTCTAAAATGTTTACCTCACGGCCTAATCGTCTTACTAAGGTTTCGTACGAAATTCCAAAAGCTTATTACAATTATTCCCACCAAGGAAGAGAAATGGGCCTAGACTACTTTGGCACAAGCTATTCAGTGGAGACTGGCACCGAAGCTGCCCCACCTTATTCTATTGGAGTGAGCGTTCCAACAGCTGGCACTAATCTCATGATTGTGGGGCCTGACGCCTTTATAGATCGACTAAATCTTGAAAAGAGCAAATATAGAGTACCAGACTTAAACTCTCTAGCTCTTAATAAATATGGGTTCTTAAGCCCGCTTATAGTACGAACTCCGCAGGACAGCATTGGCACAACAACCAAACTAAATTTCTCTTCATCACTTAGTGTCCTGGAAGCAAACGAAGTTGCTGTGTCATCCCTTAGGGATTTCGGAGCTTCAATCCGTCAACCAAGAAGTATAAATTACCTTAGAGGAAATCTATTATCACAACAGGGACTCTCTATCAAGCCAAAAAAAGTTTCTATTAGTCAGTTGGCAGCCACAACACCCAACCAGACCTTAAGTTGTGTTGGTATTGATAGTGCTCTCTATTTCTCTACTGGGAGCTTGTTTATTAATAGCGACGAAAGAGATGTTCAGAGGCTTAGTGGCTCAACCCAGACTTTAGTAAGTCAGGCGGTTAACGAACAAAAAGCGCTTTTAGGGCTTCCGGTTATAAACTACATTCTGCAGCAAAAGGCCCAACAATATTTAGATAAAGTAGAAGTAGTAAACCCGGGTTTGATAAAAGGCTCTTTTGCCTATAACCAGCTTATGAGCAACACGGGCTCCATGTCAGGCCAGAACATATTTGAAAAAAACCTAAACTGGAACAGCTTTGTTGTGGTAGAATATATGGACAAGAACTTCATGAATCCAACATGGTCGACTCTGACCCAGGCAACCTTTAATTTGGCCAAACAAAAAAACAACTCTCTTCTCTGTCGACTCCGACGTTTGCCCACTGTGTTCAACGTGCCAAATGCCTTTGAGTTACCAATCTATAACCATCTTTTTATTCTTGGCTCCAATGCTACGCCATTTTCTCGGGCAATGGATATTTATGACAACCCCACAGCTACTCATAGCTATGTTTCTCGCTATAGCGAAAACCTAAATGAAGTAAAAAACTTAAATGAAGACTCTATCGTGAACCCTGCTGATATCTATAGTGAATACATGACGTCGACTTCTGGAATCTTTCCCACTACGCCGAAACCGGGCCAAAAGAGGGCCCGCATCTCTCGCGGCGATCCGCACGGAGGTGACAGTCTCCGCGGCCAGAGAACCCAGCGATCATCCACTTCCGGAAGGGGTAACTACTAGTGGGCACGCAAAAACAATATGTTGTTTGTTTAAACTCTAACATGCTGGGCATGCCCTATGAACCGGCAACCGACATGTCGACCGACAATACGATGCGCCCCAACCCTAACGAGACGGCCCTTCACCCGCTTATTAGGAATTGGTTCGGCTCACAAACCCCCGGTACTTCTCATGTTAATATAGATCCTTATCGTCGCGCGATGTCTTTGGATTACGGATATACCTACCCCCTAAACGGAGAGGGTGAGTATTTAATTAATACTTATCGATATCAAAATCCCGATGACTTCAACTCGGGTACTCCGGAGACCAATACTCCCTATATGTATAAAGACGGTGAGTCTGGCCCTTCTTTTGGTTCGTTAGGGCGCCCCTTATATGATAGTTTCGCCCTCGACGGGCTTTCTTCGGATACTTTAGATCTTCACTTCAACGAAAAAGGTTGGAACGAGTCACTGCCTTCCTCTCCTGATTATAGTTACGGCGCTACTCCGGGCTCGGCTGTATCTCCCTATTATGCTTCCCTTTTAGATGAAGAAAATCGAGATGAGTGGAACGAAGGAGTTCCTTATTTTAATAAGTATCTTATGGGACTGCCGCAATCCCCGTCCACTCCGCTGGCCGCTTCCGCGGCCGACCCCAGAATGACCAGCGCCGGCCTTATAGGTACTTATAATGGCCTGTTTGGAGATGTGGCAGCGCGTGGCGGACATCCCCCAATTTCCGCGCACACTCTCTTTGACCATACTTTTGGGTATACCAATGCCAACACCTACAACAATGAGGACCCCAACCTTCCCGACCCACTTTACCCCGGCGTAACGGTCGAATCAACTTATAATTTTTATGTTGACTCCTCACCGAATTATGAAGATGTGATAGCACCAGCAAACATACCCGAGTGCATCCTCCCCAATTTTTATATGCTGCAGTCTTCAATTCTTCAACATCTGACTTCTGCGCCGGAACGATTAAACGCCTATCTGGAGCAAGTATCTGTAGGAACAGGAGGCGTTCCCTTTCAAGTCTTATTCTACGCGACGTCGAACCCGGCGATCGTCGTTGACTCCCCAAACATATCGGAAGGATATTGGAATTTATATTCAACGACCTTGTCCAATATAGATTCCACAGCCATGACTGAGTTTGAGGGGAAATATAAAAATATTGTAGTGCCTCTTGGTTCTTTAGATTTTATTTCTGCCCAAAATGAGGCCTCTTCTTTCTCCGGAGACCCGGCCAATCCCGGTCCCTCAGGCCCGTTTACTGCTTTAGCCGCCTATCCTTTCTATAATAAGATCACCCTGCAGCCCATCGGCATCCCGTCGGATAACGATCCTGAATTGGGACCAGAACGCGCCGCTACCGGCTGGATCACCGATCCCGATTTTCTGCGCGGCCTCCTAGACGCCAATGGAGCACAGGGCACCCTGACTGCGGCCGAAACCACCTGTTTCGTACGGTCACTTCAGCTTTTAATAGCCAATTCATATAACCCTAATGCCTCAATCGAATCCCGGGATAAACTTACCGGCCTCGTCGCCCAAGATCTGCGCAGCACTTTCCCGCGTCGAGCCTCCCTTTCAATGGATTTAAACTTTATGGGTACAGGCTTCAATGAAGAGTCTGATCAGCCCCAGGAAATCCAACACACTCTGGGGAAATCCCAGCCTATCAAGATTTGTGCCGAAGTCGATAAGATATTGGACGATGGCACAGATCTTAAAGACCTGACCGATAGTGAGGGCCCATATCCCTACTATTATATAAACCTGGAGAAACTCACACCAAACGAAACAGACATTAACTATAGTATTTTGAGAGATGCAATTGCCGGAAATGATTATTCCACGGCTGCCACATGGGAAAAAACGACCGACGCCGCCGATCGCGGCCAAATTCACACGGCCATAAAAGACTATACCAGAAACTTAAACTCGGTATTCAAGGGTCAACTTAGTAACGTATCTCCCCTGATGTATCTTATAGAGAAGAGAAGAATCCCTGATGGAGAATTGTCGGTTCCACTATCCGTAGAACCAGTGCAAAGAATTTTTATAACAAGAGACTTTCGAAACCCCGGAAACCCCTCCCCAATAACTTATTATGACACTCAAATTAAATACGGTGTCAGGTATCAATATGATGTTCGTGTAATAAACATTGTTTTTGGAACTCAGTATGAGTACACGAATGTGGCCTCCGATCCTGACCAGTGGTATACTGAGGTTGAGAACACTCCTCTTGCAAGCTCCGGCCGCGCCTTAGGAAATGCTTTGGGCTTTTATAATGAAGAGGAATCTCACGTCACAATGATGGGAAATTATTTAGTCGGAGGGACCCTAGACGCAGACGGATCTCAGCACAACTATCTTAAACTGTCCGACGAGACAGATCTCATCTCCCCCGAAGACACCAACCTCATGAACCCAACCATGTATTTCTCCGACGAGGGAGAATTGGGCTGGCCTTCTACCCCCTATCAGACTGATATCGGCGAAGATCCTGGCTGGGACAGTGCAAACGGAACCGTGTCCTTCAAGGAGGGAACAGCGACCAACAAACCCGTCGGTCAAAGCGGTTATTATGTCTTTGGGGGATCCCACTTTGAATCTACTCTTCCAGCCCTTGAGGACCGTCCGCCGTTTGTACCCTGGACACAGGACTTTGCAATGTGGTTTAAGACCCAAGGACCTCCTTCATTTACCGGTCTCGACTATAATCTTCACTCCAGTGTTGGTACTACCCAGGGCTTAACAATCTCCGCACCGCAACCCGGCGGCTTCTACAAGCCATGGGCCGTCGCAAATATGTTGGGGAACCTGAAGGTGAAGGTGGTCGAAGGCCTCGGCCATGACGGTAACTCAACTGGAGGCTTGGTACCATGGATAGCGGAGGTCCAACAGATCCCGGAGATTCCAGTCGACGAGCCCGTCTCAGTCGGCATGTGCGAGTGGGTGCAACTATATCATGAATACATCGCCACGGCCTTCCGGCACTGGTACACTCAAGTCCGGATCTTCGACTCGCCCACAGAGAATCCATCGGCCGGCGTAGTTTTCTATGGCAACTACAAATATCACCTTCAAAGCGGCCCAGACCTGTCCCCGGTCATGTCGTCGTATTCATCGACCATGACGGCTGAGCGTTGGTGGAATGGCGATTCAAACTGCCTCTACGACTCCGGTCTTCCTGTCTTGTGGGGCCCCCCCAGCGGACTGGGAACATCTGCCAATCAGGACGACAACCAGGACTACGTTACCCATTACCCAACCAGCGACCAGGGCGCGCAAAGTCGGGATACCGCAGCCTGGTATGCCCCAAACTGGACAGCGATCGCCACAGTCAATCAAAATAGATCCGTCTGGCACCCCCATAGCATTTATCAAATAGTGTACTGGTTGCTGCACGGCGTCCCCAGCGCCCACTGGTCCTCCACCGTCAACCACGACTACGCCGACGACCCAGCCGACCCCGGGACCCGCGCGTATTTATATCCAAAGGCCGACCTAGGATTAGCACACGGCAACAAGATTCTTGACGAGTTCCGACAGTGGTGGAATGACCATTACGACTCCCCCTCCGTGAACAGTCCGAGTCGTAGTCATGTCGGTGTCACCACAACGATCGGCCAATCCATAGAGGATGCAACATTGTCTTACCGCGGAGACCCCTGGACCGCATCAAAGTGGAAGTCTATGATCGCGATGCTATATAGCACGTCGTGCCTTTCACCAGGATCCCGTTGGAACGCATATATCGACTATCCCGAATCGCTGAGCGGCGGCGGCCAAGGGTCGGGGCTCTTGTAATGGGAACACAAACACAATGGTATATGGATATTGAGGTATACCTCAGAGGAACAACCGAGTCGACCGGCGGCGATCTTATGACCAATAGCGAGTTGCTATATGAATATGGGCCGTATGAGTTCCCGGTCGATGGTATTATAACCCTTGAGGAGTTTTTGGAGGAGGTTAATTATATTAATTATCAGTCCACCGCACCCTGGCCTGTGGGTAAAAACAACCCGTTTTATTATGTGTATGCCACCCCATATCTTCTTAACACGTCTCTTTTCCCCGCTCACCTTACCGAGATCCCTTTAGCCATACCCAACATGCCGGACACGTCGCCCGGCGCCTCGGTCCTCATCGAGCAC
>Ga0098040_1000290_pt1 | contig 23953 bp, 15 predicted proteins | sample 7_EtaG_FD_75065 | JGI IMG/M metagenome (GOLD analysis project Ga0098040, IMG submission 75065) | Marine viral communities from the Subarctic Pacific Ocean - 7_ETSP_OMZ_AT15161 metaG | ecosystem: Environmental > Aquatic > Marine > Oceanic | place: Pacific Ocean | collected 2015-01-08
AATATTTCGTTGTTCTATTGTATTATAGACTCGTGTTAATATTAATATTTGTGCTGATTGGTCGTCAGGGTCGTCTGCTAATTCTACATTTTTTATAGCCTTACCAATTACATCCTTGAGATTCTCAAGTTTCTCTTTATTGTACGTAGGATCTGCTAATGCTTCTATAACAAGTTTTCTTATATTATCCATATTGTTTCCGTTAATACAACTGTATTAATTATGATAGGGTCAATCATACCCACATTTATGATATTTTTTATGTATACTATTATGACTTATCCCTGCCAATTTTGCAAGCCTAGATACAATATCATGTTCGCGTTTACTTTGTTTTTTCGTTCGTGCAATTTTAGTAACCATCTTATTTAATTGTTTTTGGGCTGGTTCAATGCTCTCGTTTGCATCATGTTTTTTTAGAAATTGCTCTATTCTATAATCAAGGTGCTTATCACTATAATGTTTTCCTAATTCACCAAGTTCTTGATAACCATTACCAAAATCATCTTGTATTGATTGGTCCATATTGGTTGCCATGTAATACATAATGCCTGACCATGATGAATAATCATTCTCATAACCTGCATTTTGTGCATCTTGCCATTGTGCTGAATGAAAATAATCACTTAGCCTTCTCAAACTAACACCTAACCAATATCCGCCTTCATCCGTTCCACCAAATCCAAGATTGCCTTCTTCAGAGGCTTGTTCAATGGCTTGATATATTATATGGTCTTGTGCTGATTCAAAAGCACCACCTTCGGCACGTTCAATTGAATCATTAACTAACTCATCCCAAGCCTCAGGATCAATTTCATCAATCTTTTTCTTATCTGTCATATCTGCATAATCGTTATTGATAAAATCTCTTAATCGTTGCTTACGTTCTTCAAAATGATCTACATCATTCTCTAAGGCGTCATTAAGCATGTGGGATATCATTTCTTCTACAGCAAATCCACCTTGACTGTCTTCATATATTACATTAAGCAATTCTCGTAATGAATTGCCTTGGGCTAGATGTACAAATTTTTGATTATCATCATATTTTACTTCACCATGCGAGTCACCAAAATACGAATATAACCAATCATGTAATTGTTTAGGTGAATCTTTAACTAAGTCAAATACTGTATCAGGATCTTGTGCAAACATTAGTGGCTTATTTTTCTCAAGCCATTCTAGATCCATTCGTTTATCACCATCTCTATCAACATCATCTATTAGATGAAAATTTTCCTCTTCCAAGTATCCGCCACCAACTAATCCTTTAATTGCTGGATGATACATTAATAGTGCAAGTATAGCAGGATGATATTTGTCTGCAGGTTTCCTGTTTCCATACCCTTTCATCTCACCAACCATTCCAGTTCGTTTGTTTAAAATAAAAGTAGCATGTGGAATCCATGTATCCTGTTTACCAGTAACCATTTCTCTTAAACTTAAAACAGTATCATCATTAGTTGCGGCCGCTGAATTACCACAATGGCCCATTGCGTTGCCTTCTATTTCACAATACTCTTTATTAAGATCAAACCATGCTAAGTTACCATCAAGTTTCTTTACTTGCCCGGTTTCATCTTGTAATATAATTTCTTGAGGAAGATTTAAACTTTCACCATCATCATGTTTAACGTGTCGCTTATCATCTGTCTGCCCTGCTTCTGTCCATGCTAACTCTATATCTTTTAATGCTTTTAGATATTGATTTAATGAATCCATTGGATCAGGAACATAATTTTTAATGCTTCGTAATTGTAAACTGAATAAATGCACAAAGTCGTCTACTAAAGGTTGGGCCATCCAAATTATTCCGTCATCATATTGCCCATAAACTGTTTGGTTAAGTTGTTGGTGTTTTGCAAGGCTCTTTGGATTGATTATGAAGGCTTGTCTTTCTTGAGTAATTTTTTGGAGAACTCTCATTATTTCTCCATAACGTACTCGCAAACTCATCCAATCTATTAATCGTCCTATGTTTGCTGGATTTACATTTGCTTGGGTAAACAAACCATCTCGTACTATTCGCATCCAATCATTGAATTGGTTTAAAGTTTTATTGCGTAATGCAGTAAAAATATCTGTTAATATTTCTTCTTTGCTTTTTTTAGCATACTCTGCTTCGTACCTACTTTGTTTATGAGCCCATTCACTTGCATCAATACCTTCTGATTCTATTCGCCATATATTTTTAAGTGTGCCTTCGTCTTTATCTAATGCTATCAATGCTGGTGATGGTTTAAAAAAGTTTGCAATAAATTCTTTATCCTGTTTTATACCTTCAGTAAGAAGCACATCCAACTCTTCAACTGCTGTGCCTTCCCATAAACCTTTATAAAACTTGTCATCAAAGAACTTCTTTTGTTCTATTTTGTCTTGACCAACCTTAACATCAGGAGTAGTATTGACGCCTTTAACTATTTTCCCTACACCGCCCTCATTTATTGAAGTTAGGTCAATAACCCATGCCATTGGTGTATAGCCAAGTTTAGTAGCATACGTTAATCTAGTATTGCCGCCAATTAAAATAAATCCATCACGATCATGCAGTATTATAGGAAGCATAATAGGATCAGGATTTGCAAAGTAATCTGTTATACTTTTTTGCTTATCTAAATCTAAACGTGCAAATGGATCGCCTTCTTCAAATGCATCTGTATTTTGTACATTCCATGCTCGTTCAACTTTTTGTTCACTACCAAATTCCTTTGCTTTTTCAAGCCATGTTTCTTTATCTGGAAAGTGAGCATGGTATCTTTCACCCATTTCGCCTTCTGCTTCTTCAACTTCACCATATTCTGTATCAAAATCAGGGGCAGTCCATTTTACTTCTATATGTTCAGAAATAGGCTTCTCACCGGTCATTTTTGGTTTTGCAAACCATAATCTAAACCAGTCCTCTGTGCCGGGCTCTATATTATGTTTTTTCTGTAGACGGGCCTTCTCAGTACCAGTGATACTAATATTTTCTTCTGTTGGCTGTATACCTGCTAGTCGCTTTAGTTCTGCTAAATCCATTAATAATGACCATCTTTAAAATAAACGTGTTTAATTTGATTTAATTCTTTTTTCACTGCTTCAAGTTCTTGCTGTACTTTGTCGTACATCTCCTTATAATGATCCCGCTCCTGCTCAATTTCTTCAACTTCTGTTAAATGTTCGCTATCCTGGTGCATCATAATAACCCAATTTACCCATATTTTAATCCGAAACCTGGGGTTTTAAATATTTATATAAATATAGTAAACGCATAATTTCTAAAAGGTCTATAATCAATGACGATAAGAGTTAAAGAAACACTTTCAAATTTAAGATCAAACTTTACGCCAACCTCTGGTGCCCTTTTTGTTACTGACGTATCATCAACAAATCCTAAATTATACATAGGAGATGGCATTACACCGGGTGGGAAATTATTGGCTGATCCTAAAGATAACGCCCAATTAGATTTAACTGTTCTTACAGCAGATGCAAATTTGCAACCAAGTGACAGGGTTGGAGTAGACACAACTGGTGGAGCAATTACATTGACCCTTCCATCAGCACCGGCTGTTAATGATACAGTTTATATAACTGACGTTGGTGGAGCGATGTTTTCAAATCCAGCAGTAGTTGGACGAAATGGAAACTCGATCATGGGCCTTTCACAGTCACTTAAAGTAAATATAAATAACTTTGGATTCCATCTGACTTGGACGGGATCCACGTGGAGAGTACACTAATGGCCGAAGCACTCAGCAACCTTTCAGACTTTTTTTCATTCTTACAAGACGCAACCGGCGTTGTTGGCGACAAAGCAGAATTTGCTTTACATGGACTGACCCGCGACGATGACGGAGCATTAACTTATTCCCGAGTAAAATTCACAGATACTGAAACATTAGACTTAACTACCCGTGATGGTTTTGCGTTCGGTGGTATGGAAGATATTATTAATGGCCATGACACTTATGGTGAATATTATAATAATTATAATACAGGCGACGATACGTATGTGTGGGATCAACAACTTACAACTAAAGATGTTAGAATAGGTACAGTTGCAATTAAAGACCCTGGAGTATCATTGGTTGCCTCAGCGGCAAATAAAAATAATCCATCAGATGATTTTATAGTTACTTGGGTTAATTGTGATATTGGTCAATTAGATACTATTTCATTTGATGTTACAGGATATGTACAGACTGCAGATCTTACTGCTGGTGGTTTATATACTGCTGATGGCTTGATTGCACTTATTGACCCTCCATATAAAGATACAGGCTCCCATGCTAAAATTGCATTAACAAATTCACTTGCTAATGGCAAGTATAGCATTACCGCTGTGGCGGTAACTGATGTTGGTAATCAATATGGTAGATTGCCAAATATTAATTTTATAAATGGTGGCACACAAGAAACTCCTGCACAAATTACTTTGAATATGGCATACATGGTTCAGGTTTTTAATTTTACCGGTGTAGTGTATGTTGCAAGAACAAACAGTAATAAACAACTACGACAACCAACAGTAAACATTATTAAGACATTGGGCGAAACAGGACAAAACCCAACAACAAAAGTAAGTCTTAATGGTGATGATTTAACTTATTGGTTGGAAAAAGATATTATTTTTGGTGATACTGTCACATTAACTGCATTCAGTCCAACATTGAATAGGACCGAGAATTTAGTTAATGGTTCAGATTATGATGTTATGTTTGAGGCAGGTTCAAACAAAAGTAGAAGGATTCAGTTAACCGGAACATATATTCCATATAGTGATGATGTATTTCAATTAAACGTGACTCATCCAGCGGCTATTACTGAATATAACAATAAATACAAGAAGCAAAGTCAAATTAGATTTGACAATAATAAATTATATTATTATATTGATGCTGACGGCATGTTAGTTGCTAGATACGCCGAAAATTATGACTATGCCGTGGGTCCACAATAATATAAATAAATTAAAATGCTCCTACAAAGGAAAAGAGAAAAATGGCTGATTTTGTATTAGGTAGATTAAAATTTAAGTTTAAGGGTACTTGGGCGGCAAGTATTGCTTATATTAAAGATGACGTTGTTTTCATTGGTGGTAAAAGTTATTGTTGTATAACTAACCATACAAGTACAACGAACTTTAACACCGATTCCGCTGCGAATTGGAGTGAGATGGTGGGTGGATACGATTACTCAGGTAATTGGGCCGCAACAACCACATACCATCCGGGGACTGTTGTAAAATTTGGTCCTAATTTATATATTTGCGCCGTTGGGCATACCTCAACGTCGGATTTCCCAACTGATTTAGCGGGAAGTAATTGGACACTTTTTATTCCAGGAATGGAATATGCTGGAGAATGGACACCAGCCACAGAATACAAATTAAGCCAATTAATCAAGTTTGGACCGTCAATTTATACTTGTACTACGACACACACGTCGTCAACATCATTTGACGCAACCAAATTTTCAGAACTAGTAGGGGGTTTCCAATATAAGTTAGCATGGAATACATCATCAGAATACGCTAAAGGCGACGTTGTGCTATACGGCGGGCACACTTATGTTGCTAATATTAAGAATTCAAGTATTGTGCCAGGTGTTGGTAGTGAATGGGATTTACTTGTTAAAGGTGTTGATTTCCAAGGTGAACATAACCTTGCATCAGCATATAGAGTTGGACAAGTTGTCCGTTATGGTGGATTTTTATACTTATGTAATGCTGATACGACTGCACTTGCAGAATCATCGTCTCCATCATACACACAATCTGGTAATAAATGGAACAAATATATGGAAGGTATTACCTTCCTAACAACAGGTTGGCACAATGAGAATTCAGTTTTAAGTGCTACAGTTACAAACGGTGGTTCAGGTTATACAAGTGCACCAACAGTTGCATTTTCGGCTCCACCAGATAATACTGGTACAACTGCAACAGGTACTGCACAATTTTCAAATGGTGCAGTTACAGCAATTGATATTACAGACCCAGGAAGCAAGTATGCAGAAGGCACCGCACCAACTATTACTATTACAGGTGGCGGTGGTGCAAATGCCGCGGCTACAGCAGTAATTGGTGGACCATTATTTTCAGCAGGTGAAGCAATTAGGTACACAAGTACAACTTACATGTGTATTTTAGAACACAGAGCAGATACTGCAAAACGCCCAGACAATGACAATGGTACGTATTGGACTACAGTTGCCGAAGGTGACACCAATGCAACAATGACACGTAGAGGCGATCTTGTTACTAGAAATAGTATACAACCAACTAGAATATCACGAGGTGCTCAAGGTCAAGCATTATTTTCAGATGACTTAGATCTTATATGGAAGTATCCAAATGAAACACCTAATGTTACATGGGTAGCAACTAATGGTGTTGATGATAACGACCCAGGACGAGGTAAGAGTCAAGAACGACCTTACGCATCAGTCAAATTTGCATGTGATAACACTTCCCCAGACTGGGCAAATGGCGAATATGCACTTATTAAAGTTACATCAGGAATATATCAAGAAGAATTACCAATTACTGTACAAAAGGGTGTCAGTTTAGTTGGTGACGAATTACGTCAATCTATTATTGAACCAAAGGCTGGTTATGAAACTGGTTATGATATGTTTAGGTTCAATGATAGTACTATTTTACGTGGATTCACACTTCAAGGAATGATAGGTACTTTACCAACAACAGTTAATTCGTATGGAACAAAACGACCTACTGGTGGTTCATATTGTACATTAGATCCAGGAACTGGTCCAACAGACGATAGTGTTTGGATTACTAAAAAATCTCCATACTTACAGGGTAATACCTTATTTGGTACTAGTACTGTTGGTATGAAAGTTGATGGATCAATCCACAACGGTGGTTATAGGTCCATGTGTGCGAATGACTTTACTCAAGTACATGATAATGGTATTGGTGTTTGGGTTAAAGACTTAGCAAGAGTAGAGATAGTTTCCGTTTTCTCGTATTATGCTTACATTGGATATTTGGGTGAAAACGGCGGTATTATTCGTGCAACAAACGGTAACAGTTCATATGGTACATATGGTACAGTTGCAGAGGGCGTGAACGTAACAGAGGTTTCACGTACTGCGACAGTTAATAATAGAAAACTAGAAGCGGCCGCATACGTTGTTCCAGGTGCATTAAACTCTAATGCTGGTATTAAAGGCGTAAGTCACTTAGAATATGTTAACGCAGGTACAGCATATACAATTCATGATGTGCTATGGTCAAATAGTGGAGCAGTTACTAATGGACAAATTTTATGGCATAACAACAATATGTATACAGTTGTTGGTGCAGGTGCATTAGGTTCAACAGGTCCAACACACATTACTGGAACAGAAACAAATGGTGCTGTTGATTTAACATGGCGTGAAACAATTTTTGACTGGACAGGCTCTGGTAATAACGATATTAACGGTATTCCAACTATTGCTAATGATGCAGTTTCTGAAGTCCGAATACTTACAAGAGGTGGCGTTTATGTATCAAGTACAAACAACGCTCAATCAGGTGAATTAGTTGGCGCAGGCCCGTTTGATGCTGGTTATTATAAAGCAGAACTAGCACAAGCAGAAACAGCATTAACAGATGCTTATAAAGGCATGCGTATCCATATTATTGATGGCTTGGGTGCTGGATGGTATGGATTTATTGACAGTCCGACAGATAGAGATGGTTTACAAAATGCTTCTACGTATGTTCCTGCATATGATGCTGGTACAAAAATTGCTTATATCTTTAGAGAATCAGATAGTGTAAAAGGTTGGGAATCTATGAATGCATCGCATACTGCTGGTAATGCTCCAGATGGTGTGTTAGATACAACCTCAAGATATACAATTGAGCCAAGACCAACAGTTTCAACTGGTACAGGTGCTACAGCAACAGCAGTTGTTACAACTGGTATTGATGCAGTTACTATGTCAGACGCTGGCGGATATTATAACGCAAAACCAACAGTTAAGCATACAGTAAATGATACGGCGGCTGCCGCAAATGCTGGTACATCGATATCATATGTTTCAGGTCCACTTGGACATATTGAAATTACAAATCGTGGTAGTGGATATACTTCCGCTCCAACAATAGCAATTACTGGCGGTGGTTCAATGACAACCGGTGAAAATACAACGTGTGAACGTGATGTTGGATATGGTATTGAGTCCGCAAACTACGATATGGCTATTGGCACAAACTATATGGCAATTACTACTGGCCAAAGAATGCATTTTTCAGTTAATTCTTTAGGTGCAGATAGAGATAAAGTACTTGCCGCAATATTTGATGCAAGAACTAACCATTTAGCAGTTACAGAAGTTGATGCTGATGCAACGGCAAAGTCTCGTGTAGCAGAGGCATGGGATGCAACTATTCGGATCATGGAAAAAACTAAAGATGATCATGCCATAATTACATGGCCGGCATTTGGCGCATCTAACGCAGAGCAAGATGGTGCAGAGATTTTACGAAGAAATGCAGACTTTTTGGCCGCAGAAATAAATGCCTGGGTAACACAAAACTACTCATCGCATCAACATGATTCAACAAAGTGTACACGTGATACTTTATACATTGTAAACGCATTAAGTTACGACTTACTTTATGGTGGTACTAAAGCAACTACAATTATGGCAAAATCATTTAATGATGGTGGTACATTTCAATTACCGGCCGCAGATAGAACAGTAACAGCGGCGGCATACGCCCATATTGCTACTGTTATGAGTGCTCATATACAAGGTAATACAGTAACAGCAACAACTGGTAATACAGTATCGCAGGATGTATCCAATGGTGCCCAAGGTGGTACTGGTGATGCAACAGGTGCTGGTGAAGTTGATGCAAATATGCAGATTATTGAAGATGTTATTACTGCTGGCAATGTTTCAGGTTTACCGGCAGAGGTAAATCCAGTGATTACAAGTGCGGCGGCAGCATTACAAACAGCCCATGCCGCAGTAGTTACAGCAAAAGCATCAATAATTACAAATTCAATGTGGTCACAAGCAACGGCAACAGCAACTATCACAGGTGGTATTGCGACTGCCACAATTACAACTGGTGGGTCATATGCGACACTTCCAGAAATTACAGTTACTGGTGATGGTTCAGATGCAGTTATTGTACCTACAATGACAGGAACACTTAATGCCATAACAATGTCAAACAATGGTGCGAACTATACAACGGTTCCAACTATTACATTTACTGGTGGTGATGGCGTAAATGCACTGGCAACGGCTAAATTAAATGCTAGTGTAACAGGTATTACTATTGTAGAAGGTGGTAATGGTTACACAGATACTAACTTGTTTACTGCTACAGTTGGTGACCCAACTGGTGCTGGTGGCACAACGGCTACAGTAACTCCAGTTATTGACGCTGGTAGTGGTACAATTATTAACTTTACGATTGACCAGGCTGGTAGTGGTTATGAATTACCTCCAGCGATTGTGGTTGAACCTAAAGGTGATGTATGGGAAGCAAGTCAAACTTATGCATTAAATGTTTATATTTGGTTTGGACAAAACGTATATCAAGTAACAACTGGTGGTACTTCAGGTATTGAAGCACCAGATCACCTTGTTGGTGCGGAAACCGCAACTCAAGGTACTTGTGAATACACTTATGTTGGTACAACAGGTAGTGGATTTTACGGATCAGTTAGTTTACTTGGTACTATTGCATCCATTGCAATTGATGATGGCGGTACAGGATATACAGCGGCTCCAACAGTTGTTATAACTGGTGGCGGTGGCACATCGGCGGCCGCAACTGCAACTATTACAAATAAAATTACGTCCCTTAGTATTGCAGACCCAGGACATGGTTACACCAATGCGGCATTAGTATTTCCAGCAGGTAATACTCAAGCAACTGGTGCATGTACTGTAACTAATATGCTTGATGCTATTACAGTTTCTGCAGGTGGTAATAATTACATTAGCAATCCAGTTGTTGAAATAACTGGTGGTGGTGGAACACAATCCGCCGGAAAAGCGTATGTAAATGGTTCAGTTATTGAAACAGAAATTACAGGTAGAGGTGTTAGCCTTACAAATGCACCGCATCTAACGTATATCGGATCAAACAATGTACGTACTCATTATGAAACAGCAAAATTTCATACAGATTCAGTAAATTATTTCATGGATCCAGTTGCTGGCGATGCATCAACATCATTAACAACTATTACCAGAGCTGGAGCAGTAATGGAAGCAGTTGTTGCTGGTAACTCAGCATCTCCTGCAAGACAGACTGGTATTAATATTGATGTTAGTGCAGGTAGTACAGTAGCAAATGCAGAAGTTGCAGTTTCATTTTGGACTAAAGTTGCTAAATTTGTTATTAATAACAATGGTGTATTTCCAGACTCGATTTCATTAATAAATCAAAACAATGCATTTATTACGGCTGAAATTAAACAGTATTTGACTGATCAAGCAGTTGCTAATACTGCGGCTCAAGTACATGCTGATTGTCAATTATTAATAAGTGGAATAACAACTTCATTAAGTACAGCCGGTAGTATAAACGATTTACTCGCAACTGCCGCAACATTTGTACATAAAACACATTTTATTACATCAGATAGTGCATCTTGGGCGAACTTAGAAGCACAATTAATTTCATTGTTTACTGGTGTATTAAACCAAGCAGGTTATACAGCATTACAAGGTGGTGAAGCACAAGTATTAGACCCAACAAAAGCAGTTGAGGCAACAGGTGTTTCAAGAGTAACAGATTTAGTTAACTTAATTGATGATGCAGTAAGAACAAAAATTGCAACAGGTCATACATCTCAAAACAACGCAGATGCTAAAACAAGATTACTTGGAAATATGGAGTATATTGTCGCTGAAACAGTTTATGATGTACAAGTTTCAGACATGGACAGAATTGTTGACCATGTAGCATTAGGTAAAGAAATTAAAAAGTTGATTTTTGCAATAGCCCATGACATGGAATACTTCCTTAGTGGATCGGCAGTTTCATCGCTTTCAACTACACCAACAGTGAGCTCAATTACTGTTACTGCGCCTGGATCAGGGTATTCAACAACATCAACAGTAGGCATAGCCGCTCCGACAAGTGGTATAACAGCAAGATGTACTCCAGTTGTAAATCCACAAACTGGTGGAATTACAAGTTTAACAGTAGTTGAACAGGGTACAGGTTATGATCCTAATAGTTTACCAACAGTTACAGTATCGCAAGGTTCAGGAACTGCGGCATTATTAAGATCAACAGTTGTTGGTGGTTACTTGTCAGAAATGAGAGTATTGAAACCGGGTTCAGGGTATACGATTGCACCGTTTGTTGGATTAACAGATCCAAATAACGTAGAAGCAGGTACATTACAATCAGTTGTATCAGATGGTGTATTAGGACAACCGACCTTTACTGCTGAAGCAGATAGAGGCACAGGATATGCAACAGTTGCGGTAACACTTACTGGAACTGGTTATGCAGAATCATTACAGACTGGCGAATTTATGTATGTCGAAGGATTTACTGACGTACCGTCCCCTGGTTCAAACTTAGAGTTTGAAAACAATTCAGGAATTTATAAACTTGTTTCTGTAAGAGAACTTACTGCAACAAATCCTGATATGGTTGAAGCAAAGAACTTAATTCAACTTAACAAAGAATATATTAAAGAAGAAGTTAATACATTTATGGTTGCAACGTATGCGGCCCATATGACAGCAAATCATCAAGTAAAGTGTAAAGAAGATACTGGATATCTAGTTGATGCGTATGTTAAAGACTTCTTAACAGGTGATTATCAAGAAACAATTTTTGCGGCACAGCGATTCTTTACTCCAAACTTGATACCAAGTTTACAGAGTAATCCAACAGAATATGGTGCGGCATATGATAAAGTAAAAGAAATATGTGATAAAGTAGCATTAAACATAACATTCACAGCAACACAATATGACGTGTTACAGTATAAGAGTGGGTATACATTTACTGATAGTGCAAGTGTATTAGCACGAATAACGGCGATTGATGGTGCTCATGATTTCATTATTACAAATGGTGTGAATTTATTTAAAGCAAAAGAATTGTTGGCTGTAAATGAAACCTTTATTAAAGAAGAAATTGCGGCTTACATGGCAATTACATATGAAGATCATAGTCATGATATTGAAAAATGTAAGCGAGACGTTGGCTTTATTGTAGATGCTGTTGCATACGATATTTTTAGTGGTGATGCAAGATCGAGAGAAGCAGGTATTAGATACTATCAAGGTACCTTAAACTATTCCGGATCTATATCAGTAGCGGCAAAAGCAGGTATTCAATATGTTGACACAGTAGCAAAAGCGGTGCTCAATAATACAGATCCTGCGGCATTGTTTCAATCATCCGTGCCACGAGTAAGTGACGGAACATATACTGCATTAGCAAATACATTGGCAAAAGTGTCATCAAGTATTACATACGTTCTTAGTATTATTGAAAACGGGTTTGCTTCAGTTACAACTACTGGACAGTATAGTGCAAGAATTCAGGTTAATCCAGAATTTGATATGACAGATGCACCAGCACACGGCATTCCTGTAACTGTAAGAGCATTGTACAGTCAGGTACGTTTAACTGGACATGACTTCTTGGATATTGGTACTGGTGGTTATGCAGATACAAACTATCCAGATCAACCAGTTAACCAGCCAAGTCAGCCTAGTGAGGTACTTGAGTCAGGTGGTGGTAGAGCATTTTACACAAGTACTGACCAAGATGGTAACTTTAGAGTTGGTGACTTGTTTGAAGTTGAACAGGCAACTGGTATTGCAACATTGAATGCTGAAGCATTTAACTTGTCTGGATTGAATGAATTAACACTTGGTGGTATTGGACTAGGTGGTGCAAGTGCTGTTATTAAAGAATTTAGTACAGACGGCACATTCCTTGCTAATTCAGATGAAATTGTACCGACACAACGAGCGATTAGAACATATATTTCAGCTCAGTTAGGTTCTGGTGGTGGTAACTTGCAGGTCAACGCATTAACTGCTGGTGATGTTACAATTACTGCTAACACAATTTCAACAGACCAACCAACTTTAGGACTAACGGCGGCTACGGTAACTACAAGTGCTGACCTTACAGTTGGTGGAACATTTACAGAAAGTTCAGCGTTAGTATATAAGATGAATGTAACTCCGATTGCTAGTGCATTAGAAACTGTATTACAATTAGTTGGTTATAACTATGATAGACGAGATAGTGGAAGACATGAAACTGGCTTAATTGCTGAGCAAGTGGACAAACATATTCCGCAGGCTGTGACATATAAAGACGGCAAGCCAGATGGTATTCAATATACTAAACTCGTCGGGTATCTTGTCGAATCAATCAAAGAATTGAAAGATGAGATTGATATTTTAAAAGGAAAAAAATAAATGGCTAGTTTACAAGGAACAGTAGTTAATGGAACATTAGAAGCAACATCGGGTTTTACTAATGTTGCTACTATCGATGTATCTACATCAATGACTTCGCCACTATATATTGGGACAACGAATGCCGTAGCAATAAAAAATAAGGCAGATGCTGGAACTCAAGGCACGATTGAAATTGATGCTAGTGGAAATGTAAAATTTGGCGGTGATGCTGGTAATATCCAATGTAATAAGGATATTGTAGCAACCGGTGGATTGACAGTTGATACTGATACATTAGTGGTAGATGCAGCAAACGACCGAGTTGGTGTTAATGTTTCTCCATCAGAAGCATTTCATGTTAGTGGCAATAATGTAAGTACTGGTGATGTTGTTTCAAACTATTCAGATGAACGACTTAAAACTAACATTAACCCAATTGAAAGTGCATTAGACAAAGTTAACAGCCTACGTGGCTTTAATTATGATAATGTTGGTGCAAATCCAGAAATAGGTTTTGAACCAACTCGCAAATCAGACGTTGGGTTGAGTGCTCAAGAGTTAGAAAAAATTCTTCCCCATGCTGTTTGTACCGCACCATTTGATATGGACGGTGACGGCGGCTCAAAAAGTGGTGAAAACTATTTAACAATACGTTATGAAAGAGTTGTTCCGTTATTAGTTGAAGCAATAAAAGAGTTAAGTGCAAAATTAGAAAGCCACAATCATTAATATAGAGGTGTCGCAGAATGAGTTTTAAGAGTGGAAACAGAACTTGGTGTGATGATGGCGGGCGTTTTACATCCATAGTATGGACAGGCAAAACGTCAGGAAGTTACCCAGGTGGTGGCGATACGCCATTAGTCAAATTACATAATTATATATTCCAAACTAAGTGTTTATTATGGTGGGATGCCGCTGATCCAGCAAGTTGGCCTGGAAGTGGAACAAAACTTACAGATCTAAGTGGATTTAATCGCCACGGATATGTTAGTGGTGGAACACATAATGCAGCCAATGGTGGACATATAACTGGTGGTACAAGTAGTTATATAAAAGTTGGTATGGGACCGGGAGCAACAACAGATCCTGGTTCAGGAAGTACATTAAGAGAAAATGATATTAACTTCAACTATCACGAAGAAGAAAACTCAGGAAACCAGCGTTATTCAGTTGTTGCTGGAGTAGGTTATAATGGTGGTAGCCGAGGACGAACAGTTTGTGCGGTTGATAATAATGGTGGCGATTGGTTCATGTGTCATCACAGTAGCGGAACAAGACGATATCACCCGGGTGCATGGATTCATAATGATGGTCCAAATGATACCAATTGGAGAATTTATGTTGGTACAGGTAACGTGTCAACAACATCAGATATGGAACAATACGACTTTTATGTAAGTAATGCTACACCAGGTGCTGGAATTGATCGACTTGCAAATAATAGTAGTGGTGGCACCTGTGGACCACAGGGAATTGGAATTGGTAAATATTTTAGTGGCAACTCAGAACAATCAGATTGGAAATTTTCCTTTATGATGGTTTATGATGATATAATTCAGCCAAGTCAAGTTGATGGAATTTACCAACATTACAGAGGCCGATTTGGCATTTAATAAATAAATATAGAGTAACAAGAATTACTGAAGGTAGGATAACATGGCTTATAAAGTAGGGAACCAAACAGTCGTTGACGATAGTGCAAACGTATATGCATGGACTGGTCCCTTTGGGCAATACAGTGACGTGAGTGCTAATTTACAACCGTTTTTCTATAAAAGAATTTACACACGTGGTTTTGTGTGTGCAGGTTATAGAAGTTCAGTACCATGGGCAAATGTAAACGAAACAGACCATTCAACAGATACAACTTGGGTTGTTCCAAGTATGGAACGAGCAGGCGCTTATTGTTGTGGAAATTGGAGTGCAGTTAAAGGTTACATGTATGCAACTTCTAACAGTTTTCCAGGACAAACAAGTCACGTAGTAAGATACTATATGTATACACATACATCAGATTCATGGGGTGATGTAATGAGTAACTCACGTGATGATTGTGGTACATTTTTATGGGATGATGTAAGAGGTTATGTATATGGTGGGTCAGGCGATTCAGTTGATTATCATAACTATTCTTCAGATTCATTTACACATTTAGCAAACGGTCATAACTCAGACAATCACCAAAATGTAAACGAGTGGGGTGATGACATTAAGGGTTATAGATCTAGAGGTAGTGAAAAATTAACATATTCTACAAACTCATGGGGAAGTTTTCCAAACATGGTTGGTGGCAACACACATGATAAAGGTTTGGCAACAAAAATGGGTTATTTTTATGTAGAGAACAATAATAACAGTACAACATCTGGAAATACATACAAATATAATATTACTACTGAAACAAACGCAACAACTGGTAGTTTTAAATCGCATAATTCAGGTGAAACAAATTATCAAACTGGTCAATATCATGGGTATGCTTTAGGTGATTGTGGTTCAAGTTGTCAAGAAAATACATCTTGGAAATCATATTTTTTCACTGATTCACATGTGGCCGGTGGTGGTACAATGCAACCAAAAGGAACTCCGGGACAGTCGTCAGGACATTGTCTTTCGAGAGAAGATTGAGAAAACATTTGTTAAGGAACAAAAAGAATGTATATACTTTATAAAGAAGCAGGTTATTTTACAGGATTACCACTTGAAGTCTTGTGTACTGTACACGGTCGGGCGATAGCCAGAGTTCAGAATGAGACCTCAAACTTTCTTAAAGGTAACATAAGAGTGTTAGATGAAGAAAAAGTAAAAAAAGGACACTTTTATATTGGTAAATTTGAAAAGAAAGTTTATATAGACGTAGAAACTGGTGAGGAGGTTTATAAAGATAAAGTTCAAACAGCAGATATGTTTGAAACTGATTCTAGAAACCAAGGCCAGAAAGATAGCACCGGTGATGGTGAGTATCATGACATTGTTGTTAGAAAAGTTCCTTTAGACGCAGATGAAAAAGCGGCCGCAATTTATTTGGAAAAAGAAGCCATTGCAGCAAATATTGAAGATGTATTCCATGATCAATTTCATGGTACAGGTTGTGCTAGACCAGAACTTGAGGCAAGCACATTTGCAACTCAACTAGACGAAGCAAGAGCACACGAAGCAGACAGTAATGCTTCAACTCCAATGTTATCTACAATAGCGGAGAACAGGGGAATAAGTGTTGCAGAATTAGCAGGTAAAGTTATTGCCAAAGATACTGCATATAAAGAAAAAGTTGGCGGTATACTTGGACGTCAAGCAAAGTACATGCAAGAATTAAAAGCATGTGATACAATGCATAAAATAGCCAAGTTTAATGAAGATTATTTTGGTGTTCAAATGCCACAACTAGTGGCCCAATCCTATGGGTTGTCACGAGCGGGTGATGCGGCTAGAAATCCAGCACCAAACAGATTTATAACCATTGTCGATCCACCTATTGATTTGACAAAAAGTTTTGAATAAGTTATAATCATATAAACCTTATATAAAATATTATTATTTTAAAGATAAAACTATGACAAAAGAATCTACTCAACAGAACCCTGAGGAGAACTCAGAATCTTCTGATAAGTCTACATTTAAAAGTGGAACATTTGGAACTGAAGAATTCGGAGCCGTCAGAGAAGGCGTAGCTCGCACAAATACCGGGGCGTACCATCCAAATGAATATCCTCCAACTGACAAACGGTTCCCACCAAATATTAATACACAACAAAGACAAGAATATCCGGGCTATGAAAAAGCCAGACCTAGGCAAGGATGGTCAATGGATGAACGGGTTGGTGATTTAAGACAGGGCGAGCCAGAATCTGATATGGATTATACAAAGACAACAGATTGGAATCAACCAGATGCCGCTCCAGAATATCATAGATATTGGGATCAACGAGAAGAACACATAGGTAAATTTGGATCTCAATCATTTAATATTCAAGAAGATGATCTATCTGAAAATAATCCACATGACCCACATAAAAAGACTTATGTTTATAGCAAATATGATAATCAACATGATCTAACAACAGATGAGATTATTGAATGGGCAATTAATGAACCACAACATTACCCTGGATATCAATTAAAAAACTTTGTTATAGAAACCCAATTAACTCATTGGCGGAAATGCCATCAAATAAAACTAGAAATACAGACACGTCATAAGGCGTTACAAACTGCAAACTGGGACCAGTTAAAACTTGAAGGTGAAATTGACTTGCTCAAAGAAGATATTGAACAAGATCCGCACATGCGACCTGGACAACGAAAAATTCATGATTCTGAAATAAAAAGACGTGAATATGATATGTGGTACAACAGACGCCAAAACAAACAAGCCGCTCAGGAAATGGAAATTTTTACCAATGAATTAAGAAATCTTATTGATACTAAAGAAGAATTATATCAAATTGATGATAATGCAGATCAGAAAGAAATAGAATACTGGCAAGTACGTATGGGTAAACAGGCGGCAATGGATATGATGGCGTATGGTAGAGTTGGTGTTGGTAACATGGAAGCAATTACACAAATGCCAGTTGAAGATCAATCACGAGTATTGCAAATAACTATTGATTATGCCGGCCAACTTAGTGAAGCAATGATGGGAATTGAAGAAAATCTTAAATTAGGAACAATGGAAGGTGTTGATCCTAAGTATCTTGCTGATTTACGACAGCACGTAGACAATGATGAACTTGCTGAAGCAAAAGCAAAAATGCTTGCAATGGCTGATGCAAATTTAGATGAGGTTCATACTGCAAACCCAACAGTAGCAAAACCGGGTGGGCAAATATCTATGCAACACCCATTTAAGGTTGCACCAAATCCGTCAGTTTCAAGACATAGTGATATACCAACAATAAAGGAAAATGAAGAATCCATTCGACCTAACGAAGCCAACAAAAAAGTTGACCCGATGGGAATTAACTGAGAAACATTTGTCTGAACGAGATGAATTAGAAAATAAACATTTGGGTGAACGCATTGAGTGGTACGAAGGCCAAGAAGAAACCGTGCAAAAAACAACATTTTTTGGTGCCTTAGTAAACAATGAAGAAAGAGAACGTCGCTGGAAAATTTGTACAGGATGTGAATATCTTGACAAAGCAAAACGATGTCAAATTTGTGGATGTTTTATGCGAATTAAAACATGGCAAAATGTTGTGGCTTGTCCATTAGACCCGCCAAAATGGTCTAGAGTGTATAGTGAGCGACAAGCACACGATTTAGATCAACTAAAAGCAGAAAAAGATGAAATAGACAAAAAAATAGATTCACTTGAGAATCAATCTTTAGAAGCACGAGTTAACCATAAAGCAGGCCCGCCAACACCTGAATTAGAAGAATGGCAAAATGAAGATAGTCAATTATATGACGCGAGCCGGCCAAAATTAGATTAAGTTTAATGGAAATAAAATCAATTTGTATCGTAGGCGGTGGGTCATCAGGTTGGTGTGTTGCCGCACATTTAACTCATAACCTCCCAATTAAAGTTACATTAATAGAATCAACCAAAAAAGGAATAATAGGTGTTGGGGAAGGCACCCAACCTTTCACTACTCAATTTTTTACCGAATGTGGTTTGGAAAGAAAAGATTGGATGAAAGCATCCAATGCAACATACAAACTAGGTGTTGAGTTTATTGGTTGGAGTGATACAAATGCATTTGTTGATAATGATACACCAGAAATGAATGTACTTGGTCCTGAAGTAATGATGCATGATTACATTTTAAGTGAAGGCATTTCTAAAGACGATTTTATTGATTGGTTACCATCATATAGACTTGCTAAAGCAAACAAGTCACCCAAATGTAATGATTTACGTTTAGATTATTCATCTGGTTATACGTTTCTTACAACAGATGCAGTTCATTTTAATGCAATTGAAGTAATAGATACACTTAAAGATCATTGTATAAATGACATAACATATTATGATGATTTAATTACAGACGTATTAACAAATGAAGATGGTGTTTCTGGTTTACAAACAGAAAATAATGGTATACTGACTGCTGATTTATATATAGATTGTAGTGGATTTGAATCATTACTTTTAGAAAAAGCATTAGGTGTTAAGTTTATGCCTATAGATGATATTTTACTTTGTAATAGGGCAGTTGCTATTCCAAAACAATATCAGAATAAACAAGATGAAATGCATCCTTATACTAAATCAATTGCAATGGATGCAGGATGGCAATGGACTATACCAACTTATTCTAAAATAGGAAATGGATATGTTTATTGTGATAAGTTTATAACACCAGAAGATGCAGAAGAAGCATTAAGAAATAATATTAATGAATGGGATGCACCAGCAAACCACATTAAAATGAAAACTGGTTTACATGATAAAATTGCATTTAAAAATGTTTATGCAGTTGGATTGGCAGCGGCATTTGCTGAACCATTAGAGGCAACTGGCATTACATTTACAACAAAAGCAATCCAGAAATTAACAGCATCATTATATGATTCAAAAGGTGAATATAATGATGATACGGCAGAAATGCTTAGTGATGGATATAAATCATTGGTAAGAGAAATAGTTGATTTTATATTTTGTCATTATCATTTTGCAACAAAAAATGATACACCTTTTTGGAAAGCGGTACATGAAATACCGATACCAATAAGTGTTCAACACATTGTAGATAAATTTGTCCCTAATCCTCCAAAGAATTTATGGGAAGCACCTTTATACACAATGTTTCATAGTGGCCATTGGTTTGAATTATTTTATGCATTTGGTGTATATGATAAATTTACAGGTCACAAAAAAGAATCAGATTCTATAACAAAATATGGTAAGATGGTTTGGGATATGTATAAAAATAGAACAGATACAGAACTTGATATTTTTCCAAATCATTACGATTATCTAACAGAGTTTTATTATGAAAAAGATATTTAGCATTCCGTTAAATCCAAAGTTAACGGAAGAGTCATTTTATAAGTATACTGCATTTGTAAAAGATCATGCAGATTATATATACGACATTTATTTTACATGTCGTATTCCGCCGTTTATACAAGACGCAATGGGCGATATATTTACTGATAAAGAAGCACCGCAAGTTATGTTTGACCAAGCATCTTATGTTGTCGAACAAACCGGTGTAAAACTTTCAGCAACTTTCAATAATACATTAGTACGACCAACTCAACCAAATTTAGATTTGTTTATTGAAAAATTTGCTCAAGTTTATGATAAAAATATTATATCAAGTATTACTATTCCACATACTCATTGGGTTGCAACAAAACAAATACAATCTACATTTCCTGAATTAGAAATTAAGAACACAATATTACGAGATGTAACTAAACCAGCAGAAGTAGTTGCTTTAGGTGAAGCCGGATTTAACTATGTTAATTTAGATCGTGATCTAATGCGAGATCATGACAAGTTAAAAGAAATGAAACGTGCTAAAGAACATGCCGGTGTTAAGTTATCATTGTTAGCAAATGAAGGATGTTTAGGTAACTGCCCAATGATGGCTGAACATTATGAGTTTAATAATGGTCGAGGGTGGGAAGATTTAAAAATATTACCACAGTATTTTAACGATCCTATATCTAGAGTATCATGTCCTAAATGGGATTATGATGATTTGTCTATACAATTTAAATCAGCAGACATTCCACCATGGAAAGAAGATTGGGACGAGTTATTAGAATATGTTGATGTATTTAAAATGCATGGTCGTGAAAGCGAGTATAAACTTTGGCATAGTTTAGATGTTATTAAACGATATGCTGAAGGACAGGAATTTTTAACAAATACGTTTGAAAATTTTATAGAAGACAAAAATTTTACTGATGTTCCTATAAATGTTTGGCGTAATAAAATTAAGACATGTAAATTTGAATGTTGGGATTGTGGATATTGTGATAAAGTATGGGAAGCAAAAAATCCAAATGATAAGTTAGATGAAACAATCCAATTAGTTACAAGCACATTAGTTGATTCTGTAAATAAACCAATTGAGGTTAATGTTCAAGGCTTGACATCACCACGAGTTTTAAGTATAATAAACGAACTGGCTAACAAGTCTAATCATTATTTGGAAATCGGGTCTTATATTGGAGCAACAGCAACGGCCGCATTATTAAATAATAACATAAAAATTACATGTGTTGATAGTTGGCAACAACAAGAAATTTTTCCAGCAAGAGATGATCTTGATATGGAATTTCCGGCAAATGATAAAGATGCCTTTATAGCAAATATTAAAGAAGTTAAAGGTGACAACGATATTACTCTTTTTGATTGTGATTTGTTTGATTCAAACATTGAAGCAATTAAAGATGTTGACTTATTCTTTTACGATGGCCCACATGAACAAGAAATGACTAAGAAAGCATTTGTTTATTATGCCAATTCATTGGCTGATAAATGCATTGTCATTTTTGATGACGCAAATCATGAAGGTGTTATTCATGGTGCTAATGAAGGTATACATGAATCAGGATTTGATATTGTATACCATAAAATGATACTAAACGAAATTGAAGACTATTCTCAATGGTGGAATGGTATCTATATAACTGTATTACAAAGAAAAAAATAGGAAGTTATGCGAAATATTAAATTAAGAAACCTTATCTATGAAAATAAGGGATATTTTGATGTACTTAATAAAGTACTTAATTCAGAACAGTTGTCAATAGCAGAAGCATATAAAATTAGTGGTATTGCTAAAGGCTTAACTGAAAGAATGAATACGTATATGGAAGTTAAAAAAACATTGCTGGACAAATATAGTTCACCAGATGCAGAAGGTAATTATAACATTCCAGATGAAAAACAAAAAGAGTTCAATGATGAGTATGTTGAATTACAAAACATAGAATTTGAACTTGATGGTGTTGGTAAAATACCATTTCCGGAGTCAATTAAAACAGGCATTACACCGTCAGATATAACAGTCTTAGCAGACTTTTTTACATTTGATAGTGAGGTGTAATGGTTAGATCATCTCTATTAAATGATGTTCCGCCACTTCACTATATGGATTACTTATTGTCATCAATTGATGTAGTATTCCGTAATCAAGAGTACGTCATATATCTTTTCTTTATATTGATTATTGCCGGACTACTTAAAAAACACAATGTACTTGTACCTGTATATAGTTTTTTCCTAGACAAATGTAAAAGCTCTAGGTTGTTTTTGTTTTTAACATCAAGCACATTAGGAGTTCTTCCAGTACCTGGGAGAGTTAGTGTAAGTGCGGCACTATTAGATTCAATACCAACAAGTTCGACTAAAAATAGAAAAAAGTTGGGTATTATAGATTACGTTAGTACTCATCATTATTATTTTTGGAGTCCCCTTGAAAAAACTGTTATTTTACCAATGGCAGTTTTAGGATTGTCGTATCCAGGGTTTATTGGATTAATCTGGCCTATGTTGGCTGTAACTTTTGCTTATATCTTTTGGGTAATTAACAATTTGGCTGATGACAATTTTGTTACAGTTCCAAAAAATGTAGAACCTGTTAAATTAAGTTATATAACACGATATTTGATGCCATTGTTACTTGGCATTGCAGGAATCATTGCAGGCATTGATAAAATGGTATGCATGGGTTTTCTTGTTGTATACTATACTATTGTTACAGTAGAAAAAGATATACTAGGCATTATTAAAAAAATTAACTGGGGATTACTAGCATCAGTTATGTTAATAATAGTCATTGGTAATTATTTTAAAACACATACTGATGAAGTGAAGCAATTTATTGAAAGTTATGCAACACAATCACAAGCAATTATCGCAGTTGCTTTACTTGGGTTTGTTGGAAGTTTTGCATTAGGATCAAGCAGTCGTTTTGCGGCAATTTGTGTATTGAGTGCAAGTATATTTGGAATACAATGGTTACCGTTGTTTTTTGCAGTCGATTTTGCTGGATATTTGGTAAGTCCAGCACATAAGTGTACTATTATAGGTAAGATGTATTTTGGTACAAATGTAATAGAATATTACAAATATTTGATTGCATGGGCATTACTAGTTGTTGCAACCGGTGGCTTAACAACATACATTATGTTATAGAAGACTTTTTATTTTTTGTTTGTTTAACTTGTCATAAAGAACAAGTTTAGCACCAACATGAAGTGGCTTAGGGTATGCATCAATTTTAACCCAGCAATACCCTGCACTTTCCCCGTTTAATTTAGGCGTAAATTCCTCATCAACGATAATTGCAAAACTGTGATATTTGAAGTCTTTTTCTTCTATTGTGTAGCAGTTTATTGGAACGATCTTATGCTCAGCGGCATCAATACCAGTCTCTTCCATAATTTCACGTTCAAGGGCTTCTTTATTTGTTTCGTTTCTTTTTTTCTTTCCGCCAAAAAATCCCCAGACTTTATGTCGTGAACGTAGTTGTAATAACATTCTACGAGTCTTTGCTGACACGATCATTGCACCGAGTGCTTCTTTATAAGTAGATTCTCCAGAAGCCATCACTATATGTTCCTTGACCGGTAA
>Ga0098040_1000291_pt1 | contig 23939 bp, 21 predicted proteins | sample 7_EtaG_FD_75065 | JGI IMG/M metagenome (GOLD analysis project Ga0098040, IMG submission 75065) | Marine viral communities from the Subarctic Pacific Ocean - 7_ETSP_OMZ_AT15161 metaG | ecosystem: Environmental > Aquatic > Marine > Oceanic | place: Pacific Ocean | collected 2015-01-08
AAATTAGGCGAAAAAGAATATGATCGTGACAAGTGGATTATATTAAACTCCAGCAGTTGGGTTAAGGGAGTCAATGCAGCAGAAAATTGGTGTAAGAAAAACAAGGTTGATTACGAACTAGTCGGCGGTGTTGCATACGGTGATTTCCTTAAAAAGTTAAGGAATTCTAAAGGCGTATGTTTCTTGCCTGATGGCTTAGATACCTGTCCGAGATTCATAATCGAAGCGAAGCTTCTTGGGTGTGAGTTACAACTTAATGATAATGTTCAACATACCTCGGAAGAATGGTTTTCATATGACAAAGACAAGATGTTAAAATATCTACGCTCCAGAAAAGACTATTTCTGGCAAAAGGCTTTTAATACATGAAAACACACTTCACAATTGTAATACCTGCTTACAATGTGGAGAAGTGGGCTAAAAAGAACTTCACATCAGCACTTACTCAAGATTATGACAACTATGATGTGTACTATGTTAACGATGCTTCCACAGATAAAACCAGAGAAATTGTAGAACAAACTGCAAATGAACTATCTGCTGAGACAAAAGCAAATGTTAAGATAATTCATAATCAAAAAAACCAGAAGGCCTTACCGAACATTATTATGTGTGTCAAGATGGCGCCAAGAGATAGTGTTATAATAACGTTAGACGGCGACGATAGATTACCGCACAAAAATGTTTTAAGTGTAATGGATGAGATTTACAGGTCGTCGGATGTTTGGGTAACAGCAGGTTCTTATTTAGATACCCTGACAGGAGAGATTGGCCCAGTCAGGGTTAATCATGGTACGTTTTGGGAAGATAATATAAGACACAATCATTGGATCTTCTCTCATCTTAGAACATTTAGAAAAGAACTTTTTATGAAAATTGATGAAAAGGATATGACCGATGAAGACGGCGAAATATATAAGTACACGTTTGACCAGGTGATGATGTACCCGATGTGTGAGATGGCAGGCCCAGAACATTTCCAAGCGGTTTATGATATACTATACATATATAATAGGATGAATCCCCTATCTGTCGATAAAGTTCATCGCGTCGATCAACTTCGCATCGAACAAACGATAAGAAATAAGAAGCCTTATGATAGAATATTGAAATTATGAACAAAAAAAAATTAATTATATTCACCCCTGACCAAAGTTACGGAGCAGCGACAAATTTGCTGAACGCAATTAATATGCATTCTACTCGCTTCACCGCAGAGGGGATATATGTCGACTTAGACGCTTACGATTTCTTAGACAAAAACAAGCAAGAAAAATGGACAAATTTGTTTAGTTCTGAAGAGGTCATAATGAATTTGCATAATTCTATGAAAGATCCGAATACTTATTTTTTTGGTATTTCCGGAAGATCTCCTGATATGCTTTATAAACTGTTTGACCTTCACTTTGCACTAGATGTTGTGGGCAACAACCAGATGAAAATTTCTTTTGACAAAATGAAAACACTTGCCGATAAAGAAAATCTTCACGGTGACACCATACTTGTAACAAGAAGGTTTTTCACTCGTCTTTGTATTCTTGGCCACAACCAGGGTTACTTCAACTCAACCAGCGAATTCCTTAAAATGGCAATTCCGACTATGACGCCAAGATACTTTGAAAATCTCTTGCACAACTATCTAAAGTTCGATAATTTTAATAATAGGTTAGCCTTTTGGTGGACAGACTCATCATACAGACAAAAGATGAAAGATTATGATGCCTTTGCGGAAGCATTCGAGCTTCAAATATTTAAAATGTTAGACTTAATAAGAGATGGAGACAAAGTTCTACCTTTGATGCAAACTTACAATTTTCACACACACGAACAAAAACATGATAATTTCACAGTTATCCACACTCCTGGCAAGCGGGAATCTGTTAAAAAAGGCACCCATATTGTAAAAGAAGTATCAGAGAGGTTGCCAGAAATAGATTTTAAGATATACGGGAAGGACAATTCGCTACCAAATGAACAAATTGTCCTTGAGAAAAAGAGGGCCCATGTTTGTATAGATAAGATAACTGAAGATAGTTTATTAGGCATTCCCGGCGTGTGCGGAGGAATCGGAAAATCTGCCCTTGAGGCCATCATGGCCGGCGTCCCCACAATCTGCTCAATGCAAGAGACGCCAACTTCCGGTCTAGGCAGATATGACAATCACCCGGCAATAGATGTCCGAAACGCAGATCAACTTGAAAAAGAACTTATAAAATTAAGCACCGACAAGGAATATTATGATGAAGTGTCGAAAAAGACAAAAGAGTGGGCTAAAGTTCTGACTTATAAGAATACCGTCAAATATCTAGATGAGGTGTTGTACAATGGATAAAACATACTGTATAAAAGAAGGATATATTTCTAGAAACGAATATCACCAAAATGTCCAAATTGAATCAGGCGATAAATTTCAGGATGAAGTTTATAGCTATGCTAGGGAGATTTTAGATAAACATAAATATCAAAAGGTCCTTGATATTGGCTGTGGTTCGAGTTTTAAATTAATAAAGTATTTTAGAGACAAGCCCTTTACAGGTTTAGATCTAGAACCGAATCTTACTTGGCTAAAAGAAACTTATCCATATTTTGATTACCGTCTTTCAGATTTTAATAATCCACCAAAGGACGATTTTGATCTTGTAATTTGTTCGGATGTGATTGAACATGTATTGGATCCGGACCAAATGATGGAGTTTTTCAATAGCATTAATTTTAAACACCTCGTCTTATCTACACCCGAACGTAATATCATTCAGCATGTGCAAAAACAAATGGGTTGGGACGTAGAAGAAAATGGCCCACCTGCAAACATTTGCCATGTAAGAGAATGGACAAAAAGCGAATTTGCAGAATATGTGTCTCACGTTTTTAATATTGAAGATCATTTTGTAACACCAATTCAAGTAGAATGTCAGGTAGTTTTAGCTACGAAGAAAAAATGAATATATTTTTAGAAAATGTAGATATGAAGACCAGGCTCATGAACACTGGTCCGAACCAGTTTGCTATAAAATTAGACAAATATCTAAAACAAAAAGGCCACCAAACTTGCACCCACTCTCTAGAACTAGATCCCACACAGGTTAACACCGCTAAAGATATGTATCTTCGGTATCCCCCTACCATAAATTTGCCATGGATACCAGATGTACAAGTAAGTTTTGTAGAAGCAATTGCAATACTAAAAGAACTTCTTGATTCAAATCAACCTTATGTGCCTTTGATTCAAAGACTAGACGGGATATATGTAGACAAGACAAAAGATTATATGTCACAAAATAATCTTATCTTGAAGACTTATAAGAACGCGGACGGCATTATTTTTCAGTCAAACTATAGTAAGAACTTAGCTTTTAAAAATTTTGGCGAGTGCAAAAATTATACGATTATTAATAATGGAGCAGATCATGAATTAATAAATAGTGTGAAACCATTTCACACAGATAAGTTACACCAGTATGAAAATGTGTGGTCTTGTGCTTCAAATTGGAGAGGTTCAAAAAGACTAATAGACAACATTAGATACTTTTTAGAATTTTCTGGTGAAAAGGACTGTCTTCTTGTGGCCGGCCAAGCTAATGCTGATTATGGAAACATAGTTGCCCAAAAACTCATCGCGTCCTGTAATAGAGTGATTTTTCTTGGCCAACTTGATGCATTAGCTTTATATTCCGTTTATAAAAGATCAAAGCACTTTATCCATTTGTCTAGATATGATGCTTGTCCAAATGTCGTAGTGGACGCAAGGGCGGCAGGGTGCCATATTATATGCTCTTCTGATAGCGGCACAAGGGAAGTTGCTGGAGAAGACGCGACAGTGGTGGTAGAGGACCCGTGGGACTTCCTGCCCGTCGACGTTGACAATCCACCGACTTTGGACTTCAAGAACATAATCCAAAATGATATAGTTTCTGATATCTCCATGGAAAGTGTAGTAGATAAATATATAAGATATTTGAGTTATGTTAAAGAGTCCGCTACACGTCCCAATAATCCATAAAAAAAAATGAATATATTTCTAGAAAACGTCGCCATAGGTTCTACTTCTGGACCAAATCACTTTGCTGCAAAATTAATGCACAATATAAAAAAGAAAGGACACTTTTGTAGTACCACGCCTCATCCTTGGCCAGACGTGCAGTTAAGTTTTATTCAAGCCAAGGGTATTTGCGAAGCCGTTCCTCTTGTACAGAGACTAGACGGAATATATTTTGATATTGGCCGAGATTATAAAAAAGAGAACAGTGCCACCTGGGAAACGTATAAAAAAGCTTCCGGTATAATATTTCAATCAAACTACAGTAAAAATTTGATTTTTAAATATTTTGGAGAGTGCGAGAATTATACTATTATTAACAATGGTGCAGACATTGAATATGTTAAGTCTGTTAAACCGTTGAAAGATAGGAAATTAGATCGTTATGAAAATATATGGACTTGCGCATCCCATTGGCGCGGTTGGAAAAGAATGCCAGACAATATTAGGTATTTTTTAGAATTTTCTGGTGAAAAAGATTGCCTACTAGTGGCCGGCATGCCCCTACAAGGTGAAGTTATTGAACACGAAAGAATATTCTATACTGGTCATTTAAGTCCGCCAACATTATTTTCTATATTTAAAATTTCAAAAAATTTCATACACTTAGCTAGATATGATGCATGCCCAAATGTTGTGGTGGACGCAAGAGCAGCAGGGTGTCATATTATATGCTCTTCCGAAGGCGGCACAAAAGAGGTCGCCGGAGAAGGTGCAACAGTTGTTGTAGAGGAGCCTTGGGACATGAATCCAATTGATGTGGATAACCCACCAAAATTAGAATTTAAAAATATCATAAAAAATGATATAATATCAGATATTGACATGACAAATGTAGCAGATAAATATATTAATTATCTGAAAACTTTTATGGAGAAGAAAAAATGATTGTACAGCAATACGTTGGTAATTTTATGATGACACTAGACTTGGCAGATAACGGCATCTCTAATGTTTTATACCAGGTTGGAGAAAGAGAAAAGGCCTTTATGGGCATAATGCAGGAGACTGTGAAGGAAGGTATGGTCTGCCTTGATTTAGGCGCTAATATAGGGTATACAACGCTTTACATGCTAAGGAACGTTGGTGACGACGGGTATGTTTACGCAATAGAGCCCGGAAAGCACAATTTAGAACTATTACAGAAGAATATTGATCAAAACAACTTTGAAGATTTGTGTGAAATCACCGAAGGTGCAATATCCTCACAAGATGGTGAATTAGATTTCTGGCTGGCTGACGCACCAAACTTGCATAGTTTCACAAAAACACATAGAAGCCGTGATAAAGTTAGTGTTGAAGCCTACACCTTAGAAACATTCTTGGAAAATAAACGCTTTCCAAATTTTATCAAAATGGATGTGGAAGGCCATGAGGTTGATATTTTCAAGGGCGGCCTAAATTATTTTAAGAACAACCCTGGTCACACAAATATCTTGGTTGAAGTTCACCCTGGGTTATATAACGAAGATAATGATTTTGCGGCAATCCTAAAGGAATACTTTGCAATTGGCTTCAAGCCAAAATATGTTGTAACAACACCTGTGCCACAACCTAGATTGTTTAAAGAAGCGGGGTATACTCCAATTAAATCTGTGCAAACAGACGGATTTCACAGGGGTGTATACGAAGATATCTCAGAGGAACACCTTCTAGAGTTTGCGTGCAAAGAAAACCCAGAAGGTAATAGCAAAAAAATTGTTAGAAGCTTTATGATAACAAGGGACTAAACAATGAAAGTGAAGATAAATTATTTCGATTTAGGTTTGCATGACGCCCAGGAGCTTTTTGAGATATATCCTTATTTAAACAATAGTTATCATAATTGGAATGCATATGGCTTTGAAGCATGTGATCTCTTTCATGATTTTTGCCAAGAAAGGTTCAAATTAGAACCACGAATAGAAATTATACATGGCGCAATATCAAACACAGAAGATGACGTCAAACTTCACTATGCAGAAAATGCAGTCGGCCATTCTATATTTGAATCAAAAAATAAGGAACTAAAGAACCTTTTTAATGAGAAACGAATATACATGCCAATGATGTTTGACTATTACGAAAAAGAAAGTAAAAAACCCCATGATTTAAAAAAATGGGTTTCTTTGACTAAGAAGTGGGCCAAATCGCAAGGTTTACGGTTAAGACCTGATCCCGAAGGTCCAGACTTTCAAGACTTGAACGAACAAAACTTTGAGCAATGGCGCTCACATAGATCGATTTCTTTGATTACATACGAAGATGGCTATCACGATAGACCTACAGGTGAAATTTGCAAAGGTATAGTTTTCTCAAAATGGCTTAAAAAAAATGTGCCCGATTTCGAAAAAAGTTTTAATATACTTAGGGTGAATATCGAAGGTGCCGAAGCTCATTTGTTTAAAGATTTAATTGAAAATGATCTAGTTAAACATTTTGATATATTTTGTGGCACCGGCCATGACGTAGAAAAAATTCCAGAAATCTCAGCAGAAGAACACTATAAAATGTTAGAGGGTAGTAACATAAAAATGTACAGATTCTCAGATTGGAAACCAGAGTTGAATGATCGCATTTTTGACATTATTGAAGAAAAACTTAAAAAATATGAGAATAAAAATGTACTTCCCTAAAGATCTAGATAACTTCGGCGTCGTCCTCAAAGGTTCTAGCGTCAAAAATATACCTGATTACGCAGATAAATTTGATCACTGTTTTATGGTTAACAATTTCGATAGAAATATCGAAAACAAAAATTCCGAGTGGCAAACAGTATCACCGCATTTAAAAGGAAAAAGTATTGTACACTTTGTAAACAGGTTGACAACAGCTCCTCTTTTAAAAGAACACTATGAAGAACTAAATATAAAGCATGTCCAATTGTCCAAGATGGGTATGGACGACGCGCTAAGGATAGTGGTACCTTATTACGAAAATGAATGCGGACTAGAGTGTCACTTCTTACCAGAGCGAGCATTAAAATATAACGATTATTTCGACAATAAATTTTATATGAAGCCTGGTGATTCAAACTACAGAGCAAAACACCCCAACACTGGAGTCCTAGCCGTGGTTTTCGCCGCTGAACTGTTAAAACCAAAAGATTTGTGGGTTATTGGCCTTGACTTTTATCAAAGTGATTATTTGTTTAGGAGGCCATGGCAACCGGCTCTAGACAACCAGCAACTTAAAATGAGAAACACAGATATGGTTGGTCACTTTGTAGATGTTGTTAAAAGAAATCCAGATGTTAACTTTCATTTGGTCACAAAAGCAGCAAACATACCTGAAATGGATAACTTAGAAATTTTCAAGGTTTAATAATACTATGAGAAATGTAAACATCATGTGTTGCGTTAGCTTCTAACGACTCAAAAAGAACACAGTACTTATTAACAAAAAGCTTTTATTGTGGTAGAATTTTAGAGAAGCTCGACAAGCACAGATAAACAAGTCGTAGACAAATCATGAAAATATTATGCATAACACCTATAAAACATTTAGAAGGGATATATGAGCAACTTAACTGCTTTGGAAAAGTTGATTACAATCCAGATCCCAAAAAAGACGAAATGAAGAAAAAAAACTTGCGGCCATATGATATAATTTTTTGCAACCCTAACAAACAGCAGTTTGTTTTAAATCAAGAAACACTGGGGAATTTTAGAGGAAAAATACTTACAGCCAGCACCGGCCTGAATCATATCGATATTGAATATTGTAAAAAGAGGGGCATCGAAGTATTGTCACATACAAAAGATAATGAGCTAATTGATGATTTGCCGTCAACAGCTGAACTGGCTTTCTGTATGTTGCTTTCAATATTAAGAAAATTACCCCAAGGACAAAAGCATGTTTCTAATTACAACTGGGATTATACAAAATTTATGGGAAGGCAGGTCAAAGGCCTAAAAATAGGTATCGTGGGCTATGGTCGTTTAGGCAAAATGATGTATAACTATTGTAAAGCTTTTGGCGCCGACGTTTTTGTTTGTGATCCATATACAACGGATATAAAAACAATATCATTGGAAGAAGTGTTCGCTACATGCGATGCGGTGTCCTTACATGTGCATGTGACGGCTGAAACAAAAAATATGATCAATGAAAGCATGCTGCGCAACGCCACCAAAGAATTATATATTGTCAACACTTCCAGAGGAGAAATTGTCAATGAAGAGGCAATTGTTTGTGCTCTTAAAACCGGCCGGCTAGCAGGGTATGGCACAGATGTTATAATCGACGAGTTTGGAAGCCTTTCGCAATCACCTATAATTGGTGCCATGAACAAAGGCTACAACGTTGTTGTAACTCCTCATATTGGAGGCATGACTTGGGAAGGCCAACAGAAGGCATATAAATGGTCAATAAACAAATTGAAAAAGGTGGCATAGGTTATGATAAAAGCATTTGTAATAATTCCAGCAAAGGGTGACTCAAAAAGACTGGTTGGTAAAAACAAAAGAATTATAGCTGGTAAAACATTACTTGAACATTCGATTGAGTATGCCAAGAAATCAAAATTGGTAGAACATATAATTGTGTCTACCGAAGATCCGATCACAAAATTGATAGCAGAAAAATATGACGTCCAGGTGGTCGACAGAAAAGAAGAATATATGGGTGAAAGAGAAGTTGCTGATGTATACATTAAAGTTTTTCAAGAATATGGAAACAACAACTATACTCATGTAGTGGGAATCCAACCTGATCATCCGGATCGAACTGTACCTTTGGACGACATGTTAAATTATAGTGTAAAAAATACATATGATGACTTGTTCACCGTAGGGCCCGACGGGACTAGAAATGGATCAATCAGGATAATAAAATCTGAATGGGTCAGTGATGGGATAATGAGCAGGAGAGTTGGCAGCATGCTGGACAATTGTACAAACATCCATAATGAAGAGGATTTAAAACATGCTGAAAGCAATATCTTAGGAGGCAAATCTTATAGTGAGTGAATATATAGAGCAGCTTATTAGTGATAATAAGTTAACACTATCGACCAATAAAACTAAACGATTTGGTTTTAAACTAAACAATAAATGGGTTGGTAAAGAAAAAATAATTATATCAGGCCCATGTTCGATTGAATCAAGAGGGATGATCCTTGAATGGGCAGAAGTTTTGCAAAAAGCCAACGTCGACGGGATCAGGGCCGGCGCATATAAGCCTTGTACATATCCAGTCAGAAAAGAAGTAGCCGGCTGGAAAGAAGGCATGAGAGAAAAAGGCCTCCAAGCACTTATCGAGGTTAAAATGAAAACAGGGGTACAAACTGTGTCTGAAATAATGGATGCTAGCCAAATTAATTCCCTGTCTATGGAGGCTATAGATGTAATACAAGTAGGCACAAGAAATTTTCAGAACTATACTTTATTAGATGCGCTTGGAAAACTGGATAAGCCGGTTTTATTAAAAAGAGGCACCTGGGGCACCCTTGATGAGATACTAGGGGCCTGCGAGAGAATTTTAGAAGGTGGAAATGAAAAATTGGCAATATGCCTAAGGGGTGTCGTCGGCGCTCCCTCATATAGACACATCTTCCCCTCCATAAGGTGGGCGCCCGACCTAATGATGATACCAGCGTTAAAACAGTTTACCAACATACCAGTAATATATGATCCAAGTCACGCGACCGGTTATAGGGATTTTGTGCTTCCCATTTCAAAGGCTGCTTTGGCCGCCGGCGCAGACGGCTTAATAATAGAATGCCATCCCGACCCACCAAATTCGATCAGTGATGCTAGTCAGGCAATTGGGCTAGGAGAACTAAAAGAAATTATAGGACATATGAATCTTGGATAATGTATCAATTATATTAAGATGCCGTAACGAGGCCCGTTGGATTGGGCACTCGATCCAATCAGTGATCGATAATTTTAAAAATCCGGAAATCATTATTGTTGATAATGAGTCTACAGATGCTTCGATACAGATCGCTAGCGAATTTTGTTATTCAAATATTAAAACATATCAAATAAAATGTTACACTCCAGGAAGAGCATTAAACTTTGGGGTGACTAAAGCAACTAACGAAATTGTACTCATCCTCTCCGCCCACGCACAAATACAAAAAATGATACCACTTGAGAAAATAAAATATCATCTTGAAAAAAACGTTGCCATGTTTGGAAACCAAACGCCAGTATATCGCGGCAGAAGAATATCTAAAAGATATGTTTGGTCCCATTTTGGAAGCGAGGTTGAGTATAATATGTGGTCCCAAAGCGAAAATAGAAATTTTTTGCATAATGCTTTTTGTTTTTATAGAAAAAGTTTGTTATTAGAACACCCATTCGACGAAAAATACCCATCGAAAGAGGAGAGGTTTTGGGCGGCAGATATGGTAAAACAAGGCAAGACTTATATGTACAACCCGGCAATTGAGTGTAAGCATCATTGGACGCCCAATGGTGCAACTTGGAAGGGGATAGGCTAATGGCTAGATGTTTAGTAACGGGGCACAAAGGATATATTGGAAGCCGCCTTTATCAAGAGCTACAAAATCAAGGCCATGAAGTCATGGGGATTGATTTAAAATCCACAGCAGGAGACAACATACTTTACCGTTCTGCAGGCCTAAGAAACGTCAGGGGCGTAACACCAAAATTTGTAGATTTTGCACCCGAGTATATTTTCCATCTGGCATGCGTACCAAGGGTAGCTTATAGCGTAGAATACCCAGTAGAAACAATGGAGAACAATGTTTTAGCTGGCAGTATTGTATTAGATTTTGCTCGCCGTGTTGGCGCCAAACGTGTAATTTATTCTAGTTCTTCATCGGTAGTTGGAAATGGAAATGGCCCAGCTAGCCCATATGGATTACAAAAGTTGGTTACAGAGATGGAATGTAAATTATACGCAGAACTTTATGGCGTTGATACTGTTGGGTTGAGATACTTTAATGTATATTCTGAAGATCAAGAAGTTGACGGCCCTTATGCAACTGCTGTGGCAAATTGGATGCATTCTATTAGGCAAAATAAAAATCCTTTTATCACCGGTACTGGAGACCAAAGAAGAGATATGTTATATGTACACGATGCTGTTGCAGCAAATATATTTTGCATGAACAACCAAAACGATTTTAACGGAAATCACTATGATGTCGGCACCGGAGATAATATTTCACTAAATGAGATGAAGGAAATAGTGGCGAATTACAATTCAAATGTAAAATTTGAATACAGATCAGAACGACCCGGAGATGTAATGTATACAAAAGCGGACACGCAACCTTTGACTGATTTAGGTTGGAGAACAGAGGTCACGATAAACGAAGGGTTGAATAGGTGTTTTAAAGGAGTAAAAAATGACTAGATATAATGTGGGTGTTATAGGAGCCGGCTTTGTTGGCCAAGCTGTTGCGTGTGGATTTAGTCCCGTGGCTAAAATTAGGATTTACGATGTTGACCCCGACAAGTGCACTGACACACTTAAAGAAACTGTGAATAGATCTGATGTACTTTTTGTGTCGGTACCAACGCCCATGAACCCGGACGGGTCTATAAACTTAGATATTGTCCATAGCGTATGTAAAGACATAGCTAAAGTTAGCGAGCGCAAAGATAATGTGGTTGTTATTAAATCTACAGTAGTCCCAGGTACAACCAACCTTCTAAAGGAAGAATATCCATCTTTGAATTTTGTTTATAATCCAGAATTTTTAACAGAAAAGAATCCAAGATTCGATTTTATAAACCAATCAAGAATTGTTTTAGGCGGAGATTATAACTTGGTGCAAAGACTGACTGGTTTATATGTCAAAAGATTTAATCATTGTAATTTTATAAGAACAGATTGTACAACAGCAGAATTTATCAAGTATTTAGGAAATACTTTCCTCGCACTAAAAGTGTCATTTGCAAATGAAATGAGGCTCTTAGCAGAAGCGACAGGGGTAAATTGGCAAGAAGCCTTAAGTGGTTTTGTTGCAGATGGTAGGGTAGCAGACTCGCATCTACAAGTACCCGGCCCCGATGGCATGCCAGGATTTGGAGGAAGCTGTTTTCCAAAAGATTTAAATGCTTTGATAACTTTAGCCGATAAAGTCGGAGTTAACGTTAATACGCTTAAAGCCGCCTGGCAAACAAATTTAGAAGTTCGGCCTGAAAAGGATTGGGAAAGACTTGAAGGTCGAGCAGTAACAACAAAAAAGGAGATTTAATATGAGTGATACTAATCTAAATGAACTATATCTTTCGGACCAAGCTTTGGGGGCCGTCATGATGGCCCTGCAAAAAAGCCTACTGGAACAAAGTGATATTGTACCCGTCTTGAAAAGCTTCAAGCTTGTGAATGATGGGGATGGTAATTTGGTCGTAACTAACCCCCCGCTAGTCAAAGTTTCGCATGACGATATGGACACGATATCAGCCGCAACTGAAGACCCCGTTATGCCTCGTGAAGAAGACGACTAATGCCTAGATATTCTTACATTTGTGAGAAATGCGAAAAGACTTTTTCTATCACCCACTCTATGAGCGACAAAATAGAAACCTGCGCTCATTTTGAGTGCACCGATGGTGGAAAATTAAGAAAACTTCCGTCACTTTTTTGCAAAAAAGTAATAAAAGAAGAAAAAGTCGGCCAAGTCGTTAAAAAATATATTGAAGATGTAAAACAAGAAGTTAAGGAAGAAAAAGAAATTTTGAAGAAGAAAGAGCACAAAGAGGAAAAACCCCGATGACTATGACTATCTTTTTTATATTATCTTTGTCTTTGAACATTTTGCTGATTTGGTACCTTAGAAAGGTATTATATAAACTGCTATTTGTTTCAGACAACATTAACGATTTATTAAGTCTTATCGAGGAATTTTCAAACCATGTTGATAGAATTCACAGTATGGAAACATATTATGGAGATGAAGTTTTACAGGGTTTGGTTAAACATTCTAAAGAAATAGTTGAGGCTATAAAAGAATACGAAGGAATCTATACCGTTACTAGGTATATAGAACAAGAGGAATACTATGGCGAGGAAGAGGAAGAAGAATAGCAGATATTATTTTACTAAAGATCATGAGTTGGCCGTCGTGCAATATGCAAAAAGTAACAGTAGAGAAGAAAAATCGAAACTTTATGTTGTAATGATCCAACCAGCCTTTAGTGAAATGGTGGACAAGATTGTATATACTTACAAGTTTTCCACCTTGCCCAATATTGACATTCTAAGAGATGAGTGCAAAATATGGCTCACAACCATATTGGATAAATATGATCCTGACAAAGGATCAAAGGCCTTTTCTTATTTTAGTGTTATCACAAAAAATTGGTTTATACACAAGGTCAAAAAAGACTCTCAAAAGAAACGAAGAGAAATTCAGTTTCAAAACTTATCAAAGACCTTAGAGCAAAACTATTTGTCAGTTGAAAACAACTATGATCATATGAGAGAGCTTAAAGAGTTTTGGGAAAAGTTGTGGGATGAAATACAATCATGGGACACAGGCGATTTGAAGCCCAACGAGAAGAAAGTCTTAGAGGCAATCAAAATTTTACTGGAGAACTCTGATAAGATAGAAATTTTTAACAAAAAAGCTGTATATTTATATCTTCGAGAATTAACTGGCTTGAATACAAAACAGGTTGTGAACAGTTTAAACAAAATGAGAACCAGGTACAGGCAGTTCAAAGATAACTGGAATGAAGGAAAAATATAACAATTTTCTATTTATTGTATAAACGAAGGCTACCATCATGAAAAAAAAAGAACTTGACAAATATTTAAACGAGGCAATCAACAATATACACGAAGACCGACAGGTCACAAAAGATCTCTTGAAAGATGTAATGAGATTCTTAGCAGTTGAAGAAACCGCCCACTCGAAAGTGGGCCCTGTTGCAGCAAAATACGTCGAAACTCTACAACGCTCCAACGAACAGTTGGTTAAGATCGTTGCCTTATTACAAAAAAGAGAAACTGGTTCCGAAAAATTATCGGTTGAAGATAAACAGGAACTATTTGATATAATCCAAGGCGCCGGAACAGATGGCTAGTACAAATCTAGGCAGGGAACTCGCAAAACAAGTAGAAAAGTTAACCCACGGTCAGTTAAATTCAATTGAATCTACTGAACTCGGCCCCAAAATAAACAACGACACCACTTTTCTTAAGGCGACAAAGAGCGCTATTGCTTCTTCTAATCGCTCCGACGTCATTAAAAACTTGGGTCATCCAATAAAAGCTGTTGTGCTTTATGCGTGGAAAGAAAAAGTTGAACTGCACGGAGGTGAAATCGTAGACAAATTACACGTAAAGGCCAGGATACCAGAACTAGATATTGTTCCTTTGCCCCGGTCCCTACCAATAGACAACAATCCGGGAGATAAGGATGCAGATTGGAGCGCAATAAATCTCCATACCACTTTTATATCCCAGCAAACGTGGGCTCCTTTAAAAGTACCCAAGCCTGGTGATATTGTTGGTGTCGATTTTGGGAATAGAGAACAATTATATGACCCAGCTTATTACAAAATAATTTCGCGGAATATCGCCCCACCAACTTCACCTTCACCAAAAAGAGCATTTCAAAAAAAAACATCCTCGGAAAGAAGCACGATATCGGAAGTGGTCAATCGCGACCCGAAACCCGAAAGAGAATGATATAAATCCACACCAACCTTCTGGTTGGCAACTGACCTCCACTTTAGAATAATTTATAAAATCAGAGTACTTATATAATGAAGGGAACAAACTCATATGAGCGATGAAAAACCAGCAGTAGATTTATCCGGCCTTATTAGCTCCGACCGGATGAACTCTATAATAGATAATAAAGGGACATTCAACTCTAGATTGATTGAAGCCGTACCCACCTATATTCAAACAGACTCTGATGTCGTCATAAAAAACGAAAACAATGCTTGGTTAGTTCTCGGTCGCGACAGACCCGGACCAACCTTGAGCGGCTACGGCGGCCGCGGAGATACTCAGTCAGCAGCAATTGATATTTGTGTTGGCCGTATGGCGGCCAATCCCGCTTCTAAAGCTTATGTTGATCCTGATTTTAAAGTCGATGCAGCCAGAATTTATGTCAGCCAAAAAACAGACGTTGACGCAAACTTTCAAATCAAGGAGGGAGTAGTTGGGTCTTTTTTACCTTTTGAAAGACCCGGATCCGCAGTCGCAATGAAAGCTGACGCAGTAAGGATAATGGCTCGCGACGGCGGCATAAAACTAGTGACAGGCATAGATAGAATAAATTCTCAAGGTGGTGAAAGCTCTGGCGGCAACTATATTGGTATTGATCTAATGGCCGGAAATGATGATTCAGACATGCAACCAATTGTTAAGGGCGCCAATATGTCAAAATGTATAAAAGAATTAAATAATGATCTTTTAGAATTGGCTGGTATAGTGGAAAATTTAGCAAAAGAAGTTCAATCTTTATCATCTGCTGTGTCTGGCCATTTTCACATATCACCGACGTATGGTGGTCCAACTTCTGATGGCCCGATACTGAGTAAGTGGGCGCCCATAATCTCAGGCAAGGTCCAAACATTGGTTAGTACAAACTTAGCGACATTTACAACAAACCGCGAAATCTTTAATCATAAATATCTTGAAAAAACAACTGGCGAATTTTATATTAACAGTGAACATAATCACACTAACTAGGAATAGTAATGGCAACAAATTGGACAACAAAAAAACCCTTTAAACCATTTGAGGAAACCAAAAGCGGCGCAGTTTATAAATGTGTTGTAATATTAAGAGAATATGACCGCGCCTCCGATCTGGATCCTGGTCCCGCATCCCCCAACGTTTTTAATAGCCGCGATTATATGGTTACAAACACAGGCAGCGTTTTTAAAGAGGGTCTGAGGGTTATCTTAGACGCATATGGTAAAGAATTCTCATTTGACGAGTTTGATGAATATTGGTCATCTGATAATATTAATAGTAGCGTTGGAGGAGAAGAAATAGCCAGATATGGATCACAAACTCGCGCTATATTGGGAGCGTTCGGTATTAGCCGCGCCAAATTTAAATCAGGCACGGCCGGCCATGACATCCAGGGCCCATTTTACCCCCCTCGTCCCGGTGTTAATTATGTCTTGTACAAAGTCATGGTTAATAATGAACTTTTTAAAAACTATCAAACGAAGCCATATGTAAACAGAACCACCAAAATTTTAAGTAGAGGAAATGACTTTTATAAAGAAATTGAGTTTGCTAATTTTGAAGAGCTTTCAACATATATAGCTGAAGTTTCTGCAGTCTTAAAAGAATATGAAACCGAACATCAAAAACTTCAAACCAGAAGTAAAGATCCTAAAATGTTTTTTGGACCCATTGAACCTAACGTGCCTAAGTTTCCATATTCGACTACCGCTAGCCGACCGCAACTTTATGGAAAATTGGACTTAACCGAAGAAGGTGAAAAACTAGATGAATTAAACTTTAGGCTAAAAGATTACTTTAGAAATAATAATTTTAATTTGACGGACGATAAAATAGCTATTGGTTTTTATGCTACACCAAAAAACTTGGACCCTTCTACGTCCTTAGATCAGACTGAAACTGCAGAAGCAGAAGTGACACTAAACACCGAAACCGCCCAAGATAGCACGGAAACAGAAATAAACTTACCAGAAATAACCACTCGACAAACCGATCCCACCGCGTATACAAACAAATACCGCGTATCTGCCGGCGACAGCCTGTGGAAGATTACTTCTTTTTACCTCGGCGCCGGCCCCCGCTGGAAACAATTGAGAGACTTGAATAGCGGAAAGCCAGAATTTAGAAAAAGAGGGTGGAAATCAAGCAAACAAATAAAGAGCCTAGAAGAACAGTTGGCAAATACGCCAAAAACAACAATGGTGGAAGTAAGGAATCTTGTTGGCGAAGACACAGGCATACCAGGAGAGCCAGGTTTTGGCGGAGATGTTGCAGAACAAGGATATCGCCAAGAAAAATCCGAAAATCCAGAGTATGAAGCGATAGAAAAAAAGTTAAAAAAAGCACAAAGTCCATTAATTCACCCTGGCGATATTCTTGATGTACCGAGCAATTGGTTAGACGAAATTGCTTCAAAAAATTCGTGGCCTTCTAGACAAAAAGATGGAGCAACGTATATCACTTTCGCCCCGGCCCTGGTAAATTCCACACCGGTTGATGCCGGCTCAACCCCAATTTCAGATGATGGCCCATCTCATATAGCGCGAGAGGTCAACGAGGATAATACTCTTGGCGAGTTTCTTGATCCATGGGAGATGTATGATTTAGATAGCATGATCGAAACTGGAATTGGTGTAAGTAATATTGCTTATATTAAAAGATATACCAAAAAATATGAAAAAGCTATGGAGGCATACCAGGGCGCAAAATCAAATAATAATTCTTCCACAGATATCGATAAAACGACCTTAGAAACAAGATTGGCAGCGTCTAAAGCTATATTAGAGGAAAACATAGTAAACGAAAGAATATATGTTTGGGCCGATTTTCTCGGACTAGTTTATTCTGATGAATATCATCAAAAATATAGAACGACTCGCTTTTTATCAAATTTAGACATTCTTGTAAATGAACCAGGTGTAAAGGGCGCCCTCACGAGGTACTGTAGTCCTAGTAAAAAGCCACCTAAAAAAGCTAAGAAAATATCCGCTTTTGTTAAAAAATATATTTATGATCCACCGAAATTGAGAGATGCCGTGCTGAGCGGAGACGACGAGGCTCTATATGCTGCATATCTCGCAAAGCGAACCCCTCCTTTTCACACCCCTCAAACCGAAGAACAAGTCAATGCATGGAATTCTATTGTAAAAAGCCCTGCAATGAAGTTTGCTGTTTCTAATCGTACACAAAAGTTTTCTAATAAAGTTGGAGACGCTGTATTTGCTTCTTTACCAAGAAACGTTAATAAAATCGATAGTTTAGACGACGTTCACAGATATATATTATCCAGATTAAGTATACCACAAATGGCCGAGGAACTCATGAGGTGTTTGGGTTTAACAATGTCTTTGGACGATATAATTGAAGCCTTGTGTGATGGTTTTTTGAAAAAGATAGGAGCAGACCCAGATAAAATAGACGAGTTTTTCGTTCTTTTAAAATCTGGAGAATATAATCCAACAGCCGGCGGCCTTGAATTTCTTGATACTGCCGAGCTAGCTCAAGACCTGCAAAGATATCTTTCCGAAGCTGTCGCTGCCGGCGTCGACGATCCTTTTTATAGTAGTGTAATAAAACAAAATATCAACAATGCCCAGGGAAAAAGATTTATTTGCGAACTAGTTTTAGGAGCAATGTTCGCGTTAGCGGACATGTTGGCTAATTTAGAAACAAACCCCAACCCTTATGACCAGGCCGACGATTCTATACCACCAGTACCAAAATGTTCTACGAGATTTTCTTTTCCTCGAATACCCACATTTGGAAATTTGCTAAAACCGATATTCAGACAAATAGAACAAAAGATATATGATTATCTTAATAAGATTATTACCAACGTCGCGAAGGATTTAATAGAAGCAATAATTGAAGCCTGTGCAGAGCCAGAACCAGAATTTGGACCACCTCTCCCACCCGTTACCAATGAGCAGGAGTTTAAACAAGCGTTTGCTCCATTAACCGGCGTAGATCCAAGAGACTTTTTATCTCACCTACTTTCCATTTTGACGGCTAATGAACTTTGTCAGCTAGTCAACGGATCCGCAGGAAAACCACTATTACTACAAGTCAGAAAATTTATGAAATTAAACTATCCTGAATATTTTGATAAGTTTTCCACAAATTACAAGATATTCTCGTTTTTCAAAAACTTGCAAGGTGTTTTGGATCTAAGCGCATGCACTCTTCCCTCCCCAGAACCTAAATTCAGTTTGGACAATTTATGCAAAGATGGGGTGACACCTAGGCAGGAGGCGTTAAGAAACGCTTTGTTGGCAAAAGGTTTAACAGAAGAAGAAGTGCAAGAACAATTAGATATAGACAAAGAAATTAAAAAAGACATTGTTAGCGACCTCGTAAATTCAATGTATCCGGATGACAAATCTAATAGTGCGGCCCAAGCTCTGGATATTAATAGTGTTATAGCGGAATCAAAAGTAATGGAAAAAGGAAACGATCTTGTAATCGGGTCCATGTTTCAATCAATACAAAACTCAATTTACAGCGAAGTCGGAGCTTTTATACCCATAATTTTTAATGAAATTAACAAGTTAAAAGACGAAGGTAATTATACTTTTACTAAACTTCCCGTATTTGATGTCTTGCAGAACTTTGCTTATGCAGATTGGCTTAATAAGGTAAGCGGGTTTAGTTCGTCAGACCCAAATGTGTTTAGGTTTGAAATACCACAAATAAAATTTGACCCTGGCATGTCCGTCGAACAACAAGTCAAAACCCTTGGCCCAGGCCTTTTACCAGATCAACTCGCCGCACTAAAAGATATTCCCGGCACTTACAGCGTTGTTTTGCAAAATCCGAAAACGATTGTGTATGACATGGCCTCATATAACAACCCATTGAATAACAATCCCAAATATGATGACTTGTTTTTCTTTAGCGTAAAAGACACATATGGAGCTGAGATATTTAGTTCGGAAATAAGTGCAGACGGCCTTGAAATAAAAGACGAAACTGTAAAACAGGCTTTGTCAACATATATGGTGGATAATTCTGGCATACCAAGACAAATTGATGTTTTTAATCAATTTTTAGAAAAAAAGATCAGAGATGTTTATGTAAGTGTTAAATCCGGACTTTCAAACGATGGTCAAACCGTAATCAATAACTCCTTGGACAACCTTGGTGATTGGTATGGTCTCAGAAATTTAAAAAGAGATTTGGTACCATATCAAGCTACAACATGGTCGCTAGGAGAATATATTTATGATACGGCCTTTATATCTATTATCGATAGAATCACGAAGATCATTACAAGTTCTGAATATTTTGATCTAGATCCCTCTTCACCATTAGCCAGGCTCGATTTATTGGCATACAGGTTAGGTGACCTACAAGATATCAAAAACGAAACCAAAAAAAGAGTGAATTTACTTATGGGGTCACACGACTTCACAAAAGGTGAACCGCCAACTTATTTAGGATCTTCGTTGTTTGAGGGCGCCCTAAAAAGCATAATAAAAATCGAATTAATTCAGAACTTGTTAAGAACTACTTTTGTGTTTTCAAAGTTTAAAATGTCGGATGCGTTTTCGGATGTTATTTTACAAGAATATATGGTCACTTCGATAAAAAAAGTCAAGAATGGCGAAATTTATGCCTTATATCGAAAGTATCTTCTTGATCAAGAAAAAGAGCTTAGAAATAAATTAGCCGGCCAAGGACCACGTTCAAAACCACCGGGCCCGATTTTGTCTGACCAACAAATAGAAGACAAAATAAAAAAACAGGTATACTCAGATCAAGCGTCGGGTGTTGATGAATATATAATGTCTTTTGTGCAAATAGCCTCGGAAGCTCTAAAAGATAAGCTTATTCAAGTTTTCGGAGGCATGCAAAAAGCGGTTGATGAACGAGTTGATTTAGCAGAAAAAGGATTAACTCAGAATCTTAATCAGCTTGCTCTGGAGGGTAACACTTCTAAAGCCATAGATCATGTCCACACATATAAAATAGACGAAAACGGTAACGGAATCGCGGCTGCAGCAAACCACCCCGACTTCCCTGAAATATATCACGAACACACGATTCAAAATTTCGTTGTGCAATATGCCGAAAGTGAGACAGCCCCCAGCCATGGCCATCAACTTCAACTAAAAGACTACCCAATCCCTGTTATTAATACCATCACAGTTTTAGACTCGGATCTTGATAGTGAAAATTGGGCAAATTCAACGACCTCGAATGATGTGATCGGCGGCAGATCATCTACCTGCATGCAAGAGTGTTTTTGGGACGACCGCAAACACTTGGCTGAAGTTCCAGCCGGAACTATATTGCCCCCTGGCACAAACTGGGATGCATCCGAATCCATTTTAGCCACTTTAGACGAACCAAAGATTGAAGAAATTGGTTGGGGCCCCATTGATGAATATACATATCTCAAAAAGATCAATAATATCTGGTCCCCGATTACCGTAGACAAAGATAAAGCCCGAGGAGAACTATATGACGTCGTTCATTCTGCACGCGAACATTTCGAAGACCACTTTGAAGGTTTTTACAATCCCGCCGGCAAAACAGTTGAGAGCTATGATTCTGATATTTGGAGTGACCTCCTCGCAGGTAGTGCAAATGAGCTTCCGGAAACAAATTGGACTAAATCTAACCCTTTTATTCCATATTTCGGCGTTGAATATTATTGGAAACCATCCTCAGGAGACATTTACGGTACCGACAACAAGTCAGATGCATTCGGTTATAAATTAATAGCTAAAAAAACTCACAGTTACCAAGCTAGACCACCTCGCAATGCCTCAGAATGGTCTTCTTATGCTAGTGGACAATTTATCCAAGATGGAGTCCACAGTACACTAATAGGTGGCGCCACCGCTGAAGATGGCAATTTCTTTTTTGGCCAAAACGTCGCTAGCACCGAATCTCTTTCATTATATGATGAAGGTCGAGAGTTTCCCTTAATTCGATTAAGTGTTCCCACTCGCGGACACGAAGAACTCAATATCCACCATGTAACAGAAATTAATTTGCAGATAAATGGTGAAAATCTAAACCCAAATGCCCGCGCCATGCTAGTCAGCCAGAACTTTGGACATTCTTATGATGTCATTGTAAATTCGACGCCAGAAAATGCCCAGGACACTGATTCGGGCGACACTTCGTATGCCAATGTTTTGGATATCACGATCCCGATTTTGTGTCATGCCGGCAAACATTCATACGACAAATATGGCGCCGAAAACAACGACATCTGGGGCGATTCCGGCGACCATAATGCCACAAATTCAGAAAGACTAAAAGGCGGCCACGGACATATCGATGAAATAAATGGAAAAACGGTAGTTGATGATGTTTATGTTCTTCAAATTGTGAACCCAGACTCCGGCCAGACTGCAGCGGCCCCTATTTATTTTCATACTTTTAGAGCATATGGAAGAAATTGGAAGACAAATTATAACTCTGCTGATAATAACAGTTGGCGCGATCACTCCATGGTACCCGGCCCAGAAGGTGCCGATTTTTATAATAATTATTTAATGCCCTCTTGGAATGGAAAGGGGATGCAATGGCCTCAAGGAAAACCATCACCCAGGATCCCTTTTAAAATAGGTCCAAAACCAGACGAAGGACTGAATCAGTTTTTTGCCTTGACAACTTATGGAAGCGATGACCAAGCATGGGATATTTTTGACGTTGCTGATGTTACCGGTATAAAAGAAGATAATGTGCAGATAAGTGAATCCGGGTACAATTTCAGAAAATCCGTTGTCTGCGCCCCCCGACTAACAAGAAAAGAATCTGTTGAGAAACTTCGCAATGGTGGGTTTATCTTAGAGAAATATATCAAAATCAAATTTAAATCTTATCCTGAAATTGCAAACAGAGACCAAGATTTGGCCAACAGAATATATGCCGGCACCGCCGCAGAAGGGTTTATCAATCTCGAAGAGAACAATTTAGGCCAGCATACACTGAAAAACATATATGACAAATTAACCGTTGATTTAGACCCAGAAAAAATGGACAAAATAGCTGCCTTGATTTCACAAAACATAACTGGTTTTGTAGGGCAAGGTGAGATAGAAGCAAGTGAAAAAATTGAAGCAGATATTTTTCGGTTTGCTAAATTCGATCAGGTGCCCGGTTTGGTTGCAGGCGCCACAAATCCACAAATCTTATCATATAACGCTTTTTCAGCATTGCAACAAACTCTTTTAGGTTTTAATGAAATCTTTGATCCTGAAACCAGCGAGCCGTCTGACATGACCGCTTTTTCTAGTGAAGTTTCTACCTATTTAGATCAAAAGCATTTCACCGAAATTGTGGAAGATGTTAGTTACGGGTTAAGAGTTTGTTACGTCGCACCTTTCTTGCCCTTTGAAAATGCCTCAATAATGCTGTTAAACATGTTTTCACCAAACGGGATTGGCAATGAATACCAAGGATTAACCCCCATCGATTTTGACCAACCACCAACGCCTTTTATGGAACACCTAACAAAAGCCAAGGCACAAAACAAACTGTTTCATTTGGTTGAATATGACGGATATGTACCAGGCATGTATAAACTTCCCCCTGGATCAATAGTAGAAGGTATAGCCGACGTGGATTTTGCAGAAACCAGTTACAGCGAAGGGGTGATTGATTCAGATATTAATAATATTAAAATAAAAGGCCCCGCCTCTCAAGTTGGAGGGTCACTTTTGGGCGAATTTGAACAAGAGGATGTTATTCACACAAAAGTTATGAAGAATGTTTTTGTGCTTCCAATCGCAGAGGCAGAAATCTCACATACAGATCCAGATTTTCCGTCTGCATCAATAAAGACATTTCAAGATCTTAAATCCGCATACCCAGCAGAAAACCCAACAGCATTTATCCCTTTTGGAAAAGAAATGTACGATAATCTATATGTGAAGTTAAAAACTAGTCCAGACTTTAAATTGATGTTTGATTATATTTTGCCTGCCAAAAGAGCACTGGCCATGTCCACAATTTATAACATGCTGGCTTTTGACTCCGTGTTTCCAGATCCATGCAAATTTCAGAATTTATTTTCGCTTTCTAAAGGCACAGCACTTGGTATAGCAGAAGTGTTAATTAAAGATCTCACGATGACCACTGATCTGAAACCAGTTCATAATCAAGAAACAGACATAGTTAATTTACTTCGTCAAGTCAGCGGTATGACAGATTCCTGTCCAATGCCGGCCTTCAACCCGGATATTTTCAATGCAATGACCAACAAAACAAACATCCTAGGAGACCTTTTCGTTGGCCAAGGTTCTATCATACAAGTGCTTAGCGATCA
>Ga0098040_1000295_pt1 | contig 23858 bp, 17 predicted proteins | sample 7_EtaG_FD_75065 | JGI IMG/M metagenome (GOLD analysis project Ga0098040, IMG submission 75065) | Marine viral communities from the Subarctic Pacific Ocean - 7_ETSP_OMZ_AT15161 metaG | ecosystem: Environmental > Aquatic > Marine > Oceanic | place: Pacific Ocean | collected 2015-01-08
CCACTGAATCCCACGCTGGCAACAAACACAATGGAGGCTTGTGCCACGATAACGGAACCACAGACTACTTTGGCGGCCCCGAGCGGGCTTCCCGCGTCAACAGGGGCAGCCCTAAACAAACAGCAAGGACAAGCACCGAAGAAGTAACGCAGCGCGAAGCGTTTCCATCGACTTCAAGCGAGTCTTCGAGCGCCCGCGAGCTTGCGAGCGAAAAATTTTTTTTTGGATTTTAGATGCCGGTTTGAAGGTACCGGCAAACCTGTTTGATTGGCTTATAGGTTTTTCCATTGAATCGATGAGTTCTTGTTGCTCTTTGCAGCAAGGGCATCAATCTTTGCGTACTCTTCAGCAAGCAATGAATCGAAGTCAGGCTCCGAATTATCGCCAATGACCCGGTCAACCAATAGGTCGTCCATGCCGTCGATTTTTGCCGTGTATTCTAGGCAATCGTCATCGGACCTTTCACCTTCGAGCTCTTTCTCCAGAAGGTCAACCACTGCTTCCATGTGCTCGACCGTTATCGAGTCGAAGTCTAATCTGCGGGTTTCCTTGTCACGCGTAACGCCTGGCATGTCTTCTAATTGACTGCATATCCATCCGAAGCATCTGCTCATCTCACCACGGTTGATTCCATGACCTAACGGGGCGTCTTTCCGGAGGTGGAATTCACCCCAGTGAACTTTCAATTCCTTCTTGATGGCCCACTTGTTTGCTTCATGCTTCTGATGGACCGCTTCTGCTTTGGGCGCTCCGGTCTCTCTCCACAAATAGATTTTGCAGTCTAGGGCTTCCATTGCCTTCAACTTTGCCTGCCTTGGGTCGATATGCTTTTGCTTGTATTGCCTGGCTCGAAGTTGAGCCTTGGCAACACACAGCCTATCGGTGACAGGCAATTGCGTTTTCTGGTATGTCTTCTTTGAGTAGCCCATTTGTGAGGCGTCAATATCAACTTGCTTAATTAACTCTTCAATATTAAAATCAATGTTCATCTTTTTTCCTTTGGTTTTGGGAGTCTGCGAACTCCATTTCATCTACTTTACCACGATATTCTAAGCTATTGCAAGCTTTATCTTTAAAAACCTTAACTATTCTAACCACTTACCCTTGAATAGCTGCCTTCGACCGCTTCGGTCGTCTTGTGGCGGAGCCTTGGCCGACACGATAGCGGAGCGGTGGCTGTCTTCATGGGCCGAGCTTCGAGGGTCATTCTCTTTGATCTCGTGTTCACGCTTTTGCTCTCTTTTTGTTAAAAAGCACACGAAAATCATCTCTTTTGCAGTTAAAGGCGACTGTGTTTTGTGTGGACAGAGGATAGGAAAGCTCAATGATTACAAGGTATCACTCTTTTTCTCTTGTTTTATGGGAGTGTTTTACTGGGGATGTGAGGGCTCCGAAGCACGCTAAATAGCTTATATCATTGAGTATATTTCTACCCTTATTCTCACTATGAGATTTCTCTCTTCTCTCCCTGCCTTTATTTCTCCCTCTTTTCTCTCTTCTTTCTTCTCTTAGCGAGCCCCCCCACGCCTTAGCGAGCGGTCTTCTGTCTTCCTCTTCTCTCTACGGCGGACACTCCTTAAACATTCTATGTATTCTCTAATTAAGAGACGCTATCCTTGTACCCCCCCTACCCCTCTTCAATTTAATCTTCTGCTAGCGGAACACCCTCCATGAATTTTTTTACGATTTCAACATCAACGCAGCGCATTAAAGTATATATCCTTAGGTCTTAATTAGTAAGAGACATAGATATAAACACCCCCCCCAGACTACATAGTTAGTAACCGCAGATTAGGGAAGCTGGTATATTCGCTTCATCCGTACTGTATTGTGTTGAATATCTGGTTAGTGGATATCACCATTGCCACAATGCTTATGTGGTGTGTCCCAGTTACTAGCTATGCTTCGTTGGGTCATAAGGAGGCAATGGTTCTGTGTCCGCTTAAAGGGGGGTTAATTGCTAACCCCTAGCGTCTACTCCGTAACCGTCTACCTTTAACTTAGGGCATAGTTGCATATCATTCAATAGCTCTTTAAAATTAGATTATGGAAGAAGCAAAGAAGAAAGAGAAAGTAACGTCTGGAACAAGCTCTACACCCACGACTCGTGCAGGTAGGGCGTCTAAGTTTGGTCGTTCTACTGTGACTAAGCATGGTGTGGTTAAGAAGGCTCGTTCTGCTGGTTCTTATGGTATTGATGGTAAGAAGGTGCGGGTTGTTCAGAGTAAGGACAAGCATGCTTTATGGGATGATCTCTTTTCCATAACGGAGAGTCAGATCAAAGCCCTTAAGACGAAGGTGGAGGATGGGGAAGATCTAGACACCAAGGATATGAGTAAGCTTGATAGCTGTTATGGTGGAATGAAGAAACTGCTAGAGATTGAGGTGGTGCTTAAGTCTGATGCTATCTCCTCTCTTTCTACTGATGAACTGAAACGTTTAGCCAAGAAGGCTATCCGGGAAGCGAAAGAAAATGATTAGAGAGATGAAAAGGATAGATGAGGATTTTATCTATCACTCCTGGTTGCATTCGGTTAAATGCCCTAACCGTGGCGTGACTAATATGACGAGGTTCCTAATTGATTCAGTTGTTGAAGCTGGTGACATTCTGGTTTGGTGTCCTGACGATGACGAGAATCATATCGTTGGCTGGCTGGCTTATGGCCGTAATGAAGGTACCAAACTACTGCACTACCTCTTTGTTAAGAAGAATTTTAGACGCAGCCATGTGGGCACTGAGCTTATCAATGCTCTGTCTTCTGACCCTCCTGTCCAGCTCTTCTGTACTTATTGGTCTCATCATATGCAGGCACTAAATGCCCGGGCCAAGTGGAATGTAAAGTTTGTTTCCAATCTTCTCGCCTCTGTTATCCATTCACTCCATGCCGACAAAAACAAAAAAGGGCAGGAGGTATACGATGGCGCTGCCTGATCTCACACTCACAGACAGAGAAATATTTGAGGCACTGGCCGTAAGGATAAAGGCACAGAGCGCCCCCAGTATGGCGCAGAAGCAACAGAAGAAGTCTAGAGCACTAAACCTCTCAAGGACACTCTTCAAAGAACAGCTCGACTTCATCAATGACGACTCAAAAAGGAAGGCTGCCATATGTAGCCGACGATCAGGGAAAAGCTACGCAGCAGGCAGATACCTCATGAAAGAGGCCCTGGAGGATGACGGCACCACATGCGTCTATGTCGCAAGGACACGAGAAGCAGCCAAGAGAATCCTGTGGTCATCCATGAAAGAAGCAAGCATCCGATTTAGGCTTGGGATTAAATTTAATAATGCGGATTTGATCGCTATCTTCCCAAATGGCTCTAAAATAATCTTTACCGGGGCAAATGATGCCAGTGATATAGATAAACTCCGTGGCGCTGCCTTCTCCCTGGCTGTTCTTGATGAGGCTGCCTTCTTTAATATCAAGCTGAAGGAACTAGTTAATGAGGTTATAACGCCCGCACTCCTGGATAGAGACGGAGCACTGGTTATGATCTCCACCCCAAATAGCGCATGCCATGGGTTCTTCTATGATCTTACCGAGAAAGGGACCTATAATTTCTCAGTTCACAAATGGACAATCAAAAACAACCCCCACATGAGACATGCGGTCGCTGCCATCGAGCAGGACATTAAGAATGGGATCTTGGATCCCAGCGATCCCTCCTACAAACGCGAATATCTTGGTCTTTGGGTCAGAGACGATCAGGAAATCGTGTATAATTACACTCAAAACAATCTGTTTGAGGAACGACCCTACAGCGATAAATGGGAATTCACCCTGGGAATTGACCTTGGTTATCATGATGCAACCGCCTTCGTTGTTACTGCGTGGACTCCTGACTACCCATGTCTTTATATCATTGACGAGTATAAACAAAATCGGATGCTTACGTCCGATGTCGAGGACAAAATAAGAAGATTTATGGGGGACTATAAATTCACGTCTATAGTCATGGACTCCGGCGGCGGATCATCAAAGATGCTACTGGAAACGTTCAAGCAGAGATCTAACATCCCTGTCCAGGCTGCTAAGAAGTCAGGAGATAAGGTTGGGATGATTAAGATCATGAACTCAGACCTTAAACTCTGCAACATCAAGGTGAAGAGAGGACTCGAGCTGCTCGAGGAATGGGATAAGCTACAATACAATAAGGCAGGCACTGCCGAAGACAGACGGTTCGAGAACCACTTATCTGACGCTGCCCTATATGCATGGCAAGAGTCTAGACACTATCTATTTGAAGAGGCGGAATCAGTCCCTATACCGGGCTCTCCAGCCTACTTTAGGCAACTTGAGGATGACATGGAGCAAAAACTGCTTGAGGAGCAAGATAAAACCTTGTATGATCCTGATGTATGGGGTGATGGGTATTCTGATGCCGATCTCTTCAACTAGGAGCACTCATGGATGAATTAAAGCAAAGAGACATGGGTGCCGGTCCAAGCACCAAGCGCCTTAAAGCAATGTTGAAGCTCATGACCGAGTTTGGAGTCATTAAGTATAAAGACGATGAAGTCGAAATACAGATGACGCCTCAAGAACAAGCGAGACAGAGAGCCATGCCTTCAGGATTTAGCATCGACCGCTATGAACCAGAAGCAGGTGTTCTTGATAATGACGATAGCTCACCAAGCCCTGCCATCAGGGATGACCTTGGCTATACAGATGATGACTACCTCTGGCGGAGTGCTGAGACATGAGTTACGGAATATACGGCGATAGCTTTTGGTGGCAGATGGAGCAAGATCCCCATGGTGCCATTGATAAGTTTATCAGGGTGTTAAGAGGCGAGCAGGATAGCTACTACCTAGATATGGCTACCTATATGGGGCTCTACAATGGGCGACCCATTGACTCAAGATACTCAAGCGGATCTTCGCATTACGCATTAATGCGACAGCCAAGACTCACGTTCAATATCATTCACTCCCTCTGCCAAGCAGCTACATCAAAGATAGCCAAACATAAGCCTGCCGTTAGCTTTCTCACCGAAGGTGGCACATACTCCCAAAAGCGTAAATCCAAGCTTTTTGGTAAGCTTATCCAGGGCCAGTTCTACTCTATGAGGCTTTACCCCATAGCACAGAAGGCCTTCCTTGATGCATGCATCACCGGCACAGGAGTTATAAAGTATTACAATGAATTTGGTAAGATACTAGCAGAGAGGGTCTCAGCAAATGAGATCACCCTAGACCCAACGGAAGCTGAGTATGGCGCAACTCCACGCCAGCTTTTCCAGACAAAGAGAGTATCTAGACATGTGCTTGCTGAAATGTATCCGGAAAAGAAAGATCAAATCATGGAAGCTGAGGAACATAAAGAGAAAGACTTCTCAGCGGATCAAAGACATAGCGACATGGTTGAATGCCATGAGGCATGGCACCTCCCCAGCGGCCCAGACGCCAAAGATGGGCGTCATATCATTTGCATCTCAAGCGCCACTCTGGTTGATGAGCCATGGGAAAAAGACTATTTTCCTTTTACGTTCATAAGGTGGACTGAAGACCCTATGAACTTTTGGGGCAACGGCCTTGCGAAAGAAATTAAGGGGATCCAAGTTGAGATCAACAAGCTCTTGGCACGTATCCAGGAGCAAATGCACCTAGCAACGCCAAAAGTATTCATCGAAGATACGTCAAAGATAGTTACGTCTCATCTTAACAATAGAGTCTTCGGGGCTATCAAGTACAGAGGCACACCCCCTCAGTTCTTTGTTCCTCGAGCTGTTTCCGGAGAAATGTTCGCTCACCTGGACAGGCTGGTCGAGCGTGCTTATGAGATGACAGGAATTTCTCAATTAGCTGCACAGAGCAAGAAGCCAGTGGGCCTAGAGTCTGGTAGAGCGCTGAGAGAGTTTTCCGATATTGAGTCAGAGCGATTTATGGTCGTTGGTCAGGCATATGAGCAGATGTTCCTGGATGCCACTGAGCAGATAATTGACCTTATTAGAGATGCTCATATCGATGGAGATCCCTACACTGTAGCAAGCTTTGATAAGAAGAGCGGCCTAGAGAAAGTTAAGTGGGCCGACATTAGCCTTGAGGATGATGAATTTGTTATCCAGGTTAAGCCTATTGGGTCTCTGCCTCAGACGCCATCAGCGAAGCTAGCATCTGTTAATGAGATGATGTTGAATGGCTTATTCTCAAAAGAAGAAGCGCATAGGCTTTTAGACTTCCCGGACCTTGAAAAGGCCAATAGCCTTAAGACGGCATATATTGAAATAATCGATAAGGTGATAGAGGAGATCGTTGAAAATGGGAGATATACTGCTCCCGAAATCTACATGAATCTCGAATTCGGAATCACAAGAGTACAGCAGGCTTATACGCTAGCTGTCCTTGATGACGTTCCCCACCCGAAGCTTGAGCTTATGCGCCGATGGATGTCTCAAGCGAACGAATTGCTAGTTCAGAGGAAGGCACCAGAACCGGCCCCTACCCCTGGCGCGGCCATGGGACTTCCCCCTGATCTAGCAGGGGGCATGCCTCCAGGTATGCCTATTGCAGCACCAATGGGTCTGCCGCCAGGCATTGCTCCTGGTATGCCTCCCGGAGGATCTCCTGCCCCTCCTGGGGGGCTACCGCCTGACTTAGCCATGGGGCCATCACCCGGATCACCCGTGGAGGCAGGGGAGCCTCCTCCGATACCACCTGAATTATTAGCACAACTGTCATAATGGAGCATTTTAATGAGTGAAGAAGCACAAGCAGAATCAGTACCTTCAGCAGAACCGGCCCCGGCGGAGAGTTCGCCTGAGCAAGAGTCAGCACCTCAGGCCTATAATATTTTCTCTGATAAGCCTTCCGAGGTGGTGACTGCGGAAGAGCCTAGGCCTGTTGAGGAGCCTAAGAAGAGTAAGCAATTTCTTGAGAACCTTAGGCACGACAAAGAGGTCAGAAGGCAGAAGATTGCTCTGAAGGAGCGGCAGGTCGCGCTTGATGCGAGGGAGAAAGAAGTCCAGGCGATGGTACAGATGAAGGAGAAGATGAATGAAGATCCATCTGAGTTCCTTCGCTCCCAGGGTATCGACCCGATTGAGTACTACAGAAAATGGACTGAGCAAATTATCAGTGAGGATGCAGGTCCAACCGTTGAATCAAAGATCTCGAATACACAAAAAGAGCTAAATGAGCTAAAGCAGAAGATAGCAGAGAAGGAAAATGCGGAAGCGGAGTCAAGAAGAAACGCTTCTCAGTCTGCTGCTTATAACTCCCTGTGTGGCAGTATAGAAAAATATGCTACCAGTGTAGAGGGTTATGGTGCTATAAAAGAAACATGCACTGCTAAAGATGTTGCGAATGGAATGATCCAGCACTATCGACAGACAGGCGAAGAAATGACAGTCGAAGAAGCATTTGAAAAGATTGAAGCCGGACTCCGGGAGCGTGAAGAGAGTTTTTACTCAGATCCTAAGGTTCTAAGTAAGCTCCAAAAGTATAACCCTGAAGCATTTAGAACAGCGAAAGGCCCGCAAGCAACACTATCGGCCAAGTGGAAGGAACAACCAACGAGAAAAGACCCCGATGAGATGTCCTATGAAGAAATCAGGGACCATTGGAAGGGTAAACTCTTCACGTAATTACAAAAGGAGGAAGCTATGGCTTCTTTTAATCTAACAAACTTCGATGCGGCCATGAAGCACATGTACCCGTTTAAGAAGGTCGAGAACATGGTTTACAAGAGCAATCCCTTGTTAGCTATGATCCCCAAGGACACTAGTTTTCCTGGTCGAAATGCAACATATGCAGTCGAGTATGGGCTAACCACTGGGCGTAGTGCTGATTTTCAGACAGCTCAAAACAACCGAGGCGGAACAAGGATTGAAGACTTTGTTGTTACTCGCGTAAAGGATTACGCAGTAGTTAGCGTTGACAACGAGACCCTACTTGCCGCTGATGGCAGTGAGGGCTCATTGCTTGATGTTGCTAAATCAAAGACTGACTCAGCCCTCCATGCGCTTTCTCGCACGATGGGTCGAGACATTTACCGTAGTGGTACAGGCTCAATCATGAAGCTTGCTGCCAGTGGTGCTGTCTCTGGAAGCGTCGTTACTCCATTGGCTGGGGGAACGATTCAGGTTGAGGTTGGGATGCGTCTGAAGGGAAGCGCCACTGATGGCTCTGCTCTTTATGATGGTGTTTTAACTGTTGAAAGTGTTGACCGTAAGGCCAATACCTTCGCAACAACAGTTGCACCCGGAACTGCAATGGCATCATTAGGAGATAATGACTTCTTGTATGTCGAAGGCGATGCTAAAAATAATATTTCCAACATTAAGATGGCGGGCCTTGATTCTTGGCTTCCCGAATCGATTGCCTCTTCTGGCGATTCTCATTTCGGTGTTAACCGTTATATAGATTCATCCCGTCTTGGTGGTCAACGTCAGGATTTTGCCGACTCCTCCATTCAAGACACTCTCATCCAGGCCGCTGTATTGGTGGCACGTGAGGGTGGGCGTCCTGATGCGGTATTTATAAACCCATCTGATTGGGCTGAATTAGCGGTTGATCTTGAGGGTCGTGCTCTTGCTAATCAGGCTTATAATCGTCGTCGTTTTGAAAATGGTGATGATATGGCTCAGTTTGGATTTGCAACTCTTCAGCTTGCCACACCTGCGGGCATGGTTGATATTGTTGCTGACCACAACTGCCCGGAAAATATTTGCTACATGCTTCAGCTTAACACCTGGAAGTTTAAGTCTCTTGGACAGGCGCCTCGCCTTCTTGACTTTGATGGCCTTAAGGGGATCAGACAAAGCAATGAAGACGGTGTTGAGTACCGATGGGGCTATTATGGAAACCTTCTTTGTACTGCGCCAGGCTTTAACTGCCGCATTGCATTGTCATCATAAGGAGATAAGTTATGGCATTTGTACAATCACTTGGTGGAACTGAGCAGGTTCTAATTGCTGGTTCCTTTAACCCTGACGTTAGTACTGTTCGCGGATCTGGATTTTCCGTTGCCGTTTCTAGCGGTGTTTTCACAATTACCCTTGATCGTGCCTATAACGGGCTCATTTCTTGCGCCGCAAGTATAATGAATCCATCAGCCGCAACAGGAGAGTCATTGATTGCAAACATAGTCTCACACAGTATTACGGATGGTTCTACTGGGGGAACTATTGTTATCAACTCGGTTGACGATACCGGCAACATTGAAGGTGCTCTCACAGCGGGCTGTGAGGTTCACTTCATTGCTATCCTTGATGTGGACATCTAATTAATTTCTAGGTCGGGGGCTTCGGCCCCCTTCCTCTAGCGGAGGCGATTCAATGAAAGGTCCATCTATCGCTTTGATTCTTGGTGGTGCTAAATCAATAAAGCACTCAAAGGAAGAAGGGCACGATGATTACAAGGATGCCTTTGATGATGCCGCTCAGGAATGCCTTAGTGCAGTTAAGGATGGCGATGATGCAAGATTTGCAGACTCCCTGAAGGATTGCATTGAGATATGTCTTGAGGCTCGTGAGGGTAATCCTGGCAAGCAGGATGATGATGACGGTGAGGGCTACTAATGTCTACCTTGTTAGAGTTAAGGACTAGGGCTCGTAGGATCGCTGATGCGGTGGGGAATAACTTCTTCGCTGATGCAGAGATTAATGATTACATCAATACGGGCTTAGGTGAATTGCATGATATCCTGGTCTTAAAGTTCGAGGATTATTATGTTAGTTCTGCCTCCTTTTCTCTGGCAAGCGGGACGAGTACCTACTCGTTTTCAACCATAGGGATTACTGATCTCTACAAGGTGCTAGGCGTCGATATCACCCAGGGATCTGACACTGTTCGGATTCCAAGGTATTCGTTCAGTGAGAGAAACGCCTTCGCCTCTGATGAGTCAGTATACAACAACAGGGGATTCCCTCTTTATAAATACAATCTCAACGCAAAAGACATTGTATTTATGCCTGAGCCGACTTCGACAGATACGGTGAAGGTGTGGTATGTTCCATCATATACAAAGCTAAGAACTGACGAAGCAGAAGTGGATGATAGAATTGCCCTTAACTGGGAAGAGTACGCAGTTTACTCAGCAGCTATCAAAATGAGACACAAGGAAGAGACCTCAACAACTTCACTTGAGCGCGAGCTAGATCGACTTAAAGAGAGAATCGAAGAAGCATCAAGCAATAGGGATGCGGGCGAACCAATAGGTATTGTGGATGATTCCGTTGGTGTGCTGCCTGGCCATTGGAGATACGCGTAGGGAGGACTCATGGCTTTGCCTAAATATGAGGCTTACAATGTGTCAGACCCTAATCTGACCAAGATTCAATATAAGCTCCAAGAAGCCCTTGGTCCGATTTTCTCTGTAGATCTCCTGGACGGCAACCTGATCACAGATGTCGATCTTACAACCTCAGCATCAGTCATTGCCCATAAGCTCGGGAGAGAGTCCAAGGGCTATATCGTAGTGAAGAGAAGTGCTAATGCCGTCGTATATGATAATGAATCAACAAATACGAGCAAGGCTAGCTTCATTAAACTAATAGCTTCCGCAAGCGTAACCATAGATGTTTGGGTGTTTTAATGGCTCTTCAGAAAAAAATAGCGAATATACCATTCAGCAAAGGCATCCAAACGAAGAAGACCGATGTTACATTGGAGCCGGGAGAGCTTGAGGTCTTAGAGAATGCTGTATTCAATAAGCATGGCGAGATAGAAAAGCGAAAGGGTTACACTGAAACCCAGTTCGAATACCCGGCCGGGGCTGGCACCCACTTCTTTGAGGGATCGTTCCAGTACAAGGGTGCTTATTATGGACTAGAGGCCAGCGGGCATACATGGAGAATTAATCCAGCGTCTCCCTCAACGAAGAGTCGCCTACAGTCAAAGTGGAGCCCTTTATCTACAGAGGTATTTCCGTTATCACCTCATGATTTCTCTGGCTCTTCTACGTATAATTTTGTTTATTTCTCTAGTCCAGAGATAGCAATTAGCACAGATGACTCTCTTATATGCATTACGTCTGCGGTGTTGGTCAGAGAGGGGTCGTCAAGCACCGGCGGCATCGGCTATTCCGTTAACCTCATTGATGCATCTAATATGTCTATACTGAAAACTACTTTCGGGTTATCAGGATCGACATTCGCTAAGACCACTTTCTTCGGACGCATTAAGCCAGTCGCAATTAGTGCAACACAGTTTGCTGTGTACTACGAGTACAATAATGGTGGTGCAGATGGTGGTGCAGCAGATGAGCTAAACAGAACAATATTCGGCCCTGATAACGATGGGGCAATTGCGTCAAGCTCTGATAGCTTAGTGGCCCTTGTGTCGGATAACTATCTGGAGCATAAGGATCAATGTTCTTTTGATGTCGTTGAGTCCTTTACGGCAAATTGCGCTTATGTTGGGTATTACCGGCACGACTCAACGTATAGCGTTCGGATCGTTAAGGATACATCAATAACAGATAATGTAGCCTCTCCGTCCCTGACGGGCACCCTGGACACAAGCACTGGCCTTGGCGCTACTGCTCCTCCAGATACTCTTCTTACGTATGCCCATCTTGCTATGGGTAAGTCTTCGATTGAAGCTGATAAGATCTATATCGGATTCATCACCCCGGGTGTCCCGCATACTATCCGAGTTCATAACTTCACCGAAGGCGGATCGCTGTCTAGCGCGATAACAAAAACAAGCACAGATACAGAGGCATCATTTAAGCTTCTTTATTTTGTTGATAACAAGGAGGACCCCACAGTAACGTCTAGTATTGAAACTGTTGATCTCGTTTATAACTCCTATGGTACTGGGGCTTCAGATGGGGAAGTGACCTACAGGATACCCATAAAGACACCAAGCTCGCTTGCGTTCCATGATGACCCTCAAGAGATAAACAAGGGGTTTGCCGGGTCAGGAGCATTCCAGTTCACATTTGGCAAGAATAACCACAAGACGACAATCTTCCCAAACCTAGAAAACAGGGAGGTCTACCCCAGAGGGATTGAGACCCTCAATTACTTCGATCAAGATGGGAACCTGGTCGGTACATCGCTAACCGCAAACATAGGCAGCACATTTAACGGCCATCCCGGAAGAGCAGTTAGAGCCTCTGACGGTGGCAGTGCCTATGGTGTCATGTCTACGCTTGGTCCGCCTCAGTCAATTAACGATGCCGCCGGTTTTCAGTTTGCTACCGTTCCAACCATTGTGAAGTATTCGTTTGATGCTGTCCCCACGTATGGGGTCAGAAGGGCGGAGATCGGTAAAAACATCTATTGGACTGCTGGAAATGCTCTGTTTCGGGACTCCTTTGACCTCTACCAGGATATTGTTGGCAAGCCAAAGCCATACATAAAGACCTTAACGGCGTCTGATGGGGGCATTGCTGGAGGACTGGATAGCAGCAAAACATATAAGTATAAGGTCGTATTCGAGCAGGAGGATAGCCAGGGGAATCTCTATCAATCCGAGCCGTCCGATTCCAAGTCAGTAGCGACTGATTCCTCCGATGATACTGTAACGATCGTCGTCAATAGTGCCTCCCAGAAAATCGCAGGAGGAAAGTATAGGATCCTAGTGTATCGGACCGAGGGTGATGGGAACCTATATTATGCGGCTGGAAATATAAGAGGGCAGCACTCGACGTTTACTCAGACGCTTGTGGACCAGGCAGAGGATGATGATGTTCTCTCGTCTGCTGCGCTCTATACTGACTCTGGCGAGGTCGCCAATACAAGGTGCCCAGCATGTTTCTATGTGGCAGCTCATCGAAATAGGCTCTTTATCATCAGTGAAGATTATCGAATATTTTTCAGTAAAGAGTATAGGAATGGGCACGGCACCAACTTCAATGATACGTTCTTTGTCCCCCTGGATGGCATTCTTGATGACAAGCCAACCGCCCTTGGAAGCTCGGGGGAGACTCTTTATATCTTTAGAGAGAATTCCATATGGGCTTTGGATGGTGATGGTCCATCTAGGACTGGATCTGGAAGCTACTATACTCCGAGGATAGTGAGCAATAGCATGGGTGCTCTTCGCGGGAGCCCAACTCTTTATTCTGATATAGGGCTATTCTTTCAAAACGCAAAGGGCATACACGCGATTACCGGGAGTGGTATTAAGTATATAGGTGCTCCGGTTGAGAGCACTCTTGGCTCGTCTAGAGTCTTAGATATGATCCAAGATCAAGCCACTTCAACGATAAGATTCCTCCTAAACACAAGCGTCCTTGTTTATAATTATGAATTTGATCAATGGAGTCACTTCACGTTCTCTACCCTTGGCTCTGATCGGTTTGTGGGGATGGGGAATAATGACGGAGAGATAATGCTTGTCACTGACTCCAATAAATTTTGGAAGGAGTCAGGTTATAAGTTAGATACGACCTATCTGGTTACGAAGCTAAAGACGGGATGGATTTCTCTTAATGGGATTCAGGGATTTGCTCGTGCTTATCGGTTTTCTCTTTTAGGAAAAAGCAAAGATAAGCATGTTCTGACTGTGAAGGTCTACTATGACTATGACGACAGTGCGGCTATAGATACGTATACGTTTACGACTGACTCTGCTACAGATGCGCTTCTTCAGTTTCGAGCGCACCTATCCAAGCAAAAATGTGAAGCTATAAAATTTGAGATTTACGATGCTGATAACTCATCCGCAACTGGTGATGGGTTTGTCATCGAGAACATTGCTCTAGAGGTAGGATCGAAACGTGGTATCTTTAGAACGTCAGAAACCAATACGATAGGGAGTGCGTGATGGCCGAGTATTCAACCCCAGAGGAAGAAGAAAGAAGAAGACGAAGGGAGCAAATGAAAGAAGAGGCGGGGTCCGTCTTCGGTCAGGCCAATCCCGATGGACCGGCAGAGGCAGACTTAAAGCAGAGTTCCGGATATGGCCGCCCTTATGGAGATACCTCTGGGTGGGTGAAAGAGGCGGCAGGCTCATCGCCTAGAGATCCACTAATTGCATCGCGTGCTCCTGTGTCAACCTTTACTGCGCCAGGTTCTATTAAGTCCGGGCTAGAGGCAAGCCCTGGCCTTGTCCGTCAGAGTTCTGGCGCTCCTGGCTCTGCTGGCTTTATTGGGGGAGATCCCTCAAGGTGGAGGGCATCAGACCCAGAAGTCCCAAGCACATATGAGCAGATGCAGGGGTCGCCAACAACTTATCCAGATACCCCCAGGACCCATCAGCAGGACTACATAGATCAGTTTATTGCGGATGCTAGATCTAGACAGGGCATAGCCATTGACTCTGCGGCTGCGGGAATAGCGGGCGGTGAGGTAAGCGATACGATAAAGCATCAGCAGGAGAGAGCGAGGCAGTCTGCCTTGTCTGCTGCTGCGGGCGCAAGAGGTATACCCGCCTCGGCAGTTCATCGGATGAAAACACAGCAGCTGTCTGAGGCAGATAGGGCTGCAACTGAAGCAGCTGCGACGCAGCAGATGCAAGCCATGCAGATGGTGGATGACGCAAAGAAGGCCGATGCTCAGATCAATGCACAGCTAGAGGGCCAAAGAGACAACATGATACAGACCCTGATTGGCCAGGGCGTCCAAAGAGATGTTGCCATTATGCAAGTCGATGCTCAATTAGAGCAGCAGCGCAGGGATTTGGCTTATAAGTATTGGGCCGGTAGGCTTGGGGCATCAACAGAGGTGGTTAAATCGTCTATTGAGGCAACTGGCTTCTTCTCTGATGAGGTAAGCACCGTTGCAGAGATGGCTCCAATCATTAACGTACTTATGGGCTTTGGTGTTCCTGGTGGGGATACCTATGGGGTCCCAACGCAAACTGTTGTTGGGTCTAGAGAAGGCGAGATTGGTCTTGCGACGAGATCTGGAGGGGAGGCTCCCCCTAAGGGCTATGTGAAAAACGAGGCCACAGGGAGATGGGAGCTTCAGGAGGGATACAGCAAGCCGGACCCTGTGATCGTAACCCGTACAAATGCTCAGGGCAATCTCGTTGAGATGATGAAGATATGGGATGAAGATAGGGGCACATGGGAATATGTATTCGAAATGGATGCTGACTCGGAGGCGTGGCTGGCGGCAAAGGCAGAGAGCGATAAATTCAATAACGTAATAAGTCTAGCGAATACGGGGTTTGAGAGAGAGAATCGTTGGCGATTGGAAAATGGCCAACCCGCTATGACAGAAGAAGAGAGCGATGCCTGGATAGAGGAGACGATGCGCACTTATTCGGTCACTGCTGAGAATGAGCGGCGATCTGCTAATGGCGAGCTGCCTATGACGCCAGAGGAGGAAGAGGCCTTTGTTCAGTCGGCGATGGCCGCATATGCCGAGGAATTCGGAGGGACTATAAGCGATGAAGTGGCAAAACAAAATATTGAGCCCACGGGGATTGGAGGCTACACCTCTGATGATCCAGGCCCATCATTTGAGGGGGATAGGAAGGATAGGCTTCTTGGCGGGCTCAGTCCTGACTTGTCCCAGAAATCAAAGGGCTTACTCCCGTCTAGCCCAGCAGGCGAGGAGGCAGGCGTTCTGCCTTATGACTGGAGAGACACAGCTACTACCGGACTAAAAGCAACCAAGGAAGTTCTTGGTGGGATAGGGGCTGCCCTCCCCCTCTTGGGTGCCAAGGGTAAAAAACAAAAAGAAGCTGCGCTCCAGAGGTTTGGAACATACGGACTCGGTAAGGCTCTCGAGGGAGGCGCCTATCTCCTTGATGATGGCCCTGAGGACTTAAGCAGAAGAGTCGCAGATCACACTAAGAGCCTCATAGAGGCATCAGCTGAGGGCAATGAGGCGCTACTTAATGCCGCCGAAGGCGTAGGTAAGGAGGCTGCCAAGGAGGTGCTCGGCGAGGGGGGATCTATCGTCTCCGATATAGCAGCAGCAGCTGGAGATGGTGCTACAGATGTTGCCGCGGATGCAGCAGGGGCAGCCGCAGATGCGGGAGGGGCTTCGATCCCTGTTGTGGGTCCCAGCATGAAGCTAGCCTCTGGTCTTCTGGGTGGGAAAGATCCAGGAGAGACTGCCGCAAGGGCCACCGGTAGCCTTATCGGGGGTGCAGCTGGTTCTGCTCTTGGCCCTCTTGGGACTGCGGCTGGAAGTTTTCTTGGAGATCTCGGAGGCAAGGCCTTATCCGGCATGTTCGGCGGTACGAATCTATCTAACTACGACCCTGATGCAGCACCTAACCTAGACATAGGTAGCTCGTTGACTCCCCCTGGAGACCTCGCCTACTCCGGATACAGTCCAGCCCGCTTTGTTAATTCTGGGTTTGAGACAAAGACATCTGTTGAAGGTCTGCATGTGCCGGATGCCCTCTCCTACTCTAGCCCGCAGCCCACCTTAGGCAACCTTGGGCAGCAACTGAGGTGGGACTCTCCTGGGACCATAAGCGATGAGGAGGCAAAGTCTGGAGTTGGTCCATCTCAGGATGAGCTATCTAATTTCCTAAGAGAGCTTAACCCGGTAAAGTACGACTACAAGCCCGAGTTTGGCGGGGAGACAGATCAATACGGCATCATAGCTCAAGACGCAGAGAAGACTGCTCCGGGTAAATCATTCGTCAGCAAGGACGAGAATGGTGTGAGAAGGATAGACTCGGGCAAGGCAACGATGGTTGGATTAGCAGCAGACGCAAATCAGCAAAGATTGATCGATTCTCAGTCTATGATGATTGCGGGTCTGCTTAAGCGATTAGACCGAATCGAAGGAAAGGCGTAGTAAAATGGCTGATGCGCAGAAAAGAAGGCTTGCGTGGTTGCTTGAGGACTCTCCCGAGGAACAGGAAAGGAAGAGGCTAGCGGCTGCTGAGGCCGAAAAGTATGGTGAGCTGTCTTCAGGCGAGCAAGCGCGAACTCCACCGCCAGTTGACCCAAGTACTGTAGGCAGGGTTAAGGGCGCAGAAAAAGGAGAAAGACTGAGTTCTCTTCATTTTGCGGGAACTCTGCCGGAGCATTTGAGGAAGGCCTATGCTGGTGCCTCTAGTGAGGAAGAGGCCAGAGGGATAGATCCCGAAAGAGTCGCACAAAGTGGAATTGCATCCATGCCAAAAGAGGGCGAAGCAATGTCTCCCGAGGAGGCCGAAATCCTTCTGGCTCCAGGAGAGTTGGAAGAAGCGCAGAGGCAGTTTTACTCAAAGCAGATGTCCGTTGATGACTCCGACCAGATGTCCCTTGAGGACCCAGAGGTACTGACGCGTCTCGCCAGGGCAACAGGCCTTCCTAAGAAATCAATAATAAAAGCTCGGAAGGCGACCGAAAGAAGCCAGGGTGAAAGGCCTCCTGGATCTCTCGGAAGATCGCTCGCCATGGATAGCTTCAGAGCCAGAAACAATGAAGATATGCTGGCTCTTGCGAAGGAAAATTCTGAGATAAGGGCGAGGCAAAAGAAGAATGTCGAAAAGCATGCCCTTCTAAGGGCAGAGGTTCAAGGGGAAGAAGACTACCACCTCTTCATGAAAGACAATGAAGCCATGTGGGCAAAAGGCGAAAGAGATAAAGCCTTTGAGGCCTGGAGGGAGAGACAGACCAAGGCAAATGAGCTAACAGATCGTCTTGTGACGCAGGCAACGACTGAGCGGCAAATATCTGGTTGGGACATCTTCAAGAAATCAGCTCTTGGTATTGGTGCTGTTCTTGCTGCTGCCGGGACTGTGGTCGGTCAGGGAGTTTTTGCGAAGAAGGGCGCAAAGATGCCAAACGTTCTCATGCCACTAATCATGAAAGCTATCGATGCAGATGTTTTCTCCATGCGGCAAGAGAAGAAATCATTTATCGATAAAGCCGGTGTTGCATTGAATTATGCGGCAGAGGTCAGGAAGAACTCCAAAAGCGAGGCTGAGTCCATAAAGCATATGAAAAATGCAGGCCTTCTCTATTGGGACAAAATGCTCGAAAGGGAGAAAAAACGCCTTAGCCTTAATGGGCAAAAGAACATTAGCGATATTCAGGATGCGATAAATCTCGAGCTAAACAAGAATCAGATGGAGTCCATGGAGAAGGAATCTAAGCTGATTGAGGGAAATATTCAGTCAGCATCGAAAACCCTTAACCAGGAAGCAATAGCTGATTACAACAGATCAAACGCAGACGATGCGAGATATAAGGCAACGAAGACCCTAAGGGAGCTACAAAACGCAGACGATTATGGGCTCGATAAGATGCCTGCGAAGGAAGAGGGGCATACAACAGAGAGGATCCATATGCTCCAGGAGATTCCAGAGATTAAGATGAAGCTGGTACGGCTCTTTAAAGATACTGCAATGCCTGGAGGCATCTTTGACGAATCAAACCTCAAAGAGGCGCTAACGGTTAGTACTGTTGACTTTATCTCTAAGTGGACACGAAGACAGTATCCCGACAACGAGAAACTTGCTAACGAGCAAACTCAGCGACTGGTAAAGACCCTCAAGACCCTTCAGCGTGTCTATGCCACAAACATAGAGGGTAGAGGGCTGACGGAGGAGGATGCTAAGTTTTATGAGAGCGCCCTTGGCCTCGATCTGGATACCGTATCTATCTTGTCAGTCATCAATGGGCTAGCCCGTGTGGAGTACCACGACAAGCTAAAAGTCATGTCATCGCTATCCTCACTCAGTGCAAAGGCTCGCGGTGCTTGGGATGGTAAGATTAGAACAATCTCCGGAGGGGTTGGCGTCCACGAGGTTATGAGCAATTTTCGCAAAAGCCTTAGAGCCAATATCGACAGAACTAAAAACATGGTTCCCTTCAATGTTGGCGTTGTGGATATTAACCTTTCTGGCGAGCTTATGGACGCAAGGGTAGATAGGCTGGTTAATGAATGGAAAGCAGCCGTCGTAAGCTCAACGTCATCAGACAGGCCACACAAGGGTGATCAAGCAAAGCAGCAGGCGCAGCTAAACGAAGCCTCTGGGATCGTCAACCCCAGGGACAATAAGCAGTACGAGCTTGTCCCAATACCAACGAAAGATGGGAAAGAGGCCTACCTCCCAAAAGAGAAAGCAGACAGATGGATTAGGTTTAAGAGATGGGCCAAAAAAATAAACCCAGCGCTTAACTTTGAGGTTACTGGTCACCGATCAGGAGCAAGGACGGCGGAGATGACGGCGGAGCTTCGGGCCGAGGGGAAGGAGCCGTCTGACCATGGGCTGCACACCGAACATGGTGGTTATAGAGGTCTTGATATTGCCCTGGGTGGCTTTGATACGCCGGAGTATAAATTCATGAGGGAGTATGGAAAGCTCTGGGGAATTGTTCCAGGTCATACACAGCCTGGAGAGCCAGGAACATACAAAGGCTACTGGCATTGGGAGTTTGAAGATGAGATTCCAAGCGAGGCCTTCAGAGCGCCCAGTAAAGGATAGTAGATAATGGCTACCCTATTTAATGAGAAAACCGGAGGCATTGAGAGTAATGTCGCAGAAAGCGAAGTGGATGATAAAATCCTTTCCGGGGGCTACAGGTACGCAGGTGGTCCTGGTGACTTGCTTTGGGTCCAAGACGCTTCTGGCAACCCATTAAAGGTAGAGGCCACAAGGGCAGCTGACTACATACGTGCCGGTACGGCGACTCACGTATCCCCCCTTAAGATCCAGCAATGGCACGAGAATCAGGAATTCGCAGACAGTGGGCTTGGTGCGGTCGCTGCTGCTGCACTTGGTGTTGACGACTATCTCCTTGCCGGGCTCCCGTCGTCTATTGGCGAGGCAACCGGTCTTATCGATGAGGGGCTTACAGAGGCTATTCAGGCTCGAAACCCGTGGATATACCACGGTACGGGTGCTCCCCTCGCTGTTGCTGCCGCACTCTACAGCGGTGGAACGTCCCTGATGGGGCGTGCTAGTCTTGCCGCAGGGAGGGGCCTCGTTGGCCAGGCGTCAAGGCAGATTGCCGCAGAGGCCGCCGAGCACCAGGCAAAGGGTATCGTTAAGAGGGGGTTTAACCAGGCTGGTGAGATCCTCGGGAAATATACCCTTCCCGGAATATCATCAAAGATAGGAGCAAAGGTAGCAGAAGGCACAACTGCGGGTCTTTTTAAGGCTGGTAATAAATACCTCCCATACAAAATGGGCGATTCGGCTATTGCCAGAAGCCTTGGCGCTGGTGGATCTAAAGTTGTTGGCGCCATGGCTGGCGGTCTTGTCGAAGGCGGCATGTGGGGTGCCGGTGAAGGCATTAGCGAATCTGTCCTTGGTGAGCCAGAAGATGCAGCCGAGCACATCCTCAACTCTGTCGGAACAAACGCCTTGATCGGTCTTATGTTTGGTGGTGCTGTATCCTCTGCCGTCCCTATGCTCACAGGCGCGAAGGGCATGGGATATAGCGTCCTCAATAAAATAATAGATGTTGGTGACAGCGGAGGAGAAAAGGCATTTAGCAAGGTCAGGAACCACATCGTTAAGGTTGCAGCAGAAACTCATAACCTAAGCCAGACACAGCAAGGAAGACTTAGAGATCTGCTCACCCTCAAAGATAAGGCGGGTGATGATTATCGCACCCTTAAGGATGTTCGTGACAACATAGAAGGCCATGCAAAGGACATCTTAAGGTACGTCGACACCCAGCTTCTCGCTGACGATTATATCCAGATGGCCGATATGAGTGGGTTCAGTCGAAAGTTCTTGGCCGATGAAGTGGTTAAATCAAACTACGTAAGCCAGGGCAAAGACATCCCATCTAATGTCCTCGATATTGTTCGCAATGTTCGCGACCCATTGAAGGGCTACCGAAGAGAAGTTTTTGAGATTGGGAGGAAACACCCTGCGACCGATGCAGATGGCACCATCACTCGTCTTATAATCGACGCAGATATAGCCGAACTTAAGGCTTATAGGTCTCTTTTTTCTGAGTCCGTTGAGGGTGTTATTAAAAAGGGAAATGCCCAGAGACGCACTGTCTTAATGAAGAAACGTGCAGCAAAAGATGCGGCAGATAAAAAGGTGGACGCCTTTAAAACATACTGGAGAAGGCAAAGAGAGGAAAGGAATTTAAATCTTCTGAAGGACAAGCTTAGGAAGGCCCACGAGGAACGCATTAAGGGCGGAAAAGGAGGCTTTACAGACTTTGATGAGCTTGAACTTGAGCATGCTTTAAAGCTGGCAGAGGATACTGGCGACATTGCCGATCTCTTGCGCATAGTCAATGAGGTTACATTCTTGTCCAGAGGCAGGGTAAAGGCAAAAGACATCCTTGGCCCAGAGGTCATGAAAGAATGGCGCAAGGTTAAAGAACTTTTAAAAAGGGATGAGGTAGACCTATCCGAAGACGCAATTAATCACATAGATATGGCCATTCCTCAGCTGCGAAAATCTATTGATAGCCATATAAAGATCCTCTCCAAAAGGCGCTCTGCTGATGTGGTAGACCCCGTTGACTCTGGCATGCTCGATTATATGGATGCTACGCTCTCCCCTAATGGAAGCACACTTCGCCAGAATCTTGATGACGCGTCGAATAGGCTACAGATCGGCTACCATGATAAAGCCCATGCGGGCATTACGGCAGACGCATACAAGTCCCTCGAGGTGCTTCAGACGCGGCTCCATAGAGAGATCTACTACGGCAAAAGATTGTCTGATCAGATCCCTGATATCGACTACAGGATCAAGTCTGCGATTGATAATCTCCAGTCCGAGATGAAAGATCAAAACAACTGGGGAATTCTTGCGCAGCACAAGGAGCGATTCAACGAGCTAGCCAATACGCTGAAAGATATGAAGGAGAAGAATCTCTCAAAGTTCACAGAGAGCATCGAGTCTCCTGTTGCAACTACGGGCAAGCTTGTTAGCTACCTGAGGAAGCTCGACAAAAATACTGCTGATGCAGACACAGCGAAGCTTAAGGTTTATCATGAAAGGTCGTTAGAGCTGATGGAGTTTATCCGTGATAGCTTCGACCCTGCGGCTATGGATGGTGTTCCTGCTATAGCCAAGAGCAAGCTGAATGCAAAACTTGCAAGGCTAAAGAAGATCCCCCTTAGGGATAAGCGTCTTGGCAAGATCCCTACAGAGGATGAATTCAAGGGCAGGATGGATGACCTAATCGGGTTTTTTAGCCAAAACGCTGAGGACCTTGGGAAGAAGATTGAGTTCATGAGGGAAGAACTGCCTATTGCAAATCTGCTCATGGGGCCTCAGGCAGCTGCGGCAAACCTTAATCAGTCCCTCAGGGAAGTTGGTCGCGGCGGGATTGTTGGCGTTGGGACATATGCTTTGACTGGATCTCCAACTCTGTCTGTCATGGGAGGGGCCTTGGCCGGGCTTACGGGCATGGCTCAGAATCCAAAGCAGTTGGTGAACATGATGCATCAGCTTAGGAGTATAAGGAACGTAAGCAAGAATTCCGTTACTGAGGCATTTGATTCATGGAGTCAGAACGAAATTCCACGAAGTGCAATTCACAGGGGCTGGGAGCATCAAGCCAGGCAGACATTCCTTATTGCATCATCTCCGCTTCGCAGAGACCCAGCAGGTACTCAGGCTGAGAGACGCAAGAAGGCAGCTAAGACTAGATCTATAGACGCATGGCAATCCAGAATACAAGAAGCCCTTGGTTCGCCCCTAGAGGCGGATAGCTTCTTTGAGGCTAGGGCATCCATTGAGCAGCTTTCAGCAAGCAGCATGACAATGGAGAGGTTCCTTGATGAAACTACAAGGGTCTTCGCTGAAGCTCCGGACGTTAGAAAGGCAATGAAGTCTCTCATCAGGAACCATGTGGAGATTGCAAAGCGCGCTATCCCTAAGACATCAAGAAGTTCTATGTTTAATGAGGAGTATCCCCCAACCCCTGTCCAGCTTCAGAAATTTGCAGGTGTCTTGCAGATGCTTACAGATCCCGTCGAGACCCTCCTAACAGGAATGCTCACAGGAACCCTTACCACGCAGACAGTTGCAACTCTAAAGGAGGCATGGCCTAAGGTCTACTCTGACGTTTATGAAAAGGCCATGGATACTCTCTCCGACAAAGACAAGATGAAGAGCCTTAACCAAGGGCAAAAGCAAACCTTGGCAACGCTGCTTGGTCTTCCGTATGCAAACCAGAACGAGCTATCGAGAATGCAACAAAACTATGAAGGAGAAGAAGAGAAGCCAGGGCCAAGCCGAGGCCCAAGAGGAGAAGGCATCACCTCTTTCTCGCAAGCGTCATCAGGGGGAACAATGACAGCGATAGTTGAAAGATAAGCCAGACAGAGCTAATATAATATTACCACTTGGGATGAAGATATGTCCCGACTCGCAATAGAGTCCCTAGGAGAGAATAGTGAGAATTTTTAAATACAGAGAATCCCTAGCAGCGTCTTCGGCTATCACCGAATTGAAGGCTATTGACCTTCAGCTGCAGAACCACTCAAAAATTACAGTTGCCCTTTATACAACATCAACAAATGTCCGGATTAAACTGAAGTATATCTTTGGCACTGATCAACCCAAAAGTATGGCGGTTGCAGGTGGCGGAGTTCAGACAGTCACTGGCGCTACGGCGGCAAATCCTGTTGTGTTTACATCCGCATCCCATGGATATGTCGTTGGTGACATTATAAGGGTTCAGGACAGCACTGTTCAGGACTATAATGTTGAAGGCACTGCTTCGGCTGTAGCGACTAACACTTTTACCCTTGGCCAGATTAGCACTTCCGGAGCAAGTTCCTTCTCCGGAACCGCAACTGCCACCTATCGCGGAACAGAGACTGACATTCAGACCATCGATCTAACCTCTGGCACCCTGACTCTTGTCAACTTTGACATGAAGCTTGGGTTTCTTCGAATCACCCGAGACGACACTGGAAGTGCTCCTGGTGGCGGTGCTCTTTATATCGACGCCACAGCGGCAAAGTGAGGTAAGTTATGGCTGATGCAAAAATTATGACCTTTGGCGAGTTATTCTCTGCCACGACTGATGTCATTCCCGACAACAAAGCGGCTGCTGTGGAGATCGAAGGTC
>Ga0098040_1000297_pt1 | contig 23716 bp, 8 predicted proteins | sample 7_EtaG_FD_75065 | JGI IMG/M metagenome (GOLD analysis project Ga0098040, IMG submission 75065) | Marine viral communities from the Subarctic Pacific Ocean - 7_ETSP_OMZ_AT15161 metaG | ecosystem: Environmental > Aquatic > Marine > Oceanic | place: Pacific Ocean | collected 2015-01-08
TCTTTACTATTAAAGTAACAACAACATGTCCACCGTATGTGTATATATTTTTCGCACATTTAGATGTAGAGAACAATTGGGATCATCATAAGAGGAGAGTAGCATATAGAGTAGCAAGGAATCATAATCCACCACCCTATATAATAAGTACCAAGTAATAAAATAACAAATGGCATTAGCACCAAGTGGAATAAGTCGTTTAGGAGATTTAGAATCAGGTCATCAATGTTATTTTCCTGTTGTATTAGTTACTGCATCACCAAATGTAGTAGTAAATAAAATATTTGCTGGTATGGAAGGATGTATAACAGTACCCCATAGTTGTCCAAAGAAGCCACCACATCCTGATATAATAATGAAAGGATCAATAAAGGTTCGGATTAATAAAGTTGGAGCAGCACAAATTGGTAGTATATTACAACCAGGTACTGCAGTTATGTGCGAGGGATCACATTCTGTATATGCATCAATGTAAAAAATGTGCTATAATATAAGAAACTATAGGAGATCAAATGGGAGTTCGTAGATCATTATCAGGTGAAGAGAGTATTGAAGCAATACCAAAGAAAACACGACAAGGTAGAGGAAAGCATACAAAATATGCTGCTACATCTAGGAATCAAAAAAAGAAACGTTATAGAGGCCAAGGTAGTTGAATAAAGTAGAAGATGTACCAGAATGGTCAAAAGGTCCAGTACGAAGACCAGTAGACATAGGAGATTCTTTTCATAATTCGGGTATGGTATTAATTACCGATCCGAAGAGTGATAAGTATTTGGATCAAAGTAATAAAAGAAAAAACAAGACTCAGGATAAGAACGAGAAAAACGAGACATAAATATAATAAAATCGTGTCATTGTGCCATCATTTGTCTCGTTTAAAGATCTTAAGATCACATTTAAGCCACACCCAATAACTAATGATCTGCAGTTATCAAAAGATGAAGCTGCAGTAAAACAAGCTGTTATTAATTTAATAATGACAGTACCTGGTGAACGTCCATTCCAAAGTGCGATTGGATCCGAATTAAATCGATTATTATTTGAACAATTTGATTATGGTGTAGCTGCACAAATAGAAACTGAAATTAAGAGTACAATTAATAACTTTGAGCCAAGGGTTAATATTAATAGTATTGACGTAACACTTGATTATGACGCTAATGCATTTGCAGTGCATTTAGAATATGATATACGTGGTCGCACAGATATGCCTAATAGTATCGATTTCCTACTCCAGAGAACACAGTAATGAAGTATACCCAATATAGTAATTTAGATTTTGAGAGTATTAAGGTAACTCTTAGAGAGTATTTACGAGCACAAACAGACTTTACTGATTTTGATTTTGACGGTTCAACGTGGAGTAACTTACTTGATGTTTTAGCGTATAACACATATTATACAGCATTTAACACCAATATGGTGGTAAATGAATTATTTTTAGAATCTGCTACGTTAAGAGATAACGTAATTACATTAGCAAAGCAATTAGGTTATAAGCCTAAGTCGGTAGTTGCACCAGAAGCAGTAGTAAACTTTAAAGTAACATTTACGGGAACATACCCATCTTCAATAATTCTTAAGAAAGGTACAGGTTTTGTAACAACATTTGATGATACATTGTATAGATTTGTTGTTATTGATGATTGGAAAGTTCCTGTTACTGCGGGAGAAGCATTATTCAATAATATTAAATTATATGAAGGTACTGTAGTAGAAGATACGTATGTAGTTAAAACAGCAAATGCGAGACAGAAATTTGTTTTAAAGAATGGAAGTGCAGATACTAGTAGTATTAGAGTAAAAGTTTATCCTACTGCAACTTCTTCATCTTTTGTATATTACACTCAAATTGATAATATTATCGATATAGGTAGTAAGGATAATATTTTCTATGTTGATGAAAGTTTAGATGAACAATATCGTCTTTTCTTTGGGGATGGTGTTATTGGTAGAAAATTAGTTAATAATGAATTAGTTAGGGTTTCATATTTAACTACAAGTGGACCAGCAACTAATGGTGCTTCTAAGTTTTCATTTAGTGGTATTTTATTAGATGTGAGTGGTAATAGTTACCCAATGCAAATATCTAATGTTACTACTGTCTCAAATGCCTCTGGTGGATCGGAACTTGAGAACATAGATCAAATCAAGTTCAATGCTCCAAAACTTTACTCATCGCAGAATAGAGCAGTTACAGCAGCAGATTATGGAGCAATAGTACGTAAGATCTATCCATCAGTATCTGATATCATTGTTTATGGTGGAGAAGAGGAAAGATACCCTGAATTTGGTAAAGTAAAGATTTGTATTAAACCAAATAGCGGATCTAATCTATCAGCGTTTACAAAACAAGATATTGTACAAAAATTAAAGGATTATGCTGTTGCTTCGGTAACACCCGAAATTAATGATCCTTCGGTTGTTTATATTGAATTGGATAGTAAAGTAACATATAGTATAAACAAAACTAATCAATTCCCAGAGGAAATAAAAACAAAAGTTATTAAAGTAGTAGATGATTACTCACATCAATCAGAAACAGAGAAATTTAACGGTAAATTTAGACACAGTAAGTATATTGGTGTAATTGATGAAGCAGATCAATCAATTATTTCTAATATAACAACAGTTATGTTGAGGAAGGATTTTTATCCTGCCATCAACTCAACATATTTTTATGAATTATGTTATCAAAATTCATTTAAAAAGTCTTGTGCTGGACCAGTTATCCAAAGTACTGGGTTTGTTGTTTCCGAGTATCCAAATTACGTTGTTTATTTTGAAGATAGGGATCTCGGAAATGAACTGGGATCTATTGTCCTATATAGAATAGATTCCGCTACTGGTGATAAAATTATCTTAAACGATAGTCTTGGAACAGTAGATTATGATAGAGCGGAAATATTGTTACATGATTTAACTATTATCAAAGGTACAATGTTTGATAATAGAATTGAAGTTCGTGCCGAACCTGCAATTTTTGATATTTCTGCTGCACGAAGTCTTTATTTAGATGTAGATATATCAAATAGCAAATTTGCGGTATACCCAGAGTAATATTAGATGAATACACAGATTTCTTCTCTAATTAAAGATCAGCTGCCAGATTTTATTGTCACTGAGTATGATAATTTTGCTAAGATTCTTGAGGGTTATTATCAGCAAATAGAAAGTACAGGACAACCTGTAGATCTTATTAGTAATCTCTCGACATATCGAGATATAGATTTTTACGAAAAGCATTTATTAAAAGAAAGAACCACATTAGAAGTTTCTATTAATACTACTGATGAAACAATCACAGTAGCAGATGCTCAATCATTTCCAGATAGGAATGGTTATATTAAAATTGGTGACGAAATTCTGTTCTATAAGGAAAGAACAGACACACAATTTAAGGAAGTATCACGTGGTATCAGTGGATCTACCAAATTAGGTGATTTATATACAGAAACTAGTTTTATTTCTTCTGAATCTTTATCACACACAAAAGGTGTGAATGTAGATAATTTAAGTCATTTATTCTTATATGCTCTAGTAAAGTCGTTTGAAAGTGAATATCTAGAGTCTTTTCCTGAAAAATATTTAAAAGAGGATGTTGATAAGAGAACTCTTATCAAAAACATCGGAACTTTCTATAAAGTAAAGGGTAATGATAAATCCATTAGGTTTATCTTCAATACTATTATTTCAAAGAGTGCTGATGATATTCCAACAACATATAATCCAAAAGACCACACAGTAAAGATCTCTACATCTGATTGGGATTCTTCTTATGGCATCCAAGCAGTTGTTTTATCTGGAGATGCAAACTGGTTAATTGGAGAAAAGATAGTACAGCAGGGAGATCGTAATTTACCAGGTGTTTCTTATGCTTCTGCTATTGTAGAGAATGCATATCAGATTGGAACAGTTGATGGATCTCCATTATGGAATTTTATATTAAACCCATCTACCATTAATGGCGATTTTGTTATTCCACAACAAACAGTTTTAACTAAACCCATTTCGCAGTCTATGGCGAATGGAGATTTAATTACTGTTGATTCTACATTTGGTTGGAAGGATCAGGAAGGAATGGTTGTTGTTAATGGTGAGCAAATCAAGTATTCTGCTAAATCAGCACGACAATTCACTATTAAAAATCGTGGAGTCATCTATCAGATACACAGTAAAGGTGATAAAGTTTACAATTACTCCACAGCAAAGGGTGTAACATCTAATGGAGTGGTTTCTTTATTGGTTTATGGTATTTTAACAAGTTTAGATACTGATTCGTCAACAAATTTATCACAACCTGGTGATAAGATCCAAATTTCAAAACCAGGATTTGAAACTAGAGATCCTATACTATATGATGAATTTAGTCAAAATTATAGATGGAAAGTAAATATAAATGCTGTTGGTCCATCAGTCCCTCTAAACCCAGTCATAGCAGCGAGTTTGAGCGACTACATTGCTGATGTTTCATCGATATATGAAGATGAGCAATATTATTATATTGCTACTTCTAGTTATCCTTCTACTCATATACTACCATCTACTGTTAGTGCCACATTAGTAGATCCAAATTTATTAAAACTTATTCCCAAAAAGACAACTACTACTACTGAGGTGTTTAGTACACCCAGAGATGAAATTGGTGTTTTTGTTGATGGAACAATTGCATATAGTTATAAGGACAAAAATTTAATTGAATATGGTCCTATTACTAAGTTTAATATAAAAAATAGAGGTGCTGGTTACCAAAAACCTCCATATGTTCTAATTGATGGGAATCCCAATAAAGCAACTGCTGTTTTAACTGGTAATAGTGTTAGTAATATTGTAACAATAGATAAAACAAATTACACCACTGCACCTTCAGTAGAAATTGTTAGTGGTAGGAAAGCAGATCTAAGACCAATTATAACATCTGGTGCGGTTAGTAGTATACTTATTTTAAACGGAGGAGAATACTATTCTTCACCTCCCGCTATTATTATTGGCGACAAAGTAGGTAAAGGAAAATTTGCTGAATATATTGCAGTACTTTCCGATGGAAAGATTGTAGATACAATTAAAATTGATGGTGGAAAATATTATACGCAAGAGAATGTTACTATAAATCTGGTGCCAGATGCTTATTCTAATAGTGCTACAGCGACAGCAGAAATTTATGAATGGACTAAAGACAGATATGTTACCAACAAACAGAATTTTGACAACAACGGTGGGGTAGTTGTCACTAATAATGATAATGAGAGTCATTATGGTGTAGTTGTTAATCCCAAACTTTTAAGATATAGATTAGGTGATAGTTTAACATCATCAACATTAGAAGAAACTACTGTTGTTGCACACTCACCTATTCTTGGTTATGCTTATGACGGTCATCCCATATATGGTCCATATGGTCATTTAAATCCTCTTGATAAGAATTCTGATATTGTCAGAATGAATAGTGGATATAATCTGAAGGCAGATAGATCAGATGGTCCTGTTTTGGACAATGCTCCATATCCTATGGGCACATTTATCGATGACTATCAGTGGGTTGCTGATGTTAATACAGGTAAAATTAGGTTAGATCGTAATAATGGTAGGTTCTGTGTCACACCAGAATATCCTGCTGGTGTTTATGCATATTTTTTGACTATTGATGAAGATCAGGAACCAGTATTCCCATATATCTGTGGATATAATTTTTATTCGATTCCAGTAGCATCTAATTATGAATATAACATCAAGCAAAGTTCTTTGCCAAGAAATGCCAAACGTCTTTATATTTCAGGTACTTTAAAGAATGGTGATGGAGAAATTGCTATCATCGATGATGTTTCATCAGGATCAGTCTCTTCTGTTGTTGTAGAGGACTCTCAACCATCTTTTACGGTAGGTTCTAGGATTTATGTTGATAATGATAACACAGGTGGTAAAGGCGCTGCTGGGGTAGTTTCCTTGACATATGGTAAATCTGTCAAATCTTTAGAATCTAGAGCACCTGCTGCAAATTTATTGACTTCATTGACACCATTATATTCATTTGCTGGTGATATTATCACTCAACCTTCTACTGGTGCTACTGGTGAATTATTACGTGATATTATTGAAGAAACATCTTTTGTTGTTAGAAATGTACAGGGCAAATTTGAACCAGAATTAGATCTTACTGTAGGAACATCATCCAAAACAATTAATTCTAGTTCTGTTGTGATGAACCTTTTACTTTCACAGGATAGTAGTTATACAAAGGATGCTACTTTATCATTAGTTAAAAAAGCAGATACTAGTGATGTTATTGCTAGCGGAAAAGTTTTATCAGCGACAAATGATCAAAATGCTGTTCGTGTACTTGTACAAGTTGGAGATTTCAACGATTTTATCAATTATCAGGATGGAGATACTATTTTAAAGAGTAGTGATGTTGCTAATACAGCAGGAACTGAAATTGAAATCGTAAAGCAGTTAAGTGAAGATATTGTTATTATTAGCGTACAGGATAATATTGCTATTGTTGAGACTGATGGTGATCACAATATGGCAGAAGGAGATGTTGCCAATATTGAGGTTGATCCTGATGAATCAATAACGGAATCAACATATTGGGTAAGAAAAAAGAAATTCCAAGAATTTGATTTAGTTCCACAAGGATTCAATGGAAAATTGAATGATACTGGTATTGGACATTCTAGTTTAGTTGCATATGGTAGAGATTATGTTGCTGGCACATATAATGATGTAGAGTTAATTTTTAGTGACCATAATAAAGATAGAGAAAATATTGGTGCTGTAGGTGCATCAGGAAATGCTAAAGGAAAAATTATTGTTCCTTCTACTAATTTTGATGGTAGTGGTAGTATTTCATCAATTGAAATCATTGATGGTGGAAAAGGATATTCTGTAGATGATATCGTGACAGTTAACCCTACTGATGTTCCTAAGATAGATCCTTCTGCTTCAAATGTTACTATTTCACCTCCACCAACAGCACATTACCAGAATGAAGATATAGCAGAATCTTTTGCAATTTATAAGTTTACTTTAGGTTCTCCTGATCCAACATGGCACCAAACTATACAAGATGCATGGACAGATTTTACTACTAATGTTCTGCCATCACAAGTAGGTGTATCATTTTGGACTTATCAGGATCATGAGTTTTTAGTTGCTGATGGTAGTGCAATTTCTGTAAATGATCATTTAATTATTGATAGTGAAATTGTAAATGTAGTAAGCGTTACAGGAGATACAATTAAAGCTAGTCGTACTCATTTTGGTACATTTTCTACAGAACATATTGTGAATTCTGGGGTTTCCCTTTTAGAACCCGGCAGTACTCCATCAGATATTTCTTCTGATATAGGATACTTTGATGATGTTATTACTGTTACTACGACAACATATGCTTTTGGTGATTATATAAAAATTAATAATGAGATTTTAAAGGTTGTAAGTCTATCTGGAAATGATCTTACTGTCGTTAGAGGACAAGTTGGAACATATCCACAATTGCATTATACTGGAGATATGGTTCAGTTATACACATATACTGAAAATGTAACTACACTAACTACAGTTGCCCCAATTGCTACTAACGTAAGATTGTGGTATGTCAGTAAAAATGATAATATTTTTGAAGTAACTTATTCGATATCTAGTGATGCACCTGCTCTGACAGATCAGATGTGGTTTACTGGAGATAATAATTCAGAGATTAACATTGGTGCTGTTTTTAAAGAGTATCCTGATACCGCACCAAAACCACAATATAGACTCATTATTGATGGAGTTGAAAATCCATCGTACACAATGCGAGTTGGTTCTGTTTTTACAATGGATGCTGTTGTTGGTCATACAATATGGATTGTTCATGATTATACAACATCACTAGCTAGTGATGGTGTGGCATTAGTAATGGATTCTTATAATGCAGTTAGTGGTGTTACTAATAATGGAGTTAATCAATATGAAGGAGCTCCACAAGAGCAAATAGTATTTACACCACAGCATCCAGGAACATATTATTATGTTTGTGCCACGCATCCCGAAATGAGTGGTATTATTACCGTCGAAGGTGATGCGAGTAATTCTATTCCTTTGATTGGTGTTCATAATATTGGTTTGGGTGTTGATAGAACAGATGCAATATTAGATACGGTATATTCATTAGCAGAAGGAGATCAATTAAAGGTTAATGATGAAATTTTAAAGATTATTGCTGTTGATAATACAACTAGAAAGGTTACTTTCGATAGGGCACAAGAAAATACTATTAAAGTTAATCATCCTTTAAATGATAATATAGTTGCTTATAGACCACACTATAGATTTACTTTCAATCAAAAGATTTTTGGTAGTGATGCTAATGATCCTAGAGTCATTTCATATGACAAGGAAACTCATAAGTTATTAGTTGCTTTCGATTTTATACATGAAGGTGCTACTAACCCTAGAGTAATTACAGAAATTTCTTCTTTCTTTGATCACAGTAATCCATCAAAGACAGTTTCTATCTCCAAAGCATATGATATATTAGAGAAATTACAATTCTCACCAGATAATACCAATTTTGAAACTAATCCAGTATTACAGATTCAAAAGTATTATTTTTACAAATTTGATACTAGTCATCCATCTATGCTTGGTTCTTATTTGGATATTTCCACAAGTCCCAATTATAATATCTTTACTGAAGAGAAAGAAGTTGGATTGATTGAACCTGGCAATGCAGGTGCTCAAGTTAGAATTAGATTGGGTTATGGTCCTAATATTGGTGATGTAAAGAGAAAAACAGTTAATTTTATATCTTATTACTACTTCTTAACTACAGAAGAAATTGATACTGGCGGTTCTTATTTGAGTGTGCGAGAAGATCCCCTCGCTGGTGATAATACTATTATATACACAACCGATAATAAGTTTGTTTATAATTTAGATGGAGTTCCACAATATGATGGAACTGGTGATATTAGATATAGAGGAAGATCTGTTGGCAAAATTGCTTCTATTGCATTAGACAATTTGGGTTCCGATTATATCTCTATGCCTAGAATCAAAGGAGTAGTTCCTGCACCAGAGTACAAAGCAGAAATAGAATGTATTAGAGATATTTTAGATCTAAATGTAAAGGAATTAGTTCTCAAGAGTTCTGGTAAAGGATATTCAAAACCAGAAGCAGTAGTTTCTAATGGTGATGGCACTGGTTTGAAAATTAAAGTAACCAATGTTAACGGTTCTATTGTTAAGGCAGAAATTATAAGCAAAGGATCTGGATACACATACACACCAACAATTGATGTTATTGAAACTGATAATAAGATATTTTTTAAATCAAATGAAATTGGTATACCGAAAAGTGTTAAATTCATTAAATATGGTTCTGGATATCACAATGATAATTCCATTATTCCATTTTTTACGTCACCTTATATTTTTACCCTATCAAATTTTGATACAGATGCTTTTCGGATTGGGGAAAAAGTTGAGCAGCGAGTTAATGGATTAGTTGTAGCATCTGGTACTGTTGCTAAGAATGGTTGGACATTTGGATCCAATATATTGAGAATGGATAACATCACTGGTGTTTTTAGAGAAAATTATTCTATTATTAATAAGAATCGTGGAAACAAGACTGCTTTTATTGTTTCTATTGAATATTCCAAATTTAATCCTATTACTACAACTAGGGAAAAACAATTAGGTAGATTTTCTTCAAATAGAGGATACCTTAATTCTGTTAATCAAAGAATTACTGATTCTGATTTTTATCAAGATTATTCTTATGTGATTAGGTCAAGAACTCAAATCAAGGATTGGCGTAATGCAATCAAAGAAACAACCCATCCAGCTGGATTTAAAGTATTTGGTGAGGTTTATTTAGAATCAGAAGCATCTACATTAATGGATGTTGCTCAAGACAATACAGAAAAAAACACAACATATGTTGTTCTTCCTCCGGTAAAAGTTACATCTCTTTCCACAAAGAGAACAATTACACAGAGATATTTCACTGCAATTAATCATCAAATTGAAAGAGGACAAGGTTCTGTCGCATTCGATGAATTTGACGAAACTTTAACAAGAACCAGAGAAATTACATTATCACCTGCTTTTGATGGTGTTTTTGATTCTTCAACTGGTTTGCAAGTAGGAACAACTCAATTTAGTATTATTGATAAAAAAACTGGTCTTGCTTACCAACCATTTAATGAGCAGGAATTAATGATTACTATTGATGGTGTTGCTCAGCGGCCAATAACTTCATTTAGAGTTATTGGTAATCAAATCAAATTCTACGAACCGCCACTTGGTGAGAGGACTTCAGAAGGTCAAATTGTATCTCCACAAACTTTTTATGGTAGGGCATTTAAGTTCTCTGAAGATATTAATAATGTTCGTTATCTGAAGAGGTTGAAGAATATATCAAATGATTTTGATGGCAGACAAAAGAACTTTGATTTGTATTGGGAAGATGGAAGTATTGTTAAAACAGATTTGGATGAGAACTTATTGATATACCTTGATAGTATACTACAGCAAGGATCTTATACTATTAAAAGATTTGTTAGTAACAATAAGACAGATAGACTTATATTCAAGAAGGCTCCGAAAAATTATGCAGATCTGCATAGTGATGCTCCAAAATCTTTGCAAAATGAGCAATATTTTTATGGTCAAAGTGTTGGAAATTATCAAAGGATGCATGTTGATGAGAATGTAATTCCTTATAGTCGCACAAATTCTTATATTATTTTCGATAAAGAGAATAGCGTAAAGGGATTTGATGATCCATTGTATGCATATGTTTATGTAAATGGTGTTTTACAACAAGATTTAGATTCTTATATAATCTCTGGACCATCCATTAGATTCCACAAACCACTAAAATTCAGCAAACAATCTGATGGATCTTATATCACTGATAAAGTAGATATTTTGTATTTTTATGGAAAGAATTATCAACCAACAGCAACTTGTTTTGATTTTGAAAGTGATGTTTTCTATAACAGAACAACAATTACATTTGATGGCGCGAATACTTATGATAAATTTTTAACATGGTTTGGTCCACAAGCATCATTAAGTACTTACGTTTACCAAATTCTTGATGGTAAAAAATATTTGTTTGGAAATGTGTTGCGTGTTGTTCCATCTGCAGGAAATACGTGGGTGATGGATTTACAATCACAAAATGTAAAGTTCAATGTTAATGGTAGAGTATATTTTACAAAATCTCGTTCATTAGATGGTTCTAATGAAATAGATATTTCTTTCGATGATATTAATATTCAATATAACACTAATACACAAGGAGAAAGACTTCTGAATAGATCAGAAATTAATATTTTATCATGGGCAGAAACTGGTGATAACTTAGATAGTTATCAGCATACAGGGGAATTGTTTAAAGAACACCCAACACTTAAAAAGAATGATCGTATTAAAATTGATGGTGAGTTTGCATATCGTGATGTTAAGAGTGTACCTTTCTTTGCGAAATCAAAAGAATATAATGATGGTCATCAAGTATCAAATAGTTTCTTTTCTAAAATTGCTGTAAGTGAATATAATGGAGAAAAACTTGGTGAAGGATTCAGTATTACTGCATCACTTACAAATGATACCATTAGTAAACTTGACTGGAATAGAAGAGATCTTGAATTATATTTTGATAATAACCTTTTATTGAGTCCAACTGCTTATAATTATTACACACCACCCATTATCAATTTCATACCAGTTGATGGTAATGGTGGTGGAGCAAAAGCACAAGTTTTGGTTTATGGTGGACAAATCATAGACATTATTTTAGTTGATGGTGGATCTGGTTACACAAATCCACCAAAAATTGTAGTTTCTAGAGGATACGATATTATTCGTATTGATGATACTTTTGAATCTTCTGCTACAATCAAACTTCATAATGCTGGTTATCAAGGAAGTTGGGCTGGTATGAATCCTAGTACTGTTTGTACTATTAATTTGTGGCGGCGAGAATTAATGGAATCTTTTGCTGTCTTTATTCTTCCTCCCGTTACGGGACAAATTACTATAGTTGGTCAAACTCTTATTGCGTTTGATCCAGGTTTAAATGCTTTAGAAAGATCTATTACTCAAATAGTGACACCTGCTGATGAAAGCGTTGCGATGTCAAATGATTCCACTACTTATATTGAGAATGATATTGAATGTAAAATTAATGCTTCTTACTTAACATATGAGCATCCTGTTACTAAACATACTTATTGCGGTATGCTTGATATGTTACAAGAACCAGTAGAAAATCCATCATTGTATAATCAAGGTAAATTAGGATCAACTGTCGCTTCGTTTATGGAATATCTTTATACTGATGTTGGTACATTGGGTACTGGTATTAGTTTAGAGCAATTTGAAATTTTCTACCCATTCATTTTGATTAATCAAAATCCTGGTAACTGGATGGAAAACTATGAGGTTGATTATAGTTCTATAACAACCACTGGTGTATTATTCAATCCAGGCATTCCTTCCATTTCTAATCGTGCTGGATATCTTAGTAGTGTTTTTAATCCAGGAGATACTTGGATGTACATTACAGGATCTACATCACACTTCCCTGCAACTGGTAAATTATTAGTTAATGGAGAGATTATTAGGTATAGTGGAACGCTCAATGATGATCGTTTTATCATATCTGAAAGAGGTGTTGATGGAACTACAGAAGTATTTCATGATGCTCTTGATTATTTCCGTGAGTTAGGCAAGTATAATTAACCCTGTATAAATATAAATAAGACAGAAATCAAACCCCGTTCACCGTATCTAGTATTTTTTCAATGGCTGCTATAATCTCCGAAAAGTTTAGAATTTTTAATGCAAAGCAGTTCTTAGAGTCTTTGACTGAAGGCGCTACGGACACATCCGCAGATCGATCTAGGATGTATTTCTTTGTAGGACGACCTCAAGCATGGAATTCGTTCCTAGAAATTTATTCCATCGATGGTGGATCATTCAGTGCAGGTCAATCAGTATATGTTGGTGCTGATTGGGCAAACGCTACATTTAAAGGAACTATCGAACAAGTACTAGATAATAGTTTAATTTTATCTTCTATTGGTCCTTTACCAACATCAGCACCATCATTGGGATCTTTACTAAAGGGTTATGATGGTTCTGCAAATACGAACGTTACAGCAAATACTGGGGTTTATAGGTATTCTAGGAATGATGTTCCTCCAGTTCCTTTAGATAACCAGGTAGAAAAATACGATATATATGACGATATCATTGCATCTAAGAGGATTACTTCTTCTTATGCAAGATCAGTAATTCGGAGATACAATTACGATCAAATCACTAATCCTAGATTTGATATGTGGAAACCTGATTATTCTGATACTCCAGCTGGTGGTGGTCAGATTGGTAAATCCACAGGTACGGGTGCTACTTCGATTTCTAACGCAAAATTTTACGTTATGAATCAAAGGTATGAGGTGTTTAAGTGCATCTATAATGGAGAAAGTGTTGCAAATCCAAGTGGAGTTGATGTTCAACACGAACCATTTACTGCTCCTTCTGCTGGATTGGGTACATATGATGCTGCTACACGCAATTTCACTGCTCCTGATAATTCATATATTTGGAAGTATTTGTTCACCATCCCAACAGATGATGTCTTAGCATTTCTTTCAACTGATTTTATGCCTATTGTTGAATCTGCTGAACCCACTAGGGTTGCTACCGAAGCGGCCGCAGTTGATGGATCAGTTGATGTTGCTGTAATCAAGAATGTTGGTGTAGATCTTCCTAATGCAGGTACATATTATGCACCAGTTCTTGGTGATGGTACTGGTGGTATTGTTAAAATTGTAACCACTGGTGGTACAATTGATACTGCTGAGTTGGTTCAAGTTGGTTCTGGTTATACCTATGCCACATGTCCTATTATAACCGGCATTCCTCTTGGAACTGCAGGTAGTACAGAAGCAATTGGTTTGTTCTCTGATAGTGCATTTACTACTTCAGAAACAGTAAATTCATCTGACACTCCTTCTTTAGAGATAATTCTTTCACCACAGGGTGGACATGGTTCCGATTTAGAGACAGAATTGAATGCTAAGCGAGTAATGACAAATATTCGCCTCACTTTCATCGAAAGTGCTGGTGATTTCCCTGTTGATAATGATTTTCGTCGTATTGGCATTATTAAAGATCCTCTTATTCCTGGTGGCGGTGATTTTGCTACCGATGATACTCTTAACGGATTGTATGCTGTTAAGATTACAAGTACAACAGCAGATTATATTCCTGACGAAACAATCAGTCAGACAGTTGCTGGAGGGACTGCATTGGGTCAAGTAGTATCTTGGACGCGAGATGTACCTGGAACTGTTCCGACACCTTCTACACCCGGTAGCGGCGTGTTGAAGTACATCCAATCACCACAAGTACATCAAAACAATGGTGTTGTTAGAGCATTTGAATCTAGTGCTGCTAATGCTATTACTGGCGATCAATCCAATGTACCTGGAACTGTCCATCATGATTATGCAAATGGTACATTATTATTGGGTTGCACTTTTAATAGTGGATTGGCATCTCCCGAACTTCAAAACAATAGTGGAGATCTCATATACATAGAGAACAGAAGACTAATTACTAGAGCTCCTGATCAAATCGAAGATATTAAATTAGTCATCGAATTCTGATTTTTGTCAACTTAAAACAGACGGTAGAATAATACGATGCCACAGAAGACTAATATCAAAGCAGCTCCTTATTTTGACGATTACGATCCGAGTAAAGATTTTTATAAAGTACTGTTCAGACCATCTTACCCTCTTCAGGGTAGGGAACTAAACACTTTACAATCTATACTGCAGAATCAGGTAGAGAGTTATGGCAAATACACCTTCAAGCAAGGTGACTTAGTTGTTCCTGGAGAAATTGGACTTAACAAGAAATTAGATTTTGTTAAGTTATCTTCTGTATCTGAAGTTGCTGTAAGTATTGATGGGGAAATTATATATCAAAAGTATGATATTGATGGATTAGTTGGACAGAAGGTTAATGGATTATCTTCTGGGGTTGTTGCTCTTATTGTAGATATAACTAAATCCACAGATAATAATAACGATACTTTGTATGTTAAGTATCTAACTGCTGGTTCTGGTGGTGATGAAGAAACTTTTAGACAAGGTGAAACAATAGAAGTAGTTGATGGTGTTAATTCTCCTTTGCTTGTTGTTGGAACTGACGGTAGTGTTCTACCTACCAATGTTGCTGTAACAGATCCTGATACTGGTGCTGTCACTTTCATTGAAAGTGGGGCAATGGGTTATGCTTCTGCTGTTAAGGTTGAAGAAGGTGTTTATTTTGTTAATGGGTTTTTCGTAAGAAATGATGCTTCTTTACTTATTGTTGATGGATATGGTGATCAACCATCTGTTAAAGTAGGATTTACAGTATCAGAATCTATTTCTACGCCAGAAGGAGATAATACTCTTTATGATAATTCTTTTGGATCATCTAACTTTGCTGCTCCAGGAGCACATAGGTTAAAGATTAATCTAAAATTAACTAAGTATTCTTATGATGCTATACCAGATAAGAATTTTATTCAACTTTTATCTGTTAAAAATGGCACAATACAACGTCAAGTTAAAGCAGCTAATTATTCATTAATAGAAAAGACTCTTGCTAGTAGAACATATGATGAATCTGGCGATTATATTGTAGATAATTTTGATATTGATCTTCGTGAATATTATCAGAAGGATGGGAATTTAGGAATTTATTCTTTGGGAATAGATGAAACCGTCAATGGTCTATCTCCATCTGAAGCTAGTGAAAAATTGATCGCATCCATCGGACCAGGTAAGGCATATATTCGTGGATACGAAATCATAAACAAGGAAACCAAATATTTAGAATTAGATAAGGCAAGGGAAACATTAACACGAGATAATGTTAGTATTAAATCTACTGGATTAGCAAAGTTTACCATTAGTAATGTATACAATACTTTACCATTGAATGCTGATGGTGCAGATCTTACGGCATACCCAACAGTATATTTGAATTCTGTTCCTAATGATGGTACTATTGGATCTAATGATACAGAGGAAGCACTCAATTATTTACAAACTATTGATAGAAGAGGTCTTACCTTTGATAAAGATTATGGTATTAAAACCATTTATATAGAAGCTTCTATTGGATTGGGCACTATAGATGAGACTAGTATTGAAGCTAATACTCCATCTAATATGGCAGATTTGAAGACATTATGGTTTATACAATCAAGAACTAATGCTGGTGCAGTATCTACAGTTGAAACAGTAAAAACAATTTCCTTCGCTAAAGTAACTAGGCCAGAAGTTGGTGATGTTAATTCTCAATATTTGCAATTAACTCTTTATGGTAGAAAAGACTTTTTAGATGATCTCTTTATTGAGTATGATGATAATGTTGGAACTAGGAGGAGATTGTTATACAATTCACTTGCTAATGCTCAGCAAGAGATTGATGAAGTAGGTCATATTGTTGATTATAATCAAACTATTACACCTCTTATTGGTGTAATGAAACCAAAGGATTTTAGTGCTGTTGAGAGAGCCGATGGTTTTAATCAAGATACAGACATTATTTACTCTAAAGGAAGACTTGCTGACGGAAGTCAATTATATAATGGAATTTTCTCTTTATCCTATTTCAACCCAGTATTCTTTACTAAACTATTAGTAGATTCTGATATTTCTTCTGATTTTACTTCAGGTAAGTATATTACTGGATCATCTAGTGGTGCATATGGAGTAATCGAAGGTGATTCTAATGGTTATCTTTCTTCTGGCAAGAGTCTTTTTGTAAAGACATTATCTGGTACTTTTGAGTCTGGAGAAACAATTTATAGTGAAGATGGTGGAATTCTACGTATTGCACAAGAAAATACGATTTCACATTTTGTTGTTTCCAGACAAGGAACAGGGTACACAGTAGATGCAAAAATGTTTGTCAATGGCATTTCTTTTGAACCAACTGATATCTTTATTGGTATTAATGGTGGAACTGTATACAAAGCAGAAATTAAGAATCGTGATGCAGTTAATGTAGTATATTCAAATCCACCAATTATTGATGTTAGTGGTACTAATACTATCCCTGTAAATATCATTCCGGTGTTGTTTAAGAATACAGTAACTACATATTCAGCACAGAATGTTAAGTCTATGTATTCCACTTTCGGATCATCTAATATTTTCACTGCTGATGTGGAAATGACTAATACAGATTATGCGTCTACTATTGCTGTAACTGAATATACATTCTCCGGCACTAAAGGATATAGGTATATTGAATGTAATGGTTTTGGTATTAATATACCAGATCTTATTCAGGGTGATATTATTCAGTTCAACGACACGACTGGTCGTGTTAATAAGTTTGTAGTTGAGCATGTAACTAATGCCGAAGGTACTAATAAGTCAAGAATTTATTTCAATGGAGCATTACCAGATAGCATAACAGCAGAATCTGTTGTTAAAATGCGTCCTATTGTAAAGGATACTGCTAGTTCGACACTGTTATACCCAACAGGAAGTAAAGAAGTTAGTAGTTTGATTAAAAATTCTGCAGATACTAGAATTAAGTATTATATTAGAAGGGATTTTATTACTAGTGGTACTGATACTGGAGGAAATATTACTTTTGTTGCTCAACTTGGTTTTGGTACACAAAGATTTACAGAGTATAACGAGAAGGATTTCTTAATTACTGTTCTTGATAAGGGTAATTCCAATACTGTAAGTACAGGAGATATTATTTACGTTTCTCCTGATTTTGTAGAAACGAAAAATTTTGCTGACGAAACTTCTGGTTTATCTTCAGGAAGTATTACATTAACATTCCCATCTAATTATTTTGGTACAAATGTTACTAGTTTCCCCAAATTAAAGTTAACTGCTACGATTGAAGTAAGTAAAGCAAGGCCAAAAGTAAAAACCGTTGTTAAGAATAAGAGAATTGTTATTACTGCTGGTGGTGATAAAGTTGTTCCTTTACGTGGTATTAATTATGATAATGATAGTACAGAGTCATACACATATTCTGATGCATTTAAGATTAAGTATGTTTATGAAGGAACTAGTCAAACATCACCAACTGTAGATGTAAATGGTAATTTAATTGTTGGATCAGATATAACTCATAAGTTTACATTTGATGATGGTCAGAGAGATACTTTTTATGATGTTTCTCGACTTGTATTAAAACCAGGATTCACTGCACCGAGTGGTATTCTTGTAGTTGCTTTTGATTACTTTGAACATTCACAAGGAGATTTCTGCACCATTGATTCTTATGTACATGAAGATGGTGTTGTTGCTGATGAAGTTCCCAACTTCAATTCAAATGTTCATGGTATAGTCAGCTTGAGGAATGTTTTAGATTTCCGTCCTAAAGTAGATTATAATTCAGTTATTACTGGTTTTCAAGATATTTCTTTATTATCTCAAGCAGAATATATCAATTTCACTGGACCAGGTGGTGCTGTTTCTAGTACACCAGCTTCAAGTAAAATACTTCCATATACAGTATCGTTTAGTGAATCTCAGTATTTGGATAGAATTGATGGTGTTTTCTTAAATCAGAAAGGAGAATTTCTTATTAAGACAGGCAATTCTTCACTAAACCCATCTAAACCAGAAATCATTGAAGATGGTATTCCTTTGTATTATATGTACATTCCTGCTTTCACACAAACAGGTAAGGATGTAAGGATTTTACCAGTTGATAATAAGCGTTACACGATGAAAGACATCGGTAAGCTTGAGAAAAGAATTGAAAGATTAGAGTATTATACTACTTTAAGTATCCTAGAACAGCAAGCATTGAATATGCAGGTTAAGGATTCTTTGGGTCTCGATAGAATCAAGAGTGGTTTTATTGTTGATAACTTTGAATCTCATAATATAGGGAATTTAAGTTCTCTTGATTATAAGTGTTCTATTGATTCGCAACAATCTGTATTGCGTCCACAAGTAAAAGAGGATAGTTTTAAATTAAAAGAGCTTTATACTAAAGACTATCAAAGAAGTATTGGTGGGTATGTAAATAACAATGATGTTATTACATTACCTTATAGTGATATTGTATATGCGTCAAACACATTTGCCACTAAAACAATCAATCCAAACCCATTTGTTGTTATTCAGTATGTTGGGGATGCATCATTAGAACCAAATATTGATCAATGGTATGATACTACTGTGGCTCCGCTTGTAACAGATAATAATACAGGTTTATATTCTATATTCCTATCTAGGGATGTAAAGGAAAGTTTCTCTAGTATTTACAATTCGTTTGTAATTAACTGGGTTGGTGTTAATAAAACTTTCTATAATATCAATTCTCTTGCTGTAAATAATACATATAGTGCTGCAGCATCTGTTGGTAATGCATCTGTTGGAAGTTCTTCTAATGTAAGTCCACAAAACAATGAGATTGCGAAGGGTGTTGGATATAAAACTATTAATGGCACGAGTGTTAGTGATGCCTTGAGATTTTTTGCTAGGTCTATTCCAGTTAAATTTTCCCTTAAGAGATTAAAGCCAAAGACACAAGTTCATGTGTTTATGGAGAATAGGGATGTTAGTAGATGGGTCAATCCTGATTCTAGGTTTACTGGTGTTTCTGGCAATTCTTTAACTACATTCAATAATGACATCATTACTGATGAATATGGTAATGCTAGTGGTATTATTTTAGTACCTGCAGGATATGCTCCAAAGCAGAACATATCATGGACAGGAGATCTTAATACATTGCAGTATGATGATACTTCAGAAGAAGTTCGTTTTGCTACTGGTATAAAGACTATTCGTTTTACATCTAGTGCAACAGATTCAAATAAGGATGCTGTAGATACATATGCTGAAGTTAAGTTCTATGCAACTGGTGTTCTTCCAGAGAATCCTGCTTCTATTATTTCAACTGTACCAGCATTCTTTAAAGCAAATGAGGGTGTTCAATTAATTGATAGTAATACTGAGAATACTGCTAGACCCAATCCACTTGCACAAACATTTAAAGTAGAGAACTTTGATGGTGGTATGTTTGCTACTGGTGTGGATCTATTCTTCAATAAGAAGAGTTCTTCTATTCCTATTCGGGTTTATTTAACTAATATTGACACAGAAAAACCAGGTAAATATGTTGTACCTGGATCACAAATTACATTATATCCAGATACTTTCTTGAAAGTTTATTCTTCTGGAAATATCACATTAAAGATTGGTGAATATATTACTGGTAATAGATCACTTGCTTCTGGTCCTCTTGCAAAGATTCTTGATAAGAATAATTTTGAAGTAATAGCAAATAGTAATGGTGAGGTTTCTGTTGCTAACGATCAAGTATATACTTTTGTTTTAGATAATCATAACGGAACTTCTTTCTTAACTAATGAAGATTTAACTGTTGGGTCAGTTACCACATATAATAACGCAAATAATGCAACTATTGGTCTTAAGATTCCCAAAGATTCGGGTAGTGTAACTAGTTTAAAATCTACCAATCTTGGATCTGGATATGAGGGAGCAACTATTACTATAGAGAGTCCTCAATTGCCTGGTGGTAGTAATGCAACAGGATCTGCTAAAGTATCAAATGGTCAATTATATCTAGCAGAAGTTGCTATATCTGGTAGGGGTTATACAGAAGCACCTGCTATTGTTGTTCGTGGTTCTGGTCAAGGTGCTACTGGTGCAGTAATTGAATCTGAAATTACTATTAATGAACCAGCAGTTAGAATGGGTATTGCTATTGACACAGAAACAAATGTTAGTTCAATAACACCAACTAAATTTAAGTTTGATTATCCTGTATATCTACAAAACAATACAGAATATGCTTTAAATATTGAATGTGATAGTACAGAATATGAGATGTGGGCATCACGATTGGGAGAAACCGATATTTCTTCTGGTTTAGTTGTTAACACGCAACCTTTGTTAGGTTCTGTATTTAAATCACAGAATGTAGATAATTGGACAGAAGATCTATTTGAAGATATTAAGTTTGTTCTTTATAGAGCAGAATTTGATCTTACTAGATCTGCTGAATTATTGATTAAAAATCAGGACTTGGGTTATGAGAAATTAGAATTAGATCCTGTAGAGACATATGCTTTAGCAAATAGTACTGCTACTTCTGAATTGTTTAAGAATAATAGTAATATACTCAAGTTTGCTCATCGCGATAATGGGTATGAAAGTACTGGAAAATCTAAAGTTCATTTTAAAGGATTTGATGATTTCTCTGGATTTGACAGTAATGATATAGAATCTTCTTTGTTTGGGGTTTCTAATAGTGGTGTTGATACATATACTATTGTTGGTCCCAGTAAGGCATCTACTACTGGATATGGTGGTGGAAATACAATACTTGCTTCTTATAATAGGAAGTATGAAAAACTTTATGCACAGATCCCATACTTACAAACATCAGGTACAAAGATCGAAAGTTTTGTATCTACCACTAATATAGTTCCTATAGATTCTACTACAGAAAATTATGCTTCATATTCTGTATCTGATATGGAAACTACATTCTTAAATGAAGAACAGTATTTCTTAAATCAGAAGGTAATTGCTTCAGGAATTAATGAGACAATCAATAATATCGAGAATTCTCTTCTTTATAAGATTAAACTTTCTTCTGATACTTCTCATCTTTCACCATTGATTGATTTAAGAAATGCTTCGGTGAAAACTATATCTAATAGGATTGAGAATAATATAGGTAAAGAAGATCGTTATGGTAAGAAATATCAAATTCTTCAACTTTATCCAGTATATAAATTCACTGTTAGTGGTAATGTTCAAACGGGTACAGATACTGTAATTCCGATTACACTTGGTCAGAATGTCAAAGGTTTGACATCTACTGCAGAATCTGAAGTTCTGCGTGTTGATGGTAATGATATCTATGTTAAGATTAAAAATTCTTTGCGGTTTACTGTTGGTGAAGAATTATATTTCAGTACTCAATCTGTGGGTGATGGTGATTTGAATGCGATAACTGTAAATATTGCTAGTGATGGTATTTTTGAAATTCTTCCTAATTTCGTTACTGGAAATACAGTTACTGCATATAATCCTTCTTATAGAAGTGAGAAGTATGAAAATACAATTAATGGTAAGATAGTTATTTGGGATTCCAAAACCAAGACTCTTACTGTAGAAAATGATAAGCAACCTATTAATAGTAATTATATTAGTGCTATTACTTTAGGTAGTGATTATGCTAGATCCAGTATAACCAGTGGACAAATTGCTGATATTTTCCGTGTAGGAGATATTATCGATTTTCAAAATTCTGCATTAGAAACATCTAAATATGCAGAAGTCAAATCAATGTCACTTTCTGATGGTATTGATTATGTTCCTGAAACAGGTTCTGTAAATACTTCTGCTCTTGCTAAGTATGTTACTAAAGAGATTTTTATTGATAATCCTGCTACTGCAATTAATACATATATCACTTTAAATGTAAAGGATATTTCTGATGTACATGTACTTTATAAGATTAAACCTGCTGCATCACAACAGAATTTCAATGATTTAAATTGGGAGTACTTTAATGGTACTGGTGGTCCTGATGATTCAAACAAGATTGCGACAGCAGAGAATAGTATTTCTGGACAATATGAGAAACAATCTTCTTATCAAGAGTTGAGATATACTGTGAGTGACATGCAAGAGTTTTCTTCTTTTGCAATTAAAATTGTTATGAGAACACCTGATCCTGCTTATGTTCCTAAGATTCAAGATATAAGAGCTGTTGCTTCTTATTGATATGCAATATCTCAAAGTAGAAGGTCACGAGAATTATGTGAGAGATATGAATACGGGAGCAATTATTAATACTACACCAAAAGCATCTGGATCGTTTTCGGGTGAGTTCCAAAATGCCTTGAAAGAACTAAATACTTTAAAGGAAGAAATGTCCGAAATTAAGTCCCTTCTCAAACAGTTAGTCAAATGACATTAAGAAATGTAACAAAGTCTTTTAATTTAGAAGATCAACGGCAGGAAATTAATGTAATTGCTGCTGATCTGGCAACGTTTTATGATAATGATACGGATTCTGTTTCGATTACTGGTGAATTAGCAACTCCTGGATTTGTTGTTAGTGATCAGGGGAATGTTACTGGTGTAGGATCAATCAAACTAAATCAATCAAGTCTTGGTGATGCAGGTACTTCTCCAAATGTAATTATTGATCCCACTGGTAATTTCACCAGTACTGGTGAAATAAGAAGTGGAGGAAATCCACATGAAGGTACTGCAGATGGGTCACATCTGAATTCTGGTAGTGGTGTATCAGCGAGTTACAGTAATGCAGCATCTTTCTTGTGGCGAGGTTACACAACAGGTAACTCAACTCCCACCAGTTCTATATCAGTAGCAGGAGCCGCCACTTTCGCTAGTAATATCACAGTAGAGGGTATCAATACTGGAACAACTACGTCAACTGGTTATTACCCAATTAATGCTAAAATTAAAGCTACCGCTGCTCAAGGATATTCGCCAATAGTTGCCACTAACGCTGAAGCTGACGGCAGGACTTACGCAGGGATGAGCTCAACTAATGCTGAGACTTTCACGGTCTACGGAACAGGAGCCGCCACGTTCGCTTCAACCGTTACTTGTACATCATTAACAGAAACATCTGATCAACGCTTTAA